>Ga0126306_10001480_pt1 | contig 12611 bp, 10 predicted proteins | sample Plot27_FD_92592 | JGI IMG/M metagenome (GOLD analysis project Ga0126306, IMG submission 92592) | Serpentine soil microbial communities from UC McLaughlin Reserve, CA, USA - Plot27 | ecosystem: Environmental > Terrestrial > Soil > Grasslands | place: USA: UC McLaughlin Reserve, Lake County...
GCACGGAGCTCGACGAGCGTTTTGACGTCCACGGGCACCTCGTCGCGCGACCAGCGATAGGAGCGGACGATCCGCAGTTCCCCGCGGACCGCGCCCACGGAGACGACCTCCAGCCGGACGTCGTCGGGTTGCTCGACGACGGCGTCGTTCGGCGCGGGCGCGTAGTTGTAGCTGTCGCCGGCATCGCCTGCGTCGACGAGGTGTCCGAGCCCATTCACCCCGTTCAGCTCGAACGTGCCGTCGTCGGCGACATGGATCGCAATCAGGCCGTTGTCAAGTCGGTCAGCATCGACGCGGACTGGGTGCTCGATCGAGCCGCCTCCCTCGACGGGCTCAACGGCTGTCCAACCGAGTGGCGAAGCGGAAACCTGAGCCACGATCGTGCGGCGGGGACGCGCTTGGATCCGAACCTCCCAATCGCCCTCCTCGGCGGTCGCCGCAGCCTCGAGCTCGTGCATGAGCTCCTCGATGTCCAGCCAGATCGGCTTGTCCTCGTTATCTACTTCGAAGGTGACGCGGCGCTCCTCAATCGTCATGCCGTTCAGCCGCCGGGCGAAGAGCTCCCGGCCGTGCAGTCGCCGCCGGAGCCATTCGGACACGTCGGTGTTGCGAACCAGCTCGCTGTGGAGAAGCGGCTCGTTGCGCCGGAGCTCCTGCGTGGCGATCTGGCTGCCGTCCGGCAGCTCGAGCGCCAAACGATGCCACTCGTCGGGCACAGCCAGCTCCAGCTCCACGAGCCCTGAACGCGGGCACGGGGACGGGTTGAAGGCGACGACCGATCCGAGCGGCGCCTTGCTCGCGGCGGCTTGAGCGGCCTCGTCGGCAAGCCCCAGTCCGATCTGCTCCGCCTCCGCACAGCGGACGAGAACCTGAGTCGAGACCAGGTCGAGCGAGCAGCCGCAGATCGAGTCGTGCGCGGAGTTCTCGATCACCTTCCGCCAGGCGAGGTCGAGGAGGCGCTCCGGCCAGGCCTGCCCGTAGAGCGCCTGAAAGGGCTCCGCATACCGTGTCAGTGCCCGCTCAGCATGTGCCATCGCCGCCTTGAGGTCGAGCCGGGCCGAGAGCGTGCCCATCAGGATGTTGGCCCGCGCGCTGGAGCGAAGCTCGCCGCGCCAGCGAGTGCGGTGCGGTCGGCCGTCGACGGTCTCGAGGTACGTGGGGAGTGTGGATAGTTCGACCGCCGCGCCGCTCTCCTCGACGACGTCGGCAAGCTGGGGCAACGGCTCCGTATGATCGGTCCCGTACATGGCGAGCACCGGGTCGTCGCCGAAGAACTCACGATGCGACCCGCGAACAGCTTCGAGCCGTCGGCCGAGCCGGCCAGGCACGTCGAGGAGATCGGCACCGTTACCATAGCCGTGTGGCAGGTACTCCGTCCGGACAAAGGAGCCGTCGGGCGACTCCCACTCGAACACGTGACGATCGATCGCCGCCGGCACTCCCCGCCAGACGACGGCCTGCTCGATTCCCGCGCGTCGCAGGATCTGCGGCATCTGCGCGATGTGGCCGAACTGGTCCGGCAGGTAACCGACGGCCATGGCGCCGCCGAGCTCCTCGCCGCGACGCTGGCCGTACTCGAGGTTGCGGAGGATGGTCTCGCCCGAGACGAGGAACTCGTCCATGAGCACGAGCCATGGGCCGATCGCCAGCCGGCCTTCTTCCACGAGTCGCCGGATGCGTGGCTCGGCCTCGGGCCGCACCTCCAGGTAGTCGTCGAGCGTCGCCAGCTGGCCGTCGAGCGTGAACCGGTACCGCTCGTCCTCCTCCATCAGGTCGAGCAGCCGGTCGACCAGCCGGACGAGCTTCAGGCGGAAGCGCTGGAACGGGAGGTACCACTCCCGGTCCCAGTGGGTGTGCGGAACGAGGTGGACGGCCGCCAAGCGGCGTGACTCTATTTCACTGAACCGGCCAGGAGGCCCTGTACGAAGTAGCGCTGTAGCGCGAAGAACACCGCCAGCGGCACGATCATCAGCAGGAACGCTCCGGCGCTGAGTAGGTGCCACTCGCCGCCGTAGGTCGTCTGCATCTGATTGATCCTGACCGTCATCGGGAGCAGATCGCCGTTCTGGATGAAGATGAACGCCATCAGGAGGTCGTTCCAGACCCAGAGGAACTGGAAGATCCCGAACGAGGCCAGCGCGGGGACCGAGAGGGGGAGCACGACCTTGAGGAAGATGCGCAGGTTGGAAGCGCCGTCGACCCTCGCTGCCTCGATCAGATCACGCGGCAGCGTGATGAAGAAGTTCCGGAGCAGGAAGATCCCGAGTGGGAGCCCGAACGCAGTGTGGGCGAGCCAGATCCCGCCGAACCAGTTCGCGATCCCTAGGTCCCGGAAAATGATCAGGAGCGGCACCAGCGCCATCTGCACCGGCACGACCATCAGGGCGACGATCAGGAGGAAGATCGTGTCCCGGAAGGGGAAGGAGATCCACGAGAACGCATAGGCCGCCGCGGCGGCGAGCGCCAGCGGCAGCAGGGTCGACGGCACCGTGATCATGATGCTGTTGACGAAGGCCGAGTCCATGTTGGCCGTGTTCAGGACCTCTCGGTAGTTGTGCAGGGTGAAGCTCCACTCGGTGAGCGAGCTCCACCAGCTGGACGCCTGGATGTCGCCTCGCGGACGGAACGACGTCACCGCCAGGCCGACGGTGGGCACGAGCCAGATGACCGCGACGATGAGGAGGCCGAGGTGTACCGGCGTCCGGGAGATGAAGCCCAGGATGCGCGCGCTCGGCGTCTCCCGCGGGCGGACAGTGGCCTGGGCGACGGCCATTACCCGGTCACCCGCTCGCTCCGGAAGCGCCGGATGTTGAAGGCCATGATCGGAATGATCAGGAGCATCATCACGACGGCGATCGCGGCGGCATAGCCACCTTCGCCGTTGCCGAACTCGTCGACCATCGTCACCGCGATCACCTCGCTGGACCCGCCGGGCCCACCTCCGGTCATCACGTAGATGAGGTCGAAGACCTTGATCACGTTGACGAGCAGCCATACGGTGACGACCGCGATCGGGAGCGAGAGGAGCGGCAGTTGGATGCGCCGGAAGATGCCCCACTCGCTGGCGCCGTCCGTCCGCGCCGCCTCGATCACTTCCTCCGAGATCCCCTTCAGCGCCGCAGAGAGCACCACCATTGCAAAGCCGGTCGACGCCCAGACGTAGGCGAAGATCAGTGCGTAGTTGACGGTGTCAGCGCGCCCGTACCACGCGATCGGGTCGGCACCGAAGCTCGTGATGAAGGCGTTGAGGGAGCCAAGGCTGGGATCGGGCTCGTAGACGAACTTCCAGATGATCGCGACGGCGGTGGCCGCGATCGCCATCGGCACGAAGACGATCGACTTCATCAGCGCCTCGTAGCGGACGCGGGCCGCGAGCACCGCGATCAGCAGCCCGAGCAGCAGCGAGAGGCTGGTGTAGAGGATCATCCACTTGACGTTGTTGACGAGGGCGCCCGTAGGAGGGAAATCCTCGAGATTCAGAAAGCTCTTGTCCCTCGTGAACATCCGCGTGTAGTTGTCGAATCCGATCCACTTGACGATCTCCAGCCTCGAGTTCGTGTTGCCGAAGCTGTAGATGACCGTTCTGATAGTCGGGTAGACGATCAGGACGAGGAGCAGCAGGAGAGCCGGACCGATGAAGAGGAGCGCCTGCCAGCCTTGGCGCCTGAAGATCGCGGACAGCCGCCGTCCCCGGGGTCTTCCAACTGGTCCGGGGACGGCGGTGCTGCTCACGGGTTGTTAGCCGCCGAAGGCGCTCTCCGCCTCCGCCTGGTAGTCGTCGAGAAGCGAGTCCATCTTGTTCGGGCTCTTGATGATGTTCTGGAGCAGCGTCCCGAAGTCCTGACCGAGCGTGCCGGGCAGGAGATCCGAGCCGTCGAAGAGGAACGACTCGGCGCTCTTCAGCTGCTCTGCCTCCTTGGCGACGAGCTCGTTCGGGTAGTCCTCCGAAGTGACGCCCTCATTCGGGGATGCGATCGCGCCGGTCGAGACCCAGATTCTGCCGGCCTCGGGAGTGGCGAGGTAGTCGATCAGCTTCGCGACGTCCTCGTCGTTCACGAACGCCGAAGCGACGTCACCACCGCCGACCAGCGGGCTCCCCTTCGCCTCGTCGATCGTCGGCCACGGGAAGGAGTCGATGTCCTCGCCGATCTTCAGGTCAGGGTTGACGTCCTTGAGGGCGATCCCGCCCACGAAGCCGCCCTCCATGTACATCTCGGCGACCGGGTTCTTGCTGAATACGCGGCCGATCCCGTCGACGAAGCCGATGCCGAGCGCCGTATCGATGCCGCCCGCCACGTACTTGTCGTTGATGATTTTCGTCATCTCGGTCAGCGTGTCCTTGACCGTCTGGTCGTTGAACGGGAGGTCGCCGTTGAAGAGCTTCGTGTAGTTGTCGCCTCCCGCCTTGCGGGCGTAGATGTTCTCGAACCAATCGGTGAGGGTCCACGAGTTGTCGCGGCCCTGCGCGCCGACTGCCCACGGCTCCTTGCCCTTGCTCTCGTACTGCTCCGTGATGTCGAGCAGCTGGTCCCAGGTCGTCGGGATCTCGAAGCCGTTCTCCCGGAAGGACGAGGGCTTGTACCAGATGACGCTCTTTGAGTTCGCCTTCGCCACGACGCCGTAGACCGTGTCGTCGACGGTCGCGAGGCTCGTCCAGGTCTCGCTGTAGTTCTCGTTGATCGCGTCCGGGTCGAGACCGAGATCTTCGAGCGAGATCAGTGAGTCGTCCCGGGCGAGCTCGGCGACGACGCCGGGCCGCGGGATGATCCCGACTTCCGGTGGGTTGCCCGACGCGAGCCGGGTCCGGATCACCGGGAGGAAGTCACGGACCGACTCGTACTTCGTCTTGATGCCCGTGTCCTTGCTGAACTGGGTGAGCACCTTCTGGAAGGCAGCCTGCTCGCTTCCGCCCCAGAGCGAGAAGACGGTGACGGTCCCGTCGCCCTCCGCCGTCCCGCCGTCGTCGTCGCCACCGCAGGCGCCCAAGGCAAGGGCGAAGGCGGCGAGAGCGGCGACGGGAAGCAACAACATTCGTCTCATTCCGTAGCTCCTTTCGCGCGTTCTTCGTAGATGGCTGTTCCCGTTTCGGTGTCGAAGAAGTGGAGGGCGCGCGTGTCGACAGCGACCTCGGCGGTCTCGCGTTCGCGCACCTTCGAGTCGGGGCTGAAGCGTCCGACGACGATCGAGAAGCGCTCGTCGCCGCCGGCGAGCTCCTCTGCCGTGGTGCCGGCGTCCTCGGCGAGCTCCTTGACTTCCTCGGTCATCGCCGCCGGCGCGTCGATCCGGAAGTGCACCATCAGCTCGGAGCCGAGCGCCTCGCGGAGCTCGACCTCGCCCTGCAGCCGGCGATCATCTGGGATGTCGCGCGCGATCGCGGCGTCTTCCAGCTGCTCGGGTCTGATGCCCAGCACAACCGGGCGGCCCTCGTAGTCCTTGAGGGCAGGCCGCGCGCTGACGCACTCGTCAGCGAGGCGGATCCGCTGACCTCCGAGCACCGCTGCCAGCCCGCCGTCGGCGCGCTCGAGCGTGGCCTCAAGCAGGTTCATCGCGGGCGAGCCGATGAAGCCGCCCACGAAGAGGTTGAGCGGGCGGTCGTAGAGCTCCTGCGGGGGCGCGACCTGCTGCAGCTCGCCGCGCCGCATCACCGCGACGCGGTCGCCCATCGTCATCGCCTCGACCTGGTCGTGCGTGACGTAGATCGTCGTCACGCCGAGGTTGCGCTGGAGCTTGCTGATCTCGGCGCGCATCTGGACGCGCAGCTTCGCATCGAGGTTCGAGAGGGGCTCGTCCATCAGGAACGCCGCCGGCTGGCGGACGATCGCGCGACCCATCGCAACGCGCTGCCGCTGACCGCCGGAGAGCGCGCGCGGTTTTCGATCGAGCAGCGGCTCCAGGTCGAGCACCCGCGCCGCCTCGCGGACGCGCCGGTCGATCTCGTCCTTTCGCTCCTTCCGCAGGCGGAGGCTGAAGGCGATGTTGTCGTAGACGGTCAGGTGTGGGTAGAGCGCGTAGCTCTGGAAGACCATGGCAATGTCCCGGTCGCGCGACGGCATTTCGTTGACAACGCGGTCGCCGATCTTGATCTGTCCCTCCGAGATGTCCTCGAGCCCGGCGACCATGCGGAGGGCAGTCGTCTTGCCGCAGCCCGAGGGGCCGACGAGCACCATGAACTCGCCGTCCTGCGTCTGCAGGCTGAGGTCGGAAACGGCCCGCGTTCCGTCCGGGAAAACCTTCGCAACGTCGGAGAATTCGACTTCAGCCACGGCTTGTCCGTGTGGCTTACCACTTTGAAGCGGGTTGCGGCAAGCGAGAGGCGAGCGAGCCGAGCCCGAGAGCGAGGACGAAAGAGGCTGCGAAGCTCGGCAGCGAGGCGCCGATGCCGAGGTTCGGCTGGTCTGTCTGCTCGACGATGTCGACCCACCACGAGGGGCCGAGCGGCGGCTCGTGGAGCCAGTGATAGAGGAGGAAGCCGAGGAGCCACGCTGCGAGCAGCTCGGGGCGCCAGGCCGGCGCGTTGAAGATCTGCGCACTCGTGTAGCGCGCACCCGAGACCAACCAGTCCGCTAGCAGCACGCCGAAGAGCGGCACGAAAAACGAACCGAGCAGCAGGAGGAAGGACTCGTAGTTGCGCAGCTCGATCAGGAGGGCGCCGATCGTCGAGACCAGTGCAACCGCGGCGATCAGCACGCGTTGCTCGACCGCCGGGACGACGTTCTGGAGCGAGACGGCCGTCGAGTAGATGTTGGCGAACGCCTCGTCGGTTTCGTCGATCGTCACTGCGAGCAGGGCGAGCGCCGCGGCGAAGCCGGCGGCCGCGACCGCCGGCGGGATCTCGACTGGGTCGCTGACCCCTCGGCTGAGCACGATGAAGATGCCGAGCCCGAGCATCCAGGTCCCGCCGATGAAGTATCCGGCTCCCGAGCCCCAGAAGCCGGGGGCGCGGTCTCTCGCGAAGCGCGTGTAGTCGGAGACGAGCGGCACCCACGAGACGGTGATTGCGATCACGAGGTCGACTCCGAGCCAGAAGGTCGAGCCGCCTTGGGCTGGTGCGTCCCAGAGCGCTCCGATGTCGGCGTCGGAGAGCGCCCACCAGGTCAGGTACACGAGCGAGGCGAGCACGATCCAGACGCCGAAGCGCCGGAGGATCCGGCGGACGAAGCCCACGGGGCCGACCAGGGCGAAGGCGGCGGCAAGAGCGCCGAACCCGATCGTCCACGCCGTCTTGGCTTCGACGCCGAAGACCTCGTCGGAGAGCGCGCTCGCGGCGGCGGCGATGATGATCAGCTCGAAGGTCGCCCAGCCCAGGCATTGGAGCGCGTTCAGCGCCGTCGGGATGTACGACCCGCGCCGGCCGAGCGGGGCGCGCAGGAGCACCATCGAGGGGACGCGGGCATCGGCCCCGATCATCCCCGCTGTCCCGACCATCGCATTTCCGATCAGGCCGCCGACGAGGATGGCCAGTAGGGCGTCCCGCAGCGTGAGGGCCGGGACGAGCAGGGCACCGATCACGAGCACGAGCAGCGAGACGCCGAGGTTCCCCCAGAGGACCGTCAAGTCCCAGAGCCCGAGCGTCCGCAGCCGTTCCGGCACTGGCTCGATACCCCATGCTGGTGCGCGGTCGTCCATCAGGCTGTCCGGGGGCTCCAGCCGAGGACCTTGACGGCCTGCACGCCCCAGTAGACGGCGAGCCCGAGCCCCAGCGCGAGCGCGAGATGGACCTGATACCCGATCAGGCCGACGGCGAGAGCGAGTGCCCAGGCCGGGAGCCCGCGCAGGTCACGGAGCAGGCCGATGTGGAGCAGGCCGGCGGTCGCCAGCAGGCCGGCGAGGATCGGGAGTGGGAAGGCGGTCAGCAGCGCCGCGAGCCCGGCGCCGAAACCCACAGCGAGCGTCAGCAAGGCGATGCCCATCACGAGGGGCGCGCCGCCGGTGCGCGCGCCGAAGGCGACGTGTGCGGTGAGGCCGCCGGCGCCGTGGCATACCGGCATCCCTCCGAGGGCGCCTGCGAGCAGATTCGCCGAGCCGAACGTCGTCGCGAGCTTTCCCGGCCTGACCGTTCGGGCGCGGTCGCCGAAGTAGACCCGAGCGGCGTCGGCCGTAGCGAGGCACGAGTTCGCGAACGACAGTGGCAGCTGGGGCAGGACGAGGACGGTGAACGCCGTTCCGAGGGTCGCCCAGCCGATCGAGGGCAGCGAGAGAGACGACGGGCCGAGTGAGGCATCGCCGGCGCCGAGCCAGGCCATGATTCCGACCCCCGCGAGGACAAGCGCGAGCGACACGGGGTAGCGGCGCAGGGAGACGGCGAGGATCACGGCCCCTGCCGCGAGGGCAGCGGCGAGCGCCGGATCGAGCGCGTGCTCGGCGAACGCCTTCGGGGGGTCGAGGACTAGTCCCCACGCGATCTTCAGGAACAGCAGTCCCACGGTCAGCTGGACGCCGCGGATCAGCGCCTTCGGGAAGGCTCGTGCCGCGAGGTCGAGGAGCCGCAGCCGGCCGAGAACCACGAAGACGACACCCATGAGCAGCGCGCCGGCCGCGATCTCGTCCGAGCCGAGGCCTTTCGCGATCGCGATCGCGCCGAATGCCTTCAGCGGCTGCACGGGGATCGGCAGCTCGTAGACGAAAGCGGCACTGATGTAGAGCAGGCCCGCGGGGAGGAGCACTGCTGTCGCGGACAGGCCGTTCGAGACTATCAGCGCGACGGCGATCGGAACGAGCACGCCGACGTCGGCGACGGCACCCGCCAGCTCTCTCCGATCGAACCGCACCGCGGCGTCTTAACAGAACCTGGTGCAGTTAAGGCGACCGGTCCTCATGCCGGTCGCGAAGCCATGCGGATCTCAGCGCTCCTTCTTAACGGAACCTGGTTCCGTTAAGTGAGCTTCGGCCGGAGCTCGTCTTCCCAGAAGCGGAAGAATCCGTCCTGCTCGTATCCGATCTGATGGAAGTAGATGTGCGTGTAGCCGGCGTCCTCGTAGGCGCGGATGTCTTCGAGGTAACGATCGGGATCCGGCCCGCAGGGAATCGCCTCGAGGAGATCTTCGGGAGTCAGGTCCTCGGTCGCCTGCTCGAAATGCGCCGGACGGGGGAGCTCGTAGCCCAGGTCGCCGCCGAGGGCGGCGTTGGGCCAGATCTCGCACGCCGTCTTCGCGCCCTCCTCCTCGCTCGCGGCCCAGCAACAGGTGATCCCGCCGTAGCGCGGCTTCCCCTTGCCGCCGGCGGCCTCGAACGACTCGATCACCTCGGCGTCCGGAGACGTGTTGATGAACCCGTCGCCGACACGGCCGGCGAGCTCGGCCGCGTTCGGCTTCGCTGCGGCGACGGCGAGCTCCACGGGCTCGTCCGGAAGCGTGTAGATCCGCGCCTGCTCGACGTCGTAGTAGTCCCCTCGGTGCGTCTGCTCGCCGCCTTGCCAGAGCAGCCGCATGACCTCGATCGCCTCCTCGAGCATCGCCAGCCGCTCGTCCGGCGCCGGCCAGCCCTCGCCGACGACGTGCTCGTTGAGGTTCTCGCCCGTCCCGACTCCGAGGAAAAAACGGCCGGGCATCATTGCCGCCGAGGTCGCCGCGGCCTGCGCGAGGATCGCCGGATGGATCCGGATGATCGGGCACGTGACGCCCGTCCCGAGCCGCAGTCGCTGCGTCGCCTGGGCGATGCCGCCGATCACGGTCCAGACGAACGGGCTCTGGCCCTGAGCGTCCGTCCACGGGTGGAAGTGATCGGAGATCAAGCCGAACTCGAACCCGGCCCGCTCCGCCTTGCGCGCATAGTCGACGAGCTCGGAGGGGCCGTGCTCCTCCGACGACAACGCGTAGCCGAACTCGGTCACGCCACGGGTTTACCCGGCGGCGGCGTACGAAACGCGCTCGGCCTCGTCGACGCGGCGCGCCGAGTCTCGCCGGACGAGGTACTCGAGATGCGCTCGGGTCTCGGCGAGGGCGAAGCGGCGGAGCGTCGGCGAGAGAGGATCGGGGAAGAGCAGGAACGAAATCCTGTACGCGCTCTGCGGCCGACCGTCGAGTGCGTCCACGGTGTGCTCGAGCCGCTCGGCGTGATGCGCGATCAGCTCGCGCGCCCTGCCGGCGGGATCCTCAATCACCTCGCCGTGACCGGGAAGCGCGAGCCGCGGCGCGAGGTCGGCGATCCGCTCGAGTGACCCGAGATAGTCGCCGAGCGGATCGGGCCGGGAGTCCGGGTACAGCCCAACGTTCGGGGTAATCGCAGCCAGGAGGGTGTCGCCGGCGACAAGGATTCCGTCGCGCAGCAGCGCGAGATGGCCGTCCGCATGGCCGGGTAGGTGAAGCACCTCCCAGCCGTCGACCAGGTCACCGGGCGCGAGCAGCACCGGGTCTCGCGCGAACCGAACGAGGCGCACGAACGCGGCCGCTTCCCGACGAAACGACTCGATGTCGGAAGCCGGGACTCCGTGCACACGGAGGTATTCCGGCATCCGTTCTTCGTTGCGCGGCTCGCCCCAGGTGCGCACGCACTGGTCGTAGTCGTCGGCGCCCTGATTGACGGGGGCGCCGGTCAGGGCGGCAACGTCGGCCGCAGCGCCGACGTGATCCGGATGGAAATGAGTGATGACGATGCGTGTCACCGGTGCGCCGAGCTCGTCGACGATCCGTCCCCAGTGCTCGGCCGCATCGGGCAGGCCGAGGCCCGTGTCGACGACGGTCCACCCGCCGTCCGAGGCAGGCAGGAGGTAGCAGTGGACGTGGTCGATCCCGAGCGGCAGCGCAAAGGTGACGCGGCGGATTCCGGCCTCTCGTTCAACCATTGCTGCTTATGATCGTCGCCCCGTGTCCCTCTTGACAGTGGAGAACGTGACACGCCGGTTCGGGGGCATCGTCGCCCTCGACGACGTTTCGCTGGCGCTCGAGGAGGGGACGATCGGCGGTTTGATCGGGCCGAATGGTGCCGGCAAGACGACGCTGTTCAACGTCGTCACCCGTCTCTACCGCCCGGATTCCGGCCAGGTCGACTTCGACGGACGCGATCTGCTCAAGATGCGGCCGCACAAGGTGATCCGGAACGGGGTTGCGCGCACCTTCCAGAACGTCGTCCTCTTCCCGACGATGACCGTGGCGGAGAACATCCTCGTCGGCGCCCACACACGCCTGCGTCCATTCGGTGAGCGTCAGGGGCGAAGGCTCGCCACCGAGACGCTCGAGTACCTCAGCCTCGCGCGCCTCTCGAACCGCCCGGCCGCCGGCCTGCCCTTCGGCACCCTGAAGCGGATCGAGCTCGCCCGCGCCCTCGTCTCGCGGCCGCGCCTGCTGCTCCTCGACGAGCCCGCAGGCGGCCTCAACCACGAGGAGGTGGAGGAGCTCGGAGCGCTGATCCGGCGGCTGCGGAAGGACTTCGACCTCACGATTCTCATCGTCGAGCACCACATGGCGCTCGTGATGAGCATCTGCGACCGCGTCCACGTTCTCAACTTCGGCAAGAAGATCGCGGAGGGGACGCCCCGCGAGGTGCAGCAGGACCCGGACGTGATCGAGGCCTACCTCGGAGGCGAGGATGCCGCTGCTTGAGCTGAAGGACGTCCACGCTCGCTACGGCCCGATCCGCGCCCTCCACGGTGTCTCGCTGACGGTGGACGAGGGCGAGGTCGTCGCGCTTCTCGGGGCCAACGGCGCGGGCAAGACGACGACACTGCGGAGCATCTCGAGCATGACGCGGACCTCCGGCGAGATCGTGTTCGCGGGCCGGCGAATCTCACGGAGAAGCCCTGAATACGTCGCTCGGCGGGGGATCGCTCACGTTCCCGAGGGCCGCGGCCTCTTCCCGGAGCTCACGGTCTGGGAGAACCTCCGTATGGGCGCGGCCGGCCCCGGCCGCGGCATCTCGTTCGAGCAGGAAGCCAAGCGCATCGTCGGCTACTTCCCGTGGATCGACCGGCGGCGCGACCAGCCGGCGGCCACGCTGAGCGGCGGCGAGCAGCAGATGCTCGCGCTTGGGCGGGCGCTCATCTCCCGGCCGCGGCTGCTGATGCTCGACGAGCCCTCGCTCGGGCTTGCGCCGACGATCGTCCGCGAGCTCTTTGCAACGGTCCGCCAGCTGAACGAAGAGGAGGGTCTGACGGTGCTCGTCGTCGAGCAGAACGCGACGATCGCGTTGGACGTCGCGTCGCGTGCGTATGTGCTCGAGGTGGGGAAAGTGGCGGTGGAGGGGACTAGCGACGAGCTCCAGCGCCATGAAGGCGTCCGCAAGTCGTACCTGGGCTATTAGATGGCGATTCCAGCACGACCAGCGCTCCCCGACCTCGATGTGAGCCCGGCGCTGCGCGCGGTCATCCTCGGCGCCGCGGGCCTGCTGGGTGCCGTCGCGCTGCTTGCCTTGATTGGGCTCGTGCTGACGCAGACCGAGGAGGTCTTCACCTGGTCGGGCTACTGGCAACAGGTCGTCAGCGGCCTCGCCCAGGGCGCGATCTTCGCCAGCCTAGCGCTCGCGCTCGTGCTGATCTACCGGGCGACGGACGTCCTCAACTTCGCGCAGGGCGAGATGGCGACGTTCACGACCTTCATCGCCTGGTCGCTGATGCATCACATGTCGTATTGGCCGGCCTTCGCGCTCACGCTCGTGATCGCCTTCGTCGGCGGGGCGGC
>Ga0126306_10001482_pt1 | contig 12606 bp, 13 predicted proteins | sample Plot27_FD_92592 | JGI IMG/M metagenome (GOLD analysis project Ga0126306, IMG submission 92592) | Serpentine soil microbial communities from UC McLaughlin Reserve, CA, USA - Plot27 | ecosystem: Environmental > Terrestrial > Soil > Grasslands | place: USA: UC McLaughlin Reserve, Lake County...
ATGTCGACGCCCGTCGCCTGGAGCAGCGCGAGCGCGCCTGCTGCGGCGAGCAGCACGCCGAACACCGGCAGGAACAGGGAGGGCTGTCGGGGCGCGCGGACCTCCGTGCCGGTCTCGGGCGGCGGCGCGCCGCCTTCCGTCGAGCGTCGCTGCGCGACGACGATCGCGAGGGCGCCGAGGAGGAGCAGCGTCCAGGCGAAGCCGCTGTTCGGCCAGAAGTCCGCCTGAGCGACGATCGAGAGCGTCGCGATCGCGACGAGCGCGAGCCCGACGAGCATCCACGGGCGCTCGCGGTGGCGACGCAGGCTGTCGGAGACGATCGAGTCCCGCTCGCCCTCATCCGGGATGACGAGCGCGGCGGCGACGTAAAGGAGGATCCCGGCTCCGCCGACGAGCGTCAGGACGGCGAACGCGATCCGGAAGAACGCGGGAGACACGTCGAAGTAGCGGCCGAGCCCACCGGCGACGCCGGCGAGGATGCGGTCCTCTCGGCTCCGGTGGAGCTCCTTGACGGGCGCGGTGGGGGTATCTGTGGTGGTCATGGTGTTCCTTTCGTGGGGGACGATCCCAGGATGCGCCCGACCGGGGTGGCTGCACCATCCGGCATGCCCCTGAACGACCCCTGATCTTCGCGCCCCGAGGCGTACGGGGTAACCCCCGCTACAATGGGCTCACATACGGGGGCGACCTGGTTTCGACGTGGTCGGTTCTCCGGCAGAGCTGCAAGCCGAGGTCCCGGAGGCCTCGTAAAACCCCGGGAACAACACAAGTGCGAACAAGAACAACGCACTCGCTCTCGCTGCCTAATCAGTAGCTGAGCGCGTCGCTTCCGAGCTGGGCCCGTGGCCCGGGTAGCGGCGACAAGCAACGGGCTCGGCACCGACGGAACGCGATCGCCGGAGGTGCGACATCACAGGATCGCTGGCCCGGTCGGTGGGTTGCCCACCACCAGCCGGCCGGGCGAGATCAAGAAGGTGGGACAAGCTTGTAGATGCTCTGTCGGTACGACGACGGACGCGGGTTCGATTCCCGCCGCCTCCACTCCCCGGCCGTCGGCTCAGCCGACGGCCGCGATGGCGTCGACGATGATCGGGACGTTGAGGGGCGACGGGCCCTGGCCCGGTGCCGATCGTGCGTGTCGCCCTGCCTCACCCCACAAGTCGACGATCAGGTCGCTGAACCCATTTACGACCTTCGCGTTCTGTGCGAACCCCGGTTCGCAGTGGACGTATCCGACGACGCGGATCCACTGCGCAATGCGGTCGAGATCACCGAGCTCGCGTTTGAGCGAGGCGAGCATCGAGAGCGCAGTGAGCCGCGCTGCGTCGTATCCCTCTTCAAGAGTCAGGTCGCGGCCGACAACGCCCTGCACCAAGGGGGTTGGTCCGTCGAATGGCCCGTGTCCGGCGATGTAGGCGAGCCCGTCGTGGACTTTGACGAGCTCGAAGTTGCCGGGCGGCGCGAGCGGCTCGGGGAGTTTGAGACCGAGCTCGTCCAACCGAAGTTCGACTCCACCCATTGTTGGGACGATCTCACACTCGAGGCGAACCCGCCGCCTCCATGTGTCGTGGTGGTTCCAACAAGAGCGACCGCGAGACGCTTGTGGCGCTGAAGCTCTCGTAGCAGACTGAACGCTGTGGAACTGCCGGACGTGCGGTATGCACGCAGCGGGGATGTGGCGATCGCCTATCAGGTGGTAGGCGACGCCGTGGTGGATCTCGTCTTCGTGCGCGGCTTCGCGGGTGACCTGCTCTCGGCTTGGGAGCAACCATTGCTCGTCCGCTTCATCGAGGAACTCGCTGGGTTTGCTCGGGTGATCATGCTGGACAAGCGTGGCACAGGGCTCTCTGACCGCGTGCGCGAAGTGCCAACTCTGGAGACGCGCATGGATGATCTCCGGGCGGTCATGGAGGACGCCGGTTCGGAGCGGGCGATTCTCTGGACGGCGCAGGAGGGCGCGCGGCTCGCGACCCTCTTTGCCGCGACCTCCCCTGAACAGGTCGCCGGGCTCGTGCTCTTCGACCCGAGTGCGAAGGGACGACGGACCCCGGACTACCCGTGGGCGCTCACCGAGGCCCAGTGGCGCGACCGGCTGGCCGAGATTCGCGACGGTTGGGGACGAACAGAGTTCCTGGACGCTTGTCTGGCGGAGTGGTCGCCGCGACAAAGCGGCGACCCGGAGTTCCGCGCCTGGTTTCTCGGGCACATGCGGCGCAGCCTGAGTCCCGGCTCCGCGCTTGCCTTCTTTCGAATGGTGATGGAATCGGATGTGAGCGACTTGCTATCGGTCGTACGCGTGCCGACGGTCGTCCTCTCGAGTGCTTCCGAGCGCGGCCCGGGCGAGTATTTCGTACGCCGTATCGCAGGAGCCCGGCTGGTTGAATTACCACCCACCCTGCGCAGCATCTACCACTGGGTCGACGACGACGCGAGCGAAGTCGCGCTGCGCGAGACTCGGGGTCTGGTCACGGCAAGCCATGGCGAGAGTATTCCTGAGCGGACGCTCGCGACCGTACTCTTCACCGATCTCGTCGCATCGACCGACCAGGCCGTGGCTGTCGGCGACCACGCCTGGGCCGAGCTGCTCGAGGCCCATCACGCCCTTGTGCGTCACCAGCTTGATCGCTTCCGCGGCCGCGAGATCGACAACGCCGGCGATGGTTTCCTTGCGAGCTTCGACGGACCTGCGCGAGCGATCATGTGTGCTTGCGCGATTACCGACGCGGTGCGCACCCTGGGCCTCAACGTCCGCGCGGGCCTGCACACTGGCGAATGCGAGCAGATAGGCGACAAACTCAGCGGGATCGCCGTGCACATCGGCGCGCGGATCGCTGCCGTCGCAGGCCCTGGCGAGGTCCTCGTGTCCTCCACCGTGAAAGACCTGGTCGCGGGCTCAGGCCTCGCGTTCGTGGAACGGGGGGAACACGCGCTCAAGGGCATCCCGGGCCAATGGAAGCTCTACGCCATTGCTTAGGTTTCGCCCGCGCGCCCGCGCTGTGATCGTCTGCAGCCTGTGCCTCAGGCCTGAAGACTCGCGTCGGTCGTGAACTCCGAGGGCCGTGTCGCGGCCGGGACGGGCAAAGCCCGCCAGTGGGGGTCGAGCGCTCGCGCGTTCTAGGGTGCGAGTCGTGTTGACTGAGCCACGAGACCTCGACCGATCTGAACTGAAGCACGTTTTGAAAGACCGCTGGGGTCTGCGCGATCCCCAACTCGAGTACCTGGCGGTGGGCTTCGGGAGTCACCACTGGGCGCCATCGACGCTCGTGGCACGCGTCGTTTCGTCACCGTCGACGACCTGGAGGCGGACTTCCACTCTTCGCCGGATGCCGACTCGGCCTTCGCCGCTCTCGACGCTGCATTTCGCACGGCCGCTCTGCTGAGGGATGACGCCAAACTCGAATTTGTTCTTGCTCCGCTCTTCGATCGCGACGGGGCCGTCATCCGCCGCCTCAGCGATCGCTACTCCGTGACGGTGTCGCCGCTCGTCGACGGAGAGTCGAGCGCGTACGGGCCATACGAGTGGCCTGATGATCGCCGTGTGATGGGAGCCGTGTTGGGACGCCTCCACGCTGCGACCGAGCACGTCGCCACCGACCTCCCTCGAAGGGAAGACTTTGCGCTTCCCTCCAGGGCTGCGCTGGTGGACGCTCTGCACGACCTCGATCGGGCCTGGGACTTCGGACCGTTTGCGGAGCCGTCTCGGAAGCTGCTCCAGGTCAGCGCCCACGAGCTCGAAAGCCGCCTGCAGGAGTACGACGAACTGGTCGTCCGCGTTCGCGAGAACTCAGACTCGTGGGTCATCACGCACGGAGAACCTCACCGTGCGAACGTCATCTGGGACTCCCAGCGCGGCGTACACCTCGTGGACTGGGACACGACCCTCATCGCTCCCCGCGAGCGCGACCTGCAGATGGTGCTCGACCAAGACCTGAAGGGTGGGACGAGTACAGCGTGCTCGTCGGTGCCGCCACGTTGGACCACGAGGCGTTACGGCTCTACCGGTCGTGGTGGGATCTTGCAGACATCGCCGTGTTTGTCGCGGGTTTTCGGCGACCACACGAGCGAACAGAGGACACGGTTTCGTCCTGGGAGATTCTCGCGGGCAACTTGGCGAGTTGAACACGTAGCTGCGGTTCAGACATGGGCAAGCACCAGGCCCAGCGGCCGAGGCACTTGGGTTAGATCGAGCGCATCGACGAGGAAACGCGCGTACCGGATCTTCCGGCGGCCGCCGCTGCCCATAAAGCGGCGGAGCTGCTCCTCGACGGGCCGTCCTTGCCAGGCAGGCTGCTTCTGGAGGGTGCGGAAGGATCCGAGGTCACCGTTGGCATCGACGACCTGTTCCACTGAGGCGGCACCGAGCGCGCGGATCAGTTCGTCCTCCAGATCTGCGACGCAGACGTAGAAACCCAGCCGTTCCAGATCGGCGCGAGTGAGGTTGGAGCCCAGGCCGGCCCGCTCAACGCCGCGCCGGAACTCGCCCTCCTCTGCGGCGTCACAGAGACCCGCCAGTCTGACGTCGAGCCCCTGAGGGCCGTACCGGTTCAGGAACCTTCCGATGGACTGCGCGCCGCCGATCGGCACGACGGAAATGCCCTCTGCGTCGAGATTCCGACCGCGGCGCTCAGCGAGCGCTTCGAGCGCACACTGGTCGCTGATCCCTTCGACGAGCACGACCGCTCGCAAGTCGAGGCTTTCGGCCGGCGAGTGTGAGGCGGCAACAAGTTCGTCCACCTTCGTATCTTCTCAGCTCACGCGCAGCACACCGGTGGCCGATCCGGGAGAACGTGGGGGCTCGACTAGCAAGCCCCCACGATCGCTGCGCATCAGGCGCCGGTCAGGTCTGCCGCGATCTCACAGAAGGGGAAGTCGTCGGCGAAGCCGGGGTGCGGTCCATGCACCACGGCATCGGTCTCTTCCAGGAACTCCCCTCCCGGTTGGCCGTCGCCGAGCGTGTCGAACAGGGCCGTGTGGCGGATGACGCCCCGGTCCCGCACAATGACATTGCCCGCCGAGTCCTCGAGGATGAACGGCTGACCAGCCTCGACCGCAACGAACTCGTAGATCGTACCGCTGACCTGCGTCGCCTTGATCTCATGGAACAAGGCGTTGCCACGAATCACGAACCACTTCCCCGTCTCGGGGTTCGTGAAAACGTTGCGGAACGAGAACGTGTCCTTGACCAGGAACGCCTCGCCGGCCCGGTCGACACGGAAGAGTACGTGGCCCTGGAACTCGGATTCGACGTCGAGCGTGAAGCCGCAGTCGTCGAAGCTGAACGAGTCGGTGCCAGAGTAGTGCTCCTGCCCGATGACGGTTGCAGCGGCCGGGCCCCCGAACGCCAGCACCGCCATCACCGCCAAGCCTGGTACGAGCCACCTGACTCGAGATTTCCGGAACGAAGAGGCTGCCATGGTGCACCTCCATTCGCCGCAGGGATGTTCGTCGAGCCGATTCTATGCCGGTTGGCCGAGGACTACATCCGCTCGATCATCGCCCGGCCGAACCCGGACGAGGAGACTTCATTCGCGCCGTCCATCAGCCGCGCGAAGTCGTAGGTCACCTGCTTGTCCGAGATCGCGGCGCCGAGCGAGTCGACGATCTTTTCCGCGGCTTCGATCCACCCCATGTGCCGGAGCATCATCTCTGCCGAGAGGATCAGCGACCCCGGGTTCACCTTGTCCTGGCCTGTGTATTTCGGCGCGGTCCCGTGAGTCGCCTCGAACATCGCGACCGTGTCCGAGAGGTTTGCCCCCGGCGCGATCCCGATCCCGCCGACCTGCGCGGCGAGCGCGTCAGAGATGTAATCCCCGTTCAAGTTCAGCGTCGCGATCACGTCGTACTCGGCCGGCCGGAGAAGGATCTGCTGGAGGAACGCGTCGGCGATCACATCCTTGATCGTGATCGTCCGGCCGGCTTCGGCCTCGAGCGAGAGCCACGGTCCGCCGTCGATCGGCGTGGCGGCGAACTCGCTACGTGCGAGTTCGTAGCCCCAGTCACGGAAGCCGCCCTCCGTGAACTTCATGATGTTGCCCTTGTGCACAAGCGTGACCGAGTCGCGCCCGTTCGCGATCGCGTACTCGATCGCCTTGCGCACCAGCCGCTCTGTACCTTCGCGCGAGACCGGCTTGATCCCGATCGACGAGGTCTCGGGAAAGCGGATCTTGTGCACTCCCATCTCGCCCTGGAGGAAGTCGACCACCTTCTTCGCGGCGTCGGTGCCTGCCTCCCACTCGATCCCCGCGTAGATGTCCTCGGAGTTCTCCCGGAAGATGACCATGTTGGTCTTGGAGGGGTCCTTGAGCGGACTCGGCACGCCCGGAAAGTGGCGAATCGGGCGGAGGCAGACGTAGAGGTCGAGCTCCTGGCGTAGCGCGACGTTGAGGGAGCGGATCCCGCCGCCCACCGGCGTCGTGAGCGGGCCCTTGATCGAGACCGAGTACTCGCGAGCGGCCTCGAGTGTCTCCTCGGGAAGCCAGGTGTCGCTGCCGTAGACAGACGCCGCCTTCTGGCCGGCGTAGATCTCCATCCAGTGGATCAGCCGCTTGCTGCCGTAGCTGCGCTCGACGGCAGCATCGACGACGTCCTTCATCACCGGGGTGATGTCGGCACCGATGCCGTCGCCCTCGATGAAGGGGATGATCGGGTTGTCGGGCGTGGGCTCGCCCGGGACGATTTTCCGGCCGTCGGCCGGAACCTGGATGTGCGTGTCGGCGCTCACTCGCCTATTTCTCGCTCGTGGGAGGAAGAACGATCGCTGAGGCTATCGCAGCCGCCCTGGTCGAAGGCTTCGACCGCGTGCAGTTTGACCGTGGGTCGGTGGGCGGGAGATACTCCGCACGTGCGTGACGGCAATGGCTCAGAGACGCTTGCCGCGCTCCTCATCGGATGGGGCGTCAACGTCGTCGCGCTGCTCGTCGTCGACTCGCTCTTCGACGGTGTGGAGATCGGGCTTTGGGGCTCCGTGCTCATCGGTGCGGCGGTGTTCGGAATTGCGAACGCAATCGTCAAGCCCGTGCTCGCGCTGCTCGCGCTGCCGCTGATCCTGCTTACGCTCGGACTCGCCTACTTCGCGATCAATATCCTGATGCTCGCGATCGCCGAGTGGATCGCGCCGGACTTCTCGATCGACGGGTTCTGGACGTACATCGGCGCAACGATCGTCGTCTGGCTCGTGAACTGGATCCTGAACAGTGCGCTCGGCTCGCTCTTCGGCGGGCGTGACACGCGGCGCGTCGTCGTCTAGCCGCAACACGCTCTTCATGCACGAGCTCGTGCAGCCCATCCTCGATGAGGCCGAACGGGACGACAACGTCGTCGGCATCCTCATCAAGGGATCCCGTTCGATGGGGGTGGCGGACGAGGAGTCGGACTGGGACGTGGTGGTCGTTCTGCTTCAGGGCGAGCCGTCACAGAAGAAGGACGGTCGGCTCGAGCTGATCACGACGACGCTGGAGCGCGTACGGGCGGTGTCGTCGTGGGAACTGCCCGCGCTCGCGCACTCGCGCGTCTTGCTGGACAAGACGGGCGAGCTCGCCGAGGCGGTCGAGGCTGCCGGGCACCTGACGCGGAAGGAGCTCGCCGAGCTCTACGACGGCTACTTGAACGACTTCTCTCGCTCGCTGAAGTCATGGCGGCGCGGGCGCGAGCTCGGCGCAAGGATCATGTGCGGGCGGTCGCTCTGGTGGCTCGGCGACTTCCTGATCGCGCTGGAGGGCAAGCGCGCGCCGTACACCGAGTACTGGGGCGGGCGCCTCGGCGAGCTCGAGCCGCTGATCCTCGAGGTCGCGCGCACCGCGGACCCACGCAGGCAGCAGGAGCTGCAGGCAGCCGTCGAGCAGATCGCGACAACGCACGGCTTCCGCGACGTCTACGACGCATGGGACGGCGACATCGACCGCGTGATGGGCTTCCGGTTCGAATGAAGGGCGCCCTCATCGTCGACGTCGCGCTCAAGCTCGCGCTTGTCGGCCTCCTCGTCTTCGGCACTCTCTCCGACCTGGAGCGATTCGAGGGGAAGGCGTTCGGAGCGCGCCTGATCGGTTACCCGCTCGCGACGCTGGTCGTCCCGGCGGGCCTGGTGGCTCGGCTCGCGCCGTCCGCCGTACCCGTACGCCGCGGACATCCTCTTCACGTCCCCGTTCTTGATCGACACGCTCGGGAACGTCTTCGACCTCTACGACACGATCGTCTGGTGGGACGACGCGAACCACTTCGTCAACTGGGCCTTGCTCACGGGCGCGTTCGGCCAGTTTCTGCTCCGGTTGCGGCTTGGCATGCTGAACACGTTCGCGCTCGCGCTCGGCTTTGGTGCGGTCACCGCGATTCTCTGGGAGTTCGGCGAGTACGTGACATTCATCCGCAACTCGCCCGAGCTGGACACGGCCTACACGGACACGTTAGGCGACCTCGCACTCGGGCTAGCGGGCTCCGCAGCGGCGGCATTCGTGACGGCAGGTTTCCGGCACCGCCTATGATCCCGCGGATGCGCGGGATGAAACCCGAGGACGTCTACGCGCTCAAGGGGGTCTCCGACCCACGCCTGAGCCCCGACGGCGAGACCGTTGCGTACGTCCCATGGTCGATCGACGGCGAGGCGAACGAGTACCGCGGCAACATCTGGCTTGCGCCGGTCGACGGCTCGGAGCCGCCGCGCAGGTTCACGGCCGGCGAGCGGCGCGACGGCGAGCCGCGCTGGTCACCCGACGGAAGCAGCCTGGCGTTCGTCTCGAGCCGCGCCGAGAAGGAGCCCGCCCAGCTGTACGTCATCTCACTGCGCGGGGGCGAGGCGCAGAAGCTCACGAAGCTGAAGGAGGACGTGCGCGGCGTCGCCTGGTCGCCGGACAGCACGAAGATCGCGTTCACGTCGCGCGTTCGCGACGAGGCGTCCGACGAAGAGGACGAGCGCCGCAGGCCGCCGCGGCGCGTCACGCGGCTCCTCTACAAGCTCGACGACGAGGGCTGGATCGCCGACCGTCGCTCGCAGCTCTTCGTGGTTCCCGCGGACGGGAGCGCGGAGCCAAAGCAGCTCACCGACTCCGAGCAGGACAACGGCACGCCGGCCTGGTCGCCCGACGGTTCGCAGCTCGTGTTCGCCTCGTCGCGCGGCGACGATTGGGACACGCAGCTCGTCTTCGATCTCTACCTCGTCTCGGCTGAGGGCGGGGAGGCAGAGCTCCTGACCCACGGCGACGGTGCCTGCAGCGATCCCTGTTGGTCCCCGGACGGGACCCGGATCGTCTACCAGTATCTCCCCGACCCATGGGTTTGGGGCCGAAACACGCAGATTGCCGTGCTCGACCTCACAACTCGAGAACGCACGATTCTCACGGGCAGCCTCGATCGCCAGTGCGCGCCGTACCCCGCCATACGCGAGCCGGCGTGGGACGGCGATCGGATCGTTTTCGGAGTCGAAGACCGCGGCAACGTTCACGTGTACGCCGTACACGCCGATGGGTCCGGCGAGCCGGAGCAGCTGCTCGGCGGCGAGCAGGTCGTCAAGGGCTTCGACGTCAAGGGCGACACACTCGTGCACTCGTCGAGCACACCGTCGACGTTCGCCGACCTCTACGTTGGGGAGAACCGGATCACCGACACGACCGAGGGCTTTCCGGCCCAGCTCGTCGAGCCGGAGCGCTTCACCGCGCGCTCGAAGGACGGGACCGCGGTCGAGGCCTGGATTGTGCGACCGGCGGGGTTCGAGGAAGGCACGCGTTACCCCGTCCTGCTTTCGATCCACGGCGGGCCGTTCACCCAGTACGTCTCGAGCTTCTTCGACGAATTCCAGGTCTACTCCGGCGCCGGTTACGCAGTCGTGTTCGCGAACCCGCGCGGGTCGTCGGGCTCCACCGACGAGTGGGGCACGGCGATCCGCGGTCCGTTGAACGACGCGGGGCCGGGGTGGGGCACGGTCGACTACGAGGATCTGATGGCGGTGATGGACGAAGCGCTCGAGCGCTTCGACTTCGTCGACCCAGAGCGGACGGGCGTGCTCGGCGGGTCGTACGGGGGCTACATGACCTCGTGGATCGTCTCCCACACGGACCGATTCAAGGCTGCATGCTCCGAGCGCTCGACGAACAACCTCTACACGGCGATGGGCTCGAGCGACGTCTTCTGGGCCTTCAAGGGCTACTTCGGCGCGTTCGCGCACGAGGCCACGGAGGCCTGGCTCGAGCGCTCGCCCTCCGTGTACGCAGAGCAGATCGAGACGCCGCTCCTGATCATGCACTCGGACGGTGATCTGCGCTGCTCGGTCGAGCAGGCCGAGCACCTGTTTGTCGTGATGCGCCTACTCGGCAAAGAGGTCGAGTTCGTGCGCTTCCCGGGAGAGAGCCACGAGCTCTCGCGCTCGGGTTCTCCGGTGCACCGCGTGCAGCGCTTCGAGGTGCTGCTCGACTGGTTCGACCGCTATCTGAAGCCCTAGCGGCTTGATGTGAATCGCTGCGGCGAGCTAACTACTCGTCCTCGCTGAGCTGCTCGGCCAGGAGCGAGCACGAGTACGCACGCCAGGCGAGGTCGCGAGCGGCGAGGAGGCCGCGGACGGCCTCGCTCACATGTGGGAGGCCCTTCGCGTACGCGAGTAGATGGAAGAGCCCGTCCTCGAGCGCCTCGCGCCGTTCCGGCGCGTCGAGCTCGCTCGCGAGCCCGATCACGGCCGGGCCGTCGAGGTCGAGGCGGCGCGACGGATCGCCGCCGGCCGCGAGCACGAGCAGCGCCCGTCGTCCTGCCCCTCGGAGCTCGTCGCGGTCGAGCTCGAGCTCGCGACCCGCGACCGACGCGACGGTCACGACGGCGGTCGCCTCGTCGGCGCCGGCGAGCAGCGCCTCGAGCTGGTCGAGCCAGGCCTCGCGCATCGGCCGGACGCTACGGGAGAATCGCAGCATGAGGTACGCGAGCAGGCTGCAGCGGCTCGGCGGCTGGCTGATCGAGCTGGTCGTGGTCGCGGTTCTGCTCGCGCTGGGGTTGATCCTCGGCGGGAGCAGCTACTTCGCCGGCTTCCTGATCGCGCTGACCGCGATCTGGCTCTACTTCGCCGGCCTCGAGAGCTCATCTCTGCAGTCGACGCTGTCGGGCCGGATCCTCGGGCTTCGCGTCACCGATCTCAAGGGTGAGCCGATCAGCTTCAATCGGGCGACGTTGCGGCATTTCGCGATGTACTTCAGCGCGGTCACGCCGTTCGCGATCGGGTACTTAATGGCGTTCTGGACGAAGCGGCGCCAGACGTTGCACGACTACGTCACGAGCACCGTCGTGGTCAAGAACGGCTGAGTCGCTTCGACGCCGCGTCCAGTTGATGGCCCGGCCGGGGTGTGGGAGGATCGCGCGGTTCGTCACCAACACTAGGAGGTGGGAGCGTGGCCGAGCGCGTAGGGAGCGTCACCTATCGCGAAGCCGGTCAGGACTACTTCGAGAAGCGCCGCCTTCGCCGGCACGCGGGCGTCTGGTCTCTGTGGGCGCTCGGTGTCGCCGCGGTCATCTCGGGCGACTTCTTCGGCTGGAACTTCGGGCTGGCGTACGGGTTCGGCGGCCTGCTCGTCGCGACGATCGTGGTCACGGTGATGTATTTCGGCCTCTGCTACTCGATCGCCGAGATGTCGCCTGCCCTTCCACACACGGGAGGTGCCTACTCGTTCGCCCGATCGGCGATGGGCCCCTGGGGCGGGTTCACCACCGGAGTCGCCGAGACGATCGAGTATGTGATCACGCCGGCAGTGATCGTCGTCGGGATCGGGAGCTACATGGACTCGATCAGCGACGACCTGTTCGGGTTCACGATGTCCCAGCCACTCTGGTGGGCCGTCTTCTACGTGATCTTCGTCGGTCTGAACTACGTCGGCGTCGAAGCGAGCTTCCGTTTCACGGTTGCGATCTGCCTGATCTCGCTCGCGATCCTGGTCGTGTTCTTCGTCGGAGCGTTGACCGAGCTCGACTTCACGCGCTATGCGATCGACACGCAGGGCGGCTGGTTCCCGGAGGGCGTGCCCGGCATCTTCTACGCACTGCCGTTCGCGATCTGGTTCTACCTCGCGATCGAGGAGCTGCCGCTCGCGGCGGAAGAGTCGTCGGACCCGAAGCGCGACATCCCGCGCGGGACGATCTGGGGACTCGTCACGCTCGTCGTGACGGGCGTTCTCGTGCTGTTCCTGAACACGGGCATCTCGCCCGGTGCGGCAGAGCTGAGCGAGTCCGGCGAGCCGCTGCTCCTCGGCCTCCAGACGATCTTCGGCGAGGGCACGTCGGCGTCACTGCTGGGCCTGATCGCGGTCGCGGGGCTCGTCGCGAGCTTCCACACGATCATCTTCGCGTACGGGCGGAACATCTTCTCGCTCTCGCGCGCGGGCTACTACCCGCACCCGTTCTCGATCACCGACTCGAAGCGTCAGACGCCGCACGTGGCGCTGATCATCGGCGCGGTCATCGGCTGGGTTGCGGCGTACATCATCTACGAGTCGGGTACGGGATCGACCGTCGGAGGCGCTTTGCTGAGCATGGCGGTCTTCGGTGCCGTGATCTCGTACTTCATGCAGGGCGTCTCGTTCGTGCTTCTCCGGCGGCGCCTGCCGAACATCGAGCGGCCGTACCGAAGCCCGCTCGGGGAGTGGG
>Ga0126306_10001483_pt1 | contig 12602 bp, 11 predicted proteins | sample Plot27_FD_92592 | JGI IMG/M metagenome (GOLD analysis project Ga0126306, IMG submission 92592) | Serpentine soil microbial communities from UC McLaughlin Reserve, CA, USA - Plot27 | ecosystem: Environmental > Terrestrial > Soil > Grasslands | place: USA: UC McLaughlin Reserve, Lake County...
CAGCCAGCGGCCGAAGAAGCGCGACTGGAAGCTCAGGTAGAGGAAGAGCGCGACGGGGAACACGAGCAGCAGCGCGAGCATGAGGCGGTCCGAGGCTACGGGTGGAGCCCCCAGCCGGTGACGAGCGAAGCGAGGCAGGCGCCACAGGAGCAGCGCGCCGGCGGCCGCGGCGAGCGCCGCCGCCCAGCCGAGCCCCCAGGTCAGGCTGTCGAGGTAGTAGAGGACGCCGGTGTCGCGCTCCTGGCCGAACTTGTCCTGGTCGCCGGCCAGCTCGGCCTGACCGCGCAGCTGGTGCAGCGCCGTCTTGAGGTCGATCAGGAAGTACGGGTTGAAGACGAGGAACGCGAGCACGGCGCCGGCGCCGGCCGCGAGCCCGCCGAGCGCCGCCGCGCGCAGCGCGGCGCGGCCGCGGTCGCGCCACAGCGGCAGCGCCAGCGCGAGCGCCGGGGCGAGCAGGATCAGCCCGGCCGTGTACTTGAACGCGATCGCCAGCCCGGCCGCCGCGCCCGCCGCGGCGCACCACTTCCAGCCGCCGCGCTCGTGGATCCGGATCGAGCACAGCAGCGCCAGCGCGACGGGCGCGAGCGTGCCGACGTCGGTCACGGCGATGCGCGAGAACGCGACCGGCAGGAACGCGAAGCAGAGGATCGCGGCGGCGACGAGCCCCGTCCGCCGGTTCCAGAGCTCGCGACCGACGAAGTAGACCGCCGCGACGCCGACGAGGCACAGCACCGCCGCGAGGCCGCGGGAGAGCTCGAAGATCCAGTCCGCGTTGTTGCGATAGCCGCCGATCACCTTCTCGCCGCCGCCGAACGGGAGCGACACGCCGCGGTAGAGCAGGTGCAGCAGGTAGGTGTAGGCCGACGGGTTCTGGAAGTAGCCCGGACTGGCGTCGCGGAAGACCTCGACCGCGCGCTTCGTGAAGTGCGAGCCCTCGTCGACGTAGTAGACGTAGGGCAGTCCGTGGTCGTTGTGGACGACGCGCAGGACGAGGCCCGCGACCATGATCAGGCCGAGCACGGCGAGTGCCGGGCCCTCGGCGCGCAGGCGTCGAATCACGGCGCCGATGGTAGCTTTGACCCCCTCCGCCGCATGAAGCTGATCATCCAGATCCCGTGCCTGAACGAGGAGCAGTCGCTCCCCGTCACGCTGCGCGACCTGCCCCGGAAGCTGGACGGGTTCGACGCGGTCGAGTGGCTGATCATCGACGACGGGTCGACCGACCGGACGATCGACGTCGCGCGCGAGCACGGTGTCGACCACATCGTCCGGCTGACCAACAACAAGGGCCTGGCGAGCGGCTTCCAGGCGGGTCTCGACGCGTGCCTCAAGCTCGGCGCCGACGTGATCGTCAACACCGACGCCGACAACCAGTACGACGGCCGCGACGTCGCGACGCTCGTGAAGCCGATCCTCGCCGGCGAGGCCGACATGGTCGTCGGCGACCGTCAGGTGATGACGATCGACCACTTCTCACCGGCCAAGAAGACGCTGCAGCGGCTGGGCTCCTGGGTCGTGCGGCAGGCGTCGCAGACCGACATCCCCGACACGACGTCGGGCTTCCGCGCCTACAACCGCGAGGCGGCGCTGGGGCTGCAGGTGGTGTCCAAGTTCACCTACACGCTCGAGACGATCATCCAGGCGGGCAAGATGACGGTCGCGATCGACCACGTGCCGGTCCGGACGAACCCGAAGCTGCGCGAGTCGCGCCTGTTCCCGTCGATGTGGACGTACATCCGCCGCAACGGCGTGTCGATCTTCCGCATCTACGCGCTCTACGAGCCGCTGCGCGTGTTCATGACGGCGGCGCTGATCGTCGGGCTGATCGCGCTCGCCGTGTGGGCGCGCTTCTTCTACTTCTGGATCGACGGCGACGGCGGCGGCCACGTGCAGTCGCTGATCCTCGGGGCCGTGCTGTTCAACGCCGCGATGGTGCTCGCCGCGCTCGGCGTGCTCGGCGACCTGATCAGCGGCCAGCGGATCACGCTGCAGCGGATCTTCGAGCGCGTGCGGCGGGTCGAGCTGGAGCTCGGCGTGCCGCCTTCGCACTACGAGCCGGGCAGCCCAGAGAGCGGGCGCGAGCCGACGACCGGCGCGCACGCCGGCGGGCACGGCACGACGGAGGAGCGCGAGGCCGTGAAGCTGTGAGCGCGACGGTCACGCGCGACGCCGAGGGCACGGTCACCGGCAACACCTACGACAAGTACGGCTCGACCAACCCGGTCGTCCGTCGCCTGATGGCGACGTTCCAGCGCTCGCTCGGCCAGCTGTTCGAGCGCGTCGACCCCGCAGCGGTGCTCGACGTCGGCTGCGGCGAGGCGATCCTCACGCACCAGTGGGCGGTCGCGCGGCCGGCGACGCGGGTCGTCGGCTTCGATCTCGAGGATCCCGAGATCCAGCGCCACTGGGAGCAGCGCACGGCGCCGAACCTCGAGTACAGGATCCTGCGCGCACAGGAGCCGTTCCCGTTCGCGGGCAGCGAGTTCGCGCTCGCGACCGCGATCGAGGTGCTCGAGCACGTGCCCGATCCCGAGCACACCGTGGCGGAGATGGCGCGCTGCGCCCGTGGCGGCCACCTGCTCGTCTCGGTCCCGCGCGAGCCGCTCTGGCGCGCGGTGAACATGGCACGCGGGGCGTACCTGCGCGATCTCGGGAACACGCCGGGGCATCTGAACCACTGGTCGCGGCGCAGCTTCGAGGCGCTGCTGTCGCGCTACGGGGAGGTCGTCGAGACGCGCTCGCCGTTCCCGTGGACGATGACGCTCGTCAGTGTTTCGTAACGTCGCCGAAGGCGAGCGCGAGGAACGAGCGGCTCGCCTGGCAGGCGAAACTCCCTATCCCGGCTACGGGCGCGGAGCCCGCATCCTCTCGGTCGGCATCGCCACCACCGGGCTCGTCACGTTCGCCTACTTCTCGGTCGCGTCGCACGTGCTCGGCGACGCCGACTACAAGCGGATCTCGCTGCTGTGGTCGGTGCTGTTCGTCACGGTCTCGGTGATCTACCGGCCGATCGAGCAGCTGCTGTCGCGCACGATCGCCGACCGCCGCGCGCGCGGCCACGAGCACGATCACCCGCTGCGCGTGCCGCTGCTGATCCAGGGCGGCTTCGCGCTCGCGTTCGCGCTCGTCGCGCTCGCGCTGCGCGCGCCGCTGCAGGACGGCCTCCTCGACGGCTCGGCCGCGCTGTACTGGATCCTCGTCGTCGCCGTGCTCGCGTACGCCGCGAGCTACTTCGCACGCGGCTGGCTCGCCGGGCACCAGTGGTTCGGGCTCTACGGCGGGCTGGTCTTCCTGGAGGCGACGTCGCGGCTGCTGTTCGCGCTCGCCGTCGCGGTCGGGATCGCCGAGGGCCAGACCGCCGTTGCGCTCGGCATGGCCGCCGCCCCGTTCGTCTCGCTCATGGTGGTGCCGCTCGCGTTCTTCCGCCGGCCGGCGGCGTGCGAGCGCCGCCGCCGCGCCGATACCCAACGGACTGCGTCGGCGGGCACAGGCGACCTGACCGTCGCGCGCGGCGGGCGCTTCGCGGTCGCGGTGCTCGCGATCATGCTCGCCGAGCAGACGCTGCTCAACGCCGCCGTGCTGACGAGCGACCTGACCGCCGAGGACGCGGTCGTCGCCGGCTTCGTCTTCAACGTGCTGCTGATCGCCCGCGCCCCGCTGCAGCTCTTCCAGGCCGTCCAGGGCTCGCTGCTCCCGCACCTCGCGGGTCTCGAGGCGCGCGCCGTCCGCGCCGAGGCCGACCGCGCGGTCCGCGTCACGGTGATCGCGATCGCCGGCTTCGCGCTCGCCGTCGCGGCCGGGCTGCTCGCGCTCGGGCCGTGGGCGATGGACGTGCTGTTCGACGACGCCGAGACCTACGGTCGCTGGGGCCTGGCGCTGGTCGCGCTCGGAATGGGCTTCCACCTGACCGCCGGCACGCTGAACCAGGCCGCGCTAGCACGTGACGACGCCGCCCGCGCCGCCGCCGCGTGGACGGTCGCCGCGGTCGCGTTCGTCGGCTGGCTGGTCGCGCCGGTGATCGACGACGAGCTGCTGCGCGCCGAGGTCGGCTATCTAGGCGCGGCGGCGCTCCTGGCCGGGCTGCTCGCGCTCGTCTACCGGCGCGCCTGAGCGCTCACCGGCCGGCTGAGCGCCGAGATCGCGCCGCGCGTCTCGTCCAGCACGCGCTCGACCGATTCCATGATCTCGGTCGTCGCCCGGTCCTCCACGCGCTGCGCGAGCCCGTGCCTGTGCTCCTGCGCCACGCCGTCGCGGATGTCGCGCGCGACGCGCCGGTGCTCCTCGAGCGCCGCGGCGCGGGCCTCGGCGGCCTGCGACGTCGCGATCACGCGCACGGTCCCGACTCCCCAGGCCAGGACCGCGGTGACGCGGAAGACGTCGCCGACGTAGAGGAAGTCGGTGTACGCGGACGGGAACAGCGAGTAGTTGAGGTACGCCATGCCGCGTCGAGGCGTGCCGCGAGCACGGCGGAGTCAGCGCGTTCGACGACGACGCGGTGATCTGCCGCGAGCAGTCGTTCCACGAGGCCGAGGGCGGCTGCAACCACGGACCCGGGAGGCGTCGTCGGGTATGGTCGGAGCACACGTGGCCTACACCCTCGAGCACGACCCAATCGACGCCGGTCACCTGATCTCGATCACCGGCGAGCTGGACATCGCCGCGACGCCGGAGCTGTCGACGGTGCTGTTGATCGCTGCCGGCTCGCCGGGATCGCTCGTCGTGCTCGACCTTGCGGAGGTCCAGTTCATCGACTCGACCGCGCTGGGAACGCTGCTCAAGGCGGGCAACGAGATCGAGGCGGCCGGCAAGCGGCTGCGCGTCGTCTGCGCGGGCGGCCCGGTGCGCCGGCTGCTCGAGATGACGAACCTCACGAACCGCTTCCAGCTCTGCCCGACGCGCGACGACGCGTTCGCCGCGGCCTGACGGTCAGGCGACGACGAGCGCTGCTTCGGCGGCTCCGCGCAGCGCCGCCACGCGCTGGGCCTCCCGCTCGAGGTCGCCGCGTGCGAGGCGGCCGAGCTTCTCGACGGTGAGCTCTGCCTTGCTTCCCTTCGCCTTGACCCGCCACAGGCCGGTGAGGCGGCCGTTCCTCAACACCGCTCCGGGGCTCGCCACGGGCCGGAACAGGCGCTTGCGCAGCTCCGCGTCCGGTGCGAGCAGCGGCCGGTTGGGCTTCTGCAGATAAGGGTCGCCGGGCGGGATCATGCGGATGCCCTCCGCGGCTGGTGGCGACTCGAGCGCGCCGATGTCCTCGCTCATGAGCCAGCCCTTGCCCTTGCCGACCCGGACCTCGGCGAGGTCGCCCGCCGCGTCGTCCCAGAGGCGCTGGGCATGGGACTTTGCGAGCCCCGCCCAGTCGGCGAAGTCGCCCGGGTTGGCCGGTCCGTAGAAGCCGAGGAAGCGGCGAACGGCCTCGCTCGCGCGCGGCGTCCGGCCCGGCTTGCCGCTCGTGTAGCGGTGCTCGGAGTCCAGCCGAGCGCCCGCCTTCACCGTCGCGTAGCGCCACAGCATCGGAGCGACGTGGTGGCTCTGGCAGCCCCGGCACCAGGGCATCAGGTCGTTGCGGACGCGCTGTCTGAGCTCCTCGTGCAGCCCGTTCTTGTCGAGCGTCCGGCCGTTCGCCAGCGCATCCCGCGTCGCCGTCGCGACCTCCTCGAGCGCCTCGCTCGGGGCAAATCCCTTCTCGGCCGCCAGACGCTGGACCTGCCGGCCGAGTTGCCCGCCGAGCTCGCCGTCGTTGCGGGCGATCAAGGCACGCCCATAGAGCGCGAGATCGCCCGGCGCGAGCGCGTGGATCGCCCCGCGGACGACGTGCGCGACGACCAGCTCGGCGGCGTCGACCGCCTGCTGGTAGCCCTCTCGGGAGACGCCGTCGGCCCGCGCTGCCAGCGCCAGCAGCGCCGCGTCGCGAGCGAAGTCCGAGGCGGGACAGGCCAATGCCGCGGCGAGATCGCGCGCGCCCCGAACCGCCAGCCCGGAGCGAGCCAGCCGGAAGGCGAGAACCTGATCGGCGTCCACCTGGGAGAAGGTTCGCAGGTCGCGCCGGCTCGCGCGGGCGTCAGCAGAAGCGCGGCAGGTGGTGCGCGAGCTGCGCGCGCCACGACGGCCAGTCGTGCGGGACGTCGTGTCCCCACAAGTCGAGCTCGTGGCGCAGGCCCTTCTCCCCAAGCAGGGCGGCGAAGCGCTTCGAGCTCTCGAGCGCTCCGGTCGTGTCCTCCCACTGGCCCTGGCCGCAGAGGATCAGCATGCTCAGCCGGCCGCGCAGCCGCTCGAGGTGGTCGCCGTGCAGCTGCGGCACGTAATCCGCCGGGTTGTTGAAGTAGACCGCGTCGCCGCGCTCGCCCCAGCCGACGGCGGCGACGTCGTAGATGCCGCTCTGGCAGATCGCGAGCGGAAACAGGTCGGCGCGCTTGAGCGCGAAGTTGGCGGCGTGGTAGGCGCCGAAGCTGGGGCCGGTGACGGCGATGTCCTGCGCGCCGCCGCAGTCGCCGGCGATGAACGGGACGACGGCGCCGAGGATCCACTCCTCGTAGGCGCCGTGGCGGCGCGCGCGCTCCTCCAGCGGCAGCGATTCGTCGTGCCACGTCTGCCCGTCGATCGTGTCGACGCAGTAGAGCTTCACGCGACCGGCGTCGATCAGGCCGGCGATCGCGTCGACCATGCCCATGTCCTCGTAGTCGTGCCTGTGCCCCCGCTCCGACGGGAACGCGAGCAGCGGCCGGCCGTAGTGGCCGTAGGCGATCAGCCCGAGGCCGTCGGGGTGCAGCGGGACGTGGCGGCGGTCCATGTCGGCCACGACGATATTCGAGCGTGGCGACCGGCGTTGACGGCCGCTATTGCCGTCAACGCAGGGAGGGCGGCCGGTTCACGCGCCCGGGCCGTTCCCTCAAAGCGCAGTTCCGGACCCTCCGCCGACGTCGTCGTCGTCGTCGATCGTGAACACGCCGGCGAGGCCGGTCGCGTCGAGCAGCTCGCGTGCCGGGCCCGCGCGGGCGACCAGCTCGAGCTCGGTGCCGGAGCGGTGCGCGCGCCGGCGGCACTGGATCAGCGCGCCCAGCCCGCGCGAGTCGATGAACTCGACGCCGTCGAGGTCGATCCGCAGCCGCGGCGCACCGCCCGCGCAGAGCATGCGCACGCGCTCGATCAGCACCGGCCCGGTCGCCGCGTCAAGCGTTCCCACGACCTCGATCACCGTGCTCCGGCGTCCGCTGCGCACCGTCAGCTCGACCGCGTCGCGCGTCATCCAGCGCAAGGCTGGCGCGCGCCGCCGCGCCGCGCAAGGGCCGCGCGGTCCAACTTGGCGCGCAGGTTCCAGCGCGGACGTGAGCCCGGGTCAGGCGCCGGGCGCCGCCTCCGGGGTGATCCGCGGCGCGGGCGGCTCGTCCGGCAGCCGTCCAAGCCGCCACGGCCCGTCGTCGTGCTCGCGCGCGAGCCAGCGCTCGGCGTCGGCGCGGCCGCAGCGGATCAGCTCCACGGCGAGCTCGCGCGCGAAGCACAGGTAGCTGAAGAGCTCGCCGTGCATGTCGCTGCGCTCCGCCCCGAGCAGCCGGCCCAGCAGCGTGAGGTCGCGGCCCGGGAGCAGCAGCGTCGAGCGGGCGAAGTGCTCCGTGTAGACGGCGCGCGCGAGCTCGCCGATCGCGTCGCGGCGGCGGGGGGCGACGAAGATGTACGGCGTGGGCGTCGCGCGCCCCGCGGGATCGCGGTGACCGTCGCGCAGCAGCTCGTTCGTGGCGGCCAGCGTGCGGACGTCGGCGGCCAGCGGATCCGCGAGCAGCCCCTGCACGACGTGCGCGGCACCCTCGAACGCGTCCGGCTGCTCCTCCTCGCGGTCGGCGTCGGCCTCGTCCGGCTCGGTGCCGTTGAGGCCGACGATCACGATCCGGCCGGCGCCAAGCGAGATCGCCGGCCGGGTCGGCGTGTTCATGCGCGTGCCGCCGTCCACGTACCAGCCGGGCGCCTGCTCGTCGCTCACATGGACCGGCGGGAACGCCGTCGGAATCGCGGCCGAGGCGCGCACGTGCGCGCCGGTGAGCTTGGCCGTCTTCACGTAGACGATGCCGCGCTCGCGATCCTCCCCCGGCAGCTCGCCGCGCGACGCGACGAACACCACGGTGCGCCCCGTCCGCGACGCGGTCGCGACCACCGCGGCGGTCACGCGCCCCGCCTCGACGTTGCGGGCGAGCCGGTCGAACGGGATCAGCTGCTCCACGGTCTCCTCGAGCGGGGCGGGGTCGAGCAGCGCCTCGAGCCGGCCGTGGCCGACCGCGGCGCCGGCGAGGTAGCGGCCGATGCGGAAGCTGCCCGTCGGCGTGACGAGCGGGCGCAGCACGTCGCTGAAGCGGAGTTTCGGCCAGATCGGCAGCGCCGCGGCCACCTGGGCGTCGGCGTCGAGGTCGGCGTGCGCCGCGAGCCAGGCGGCGTTCAGGGCGCCCGCGCTCGTCCCGACGACGATCGAGACGCGCTCGCCGCGGCGCGCCAGCGCGGGCAGGAGGACGGAGAGTGCGCCGATCTCATACGGGCCGCGCGCGCCGCCGCCGGCGAGCACGAGGGCGATCGGACCATCGGGCTTCGGGGACATGCGACCAGACGACCCGATCGCGGCCGCCCGGTCAAGCCCGGGATGGGTGAAACCCGTGCACCTACTCCGTCGTGACCGCCCGCAGCACGTCGACCCGCGACGCCCGGCGCGCCGGCGGGATAGCCGCCAGCACGCCCGCGACCGCGGCCAGGACCGACAACGTGATCAGCGTGCCGATCGGGAACGTGAGCACGAAGCCCTCGTCGGCCAGCGGCCGCGACACGACGACGGCGAACACGATCCCGAGCACGAGGCCGAGGACGGCCCCGATCAGCGCGGTGATCACCGACTCGGCGCGCACCATCCGCCGCACCTGGCGCTTGCTCATGCCGACGGCGCGCAGCAGACCGAGCTCGCGGGTGCGCTCGTGCACGGCCAGCGCCAGCGTGTTGACGATGCCGAGCAGCGCGACGATCACCGACAGCGACAGCAGCGCGTACACGAGCCCGAGCAGCTGGTTGACCTGGTCCGCGGTCTCGTCCTTGTACTCCGCCAGCGTCTGCGCCTTGGCCACCGGGAAGTCGGCCAGCGACGCCTCCGCCGCCTCCGCGAGCACCTCGGGCGTGCCCTCGCCGCCGACGAGGATGAACGCGTCGTCGGGCTGGTTCCAGTCGTTTGTCATCGTCGCGTTGGTGACCAGGAACTCGCCGAGCATGCCGACCTGGTTGTCGTAGGTGCCGACCAGCTCGTAGCTCACCCGCCCGCCGGACGGGGTCGTGACCTCGAGCCTGTCGCCGAGCTCGAAGCCGTTGCTCTCGGCCCACGAGTCCGACGCGAACGCCTGGTCGTCGTGCAGTGAGGCGAGCGCCTGCCGGTCGCCGCTTGCGATCTCGGGTTCGAACAGCTGCGTCACGGTCGCCGGGTCGACGCCGGTCACCGGGACGGAGTCGCCTGCGCCCTTCACGTTGGCCTGGTCCCACCGCATCGGCGAGACGACCGTGACGCCCTCCGTCTGGGCGAGCTGCTCGGACACGCCGGACGGGACGGGCGAGAAGCCGTCGTCGTGCGTCACGATCAGCGCCGAGCGGCTCAGCTGCTCGTCGATCACCTTGTCGATCGAGCCGCGCAGCCCGGCTGCGAAGATCGCCGTGAATACGACGAGCGCGAGGCCGATCATGAGCGCCGACGCGGTGATCGCGGTCCGCTGCGGCTGGCGCTCGGCGTTCTCGCGCGCGAGCCGGCCGGGCATGCCCTGGAAGCGCTGCAGCGGGGCGCCGATGACGCGCGCCAGCGGCCGGACCAGCACGGGCGCGAGCAGCGCGACGCCGAAGATCATCACGATCACGCCCAGGCCCAGCAGCGAGGCCGCCGTCGATCCGCCGGCGCCGCCGAACAGGCCGACGAGCAGCGCCGCGAGCCCGAGCGCGATCACGCCGCCCGAGACGAGCAGGCGCTTGCGGCTCACCCTGCGGGCGCCCGGCGTGACCGCGTCGCGCATCGCCTCGACCGGCTCCACCTGAGTCGCGCGCCGCGCGGGGACGAGCCCCGAGACGAGCGTGGCGATCATCCCGACCAGCAGCCCGACGATCACCGTGCGCGGGGCGATCACCGTGCCGGTCGAGGGTAGATCGATCCCGAACGAGGCCAGCAGCGAGCGCAGGCCGGGCGCCAGCAGCAGGCCGGCGAGGATCCCCGCGACCGACGCGAGGAAGCCGATTACGAGCGTCTCGACGAGCACCGACTTGAGCACCTGCCGGCGCGAGGCGCCGAGCGTGCGCAGCAGGGCGAACTCGCGCGATCGCTGGGCGACGGTGACCGCGAACGTGTTGAAGATCAGGAAGCCGCCGACGAGCACGGCGACGCCGGCGAACACGAGCAGGGCGATCGTGAGGAAGCCGAGCGAGTCGGTGATGTCGGAGGCGGACTCGTCGGCCTGCTCCTTGCCGGTCCGCACGACGGCCGTGTCGCCGACCGCGGCCTTGATCGCGGCCTTGAGCCGCTCGGGACTCGTCCCGCCCTCGGCCGCGGCGACGACCTCGGAGACGGCGGCCGGCTCCTGGGCGATCTTCTGCACCTCGGGGAGCGGCATGCTCAGGCTCTGGATGCCGATCGACTCCTGGTCGCCGACGTTGGTGATGCCGGAGATCTCGTACTCCGCCGCCGGCGCGCGCCCTCCGATCAGGATCCGGTCGCCGACCTCGAAGCCCTCGCGATCGGCCGTCGCCTCGTCGAGCGTGACCTGGCCGGGCTCCTCGGCGCGACCGCCCTCGACGTAGGTCTGCGGGTCGAAGCGCTCCTCGTTGGCGGAGAACACGATCGACGGCGGCCCGTTGCCGCCGAGCCGCTCGCGCTTGGAGTCGAAGATCGACACGACCGTCTCGAAGCGCGGTTCGGCCGCCTCGACGCCGGGCGCCGCCTCGACCTTCTCGAGCGTGCCCGCGGGCAGCGGCTGAATCCGGCCGCCGAAGTCGCCCTCGACCGGCTGGTTGGCGGTGACGTTGACGTCGACGCCCTTCGACACGCGCTCGAACAGGTCGGTGAACGAGGCGTTGATCGTGTCGGTGAAGATGAACGTGCCCGAGACGAACGCGACGCCGATCACGACGGCGAAGCCCGTCAGGGCGCTGCGGAGCTTGCGGGCGAGCAGCCCGCGGAGCGCCATCCGGACCATCTACGCCACCTGCTTCATCAGGTCGAGCAGGCTCTCGGCGGACGCCGACGAACCGTCGTGGACCACGCCGCCGTCGCGCAGCATCACCACCCGGTCGGCGACGGCCGCGGCGCCCGGGTCGTGGGTGACCATGATCACGGTCTGCCCGAACTCGTCGACGGCGTGGCGCAGCAGCTCGAGCACCTCGTGGGCGGACTTGGAGTCGAGGTTGCCGGTCGGCTCGTCGGCGAACACGACGTCGGGGCGCGCGATCAGGGCGCGCGCGATCGCGACGCGCTGCTGCTGGCCGCCGGACAGCTCCGCCGGCCGGTGCGTGAGCCGGTCGGCCAGGCCGACGGCGTCGACGAGCGTGTCGAACCAGCCGTCATCGGCCTTCGCGCCGGCGAGCGTCAGCGGCAGCGTGATGTTCTCGCGCGCGGTCAGCACCGGGATCAGGTTGAAGGCCTGGAAGACGAAGCCGAGCCGGTCGCGCCGCAGCGCGGTGAGCCGCTTGTCGTCGAGGTTGGCGAGCTCCTGCCCACCAACCACGACAGAGCCCGACGTCGGCCGGTCGAGCCCCGCCAGCAGGTGCATCAGCGTCGACTTGCCCGAGCCCGACGGCCCCATGATCGCGGTGAACTGCCCCGAAGGGAACGCGATCGAGACGCCGCGCAGCGCGTGCACGGCGGCCTCGCCCTCGCCGTATTGACGGTGCAGCTCGGCGGTCGAGACGATCGGCGCAGGGGAAGTCGCGGTCATGCGTTCCAGCATGTTGACGCCGCGACAGGTCGAACAAGGGAGATGACCGGCGTAGCCGCGGTGCGGCCAGCCGCACTACACCGCGCGCAGGTAGGCCAGTACCGCCAGCACGCGGCGGTGGTCCTCGACGGTCGGCGTGAGGTCGAGCTTGGAGAAGATCGACGTGACGTGCTTCTCGACGGCGCGCTCGGTGACGACGAGCGCCTCGGCGATCGCCGCGTTCGAGCGTCCCTCCGCCATCAGCCCGAGCACCTCGCGCTCGCGCGGCGTGATCGACTGCAGCGGATCCTCGCGCCGGCGCCGGCCCAGCAGCAGTGCGACGACCTCGGGGTCGAGCGCGGAGCCGCCGCTCGCGACGCGCCGCACGGCGTCGGTGAACGAGTCGACGTCCGCGACTCGGTCCTTGAGCAGGTAGCCGGTGCTCTCGGTCGACTGCGACAGCAGCTCGAGCGCGTAGGCCTCCTCGACGTACTGCGACAGGACGAGCACGCCCGTGCTCGGGTGCTCCTTGCGGATCGCGTGCGCGGCGCGCAGGCCCTCGTCGGTGTGGGTCGGGGGCATCCGCACGTCGACGACCGCGACGTCCGGCTTGTGCGCGCCGACCTTGCGCAGCAGGTCCTCGGCATCCCCGGCCTGGCCGGCGACCTCGAAGCCCGAGTCCTCGAGCAGGCGCAC
>Ga0126306_10001484_pt1 | contig 12601 bp, 13 predicted proteins | sample Plot27_FD_92592 | JGI IMG/M metagenome (GOLD analysis project Ga0126306, IMG submission 92592) | Serpentine soil microbial communities from UC McLaughlin Reserve, CA, USA - Plot27 | ecosystem: Environmental > Terrestrial > Soil > Grasslands | place: USA: UC McLaughlin Reserve, Lake County...
ATGCAGAGGCGGATGACCTCGTCACGCTCGATTCCGAGCTCCTTCGACAGCTCTTCTGGCGTCAGGTGATTTGCCACATCGTCTCCTTTCGGGGTAAGGCGCAAAAAAGCCCGCCTTCAGCGCACCGAGGCGGGCTAGACGCGTCCTTCCATTTCGGCGGCGGCGCTCAAAGGCTCCGCGCTCCTTCCAAGTCCATATAGACAGAATATTCATTGGACGTGTCTGAAGCAACGCTCCTCCGAGGGTTCGAGCCGCGGGTTGCAAGCGTCGACGGCGTGCGCACCCGTTACTTCGTAGGCGGCCAGGGCCCGCCACTCGTCGTCGTCCACGGGCTCGGTGGGGCCGCTGTCAACTTCACTCTGCTCGCACCGCTCCTGGCTCGGCGTCATCGTGTGCTCATCCCGGACCTTCCAGGCCACGGGAAGACGGATCCGCTCGAGCGCGCCGACGACTTGACCGCTTACGCCGACCACGTCGCCGCTTTGGCCGAGCTCGAAGGCATGTTCCCGGCGCCGCTGATCGGCTACTCGATGGGAGGCGTCATCGCCCTCCGGCTCGCCGTCTCTCGGCCCAAAAGCGTCACCGCGCTCGCTCTCGTCGCGGCCGCCGGGATCGTCTCGGTCTCGAGGCGCGCGGAGATCTGGCTCGCCGTCACAGGCGCCCTTCGTCCAGCGCAGATCATGACGCGCTTCCGCGGCACGTTCGCCCGGCGGCCGAGGCTGCGCTGGCTTCCCTTCGGACTCTGGGGAGCTGTCGACCCGCCGGCGCTCGCACCCGAAGGCGTCCTCGGATTCCTGGAAGGTCCTTCGCAGCACACGGACGTCGGCATGGCGGGTCGCGCGCTCCTGAGAGACGACCCGCGACCGGACCTCGACCATGTCCGCTGCCCGGTCTTGCTCCTCTGGGGATCCCGTGACCGGCTCGTCCCGCTGATGGACGGCTTCGAGTATGCGCGTCGTCTCCGCGCTCCGATCCGCACCCTGCCGGCCGCGGGCCACCTGCTCGTCGGCGAGCAGCCTCACGCGTGTGCCGAGATCTTGGTGGACTTCCTAGACCGGATTCGGGAGGTCGAGGAACTCCCACTCGATGCCGAACTCGTCCGCCAGCTTGGCCGCGAGCGCGCGGACGCCTAGCGTCTCCGTTGCATAGTGGCCCGCGGCCACGAAGTGGATCGCGGCCTCCTTGGCGGCGTGCTTGGTCGGCTCGGCCGCCTCGCCGGTGACGAAGCAGTCGTATCCCTGTGCCGCAGCATCCGAGATAAAACCGGCCGCGCCTCCGGTCACGACGGCGACCCGCTCGATCTGCTCGGGCCCGTAAGAGAAGACGAGCGGTGGGCGGCCGAGCTTCTCCTGGACGCGCGTGGCGAACTCGCTTACCGGCATCGGCTCGTCAAGGGGGCCGCCGTAGCCCCAGTCCGTGAACCGGTGCTCGCGCGTGACCCCGAGGGCGTCGGCGAGGAGCGCGTTATTACCGATCTCCGGATGGGCGTCGAGGGCCAGGTGGTAGGCGACGAGCGAAAGGTCTGCGTAGAAGAGCGCCTCGAGGCGCCCCCGCATGACTGAGCCGACCACGCGGGTGTCCTTCTCCCAGAAGAGACCGTGGTGGACGATGACCATCTGCGCGCCGGCCTCGGCCGCCCGTTCGAAGAGCTCGCGCGAGGCTGAGACGCCGCAGGCGATCTTGCGAACCTCGGGCGCACCCACGACCTGGAGGCCCGTGGGGCCGTAATCGGGGTATGCGGCCGTGTCGAGGAGCTCGTCTGCGAACGCGACGATTTCGTCCCGCGAAGCCACGGCTCTAACCTAGCCGCTCCCTTGTTGACCGGCGTCAGCGGTGGAGTTAGAGTCGAGTCGCACTTTTCTCCCGGACCTCGGCCGGAGGTTGGCACGTATGGGTGCCATCGTGTGGGTTTTTCTGGGACTCCTGGCGTTTGCCGTGCTCGGCCTCGCCTGGGTTCTCTTCCAGATCGTGCGTCAGCAGGGCCGGCTCCTCCTGCGCCTCGAGTCGCTGGAGCGCCTCGGACCGGGGGCCGAGCTCGCTGGAAGCGTCGAAGCCAACGGCTCCCCACGCCAAGAACGAGGCCTGTCGCTTGCGACTGTCGCCCCACCGTTTCGGCTCTCCGACCTGGATGGGAGGCTGGTCGCTCTCGAGGACTTCCGCGGTCAACGGGTGCTACTCGTCCACTGGGACACCGGCTGCGGTTTCTGCGACCAGATCGCCCCGGAGCTGGCGCGGCTCCAGGGTGATCTCCGCAAGCACAAGACCGAGCTCGTGCTGATCAGCTACGGCGATGCCGAGACGAACCGAAGCTTCGCGCAGGAGCACGGGCTCGACTGCGCAATCCTGCTTCAGCACGAGGGCGAGCCCGTGCAAGCCTTCGCGCACCTCGGGACGCCGGTCGCCTACCTCCTCGACGAGAAAGGACGCGTCGCGAAGCCGCTTGCACTCGGGGCCGACGAGGTTCCTCGGCTCGCGCGCGAAGCCGCCGGCAAGCGTGGCCGCCTCCAGAGCGAGCGATCGCTGGCCGAGAGCCGGATCGAGCGCGAAGGCCTCCCGGCCGGCACGCCGGCGCCGGCGTTTGCGCTGCCCGACATTAGGGGAGATACCGTCTCGCTCGACGATTACCGTGGCCGGCGGGTCCTACTCGTTTTCAGCGATCCCGATTGCGGCCCCTGTGACGCGCTTCTGCCCGACCTCGCCCGGCTCCACGATGCGGCCGGCGAGAGACTCGAGGTCGTTCTCGTCGGGCGTGGCAGTGTCGACGAGAACCGTCACAAGGCCGCAGCCCACGCGATCGACTTCCCCTTCGTCGTCCAGCCCGGCTGGAGGCTGTCCAAGGAGTACGGAATCTTCGCCACTCCCGTTGCCTTCCTGATCGATGAGGAGGGTTTCATTGCACGGGAGGTGGCCAAAGGAGGGCCCGAGATCCTGAGCCTGGCTCAGGGGGCGCTCGCGGCCGGGAGGGAGGCGCGTATGGCCTAACCGGAGGCTCCTTCGTGCTGCATGCGAAGGAGATCTGACTAGCGAGGAGGGTCGCTCCATGAGTGACGAGAGGTTCGACGAGCTCTCCAAGGCCATCGCGACGGCGGTTTCACGGCGCCAGGCTCTCAAGCTGACCCTGGCCGCCGCCGCCGGCGGAGCGCTTTCGCTGGTCGGTGCTCGGCAGGCGAAGGCAATTGCCCCCGGCCGATGCCGCAGGGTGGGCGTCATCTGTCGACAGGACTACGAGTGCTGTGACTTCTACTGCAACCCGGCCACCGGCAGGTGTGCGTGCCGGCCCGGGCAGAACTTCTGCAGGAGAACCAGGCGGTGCATCTCCTGCTCGCCGAACGCCACGTTCGACCCGGAAACGTGCGAGTGCACGTGCAACGAAGGCACCAGTCCGTGCGACGGTGACTGCTGCGGGCCGGACGAGACCTGCTGCGTCGGCTTCTACGGAGGTCAGTGCTGCCCGCCGGGAATCGCGTGTTGCCCGGGCGGCTTCTGCGACTTCTATGGGTATGGCTGCTGAGGCGAGCTCCAAAACGCAGGAAGGAGAGGGCCGCTTGGAAGCGGCCCTCTCGCTATTCGTAGCCCAGGTCGCGCAAGCGTTCGATCATGCGCGCTTCCTCTTCCTTCGAGTAAACGGGCCCCTGGACAGGGGCGCGTGCAGCAACGGCCACCGGTCTACGCTCCGAGGTGATCTCCGGATCGAGAATCTCTTCGAGTACCGCGCCGTCGAGATCGGCCGCGACGCCGAACAGGGCGAGCAGCGTCGCCGGAAGCCCGGTGATGTCGACGCCTTCCGGCATGTCGGCGGTGCGGATGCCTGGACCCGCCGCCGCGAGGATCCCCGTGCGTGCGTGCTGGCCGGAGAAGTGGCCGGATCCGCGGACGAGGAGGCGCTCGTGCCGCTCGAACGCTGCGGGCCATTGCTGGTGCGACGACTCGACATGGACGCGCTCGTCGAACGGGAGGAGGACGAGCTCGGGCGCTTTCTCGTAGAAGGCCCCCCGATAGAGCTCCTCTTTCGTCCTCACCTCGAAGGCGGGCGCGTCCGTCTCCGGATGACGGATCGACGCGAGTGCGTCGGTGAGCTCCCGCACGAACCCGGTGTCCTCGGCGGCGCGCGTGCGCTCGCCGAGGTAGATCTGGCCGCCGTACCCGAAGCAGTAGGCCTTCGTGGACGCGAAGTCGATCTCCGCGAACGGCGGTTCCTCGGCTTGTGGCTGGCGCCGCCGCGTGAGCAGGAAGCGCTCGTCGACCTCGGTAACATCGGCCGCCGGCGTCGCCGAACCCGCTCGGTAACGGAGGTAGCCGGCCTGCTCGAGCCACCGGTTGGCCCGGAATACCCAGTGCGTCGGTTTCATGCCGTGATCCGAGAGGATCATGACGGTCGGCTCTTCGCCCCAGAGCCACCGGGCCTGCTCCACGAGCTCGCCGCAGGCGCGATCGATCGCCTCGTACACCTGGATGAGCTCGTCGCCCGCGTCTTCTGGCGAATGAGCCGGATGCGTCGGGTCGAGGCGATGCCATGCCAGGTGCCCGGCGATGTCGGAGCTCATGAAATCGACGCAGAGGAGGGCGAGGTCGGGCTCGAGCTCGAGCGCGAGGAGGCAGACGTCGGCGATCTGGCCGACGTGATCGACAAGCCGCTCGGCGAACGCTGCGAAGTCCTCGCTCCAGCCGGTCGGGTGGTGGGCCGTCAGGAGGTCCGGATGCGCGCTCAAGATGGCCGCACGTGCCGCCGCAGGCACTATCTCTGGACGCTGCGGACCGCCGAATCCCGTCACCATCAGACCCCGCAGCGGCTCGGGTGGGTGGGTGAACGGGACGGTGACGAACGCTGAGCGGAGACCGGCCGTGCCGAGCATCCGCCAGAGCGGCGCTCCAGCCCGGCTGGCCGCGCTCTCGAGGCGCCCGGTGGCCCGGTTGGGGTTCGAGGAGAAGCTGAAGATCCCATGGCCCCCAGGGTTCAGCCCAGTAAGGAACGAGGACCAGGCCGTGGGCGTGAATGCCGGGATCGTCGAGCGGAGTGGCCCGAACGTGCCTTCGCGGGAAAGGCGCTCCAGCGTCGGCAGTTTCCCCTGTGCGAGCAAGTCCCGGACGAGGTCGTAGTCGGCCCCATCGAGGCCGAGACAAAGAACCCTCATCGTTTCGATAACGTATCCCGCCTCGGGGTGTAGCGCAGCCTGGTAGCGCGCGCCGTTCGGGTCGGCGAGGTCCCCGGTTCAAATCCGGGCACCCCGATGATTTTTGAGACCATTCGGCCATGCGCCGGAGAGGACTCGCTCTCGCAACGGCCTCCGTCGCCGCGCTCCTGCTTCCGGGCGCGGCGGCGGCGCACGCCGTCTCCGGAATCGACTACCGCTTCCCCCTCCCGGTGTGGCTCTACGGACTGGCGGCGGGGCTCGCAGTCCTGCTTTCCGCGCCGGCTGCGACGCTGGCCGGACGAGCCACGGGCACACGCACGAGCGGAGATCTCTACGGGCCGTTGCGCCGTTTCCACCTCGGGCGGATCGCTGTCGCGCTCGCCTCGCTTCTGCTCGTCGACGTAGTCGCCGGCGGCCTCTTCGGCCCGGAGGACTTCTTCGAGAACCCGGCGACGATCGTCCTCTGGGTCGATTTCTGGGTGGGCCTCGGGATCGTCTCCGCGCTCGTTGGGAACGTGTGGGACTTCGTCAGCCCGCTGAACGCAGCCGGACGCTTCCTCGAGCGGACGCTCGCTCGTCGCGGGAGCTCCGTCACGCCCTATCCAACGCGCCTTGGCCTCTGGCCGGCGACGGTCTTCCTGCTTGTTTGGTCCTGGCTGGAGCTGGTGTGGGATCCCGGCAAGGAGCCGCGAACGCTCGTGCTGATTCTCCTCGCGTACATCGCCATCCAGCTCCTTGCCATGGTGACCTTCGGAACCGAGGTCTGGCTCGCGCGCGGGGAGCTCTTCACCGTCGTGGCGAGGACATTCGCTCGTTTCGCGCCGCTCGAGCTCTACGTCCGTGAGCCGGCCGGGGAGTGTCGCGCATTGCTCTGCACCGACGAGGAACGAATCGGCTGCCCTTCTTGCTGGCTCGACGCGGCCTCCCAAGAGCGTGGAATCAGGCTGCGGCCTTTCGGTGCCGGCGTCCGGCGCGAGGCGCCGCTCGGTCCGGGCGGCGGGACGTTCGTGCTCGCCCTCCTCGCCACCGTTGTCTACGACGGCTTCTCACAGACGCAGACTTATGTCGACCTCCAGAGTTGGTTCGTCGATCGCTCGGTGTGGCTGGCCGTCCATGACAGCTTCCTCGACACCGTCCTCGGGGCCGCGATCGTCGCAGCCTTCGTCCTCGCGTTTCTGGCGGTAGTCGGGCTCGTCTCCCGGCTCGAGCACGCATCGCTTGCGGACGCGGCCCGCCGCTATTCGCCGACGCTCATCCCGATTGCGGCCGTGTACTTCGTCTCGCACTACTTCCTCTTCCTGATCTACGCGGGTCAGTTCACGACGGCCGCCGTGCTCGACCCCTTCGGACGCGAGTGGGTGCCCGACGTCGAGGTGCCCTGGAAGGGCGTGCCGGGCGGCCTCGTCTGGTACCTCCAGGTCGGCCTCATCGTCTGGGGTCACGTCGTCGCTGTCTTCGAGGCGCATCGTGTCTCGCTCGGCGTCCTACCGGGCGCCCGGCAGGCCGCCCTGGCGCAGGCGCCGCTCGTGCTCCTGATGGTCGGCTACACGTTCCTCGGCCTCTGGGTGCTCGGGCAGGTGCTGGCGGCGGCTTGACCTCACTGCTCCTCGCGCACGGCGACCTCGTGCCGAAGTCCGAGCTCGGCTCGGCGTGGGAGACGCCTCCTGCGGTCCTTGCGGGGGCCGGGCTGGCGCTCCTCCTTTTCGGCCAGGCCTGGATCCGGCTTCGGCGGCGCGGCCGGGTGGATCTGGCCGGTGTCGACCGCGCGTTTCTCTTCGTCGCCGCAGTCGTCCTCGGGACCCTTGCGCTGGTCTCGCCGCTCGACGCCATCGGCGAGGAGTACCTCCTCTCGGCTCACATGCTCGAGCACGTGCTGATCGGGGACGCAGCCGTCGCCCTCGCCCTTGTCGCGCTGCGCGGGCCGCTGACGTTCTTCTTCCTGCCCGGGCGGGTGCTGAGACCGCTTGCCCGCGTAGGTGCGCTGCGCTCCTTCCTGCGGTTCCTCCTCCGTCCCAAGGTCAGCTTTGCGATCTGGGCCGCCGTGCTCGCAGGCTGGCATTACCCGGCCGCCTACGACTATGTGCTCGACCATCAGGTCGTCCACGACCTCCAGCACGTGACCTTTGTGCTGGCGGGCGTGCTCGTCTGGACGCAGCTCGTCGACCCTGCGCGCCGCAGAGAGCTTCGTTATCCCGGGAGGATCGCGCTCGCAGTCGCTCTGTTCGCGTGCGGGCAGATCCTCTCCGACGTGCTCATCTTCTCCTTCGACCCGCTCTACCCGGCCTACGCCGCGCAGGACGAGCGACTGCTCGGCCTGTCCCCTCTCGGCGACCAGCGGCTGGCGGGCGTCGTGATGATGGTCGAGCAGGCGGTCACGCTCGGGACCTGCGTCGCGTTCCTGCTCGTGGCCTCCCATCGACAGGTCGTCGGGCGCGAGCCCGCCGAAGCAGCGTGAGCGCGCCGCCCGCCTCCTCCTTCAGCTTCGAGCCTCTTTTCCTCGCGTTGACGGCTGTCGCGGCCGTCCTCTATTGGGCGGCGGCCAGACGGGATCCGCCCGGCCGGCGCGCTTTTCTCTTCGCGCTCGGACTCCTACTGATCGTGGGGACTCTCAACTCACCACTCGAGACGATCGCAGTCAACTATCTGCTGCTGATCCACCTGCTTCAGAACGTGATGATCGCCGACTGGGCGCCGCCGTTGATCCTCCTCGGCTTGACGCCCGCGATGCGCCGGGCGATCGCCCGCCGCGGGGGGCCGGCGTTTGCCTGGATCACGCGGCCGAAGATCGCGCTCCCGGCGTGGCTGGTGGCCTGGTACGGGATCCATCTCGCCGTCTTCTACGACTTCGCCCTTCGCAATCCATGGGCGCTCAACATCGAGCACGCGCTGCTGGTCGCCGTCGGCCTCCTCTTCTGGTGGCCGGTGCTTGCAGGCGAGCCGCACGACGTCTCGGTCCCCGTGAAGATCGGCTATCTCGGGGCGGCTTTCGTCGGGTCGGTCTTCCTCGGCCTTGGGCTCACGTTCTCGGAGACACCCTTCTACGACTTCTATGCCGAAGCGCCGCGGCTCTGGGGGCTTTCACCGTCGCAGGACCAGAACTTCGGCGGGATCCTCATGAACGTGGAGCAGGCCGCGGTCTTTCTCGCGGCGATTCTCTACTACGTCGTGCGGCTAATGCCCGAGGAGGAGCGGACCTCGAGCGCATAGCGAGAGGGCGTGGCCGAAAGCCCGGCCTCAGCCTTTCCGAGTCGCTATGTCCGGTTCCTACATGTGCGTGGCGAGCGCCCGATGGACGATCGCAGTGCACTCGTTCTCGACGTAATCCAGGCCCGCCCCCTCGGCGATCGCCCTCGCCTCGGGCGAGACAATGCCGAGCTGGAGCCAGAGAGCTTTGGCCCCGGCGGCCACCGCTTCCTCTGCCACGGCAGGGCAGAACTCCGCTCGGCGAAAGACATCCACGAGGTCAATCGTCTCCTCGATCGCGCCCAGCGAAGCGACGCAGGGGACGCCCAGGACTTCCTGCACGAGCGGCCGCACGGGGATCACGCGGTAGCCCTGCGCCAGCAAATAGCGCATGACGCCGTGGCTCGGCCGCGATGGATTCGGGGAGGCGCCGACAAGCGCAATTGTGTGCGCCTCCGACAGGATCTGGGCAGGAGTCCGGATGCCTCCAGGCTATCCTGAGCCCATGGCTTCCTCTCTTCGGGTTGCTTGCGTCCAGCTGAACGCGACCGAATCGAAGGCCGACAACATCGAGCTCGCCGAAGCGCTCGTTGCCCAGGCCGCGGCCACCGGAGCCGACCTCGTTCTCCTGCCGGAGAAATGGAACGGCTTTGGGCGACCTGACTTCATGCGCTCCATCGCCGAGAGCCTCGATGACGGCGAGACCTTCGCGGCCATGAGCGACTGGGCTCGCGCGCATGGGATCACCCTCGTGGGCGGCTCGATCGTCGAACGCCGGGAGGGGCGCGAGAAGCTCTCGAACACCTGCGCCGTTTTCGATCCCGAGGGCGAGACGGCGGCCGTCTACCGGAAGATCCACATGTTCGACGTCGACGTTGGGGGCCACGTCTACCGCGAGTCCGAGACCGAGGAGCCCGGGGATCGGCCGGAGACCTGCGAGGTCGAAGGCTGGAAGGTGGGTCTGACGATCTGCTACGACCTGCGCTTTCCGGAGCTCTACCGCATCCTCGCGCTCGAAGGCTGCGAGGTCGCCACGGTGCCGGCGGCTTTCACTCTGTTCACCGGCAAGGACCATTGGGAACTGCTCCTCCGCGCCCGCGCCGTCGAGAACCAGTGCTACGTGGTCGCCGCCGACCAGTGGGGAAGCTTCGCGGAAGGCAAGGCCGCGTACGGGCGCTCGTCGATCGTCGACCCGTGGGGCGTCGTCCTCGCGCAGGCTCCCGACGAAGACACCGTCATCTCGGCCCAGCTCGACCGCGGCCGCCTGGAGGACATCCGCCGCCGGCTTCCCTCCCTCGCCAACCGCCAGCCCACCGCATACCAGTGGCCGGCGGAGGTCTGAAGCTCCGGGCTGTCCTTTTCGACGTCGACTTCACGATCGCGAAGCCGGGTCCGCTGCTGGGCCCGGAGGGCTACCGCGCCGCCGGGCGGCGCTACGGCCTCGAGCTCGATCCCGAGCGCTACAGCGAGGCCAGGGCGGCCGCCCTCCTCGATCTCAAGCACCACCCCGAGCTCGACCACGACGAGGAGGTCTGGGTTCGCTTCACGGAGGACATCGTGCGCGGGATGGGGGGAGAAGGGGAGAAGTGCCGCGAAGTCGCGGTGGCCATCACCGAGGGCTGGCTCGAATCGGAGAACTTCGAGCTCTACGAAGACGTCCTTCCTGTTCTGGCTCTGCTGCGAGAAGAGGGCCTGAAGATCGGTCTGGTCTCGAATACGAGCCGGGACCTCGACGCCTTCGTTCGCCATCACGCCCTCGACGTAGACGCCTGGGTCTCGTCGGGCGTCCACGGCAAAGTGAAACCGAGCCCGACTATCTTCCAGGCCGTCCTCGACCTCCTCGAAGTTGAGCCGGGTGAAGCCGTGATGATCGGCGATTCACCCGACGACGACGTGGCCGGCGCGGAGGCATTCGGGATCCGCGCCCTGCTCCTCGACCGCGAGGGAAAGCATCAGCGAGACGATGCCCTCCCGACACTCCTTTCCCTGCCGGCGCTCCTGGGACTCACGGCCGATGGCTCGTAGACGCGCCGCTCTCCATGTCGTCGAGCTGCCTGAGCTGGAGCTCTCCCTCGAGCGCCCCCTCAATCGCCGCATCTGGTTCCTTGGCCTCGGCGCCTTCGGCCTGGCGTGGTCGATCACGACGGTCGCGGCCTATTTGCCGCCGCTTCTTGAGAAGTTCACCGACTCGAGCACGCTCGTCGGGCTCGTCTTGGCCGCCGAAGGCGTTTTCGCATTCTTCCTGCCGCTCCTCGTCGGGCCCATGAGCGACGCGACACAGATGTCGCTCGGACGCCGGCGGCCGTTCATGCTCCTGGCCCTCGGCCCAATGGCCGTGTCGCTCTCCCTCGTCGCTTTCACGCACAGCTTCGTAGGGACGGCGGCCGCGCTGTTCGCCTTCTTCTTTGCCTACTACATCTACGAGCCGCCGTACCGCGGTCTCTATCCGGACCTGCTCCCGGACACGTACTTCGGCCGCGCTCAGGGAGTTCAGCACCTCTTCCGCGGAGCCGCTCTGGGCGGAGCGCTCGTCGGCGGGGGCTTTCTCTTCAGTGTCTGGGAGCCGTTTCCATTCGTTCTAGCCGCCGGGATCACGCTGCTCGCCTGCGGAGCGGTCGTGTTGCTCGTGGACGAGCCGCCGGCAGGCCCGCCGCAGTACGAGCGGCTGCGAACCTTTCTCGCCGCTCCCTGGCGGGTCGTGACGCGAGAGAGGAACGTCCGCCACTTTCTCATCGCCAACACGGCCTGGGAGGCGACCTTCGCCGGGATGCGGACGTTCGTCGTCCTCTACATCATCAAAGGGCTGGACCAGCCGCTCTACGTGTCGGCCACGGTGCTCGCGGTGGTGGCCGGCGGCTACGTGGTTTCCGCTGCCATCGCAACGCGATTTGGCGATCACTGGGGTCTCGGGAACGTGATCCTCGGCGCGTCCGTCATCTACGGGCTCGGCCTGCTCGGCGCCGGTTTCGCGACGAGTTGGCACTGGTGGTACTACGGGTTCATCTTCCCGGTCGCCATGGCGGGGGGGACGGTCATGACCCTCGCTTGGGCCCTTTTGTTCAAAGTCATCCCGTCGACCGATCGCGGGACGATCACGGGGCTCGCCACGACCACCAAGGGGATCGGCCTCATCATCGGGCCGCTGGCCGCCGGCGCCGCCATCGACATCCTGCGCCCTTACCTTTCTGCGACGGATGGTTATGCGGCTGTCTGGCCGGCCATGGCTGTCCCGATCCTCGCGGCCATGCCGTTCGTGCTCAAGCTGGCGGAAGCCGAATCAGGGGTTACAGGCAGGGCGACGCGTTTTTCAGGATGAGGCCGAAGCCCCAGAGCTTGTCGCGGAAGACGTAGAAGACGCTCTCGACGCGCTTCCCCGGTTTCAGGAGTGCGTGGTAGCTCATGCACGGGCGGCGGTCGAGTGAGCCGTAGATCCGTGAGACGTCGGAGGCAGGCGCGCCGAGGACGAGGCCTTCGGGCGTCTTCCAGCCGGACGGCCGCCAGACGGTGAACACGTGCACGACGCGACCGCGGCGAAAGACCGCACCAGCGCCTTCCGGAGTGAAGGGGCGGTAGTTGAAATACCACGTTCGGTCGACGCATGTGCGGCAGACTCCGTGGCGCTTGCCCCAGGCCTGCAGGACCTGTGCAGGCGTCATCCCGAGGCGAACTCCGGCGAGCGATCTTGCCGGTACGAACTCCGCCTGCCGGGGAGGCGCTGCGCTCGATGATGGGATCATCGCGCTCGCCGCGACGGCGGCTATCGCGACTGCAACAGCGCGGGGCCCCATGAGGCGAGCGGAGAGATGTCGCCGTCGCGTCCGTTCAGGTTCCGGTATCCGAGCGCGTGCTCGGCCTGCATCATCTTGTGGATCTGGGTGGTGCCCTCGTAGATGATCGGGGCGCGGGCGTTCCTGAAGTACCTCTCGATCCCGTACTCGCCCGAGTAGCCGTAGGCGCCGTGGACCTGGATGGCGAGGTGAGCGGCACGGAAGGCCGATTCCGTCGCATGCCACTTCGCGAGGCTCGTCTCCCGTGTGTTGCGGACGCCCTTGTCCTTGAGCCAGCCGGCCTGCATCACGAGCAGCTTCGAGGTCTCGTAGCCGAGCACCATCTCCGCGATCATGTCCTGCACGAATTGGTTCTTGCCGATCGGCTTGCCGAAGGTCTCGCGCTCGCGGGCGTACTCGACCGAGCGCTCCAGACAGGTGCGGATCACGCCGCAAGCGCCCGCGGCGACCGTGAAGCGGCCCTGGTCGAGGCCGTACATGGCGATCTCGAACCCCTGA
>Ga0126306_10001485_pt1 | contig 12598 bp, 17 predicted proteins | sample Plot27_FD_92592 | JGI IMG/M metagenome (GOLD analysis project Ga0126306, IMG submission 92592) | Serpentine soil microbial communities from UC McLaughlin Reserve, CA, USA - Plot27 | ecosystem: Environmental > Terrestrial > Soil > Grasslands | place: USA: UC McLaughlin Reserve, Lake County...
CGACTCTATCGAGGGACTGCCATACAAACCTGATGCCTGTAGCCTTTCCACACCGGGTACGGTCTTTTCGGAGTTCCGCTCTAGGCGAAGTGGTCCCAGCCGGATAATCCTTCCACGGGCTCAATTCCACGTCTGAATGCGACGGCTTCCGTTGTTGTTTCTCCTATTACCGTGAGCGGGGTTTCGATGGTGTTTGTCAGGGCGTCCAGGACTTGCTTGGGGGCGGAGATGAGGAGCTCGTAGTCCTCGCCACCGGTGGCGGCGAGGACGGCGGGGTCTTGGCCCAGGGAGCGGGCGAGGTTGGTGGTGTCCTGTGCCACGGGGAGGAGGGCTAGATCCACGTCGCATCCCACGCCGCTCAGGTCGCACACGTGGCGCACGTCGGAGGCGAGGCCGTCGGAGAGGTCTATCGCGGCGCGCACCCCGAGCCGGACCGCCAGGAGCCCCGCCTCGATCCTCGGCTCCGGGCGCAGGTGTTTGCGGACGAGCCTTTCGGGACCGGCGTCTCCGTTCTCCAGCGCCAGCAAACCCGCCACGGAGGCGCCGAGTTCGCCGGTCACGGCGAGGAGGTCTCCCGGCCTTGCGCCGGAGCGCAGCATCGGCGCCCCGTCGAGCTCCCCGAGGATGGCGACGTCCACCGTAAGCGCGGCGGCGCCGGTCGTGTCGCCGCCGAGCGGGTACGCCCCGAACTCCACGCACGCCTGCATCACGCCCTCCACGCAGCGCAGCGTCGTCTCGGGGTCCGGGGCGCCGCCGGAGGCGAGGACGAAGCGCGGCCTCCCCCCCATCGCCGCCACGTCCGAGACGTTAACCGCGACGGCCTTGTAACCGACGCTCTGCGGCGAGGACCACTCCTCCCTGAAGTGCCGCCCCGAGACGAGCATGTCGGCGGCGGCGACCCAGAGCTTTCCGTCGTCTCCGAAGCGCAGCACGGCGCAGTCGTCACCGATGGGGACAACGACCTCTTCCGGCGGCGCGGGCAGTGTTTCGGAGAGACGGCGGATGACGTCGAACTCGTTCACGCGGTCATTCAGAAGCCGGGTGAAGGGTTCGAGGGGTCCGTTCGGCGGGAGTAGGAAAAGCCCGTCTACCCACCCCGCGCCGGATGCGGCAGGGACCCAACGGCTCCGGCATCACCCGCGGGGCGCTCCCTTTCACCGCTTGCGAAACCAGGTGCGCGGGTCGAGATAGCGCCGGTAGCGCCGGACGGCCTCCCGGCCGAGCAGGAGCGCCGAGACCCAGAAGACCGCCTCCGCCGCCACCACGAGCCCGCCCGAAACCCAGACCTTGTGCTCCCCCGCGAGCGGCAGGAAGGCCACCACGGGGACCGCCGCCCAGAGAAGGGTCGGTATCACGAGCGCCCCGAGGATCGCCGCCCAGACCTTCCACCGGCCGTCCGGTTTCTGTCCCGCCGGGGCGCCGGGGTCAACTTCGCGCTCGACCTCGCCGATCACAACCCCGCCCGGTTTACGTTCCTCGCTCAAGCCCTTCCCTTCATCCCCTGGACCGCCGCCCACAAGGCGTCCGAGTCTTTTTTCGTGAACCAGGTCGTCAGTTTGCGCCACTCCTCTTCGGTTGCCCACACGTACGAGTCGTGGGCATGTTTCTCCAGCCGCACGCCACCGCCGGGATGCCGGGCGGCGAAGGCCACGCCCGCGTACAGTTCGGGGTCTTCCGGAGAACGCCAGGGCTCCACGCGGGCGAACCACGGGACCTCGGGCTCCACGTCGAGCCCCGTCTCCTCGAAGGTCTCTCGCCTGGCGCACCCCACGAAATCCTCGGCCTCTTCCAGCATCCCACCGGGGTTCTCCCACAAGCCCACGGGCGGTTTGCGACGCCTGAGGAGGAGCGCGCGTGGCTCGGGACCGTCGAGGTCCACGACCACGCTCCCGGCGCCGAGGTTCGCGTTGACGACGCCGGAGGAGGGCGGCCCCTTCGGTGGCGCCGGGACCTCGGGGAGCGGCATGTGGGGGAGCGCGGCCAGGGGTCCGGCGACGCGCGCGATGTTCTCGCGGCTCCACCAGCTCGGCAGGCCCAGCCACTCGTCGAGCGTGGCCCATTTGTGGTCGAGGTGCTCGCCGGAGATGCGAAATTCCTCGTCCGGGTCCGTTACCCGGCCGACGTAGGTGGCGCTGGCGAGCAGGCCCCTTCCCCCGGGACGCCCCCCGACCCAGGTGGCGAGCAGCCGCTCCGGGGCGACGAGCAGGCCGGTCTCCTCGTATACCTCGCGCACGGCGCCCTCCTCGAAGCCCTCGCCGGGGACGAGACGCCCCGCCGGGGGCTCCCAGGTCCGCGTCCCGGGGCGCAGCAGCAGGAGCATCCGGCCGTCCTCGCGGACCGGCAGGATGCCGGAGACGAGGTCCGCTCGGACCGTCAAGCCGCGGATACTTCCGGAAGGTACGAGCGCAGCTTGCGGGCGGTGGCTTCGGGGTCTTCGGCGTCGAGCAAGGCGCGTACCACCGCGAAACCGAAAACGCGCGATGCCCCGGCGGCTGCCTCCGCCGCGGCTCGGGCGACCTCGGGGGCGGTCTCCAGCGTGATGCCGCCGATGGCGAAGACGGGGACGGGCGGCCCCTCGCGGACGACCTCACGCACGAGATCGAGGCCAGAGACCGTGCCGTCCGTCTTGGTCGGGGTGCCGTAGATCGTGCCGATACCGAGGTAGTCCGCCCCGTCCCGGACACCTTCGAGGGCCTCATGCAGTGTGCCCGCCGAGCGCCCGATCACCGCCCCGACACCGAGGGCTTCGCGCGCAGGCGCGAGCGGCCCGTCCTCCTGACCTAAATGGACGCCGTGCGCGCCCGAGAGGCGCGCGAGCTCGACGTCGTCGTTGACGGTGAACAACGCGTCCGAGCGTTCGCATAGGTCTCGCAGCTCCCCGGCCAGCGGCAACAGCTCCTCCCGCGAGGCGTGCTTGTCGCGCAGCTGGACGACGTCCACGCCGCCACGGAGGGCGGCCTCTACGCGGGCCGCGAGGTCGGGCCTCGGGTCCGTGACGAGGAGGAGACGCGCGCTCTGGAGGCGGTTGTGGGGGTTCATCGGCCGACGCGTTTCGGGGGCCAGGCGACCACGTCGAGGCGGCGGGCGAAGTGGAGGGCGGGTTCGGTGGCCGGCAACGTCACCCCGATCTGTGCGGACATCTCCAGCTCCTCGACCTCGACCTCGGCTGTCTGCAGCGGCCAGAGCCGGTGGTGTATGTCGCCGCGCCGCACGCGCCCCCTCTTGTCCGCGCTGTACAGGCAGTAGCGCTCGGTGAGGAAGCTCTCCAGCGTCCCCGGGCGCGAGTCGAAGGTCTCCCCCAGCGGCCGGTAGGTGGCCACGTAGCGGGCCGGGGGCGCCCCCTTATGCGTGCGGACGCTGCGGTAGCGTACCGTGTTGCCGGAGGTCTCCGACGACATCTTCGCGTCGAAGTAGGGCAGGTGGAATGTGGCGCGGGCGAGGCGCACGGCGATGGGGTTGTGGGCGTCGAGGCTGAAGAACCACACGCCGGGCTTGCCGTCGTGCGTGACGTAGGTGCGCAGGTTTATCTCCGGGAAGTTCGAGAGCCACGGGGCGGCGGGCACGAAGCGGGGCCTGACGCCCGTCATGCGGAACGGGACGACGCCCAGCCACGCGGAGCCGTCGAACTCATCGAGCGCCAGCGCGGGCGGGACGAGCGGGCGCAGCCACTCCTTCGGGACGGGCCAGTGCATGAAGAGCAGGTCGTGCCAGCTCATGCCCAGCACCCAGGGGCCTTCGGGAAGGGGGTATGGGCGGTGCTCGACGCCGCCGAGCTTTTTCTCGATCCGGGCTGCCTCCGTCATAACCTCAATATACCAGCACGCCCCGCCACGTCCGGTGGCCTCTGATACAGAGTCCGGGTGAAGGGTTTGCTGCGTCCGTGCTCTGAGCGTTTGGCGGCGGTTGCGTTTAGAGCCAAAGGCACAGTTGCAACCACCACCAAAGCGGGTCGAAGAAAGCCCCGGCCACGCGCGTCGAACGAATGAGGGATCTACCGGGTTTCGTATGATGCCCGCAACCTCTCGCCCCACGCCTCAAGGCTCAGCGGATGGCGCCTGCCTTGCGTAGGGCCTTTAGCAGGACGTAGCCGAGGATGGCGCCGGGGATGCTCGAGAGGGCGAAGGAGATCATGAGCGCGAGGGTTCCCCCGGCGGCGCCCAGGTCGAGCAACGGGGAGATCATGATCGCCCCCAACGGCGCCCCGACGAGCACGGTCCCGACGGGCTCGAACAGCGCGGCCTCGTCGCGCCGCCAAAACCTGTACACGAGCCCGACCGCGATCGCGCCGAAAGGACTCCCCACGAGGGCGAAGGGGGTGCCGAGCCCAAACGAGATCCTCAACCCGGCCGCCACGAGCGCCGAGCCCGCCGCCCACCACGGCCCCAACATCACGCCGGCCACGGCGTTTATGGCGTGCTGGAAGGGCAAGACCCGGGCCCCGCCCACGGGAACGGCGAAGAGCGAGAGCAAGACCGCCAGCGCCGCGAAGAGCCCCGCGAGTGTCAGCCTGCGGGTGGTGCTCGTCCTCTGACCGTCGTCGTGCGCCGCCGGTCTAGCCACGGGCCGCCTCCTCCACCCGCAGGCCGCCGTCGAGGTAGTCGGGATTGCCGGCGATCCGGGAGAGGGCGTCGAGGAACCGCGGTTCGAAGGTCCCGGCCCCCTCCGCTCCCTCGGCCGCGACCTCCCCCGCCCGCCCGAAGTACGCGAGCGCGTGCGCGACCGTCTCGGCGTCTCCCCCGCCGACCGCCGCCGCGAAGCATCCGACCACGGCCGTCGAGGCGCACCCGCTCCCGACGACCCGGCCCATAAGCGGGTGCCCGTTGGAGACCGCCAGGGTCTGCTGACCGTCGGAGACGTAGTCGACCTCTCCGGTGGCGGCGACGGTCGCACCCAGGGCGTGGGCGGCCTCCGCCACAGCCCTTTCCGCGTCGCCCGCGAGGCTTTCGACGCCGCGCACCTCGGCGGCGAGGCCGGCCAGGGTCGCTATCTCCCCGGCGTTGCCGCACACGGCGGCGACGTCGAGTTCGGAGAGGAGCCGGCCAGCCGTTTCGGTGCGGAAAGTCGTCGCCCCGGCGCCGACCGGGTCGAGGACTACGGGGATGCCGCGCTCGTTGGCGCGCTTGCCGGCGAGGAGCATCGCCTGTATCTGGTTCGGGTCCAGGGTGCCGATGTTTATGCACAGCGCCGAGGCGAGGTTCTCCATCTCCTCGACCTCCTCGCGGGCGTGGGCCATCACCGGGAGCGCCCCCGTGCACAACGTCACGTTCGCCACCAGGTTCACCGTCACGTAGTTCGTGATGTGGTGGACGAGCGGTTTGTTCTCCGAGATACCGCGTAGTACGTCCGTCGCGTTCATGCCTTCGCTCCTTTCAGGACCGGGCCCAGGGCGTGTACCGGCCCCGCGCCCGACCCGATCTCGTCCAACCCGTACTTGACGGCTTCCGATGCAACCGCGTGCGCCCTGCGTGCGGCCTGCTCGATGCCGTGCCCCAGGGCCAGAAAGCTGGCCAGCGAGGAGGAGTAGGTGCAGCCGGCGCCGTGGGTGTTGCGCGAGCGGTAGACGGGACCTTCGATCCTCGAGAAACGCTCCCCGTCGTAGAGCAGGCCCGCCCCCGACTCGGTGTGCCCGCCGGTGATGATGACGTTCTTCGGTCCCAGGGCGTGCAGCGTCACGGCGCAATCCTCCATGCGACGCTCGTCCACCTCCTCGCCCACCAGCGCGAACGCCTCGTTCGCGTTCGGGGTGATGGCGGCCGCGAGCGGGAACAGCTCGTTCTTGTACGTCTGGACGGCGTCCGGCTCCAGCAACACCGCCCCGCTCTCGGCGACCATCACCGGGTCCACGACCACGTTCGGGAGCCGGAGACGGTCTATCGCTTCGGCGACCGCCGAGATGATCCCGGCGTTAAACAGCATCCCCGTCTTCGTCGCGTCCGCCCCGATGTCCGACACTATCGCCTCGATCTGGCGCACCCCTACCTCGGGCGGGAAGGGGAAGATGTCCGTCACCTCCTTGGTGTTCTGGGCCGTCGTCGCGACGATGGCGGTCGTGCCGTAGACGCCGCAGCGCAGGAACGCCTTGAGGTCCGCCTGGATGCCGGCCCCGGCACCGGAGTCGCTGGTCGCTACGCTCATGACCCTCTTCACGGCCTATCCTCCCCGGGCAAGAACTCGTTGGTCATCGCGGCATCCACCTCCACCGGGCGCGGGAGCACCCCGTTCTCGACGGCCCAGTCCACGTAGGCGCGCCACTCTTCCGGGTCCTGGTAGCCGACGCGACCGCCCTCTCCGACGAAGATCGGGACCGTCAGCTCAAGCGTCTCGGTCGCGACCTCCGGGTCGAGCTCCTCGTTCGCGGCGAGCAGGGCGTCGCGCGCGGCCGCCGGGTCCTCCGCCGCTATGCGGTGCCCCTCGGCCAGCGCCCCGACGAAACCGTGCACGGTCTCCTGGTTCTCCTCAGCGTAAGAGTCGCTCGTGGCGACGACCAGCTCGTTGTAGTTCGGGACGCCGACCTCGGGGAGCTTGATGACGTTGATCTCGAAGCCCTCCTGCGCCAGCTCCACGGCCTCGATGTTCCAGTACGCATCGACGATGGCGTCCACCCTCCCGCTCGTCAGCGCCGGCCTGAGGTCGTAGCCGACATTCACCTTCTCGACGGATCCCGGGTCTTCGCCGGCTTCCTCTAGCACCGTGTCTACGACGGCGGTCCCGAAGGTCTGGCCGGCGTAGCCTATCTTTTTGCCGGCAAGGTCTTCGGGGCTTTCGATGCCCGACTCTTTGAGGCTGATGAGCGAGTTCAGGGGCTCTTGCATGATCGCCATGACGCTGGTGACGGGAACCGCGCGGGCGGTGGCGGCGGTGACCTCGTTCTCGTAGGAGACGCCGAACTCGCTGCGCCCGGCGGCGACTAGCTGGAGCACGGCGGACGGATCGGAGGGCTGGCGTATCTCCACCTCCAGCCCCGCGTCCTCGAAGAGGCCGCGCTCCTGGGCGAGGTAGATCCCGGCGTGGTCAGCGTTGGGGTACCAGTCGAGCGTGAGCGTCACCCTCTGGGGGTCGTCGCCGCCCCGCGCCGCCGGGCCGCCGCCGCAGGAGACGAGCAGCACCGCCAAAAGGGCGAGGAGGCCGGGCAGGGCTAAGCCAAATCGTCGGGGCCGTGATAACGGTCGCAAGCACACTCCCTTCCGGTGGGATTACCCACATCAGGTTCGAGGCGTCTCGGCCGGGGCCGACTCTCAGCCACCCGCTTCCTTGCGCGGGGCAGCTCCGCCGTGTTTTGTGGCGTAGGATAGGGTCTTCCTAGTCCCGCCGCAAGCTCCAGGGGGCAAGGAGGCGTTGGGCGAGGGCGACGAGCAGGAACAGGGCCACGCCCATCGCGGAGAGCAGCGAGATCTCGGCGAACAGGCGCGGTATCTCGAACTGGGCCTTGTCCTGGATCATCAGAAACCCCAACCCCCGGCTGGATCCCACCCACTCCCCGATAACCGCCCCCACCACGCAATACGTCACTGCCAGCCGCACCCCGCCGAAGAGGAACGGCAACGCCCCCGGCGCCTCGACCATAAAGAACACCTTGCGTCGCGTCGCCCCGAACGAGCGCATCAGGCGCACGAGGTCCGGGTCGGTCGCGCGCAGCCCGTCCACGGTGGCGACCGTGATCGGGAAAAAGCAAAACAGCACCACGACGAGCACCTTCGGCAGCGGCCCGTAGCCGAACCACGTGACCAGAACCGGCGCGACCGCGATCACCGGCAGCGTCTGCGACACCACGAGCCACGGATACAACGACCGCTCCGCGAGCGCCGACCGGCTGATGAGCAACCCCGAAAGTACGCCCGCCAGCGCCGCCCCCAAGAACCCCACTATCGCCTCCCCCGCCGTGGGCCAGGCGTGCTCCAGCAGCAACCCCCGCGATCCCCAGAACGCCTCCGCGATGGCGAACGGCCCGGGCAGCAAGAACGCGGGCACGCCGAAGAGGCGCACCAGAAGCTCCCACGCGACGAGCGCGGCGAGGGCGAGCAGGGCCGCCGGGAAAGCCGCCGGCAGCGCCGATGGCAGCCCGCGCTTCACGGGCCGGCCACCCCCAGGGCCCGCAGCAGCCGTCCCTTGAGCCGGGCGAACTCCGCCGTGGTCTCGACCGCCATCGCGCGGGGGCGTTCGAGATCGACGTCGAGGTCGAGGGCGACGCGGGCAGGTCTCTCGGTCAATACGACGACGCGGTCGGCGAGCAGGAGCGCCTCGTCGACGTCGTGGGTGACGAGGACGACGGTGGCCGCGAACTCGCCGCGGACCCCAAGCAGCCACTCTTGGAGGTGGCGGCGCGTGAGGGCGTCGAGGGCGCCGAAGGGCTCGTCGAGCAGGAGCACGTCGCGCTCGAGCAGCGCCGTCCTCAGAAGGGCGACGCGCGAGCGCATCCCGCCGGAGAGCGCCCACGGCGGCCGGTCGGCGAACTCCCCGAGTCCGAAGCGCTCTAGCGCCTCTCTGGCCCTCCCGCGCGCCTTCTTTTTCGGCACGCCGGTCGCTTCGAGGCCCAAGGACACGTTGGCCGCGACGTTGCGCCAGGGGAGGAGGAGGTCGCTCTGAGACATGTAGGCTACGGAGCCGGGCCGCGAGAGCGGGGCGCCGTCTTTCTCGACCGCGCCCTCGTCCGGCGCCTCCAGGCCGGCGAGCAGCGAGAGCAGGGTAGACTTACCGGCGCCGGACGGCCCGATCACGGCGACGAACGTCCCCCCCTCGACCGCGAGGTCCAAGCCGTCGAGGATCCTTACTCCGCCCTTGGCGACCTGGACGCCGCGCGCCGCGAGCTTGGGCCTCGCCGCCGCGTCCCGGCGTACCCCGGCCTTCTCCACCGTCAACTCCCCCCGGCGCTCGCCTCGAAGAAGGCGAGCTCCAGCGCCATCGCCCGACGGTAGGCGGAGCGGACGTTCGGGGCGTCGTCGGCGTAGCGGTCCAGGTGGGCTTCGAGCTTTCGGGCGAGGTCCTCGAAGCCGGGGTCGGCGTAGGTCCGGATCCACTCCGCGTAAGGGTTGTCTTCCTCGTAGCCCTCCTCCGCGAACGAGCGACCGAGGAATGAGTAGGGCCTCATGCACGGCGTCATCGCCGCGCAAGTCTCGTCGACGCCTTTCAGCGCCGCGGTGGAGAGAAGGAAGTTCGTGTAGGCGAGCGTCGCCCCGACCGGCTCCACTCCTCCGAGCGAGACGCCCCACCGCCTGGCGTAGCCCTCGTGCAGTTCCAGCTCCTCGACGACGCCGGAGATCAGGCCCGCAAAGTCGAGCACTCCCCGTCGATCGTCGCTGCGCGCCAGCGCGAGCGCGTACGCCCGAGCAAAGCCCTCCAGAAAGAAGGCGTCCTGCGCCACGTAGCCCCGGAAGCTTTCGAGCGGCAGGCTCCCGTCCGCGAGGCCCCGCAAGAATCGGTGCCGGAGCGCGACCTCGGCGAGGTCCGCGTTCGCCTCCCAGAGCGTTTCGGACAGGCTAGTCACCTTCTTCACTCGGGGACCTCCTCCGTCTCTTGTATTACCAGGAGGGCGCCGCTCCTCACGCTCACGCGGGCCGTTTTTTCGACGAGCTCGTTGTGGAACCCTAGGGTGTCCCCGATCTCCAACCGCGCATCCGCCAGCGGGTAGGCGAACCCTTCGAGGGTCACCCCGACGGCCGGGCCGATAAGGGGGAAGACGGACACGCTGTCGCGAGGTCTCCCGGTGACGGTTCGGTTCCCGGACTCCAATACGAACGCCCGGCCCCAGGCGGCCACCATGGCGGCTCGGACGCCCATCCGCTCGGCAGCGAGCAGTATGTGCGGGACGGCAAAGAGCGCGCCCAACCGTCCCCCGGTGGCGCACAGGAGGTCTACCTCGGTCGCTCCACGCTCCCGGACGGCCATGACGGCCAGATGCCCGTCCATCTTGTCCTTTTCGGCCGGGTGGCGCTCCAGCACGGCCCCGCGCCCCTCGGCCTCCCGCGCCCCCGCCTCACCGAGGGAGTCCATGTCTCCGACGACGAGTTCCGGGACTATCCCGGCGTCCAGCGCACGCCGGGCCCCGCCGTCCGCGGCCACCACCAGGTCCGCCCGCCCGGCGGCGGCGCGCAGCAGCTCGGGCGGGTCCGCGGCGCCGTTCAAGAAGACGGCGGCTCGCACGTCAAGAGACCGCGGGCTTCTTGTAGCGCGCCTGGCGCGCCGACGGCTGCGCGCCCTCGAGCGCGCGCAGCAACACCACCACGACCACGAGCGCGATGGCGAGACTCGGGACCAGGTACGCCGCGTTGTACGCCGCCGAGTAGAAGGCGGGGTTCCAGCCCTCCGGCGCGTAGGAGGCAAAGAACACCACGCCGGCGAGGAAGTGGCACAGAAAGCGGGCCAGAACGGCGACGATGGTGCCAAGGACCGCCCCCCGGAGGGTGGGCCTGAAAAAGCCGGCGAGGCCCAGGGCGCCGAAGGCGAGAGGGTAATCGAGAAGGACCTGGACGGGGTGGACGACGAACGGGTTCATCGCGAGGTTCACGAAGCCGTAAACGACGCCCGTGACCACGCCCACGACCGGACCCTGGCGCAGCGCCAGCAGGATCAGCGGGATCATCTCCAGCGAGATGGAGCCGCCGAACGGCATCTGGAACACCTTTATCTGCCCGAGAACGAATGCCAGCGCGATGGCGAGAGACGCCTCCGCGAGCACCCTGGCGTTCTTGAACTCCTTCACGACGCGCCCTCCTTTTTTCGTCCGGGGGTGCATCGGTCCAAGAACCTCCCTGCGCCGGCATTACCCGGATCAGGTTCAGCGGGTCGGCGCCCGGCTCCCTGCCAGACACCCTCTCAGCCTTGCGGCTCCCCGGTCTTTATGTGTACCCAATGTAACCCAGCCCGCGCCCGCGCACAACCCCGGGCCGGCTCCGGGCGCAAGGTCCGATACTTCCTTTCTTCGTGGATAGTGAGTCGTGGGTCGTATTTCGTTCTTCCCGACTCCCCACTCCCGGTCTTTTCAACCGCCCGCCATCAGGAGCCCCAGCACGGTGGTGGCGGCCGTGATCTCACCGCCGTGCACCTTCCCGAGCGCTTCCCCGAAAGGCAATTCCACCGCCGAGACTAACTCGGTCGGCTCCGGCGCGGGCCCCGATAGGACCCTCACGGCCCCGCAGCGGAACAGGTGGCAGATCTCCGTGGAGCGCCCCGGGCTCGTGTGCACCGAGACGAGATGCGAGAGGCCGTGGGCCTCGTACCCGGTCTCCTCCAAAAGCTCGCGGCGCACCGCCTCCCGCGGGTCCTCGCCCCGCTCCACGCCCCCGCCCGGAAGCTCCAGCGTGAATCCCCCGACCGGCTGGCGCCACTGGCGCACGAGCACGACCCCGCCGCCCTCCGTCACCGGCACCACCGCCGCGAACCCGCCGCTCTCCAGCACCCCGTACTCGAGCCGGCCGCCGTCCGGCAACTCCACCTCGTCCACCCGGAAGGCGCACCACGGGTTGCGGAACATATACTCCGCCCCGAGGGTCTGCCAGCGTCCATCATTCACGCGCAGAGTATAAGAGCCGCGGACGAAACTGGACGCATCCGCGCCACGCGGTACAATCCCACGCCGTGGGCTTAACAATACTGAACAAAAGGGCGGAGCAATCCATCGGGGCGAGGCTCTACGTATCCGCGCCCCCCGAGGACCTCTACGCGGCCGTGCTCGACGTGAGGGGCTTCCCCAGGTGGGCCCCGGGGGTGCGGCGCGTAGAGATCGTCGAGGGGCCGGTAGGGCCGGGGATGGTCTCAGAGTGGGAGGTCTCCGTGCTCGGTTTGAGGAGCAAGGTCCGCAGCGTCTTGGAGGAGGCCGAGCCGTTCGGGTTCTTGCGCTGGAGCTGCGACGGCCCGGTCAGGGGTTGGGGGGAGTGCGAGATCTCGGCTCTCGGCCACGGCGCTATGGCTGCGTTCACAACCGAACTCCGCCCGGAAGACCCGACCCTCAACAAGCTCGCCGGCATCGCCGCCGCCAGCGGCGCGGCCACGACCCACCTCAAACGATGCCTCGCCCGTCTCGGGCAGACCGTCTCCGAAACCGGCGGGTTCCGGGTCGTTAGCAATCAGTCAGCCGTCAGCTGTGGACTGTCAGCTTCTCCCCGCTTAGCGGAAGCCGGCGGAGCGGGCGAATAGGAAGCGGTCCGCGGAAGGTCAATCCCCCCGCAAACCGCTTCAGTTTTCGTTTTTAGCTGATCGCTGACTGCCGAAAGCTGACCGCTCTCTTACTCGAAGTGGTTGGCGGCCTTGGTGATGTAGCTCTCCATCTCGTCGGGGACTTCGTCCTCGGGGTAGATGGCCTCCACCGGGCACTCCGGCTCGCAGGCGCCGCAGTCTATGCACTCTTCGGGGTTGATCATGAAATGGTCCCCCGCGTCGTAGATGCAGTCCACCGGGCAAACCTCGACGCAGCTCTGGTCCTTCGTGCCGATACACGGCTCGGTGATAACGTAGGTCACTCGAAGCCCTCCTGTCCATGGTCGTCGCTGGTAGCGGCTTTATACCAACCCGTTTTCGACCCAACCACCCTCCGATGACCGCTGTCATCGCGGCCCATGATCGGGATCATCCTCCCGCGTGACCTGGATCAAACAACCCGCAAAAC
>Ga0126306_10001486_pt1 | contig 12590 bp, 10 predicted proteins | sample Plot27_FD_92592 | JGI IMG/M metagenome (GOLD analysis project Ga0126306, IMG submission 92592) | Serpentine soil microbial communities from UC McLaughlin Reserve, CA, USA - Plot27 | ecosystem: Environmental > Terrestrial > Soil > Grasslands | place: USA: UC McLaughlin Reserve, Lake County...
GCGACCCGGCCGTCCACCATCAGGGCGGGGTGGATCCAGCCGCCGCCGGCCTGGATCCGCCTGGCGAAGGCTGGGTCGAGGATCAGGTCGCGGTCCCGCCAGCCCAGCAGGTAGTCGTCGAAGCGGCCCAGCAGCCGCACCACCGGCCCGGCGGCCCTTGACCGGGCGGCGGGGCCGCCGGCCGGGGCCCACAGCCGCCGGCCGCCCAGCTCGACCTCGCGCAGGTCGCCGGCGGCCAGCTCGAAGGCCCGCCTGGCCCGGCCGAGGGCGAGCCCGGACCAGGCGGCCAGGTCCTCGGGCCCGGACGGGCCGTGGCCGCCCAGGTAGCGGCGGGCCAGCTCGGCCAGGGCGTCCTCTGGGCCCATGGCCCGGCCGGCGCCCGCCCACGACTCCAGCAGCACATAGCTGGCCTGGTCGCCGTCCAGGTCGGGGCCCCGGCAGACCAGGCCGCGCATGGCCGCCAGGCCGACCAGGTGGGCCGGCGCCTGGCCTTCCGGCTCGATCCGGACCCCCTTGGCGGCCAGGCCGCGGACCAGCTCGGCCCGGGACAGCGGGCCGTCGGCCAGCACCGCCGGCAGCACCTCGAGGGCACGCTCGCACAGCCGGTCCTCGAGCCCGAGCTGCAGCCGCCGGCGCCGGTCGCCGGCCGCGAACCCGGCCCCGAGCAGGCCCACCAGCCAGCCCGCGTCCTCGGCCGCGACCATGTGCAGGGTCCCGCGCATCACCCAGGTCCTGACCACCGACCGTTCCTGGTCGCAGGCCCGGCGGACCGCCGCCTGGTCGAGCCCGCCGCTCCGGGCCCGCACCGCCAGCCGCGAGGCCGGCGTGTCCTGCGCCTGGAGCCCGCCAACGGCCCGGACCACCTCGGCCACCTCCCGGGGCCGCCGCCCGGCCAGCCGCTGGGCCCGCATGCGGAGCTGCCGGAGCCGGTCCTCGGGGGCCGCCCTCCGCGAGGTCACCGGCCGGGCGGGGTGGCCCACCCGGGTCCCCGCAGCACCCGGCCGGAGCGGCGGCCGGTGAACTGGCCGTGCTCGACCACCAGATCGCCGCCCAGGACGACGTGCTCGATGCCGGTCGTGGGGACGTCCGGGTCGAGGTAGGTGCCGTCGTGGCCGACGGTGGCCGGGTCGAACACGCACAGGTCGGCCACCGCCCCCTCGGCCAGCAGGCCGCGGCCGTCCAGCCGGAACTGGCGCGCGCCCAGCCAGGTCGCCTTGCGGATGGCCTGCTCCCAGGTCAGCACCTGCTCCTCGCGGACATAGCGCCCCAGCAGACGCGGGAAGCAGCCCCAGGTGCGGGGGTGCTCCAGGCCGGTCGGGGGCCCGTTGTCGGAGCCGACCCCGACCAGCGGGCTGGCCATGATCGCCCGCACGTCGTCCTCGCGCATCAGCCGGATCACGATGGCGGCGGCCGGGTCGTCGGCGACCAGCTCGCAGAGGGTGTCCCAGGGGTCGCGGCCGGCGGCCGCGTCGGCCAGGGTCCGGCCCACTAGGCCGGCATCGGCGTGGCCGGTCAGCAGCACGTCGGCCGGGTCGGCCTCGACCCAGGCCCCGTCGCCGATGCCGCCCCGCTCGGCCTGGGCGCGCAGCGCCGCCCTGGCCGCCGGGTCGCGCAGCCGGGCCCGCATGGCCTCGGTCCCGCCGCCCGCCACCGCCGGCGGCAGCAGCGCGCTCAGCACGGTCGCCCCGGCGTCGTACGGGTACTGGTCGCCCTGGGCGTCGACCCCCTCCAGCCGGGCCGCGGCCAGGTGCTCGAGCAGCCGCCCGCCCAGCCCGTGGGCGGCCCGCCCGGCCGCCTTGCAGTGCGACACCTGGAGCCGCACCCCGGCCGTCCGGGCGATCGTGACCGCCTCGTCCAGGGCCGCCTCCAGGTGGGCGCCCTCGTCGCGCATGTGGGTGGCGTAGACGCCGCCGTAGCTGGCCGCCACCCGGGCCAGGGCCACCAGCTCCCCGGTGCCGGCGTAGCTGCCCGGCACGTAGATCAGCCCGCTCGACAGCCCGACCGCCCCGGCCTGGAACGCCTCGACGGCCAGGGCGGCCATCCGCTCCGCCGCCCCCGGCCCCAGCCCCTCGTCCAGCCCGTTGGCGGTCAGCCGCAGGGTCCCGTGCCCGACCAGCAGGGCCAGGTTGTTGGCCGGCCCGGCCCGGTCCAGCCGCCCGGCCAGCTCCCCGAACCCCGACGGCCCGATCGGCACGCCGCCGGCCAGGCTGCTCCAGAGCTCGCCCGCCACCTCCGCCGACGCCACATCCAGCGGCGCGAAGGTCAGCCCGCAGTTGCCCACCACCTCGGTGGTCACCCCCTGGAGGAGCTTGAACGGCTGCGGCTCCTCCAGCAGGTGCACCAGGTCCGAGTGGGCATGGGTGTCCACGAACCCGGGCGCGACGTAGCGGTCCCGGCAGTCGACCCGCCGCAGCCCGGGAGGCGGGTCGCCCCCGACCGCGACCACCCGCCCGCCGGCCACGGCCACGTCCGCGACCCGCCCGGGGCTGCCGAGCCCGTCGAACACGGTCCCGCCCTGGAGCAGCAGCCCGGCGCCGGTCATCGGGTCACGGGGTCGGGCCGGTGGCGATCGGGCGGGCCGGGTCGGTGATCCAGTCGCTCCAGGAGCCGGCGTAGAGGGCGGCCGGGACACCGGCCGCCTCGAGGGCCAGGACGAGGTGGGCGGCGACCACCCCGGAGCCGCAGTAGGCGCCGACCGGGGCGCCGTCGCCGGCGCCCTCGAGCAGCTCGCGAAGGCGGCCGGGTGGCGGCAGGCCGGGTTCGCCGGCGAAGTCGGTGACGGGGGCGTTGCGGGCCCCGGGGATGTGGCCGGCGACCGGGTCGACCGGCTCCTCCAGGCCCTGGTACCGGGCCGGGGCGCGGGCGTCCAGGAGGACGCCGGCGGCGGCCAGCCGGGCGGCCCCCTCGGCGTCGAGCAGGGGCCGGCCGCCCGGTCGGGCGGTCAGGTCGCCCGGCTCGGGGTCGGGGACCTCGGTGGTCAGGGGCAGCCCGGCCGCGACCCAGGCCGGGAGGCCGCCGTCGAGCACGCGGGCGCCCGGGTGGCCGAACCAGCCGAGCAGCCACCAGGCCCTGGCCGCCCCGCCGGGCTGGCCCTGGTCATAGGCGACCACCGGGCGGTCCTGGCGGGCCCCGGCCCGGCGCATGACCGCCTGGAACGCCTCCAGGCTCGGCAGGGGATGGCGGCCACCGGCACCCGGCGGGGCGGCCAGGTCCCGGTCCAGGTCGACGAACACCGCCCCCGGCAGGTGGCCCTGGTCGTAGGCGGCCCGGTCGGCCCCGCCGGCCAGCTCCCAACGGCAGTCGAGCACCGTGGGCGCGGCCGGGCCGTCCAGCTCGGCGGCGAGCTGGGCGGCGGTGATCAGCGGTCCCGGAGGCACCGGCCGAGCCTAGCCCAACCTCAGCTCCCCGGGGTGACCGGGCGGGCCAGCAGGGGGATCGGCAGGCGCTCCAGGCGGACCTCAGAAGTGGTGACCCCGGACCCGGGCGATGTCGAAGGAGGCGGTGCTGGCGATGGCCATGACCGCCATGACCCCGGCCTGGACCGGGTCGGTGACCACCAGGTCGGCGTGCTCGGGGGCAGACCCGGCCATGTTCAGGGAGACGACCAGGATGCCGCGGGCCCGGATCTCATCCACGGCCTTGGTCACCTCACCGCCCATCAGCGACCCGGCCAGGACAACGGCCACCGCCCTCGGCAGCCGGGCGACCGCCCGCACGGCGCTGGCCAGGTCCGCCTCGCCGACGATCGGGATGGTGTCGACGCTGATCTTCTCGCCCCGGATGTTGTGCCGGTCGGCCTCGCCGATGGCCCCGATGGCGACCTGCCCGACCTGGGCGCCGGCCCCGACCACGATGATCCGCTTGCCCCAGACCTGGTACATGGTGGGCAGCCGCTGGAGCGACTCGACCACGTCGATCTCCAGGAACGACTCCATGAGCCCTTCCGGGTCGTCGACGCCGTCCAGCTCCCAGTAGACGACGCTGCGGGTCCCCCGCTCGATGATCTCGACCAGCACGATGTCCCCACCGTGGCGCAGGATCGCCGCCGTCATGTCGTGCAGCAGCCCCTTGCGGTCGCCCCCCTCGAGCAGCACCGCCAACTGCGGCGCCCGCCGCAGCGGCCGCTCCTCCCCGTCCCGTTCAGGCCCACCCGTGGTCATCTCGCGAGCGAGGCTACCAGGGTCCCTCCGGGTCCTCGTCAGCACCGATCAGGTTCTCATTCGGGGAACTCCTCTCCGTATTCCTCCAGGAACCAACGGGCCCACCTGACGGTGTCCTCGACGCCGGCCCCCTTCGGCTGGTGGGTGTGCCACTGCTGCAGGTTCTCTGGGCGGTTGTCGTGCTTGATGTTGTTGCGGTGATGCACCGACTCCCCCGGCGGAGCGGCCGACCACGCTGTCGCTGCGTGGCGTGGCCAGTGCAGAGACCGCCGGCGTGATGCCTCCTGGCACAGTCTGGGAACGTGCACCGCTCATGTTTCCGGCCGTGGGGACCCAGCAGCGGCGTGAGCTCCTTGCCCCGGGCGAGCTGGTCGAGGTGGCTCGAGCACAGCCCGCGGGCGCGGTGCTTGCTGGTGCAGCCGTCGAAGCTGCAGCTGGTGCGGAACATGTGTTCGAGGCTATCGGCTCGCCATGGTCGAGGCGATCCGCTGTCCACAGCCCGGGTCGTCAGTTCTGTATCATCAGGCCCCGAGCCCGTGTAGCTCAGCGTGGATAGAGCGTCTGCCTCCGGAGCAGAAGGTCGCCCGTTCGAGTCGGGCCACGGGCACGCCGAACGGGTCGCCGAGGGTGGCGGCCCGTTTCCAGTTCGCACCGAGGGGCGAACCGCTCGGTGGCGCCAAAGCGGGATAATTGCGAACCTGCAGGTCAAAGGGCCTGTGCTATGCTCCGCGGACCCGCGTCGCACGATCTTCCCGGACTCTCTGATCAGGTCATTCCCGCATGTCCAACGCGCGCATCCTGGTCGTTGACGACGATCAGGTCATCCAACAGCTGCTCAAGGTCAATCTGGAACTGGAGGGGTACGCGGTCGAGGTCGCCTCGGACGGTGAGGAGGCGCTCGTGCTGTTCGACCGGTTCCAGCCGGACCTGGTGCTGCTCGATATCATGATGCCCAAGCTCGACGGCTGGGAGGTCGCCCGCCGGCTTGCCGGGACCACCGGGGGGCCGGTGCCGATCGTGCTGCTGTCCGCCCGAGCGCAGGAATCCGACGTCCAGAAGGGCAACGACCTGGGCGTCGCCGCCTACGTGACCAAGCCGTTCGACCCGATTCAGCTCCTGCACCTGGTGGCGGGGATCATCGCCCAGCAGGACCGCGGGGCCGCCACCCCGGGAGCGTCATGACCGCCACCGTCCTTCCTGTCCAGCGCGACCTGTCTGGGCTGTTCCGGGCCGCGCTCGAACGGGCGGTCTCTTCCGGGGCGCTCGCCCTCGACCCGGCGGCCATCCCCGACCCGGCGCTGGAGCGGCCGCGGCTGCCCGAGCACGGCGACTGGGCCACCAACGTCGCCCTGGTCCTGGCCAAGGCGGCCAAGGCGCCTCCCCGAGCCGTTGCCGAGGCGATGGTCGCCCACCTGGAGCTGCCCGACTGGGTGGCCGGCGTCGAGGTGGCCGGACCCGGCTTCGTCAACGTCCGGCTCGACCAGACATGGTTCGCCGCCCTGGTCCGCCGGGTCCTGGCCGCGGGGGAGTCGTTCGGGGCCATCGACCTCGGCCACGGCGAGCGGGTCAACGTCGAGTTCATCTCGGCCAACCCCACCGGCCCCCTGCATGTCGGCAACGCCCGTCTGGCGCCGATGGGCGACGCCCTGGCCAACCTGCTCACCGCCACCGGGCACAAGGTCGAGCGCGAGTACTACTTCAACGACGCCGGCAGCCAGATCGAGCAGCTCGGGGCCAGTGTCGAGGCGGCCTACCTCAGCCTGCTGGGCCGGCCGGCCGAGGCGCCGGCCGACGGCTACAAGGGCGCGTACGTGGCCGACGCGGCCAGGGAGCTGCAGGCCGAGCAGGGCGACGCCCTGGCCGACCTCGATCCTGACGAGCGCCGGACCCGCATCACCGAGTGGGCCTTCCGCCGCATGCTGGCCGGGATCAGGGAGACCCTGGCCCGGCTCGGGGTCGAGTTCGACGTCTGGTTCTCCGAGCGGGCTCTGCACGAGACCGGGGCCATCGCCGAGACCGTCGACGAGCTGCGCGCGCGGGGCGTGGTCGAGGAACGCGATGGGGCGGTGTGGCTGCGCACGACCCAGTTCGGGGACGACAAGGACCGGCCCCTGATCCGCTCCAACGGGGCCCCGACCTACTTCGGGGCCGACGCCGCCTACTACCGGGACAAGCGCCGCCGCGGGTTCGACCGGCTGATCTTCCTCTGGGGGGCCGACCACCACGGGTACGTGCCGCGGATGCGGGCGGTCGTGCGGGCGTTCGGCGACCCCGACGACGTGGCCGAGTTCCACATCAGCCAGCTGGTCAGCCTGGTCCGGGCCGGCCAGCCGGCCAAGATGAGCAAGCGGGCCGGTGACATCGCCACCGTCGACGACCTGCTGGATGAGGTCGGCAAGGACGCCTTCCGGTACACGATGCTGCGCTTCTCCCTGGACGCGCCGATCGAGTTCGACGTCGAGGCGGTCACCCGGCAGTCGCTCGACAACCCGGTCTACTACGTCCAGTACGCCCACGCCCGGATCGCCAGCGTCATCCGCCAGGGCACCGACACCGGGTTTAGCGCGCTCCCGGTCGACGAAGCCGACCTGGGCCTGCTCACCCATCCGATGGAGGCCGCCCTCCTGCGCCGCCTGGCCGCGTTCGAGGAGCAGGTCCTCACCGCCGCCGGCCAGCGCGCCCCCCACCGCCTGACCCGCTACGCCGAGGACCTGGCCGCCGCCTTTCACCGCTTCTACGGCGAGTGCCGGGTCCTCACCGACGACCATGCCCTCTCCAGCGCCCGCTGGTGGCTCGTCAACAGCACCAAGTGGGTCCTCGCCAACACCCTCGCCCTGATCGGGGTCGACGCCCCGGAACGGATGTAGCTCAGGAACCGAGGACCTCGTCGCCCGACCCGGAGCCAGGGTCGCCGGCGGGCTCGTGGGTCGCGGGCGGTTGGTGGATCGAGGGTGGCCGCTGGGTGGGCGATTGGCGCGAGGCTCGAGGCGGTTGCGGAGCCAGTGGCAGTTGCTGAGGTGGATAGGGTGGCTGCGGGTTGGCGGCTGGCGGCCACTCCAGACCGAACTGGCCCCCGGCCGGGCGAGGCTTTCGGTCCCCCTGGTCCTCTACCTCCTCCATCTCTTCCCCTTCCTTCTCCCCGCGCCCGCCCTCGTCCTCCTCGTCGTCCTCCTCGTCGTCCTCCTCGACCCCCTCGTCGGGCTCGTGGTCGCGGTCGTCCTCGGCTGCCCGCCCATCCTCGTCGTCGCCGGGGCACTGCTTGCTCGCGTGCTGGTGCTGGCTGGGGGAGTCAGGGGGACCGTCGACGGCGGCCAGCACGACGTGCGGCGCCGTGACCAGGCCGGCGAGGAGGGCGGCGGCGACGAGCAGGCGCCCGACCCGGCGCCTTCGGCGCCGCCGGGCCGGGCCCGCCGCCATGGCCCCTGGGAACATCGGTCGACGCCGATCGGTCACTCCCGCCACCCACGGCGGGGAGCACCCGGGTCGGGTCGCCGGCCGGCAACGGACGGGTCGGGGGCAACGCGGCGGCGAGGATGGCGACCACCCGGTCCGCGGTGGGCCTGGCGGCCGGGTCGCGGGCGAGGGCCTCGCGGACCAGCTGGCGCATGGCTTCGGGGACGCCGTCGAGGTCAGGTCGGCCGTGGAGGATGCGGTAGGCGACCGCGTCGGGCGGGCCGCCGCCGAACGGGTGCCGGCCGGTGGCGGCGAACGCGACCAGGGCACCCCAGGCGAACACGTCGGTCGGTGGACCGGCGGGCTGGTCGCGCAGCTGCTCTGGCGCCATCCACGAGGGCGTGCCGAACCTGAGCCCGGACCGGGTCACGGTGGCGCCGGCCGCCCAGGCGATCCCGAAGTCGATCACCTTGACCCCGAACCGGTCCGGTCCGGCGAGACCCAGATCGCCAGGGGGGTTGTGGACAGCCCGGGGAGCGCCTCGCGCCGGTCCGCTACGCTCCCCCTCCGGGGAGCCCGGCACCGGCGGCTGGGATTCCGGCGCGTCCGGATGCAGGTCGGGGAGGGGGATGGTGGCCGGCTCCGGTGGTCCCTGGACCTGCTCGAGCAGCACGTTGGTGGGTTTGAGGTCGCGGTGGACGACCCCGGCGGCGTGGATCGCGGTGAGGGCCTGGGCGACCCTGGTGGCGAACGTGAGGAGGCGCTCGCCGGTCAGGGGGCCGGTGGTGGCGACCTCGGTGGCCAGGGTGGAGCCGTTGACGTACTCGGTGGCGAGCCAGGGGCGGTCGGCGGATGGGTCGGCGTCCAGGACGCGGGCGACATGGGGGCTGACGACCCGGTGGGCGGCGTCGACCTCGCGGCGGAAGCGGGCGGCGAAGGCGGGGTCGCCGGCGAGCTCGGGCCGGAGGGCCTTGACGGCCACGAGGCGGCCGCGGCGCTCCCGGCCGAGGAAGACCACGCCCATGCCGCCCTGGCCGAGGCGGCCGACCAGCTCGTAGGGCCCGAGTCGCCGGGGGTCGCCCGGCTGCTTCGCCGCCACCTGCGCATCCATGGCCCGCCTCCGTCCGCTCGGGCTCGACCAGCTCTGTCCCGACGGTACGGAGCCGGGCCGGCGCTGCCCTCGCCCGGCAGGAGGATTCCCGGCCTCCCTCTGGCGGGGGAGTGGGCTAGGGGCCGGGTTCGAGGCCGGCCGCGGCCCTGGCCTGGGCGATGGTGCGGGTGTTGATGGCGGGCAGGCAGAGCAGGGCCATGACCGGGATCACGATCCCGGCGACCAGGAACGGGGCGCGGAGCCCGAACGACCTGGCGAGGGTGCCGCCGAGCAGGGAGCCGAAGGGCACCGTGCCGTAGCTGAAGAGGCGGAAGGCGCTGATCACCCGACCGAGGAGGCGGTCGGGGGTGAGGGCCTGGCGCAGGGCGCCCATGACGACGTTGAAGACCACCGTCATGAACCCGACGATGCCGAACAGAACACCGGCCGGCCTCGGGTCCGAGCTGAGCCCGAACGCGAGGAAGGCCAGGGCGGAGACGATCATGGTCCCGACGATGATCCGGGCCGTGCCGACGACGGCCACCGACCTGGCCGCGACCAGGCTGCCGAGCACGCCGCCGACCGCCGACCCGCTGAGCAGCAGCCCGAATCCGAGGGCGTCGAGCCCCAGCAGCTCCTGGGCGAACAGCACCATGACGGCGCTGCCGCCCGCGGCCAGCAGGTTGACGACCGCGACCATGGCGGCCGTCGCCCGCAGCACCCGGTGGGCGGCCAGCCAGCGTAGGCCCTCGGCGATCTCGGACCGCAGGGTGGTGCGGCGCGCGTCGGAGCCGAGCTCTTCCGGAGCCGGGCCGAAGTGGCCGCGGATGGAGCCGACCAGCGCCGACCCGGCCGCGAACGAGACCGCGTCGACCGCGAACGGGACCCAGGTGGTCAGCGAGAACAGGAACCCGCCGACCGGTGGCCCGGCCAGCTCCTGGGTGACGACCTGGGTGCCGACGAGGCGGCCGTTGGCCCGCTCCAGGCGCTGGGCGTCGCGGGAGACGAGGGCGGGCAGGATCGAGTGGGCGCCGGTGTCGACCAGTGTCTGGCCGGTTCCGAGCAGGAAGCCGACGGCCGCCAGCAGGGCGATGCTGGCCTGGTCCATGAGCACGGCCACGGCCAGGCCGCCGACGATCGCGAACCGGGCGGCGTCCACCGTCCACATCACCCGCCGCCGGTCCCAGCGGTCGAGCAGCGCCCCGCTCAGCAGCCCGAACAGCAGCCAGGGGAGCCACTCGGCGAAGCTCACCAGCGACACCAGCAGCGGGTCCCGGGTCAGGCTGGCCGCCAGCAGCGGCAGCGCGGTCGCATACACCCCGTCGCCGACGTTGGAGACGGCCGTCGCCCCCCACAACTTGGCGAACCCGCTCCCACCGGCGACCTTCATACGGCGACGATAGGGTGCTCACGGCACCCGACGCACGGTACCCGGCCCTAGGGTCCCCAGCCGCGCGACAACCCGACCCGCCGCTGCCGGGTCCCCCCGGTGGGGGAGCGTAGCCGAAGCCGGAACCGCGAGCCGGCGGTTGTCCACAGCCCCGGCAGCGCGGCGGCCGCGGTGTCCTCGGCCCCTCCGGCGTGGCGGGCCGCGCGGTCGACGGCCCCACGAGCGTGTGGGGTCGCGCGATCCACGGCCCCACGAGCATGGTGGGCCGCGCGGTCCACGGCCCCACGAGCGTGGTGGACCGCGGTTGCTCCAGCCGCAGGGAGTGACCCTGGTGTGCCCGGGACCCGGGGGTCGGGCAAGATGGGCGGCGATGCTTGGATCGATGGGAGGGGACGTGGAGGGGCTCAGGGTCGGGATGCTCGGGTGCGGGGCCGTGGGGACCGGGGTGGCCAGGTTGCTGGTCGAGCACGGGCGGCCGGTGCGGGACCGGGCCGGGGTGCCGATCGCGCTCCAGCGGGTGGCGGTGCGGGACGTGACCCGCAAGCGCGACCCGGCGGTCGACCCGACCATGGTGAGCGGGGACGCGGCCGCGGTGGTCGCCGATCCCGAGGTCGACGTGGTGGTCGAGGTGATGGGGGGGATCGAGCCGGCCCGGTCGCTGATCCTGGAGGCGATCCGGCTGGGCAAGCCGGTGGTCACGGCCAACAAGGAGCTGCTGGCCGCCCACGGCGGGGAGCTGTTCGACGCGGCCGACGCGGCCGGGGTCGACCTCCGGTTCGAGGCCGCGGTCGGTGGGGCCATCCCGATCGTCGCCCCGCTCAAGGAGTCGCTGGCCGGGGACCGGCTCCGGCGGGTCCTGGGGATCGTGAACGGGACCACCAACTACGTGCTCTGGCGGATGGCCTCGACCGGGGCCGGCTACGCCGAGGCGCTGGCCGAGGCGACCGAGCTGGGCTACGCCGAGCCCGACCCGAGCGCCGACGTCGAGGGGTTCGACGCCGCCGCCAAGTGCGCCATCCTGGCCAGCCTGGCCTTCAACACCCGGGTGGCCGCCGGCGACGTCTACCGGGAGGGCATCACCGACGTGACCGCGGCCGACATCCAGGCGGCCAGGCGCATGGGCTACACGGTCAAGCTGCTGGCCATCGCCGAGGAGATCGACGGCGAGGTCTCGGCCCGGGTCCACCCGGCCATGGTCCCCGACGCCCACCCGCTGGCCGGGGTGACCGAGGCCTACAACGCGGTGTTCGTCGAGGGCGACGCCGTCGGCCGGCTGATGTTCTACGGCCGCGGGGCCGGCGGCCGACCGACCGGGTCGGCCGTGCTCGGCGACCTGGTCGCGGTGGCCAGGGCCAGGCAGCAGGGGGCCAAGGGGGTCGGCTGCACCTGCGTCTACCGGCGCCGGGTGCGAGGCATGGCCGATGTCGACACGCAGTACTATGTCGCGCTCGACGTCGCCGACCGGCCGGGCGTGCTCGCCCAGGTGGCGGCTGTGTTCGCCGAGCACGGGGTGTCGATCCGGTCGGTGCTCCAGCGGGGCAAGGGGGAGGAGGCCCAGCTCGTGCTCGTGACCCACCTGGCCAGGGAGGGCGCCGTTCAGCGGGTGCTGGACGGCCTGCGCGGCCTGCCCGTTGTCGGCAACCTGGCCAGCGCCATGCGGGTCGAGGGCGAGGAGGCCGACGAGGTGCTGGGGTGGTAGGGGTGACGCGGACGCGGGCGTGGCCAGGGCTGATCGAGCGCTACCGGGACCGGCTCCCGGTGGGGCCGAGCACCCCGGTGGTGACGCTGCTGGAGGGCGGCACCCCGCTGGTGCCGGCGCCGGTGCTGTCGGCCCGGACCGGCTGCGACGTCTGGCTGAAGGTCGAGGGGGCCAACCCGACCGGCTCGTTCAAGGACCGGGGCATGACCGTGGCCGTGTCCAAGGCGCTGGAGGAGGGGGCGCGGGCGGTCCTGTGCGCCTCCACCGGCAACACCTCGGCCTCGGCGGCCGCCTATGCGGCCAGGGCGGCCATCCCCTGCGCGGTGGTCATCCCCGAAGGCCGGATCGCCCTCGGCAAGCTCGCCCAGGCGCTGGTCCACGGGGCCTCGGTGCTGGCCGTGGACGGCTCCTTCGACGACTGCCTGGTCCTGGTCAGGGAGCTGGCCGAGCGCCACCCGGTGGCGCTGGTCAACTCGGTCAACCCGCTGCGCATCCAGGGGCAGAAGACGGTCGCCTTCGAGATCGTCGAGGCCCTGGGCGACGCCCCCGACGTCCACTGCATCCCGGTCGGCAACGCCGGCAACATCACCGCCACCTGGCTGGGCTACACCGAGGCGGGGGGGCGGCGGCCGCGGATGCTCGGGTTCCAGGCCGCTGGGGCGGCGCCGCTGGTCACCGGGGCACCGGTGGAGCGGCCGGCCACCATCGCCAGCGCCATCCGGATCGGCCGCCCGGCCTCGGCCGAGGGGGCCCGGCGGGCGGTGGCCGAGTCGGGCGGGGGGCTGGCCGCGGTCACCGACCGCCAGATCCTGGCCGCCTACCGGCTGCTGGCCCGCGAGGAGGGCGTGTTCATGGAGA
>Ga0126306_10001488_pt1 | contig 12585 bp, 19 predicted proteins | sample Plot27_FD_92592 | JGI IMG/M metagenome (GOLD analysis project Ga0126306, IMG submission 92592) | Serpentine soil microbial communities from UC McLaughlin Reserve, CA, USA - Plot27 | ecosystem: Environmental > Terrestrial > Soil > Grasslands | place: USA: UC McLaughlin Reserve, Lake County...
ACTACAAACCGAACACCCTGCGCCACCAGACAGCCCACATATAGATACAGACTCCTGGTTTACAGAGTTCCGTAGCCTGTAGTTCCGTAGCCGAGGGACCCTCTAACCCTCACGATGTCGTCCTCTACGACCGTGCGGGCCTTGTACAGCTCCAGAGACTCGATTAACAGGCGCGTGCTGTGATCTTGCGGGTAGGAGGCCGCCATCTGTTCCACTGCCGCTAGATGGGCATGTATCTGCTGCAGCTTGCTCAGTTCTTCGGCCATCTTGTGGATGCGCTCCTGCTCCCGACGCTTTTCTCCCATCGTGCCCTCACCTCCCTATCAGCTTGCGCCACCAGCCCCGCTCCTGCGGCCTCTATGTGTCCTCCTGAGTCCCTACCGCAGCGGACCGGTACTCTGCCCTCTCTGGCTCCTCTCTCATGTCAATTAAGCTCCTCTGTTAACCTTCAACCACCCCGAGGATGTCGTCGGCATCCACGATCAGGTGGTCTTCCCCCTCGATCTTTACCTCCGTACCGGAATACTTGGCCAAGACCACAATGTCCCCGGCACTCACCTCAACTTCGTCAGAGGCTCCCACCGCGACGACTTCTGCCGTCTGCGGCTTCTCCCTGGCTGTGTCGGGCAGCACTATCCCGCTAGCCGTTTGCTCCTCGCCCTCGACCATCTTGACGAGCGCCCTTGCCCCAAGCGGCTTCAACTTCATCTACTTACCTCCTGTGTGGCTTTGATAGGTCGGCACAAAGGTAACGCTTAGGCTTCGATCTATCAACAAGGCGGCCGCTTCGCCTTCTCCCGAGAGCACGCCGATTGGGAGCTCTTGAGAAAGAGGGGCCGGCTGAAGGGGTGGGAGTAGCCTGTCGCGCGAAGGCAGGCTAGTTGCTAAGCTGTAGCCTAGGATGGGGAATAGGGCATTAACTGCCGGGGGCTAGATGGCAAGCTACCCTGAGATCGGTGAGTGGTCGGAGGCTAAGCTCGACCTTATCCGAGAGTACGGCCGTGCCTATTCCACGATCATGAGCCATCCCAAGCGCGGCTACCTACACCACGTTTACATAGATGCCTTCGCGGGCTCTGGCACACATGTCGCGCGGTCTACGGGACAGCATGTACGCGGATCTCCCCTGAATGCGCTAAACGTAGAACCCCCGTTCGAGCAGTATTACTTCATAGACAAGAATCCTAACACTGTCCGGGCGTTGAGTGAGGCGGTCGGGCATCGCAGCGATGTGATTTTGCGCGAAGGCGATGCGAATACACTCTTGCTTGATGAGGTGTACCCCCGAATGTCTTACGAGAACTACACGCGAGCGCTGTGTTTGCTCGATCCGTACGGGTTGGATCTAAAGTGGCAAGTCATTGAAACTGCGGGCCGGATGGGCACCATTGAGATCTTTCTCAACTTCCCCATAATGGACATGAACCGCAACGTCTTCCTTCTTGACACTACCAAAATGGATGCTGCGCAAAAGGCCCGCATGGATGCGTTTTGGGGTGGTGATACGTGGCGTCCGATCATGTACGGCACGCAAGAACACCTCTTCGGGACAGAGGAGATTAAGATCGGCACCAACGACACTATCGCGGCTGCTTTCAGACAACGGCTTAAAACTGTTGTGAACTTCGAGTACGTGCCAGAGCCGGTCGTTATGCGAAACTCAAAGAGAGCGATGTTGTACTATCTGTTCTTCGCGTCTCAGAAACCTGCCGCAGAGCACATAGTCACTGATATTTTTGCCAAGTACCGCCCGCGGCTAGATCCTCCGTTGTTCTAGCCGGCGACGACAGGCCCTCGAAGCTGTCGTAGATGTAACCACCATGCAGCCGGCATCTCGTCGTAGGTGCGCCCGTCCAGCTCTCGCCCTCTAGCCTTCGGGCGTATGCCGCCCCACTGTTTGAAGAAGAAGGCCGCGTCCTGCACTCTGCATTGCGCTCGTATATGGTGGACCCATTCGGCGTCTATCGGCCTATGCCCCTTTCCCGACTCTCCGCCGACGATCACCCAGTGGATGCCTTCTAGGTTAAGATTGAGCGGGCCCAACAGCGGCTCGCACGAGAGGAACCGCACCTCGGCAGGCACCCCGCGAAGGAAGTCGACGCGGTGCGCGTAATCCTGATTCTCGACAGAGACGCCCATCCAGACGTTCTGGGGCCACTCGAGTTGCGGCGCAAGCTCCACCAGGCGCCCATGGCGTTTGGTGAGAACCTGGAAGATGTGCCGAGGACACTCCGCCATCACCCCGAAGATCTCCTGCAAAAAGTCGAGCGGCATCCGCTCGTGGAACAGGTCGCTCATGGAGTTCACGAACACCCGGCTCGGCTTGCGCCACTGCCGCGGCTCTTCCAGGCGTTCCGGGTGGAGGGTAAAATCGAAGCCGTTGGGGAAGTTCTGGTGGAAGCGCTTTGTGATCGTCTCCGCGTAGCAATGCTTGCACCCTGGGCTGACCTTGTTGCAGCCCACCGTTGGATTCCAGGTCTTATCAGTCCACTCTATCGTCGTGTTAGTGCTCGACATGCGCCTCCTCCCACCCTCGACCCGTAGTCTACGTCCGGCATCGTAGGGTAACAACCACCAGTGTGTTCAGTGTGCCTATCAATTCCTCCCCGCTTCGTGTTAGTCAAATGCCGCCCCTCACATGTTCTGCCATTAGGCGGTCTTAGGCGGCCGGCCTCGCTTCTTCGGCGTCAGTTCCCTGTCCACTATCTGCGCGAGGATGAAGAGGGACTCGGCCAGATACGTTGCGTTCTCCAGGGGCCTCTTGGGAGAGGTCGGCACACCGTGGCCGTGGTTGGTCTTGGCGAGACGCGCCGCCGCTTCGGGGTCGTGACGTTCCAGTATGGACGTAAGCTCGGTGAGCGCCTGATTCTGGCGTGCTGCGATAACGTGGGTTGCGGTCATTGTCGTGCTCCTTTCGTCGCGTGGGTCTTTAGCTGAAGTGGTCCTCTGCCCGCTCCTGGCGGCTCCTGTAGCGCTCCTCCATGATGGCCTGCATCATCTGCGGCCACGCACGCTCGAAGGACTCCGGGTCGCCGCCGTTCTCCATCTACGGGTCCGAGCGGTGCTTCTTTTCGCGGGCGAGCTCATCTACCTGCCGCCCTACTGGCCGGACCTCAATCCTATCGAGCTGGCTTCTCTAAGGTGAAGAGGATCCTGCGGCGAGCCGAGGCGTGAACCCGCACCTCGCTGATCGAGGCGATGGGCTGGGCGCTCTCTGCAGTGTCGGCTCAAGAGGCCAGAGAGTTCTTCGGTCACTGCGGCAACCGTTCGATGTATCAACTGCTGTGACAGGCGCTCTAGATGAATAGGGCGCTCTTTCAGTAGCGTTGCTGGTAGCTCTGGCTGGCTCCTCGCAACCTCCTAGACTGGCATTCTTGTGGCGGACTTTCCCGGCACCGGGAAACTTCTCACTTCAGGCGCTGAGAAAGCTCGTCAGGACCCCCGGGCTTTTGGTCACGAACGCAATGGCTGGCGGCGCGGAAGCCCACTCATATATCGCACCAAAATTACCTTCCCCTAAGTATACCTTGCTTATCGCCCACACAGCCCTGGATGGCTGCTCCTGGCCCCGTCCCTTACCCCGCACCCTAGTAGCACAGCCCGAGCCCGTCCTGGGTATCGTCAAGCGCCCTCAAGCCTGTTACAGACTAGACAAAGATGATAGTAGGCTGCGGCGTCCGGGCCGACCACACGGCCATCGCCGCGGCCAGGACCAGATCGTCGTGGTCGCCTTCTCGCCAGTGCTCGTAGGAGTCGTGACCGGTTGCGATGTTGATCTTGATGCGGAAGTTCAGGAGCTCTTCGCGGAGGAGCTCGGCAAGCTCCAGCGAAGAGGCGATCTTGAGTGTGCCGGTCTGCAGGGCCACCTGCAAGGCGGAGACGAGGTTCCTTTTGGGCACCCTGTAAATACCTTCTTCGCAGGTCTCGGCGTCCCCTCCGTGAATCTTTACCGCCTTGAAGGAGCGGCCGCGCTTGCTGAATATGTCGGTGACGGCCGGCCCCACACCGGTTGTGTCGATCACCAGGTCGGCCATGCCCTTCAGCTGTGGGCTGTCGAGGAGGGCCTCTACCCGGTCGGCTACGTCGGGGTAGAGGGTGTGGCGGAACCTCTCCAGGTGGCGCACGTGGAGGAGATCGTCCCCTGCCTCTTGGACTACGGCGATGGCCGTGTAGTCTGAGGCCTGGCCGAGGTCGAGCCCGACGTGGAATCTGCTCATATCAGGCGCCACCGAACAGCGGCGCAACCTCGTCCGTCATCGCGTTCTCGATCTCCTTGTAACTAAAGACCTGATCCTCGGTCTCCTCGAATGAACACTCGTACTCCTGACGATAGACGCGCGCCGGCAGAGCCTCGCGCTCCTCGGCGAGAAACCCCGGGCTAATCCTGGGGCACTCGGCGGCGGGGATCGCGTAGCGCTCCCAACCCTTCCCTCCTCGCCATTCCGCAAAAAACACACCGCGCTTTCCGAATGGGGTTGAGAGCATCATCAGAGAGCCGCCGCTGACGGCGAGCATGGGTCTGACGGCGTAGTAGAGGGCGTCGTCTACTCGGGCGGCCTCATCGAGGATGAGAAGGCCAACACCCGAATAGCCCCTGATCGTCTTCTCCGAGCCTGGGAGCGGTTCTATCCGCGAACCGTTGATGAGTTCCATACCGAGCTTGCGGTAAGAGTTGGCGGGCGTGGCGTGACCAAGGACGCGATACGAGGCGACTAGCTTCGAAAAGAGTTCTCTGGCCTGGCGCTCCGCCGGGGCGAGTATAAGGGTGAGCGACCCCGGCGAGGTCAGGGCGTGGTGCAGGGCGATTATCCCGGCCATAGTGGACTTGCCAGATTGGCGCGAGCAGTTGAGGAGCACCCGAGTGGAGCCTGACCGCAGGAGGCGCTCTTGCCAAGGGTCGAGCTCGGTGAGCCCCACGGAGGAGGCAAACTCAACGCGGTCTTCGGGAATGTCGGAAAACTCCGACATTCTGCGCTCCCGGAGGCGTCGTACCTCGGACCTAAGCTGCGCCGTACTCACGCTTCAGCTCCTCTATGTCGGCGGCCAGCTCGTCGGTCTCCTTGACGTGGCGCTCGAGGGCGACGAAGTCTTTAAGGACCCGGTATGCCTGGACCATCACCGCGGCATCGTTGCGATCCAACTCGCCACTTCTCACGTCTGCTATGAGCGCCTTGATCTCCTCTTTGAGGATGGTGACCTCTTTGTTACCCTTGCTTCTGGCGGCCCGAGAGGCCATCCTGCTGCGCTGCTCGCGGTTGGCTGGATCATGCGCCCAGCAGAGCCCTTGCGGACCGCTAGCGGGTAGCGTGCAGAGCTCTCCATTCGCTTTGGTTTCGCGACATCTGCTCATTTGCAGGCTCACCCCCTTTCCTTAGAGTGGGTACTAGGGTCGGGGCTCTTAGTTAGGGGGCTCTCGAGATAGACGATCCGGCCAATTCGCTCCTCAGCGATCACGGTCCCTCCCCTGCTCTTCCCTCCCTAAGCGCTGCCTCTACGTGTGGCAGAATCTCGGTCCAACGATGGGCGTTGCCGAGCACATGGGAGGCTGCTGCACTCGCCAGAGGCTTCAGCAGACGCTCTGGGGCTCCCTGACGCACATATTCTTCGACTTGCCTCTTGTACCAATGGGGCGGTTCTTGCAGGAACGTCGCAACCCTGGCGGCCACAGACGTTTCTCTCTTTCCGTTCTCATAAGTACCCGCCATGCCCACCACCGGCCCCGCCCCATTGAATTGTTGCTTACCTACACGGCTTTCGGTGGCGGGCGTCTCATCCGCCACTGCGACTTCCCCATCCGCCACCGAGCAAGCCTCTTCAGCGTGGCGGATGGTGGCGGGTGAGTGGCGGGCAGGATGTCCGCCAGAGTTTCCCGTATGAGTAAGCTGTTTTCTCGCCTCGTCGTCGAGCTGGAGGGCTTGGCGGGGGGGTTCTGGAGCGGAGCGGCCTTCATCTTTCCACCATCGCCACACCTTTTCCGGGTGGGGGAAGCCCTCGAGGAGGTCATCATCGTTCCACCAGGACGGCTCCGCGTCTGCCACGAGATCTAGCATCCCGCTCTCGGTCTCTCGGAGGAACTTCACGCTCCAGACCAGATAAGTTCGATGTTGACCAACAGTGGAGTGATGCACCCCTGCTTTGTCGGCTATCTTGCGGTGACTGAATCCTTCCGTAGAGCCGGTTTCTTGTTTCAGCGCGTGAACAGCAGTCAGGATCTTGCGATGCGTATCGGAGAGGTTTACCACCGAGCGTTCGCAGGTAGCCTTGAAGATCGCGTATGCAGCCTCGTAGTCCTCTGGGGTAGCGACAATGGCCCACTCCTCGCTGGCCAGTTTCACACGATCTCTGTTGCGCTGCTCAAGCCATGCGTGGGCCTGCATCAGACCCAGAAAATTCCCCCAAATGCGCGCCCCATGAGATACCTCATCTGAATCGAAACAGAACTCGGCGTGCTGCAAGTGGAACACGACGCGGCGGGTGCCGGTCAGGCTCCGCAATGCCGTCTGCCACGCCCGTATCCTCGGTCCGTGGTCTTCGCCTGCTTGCTCGGGCAGCAGTTGGCGACTCACCTCCCGACTGTGCTCGGCTACCCGCCCTGGATAGTCGGTGAGTTCCGCCACGAGCATCCTCGTCTGTAGCTGCATGTCGAGCTTGTTTCTGACGGTCGGTATAGTGATGGAGACTGGTCCCTCTACGTTGAGTTCCTGTGACGCGTTGCGTCCCTGTCCAGTAGCGTTAACTGTGAGGTGGGTCGCCTTTCCGCCGGAGAGCAGAGGACGAAACATCTCCACGAGCTGGTCGGTGGCCTCGGCTTCATTGGGGTAGATCCAGCGGTGCTTGAGGACCTCCGGATTCTCCTCCGCTTTGTAATAGAGGCTCTTTGCGCTGGCGCTCTCGAAGGCCATGACGAACTCTTCGGGCAGCGGTGACGCAACCGCGTCGCAGATGTGGTTTTTGCCGCGGCCGGACACGGCCATAAGGATCAGGTTGGCCCCGGCGGGCTTGCCGTTAGGCAGCGGCGCGAGCTGCGCCCCTAGGGCCCCCAGGGTTTGGAGCTGCAGCGGCTCCCTATCTTTCACCACGCCGTGGATGTGCGCCACGGCCTCCACGTAGCGATTTAGCACGCCCGGAGAGGCCACAAGCGCCTCAACTTCTTCCGTTATCGGCTCCTCCGACGCCTTCTCGCGCTCCTCCATTTGCGCCGCTGCGAGCACCTCTTCCTGGCGCAGCGTGAAGACCTCGTTCAGTGCCCTCTTTAGATCGTTTTGGTCCATGCCGTACAGCTCGGCAGCGTCAGCAGCATAGTCCTTACGGCTTTTCGCCTTCTCAAGGTTTATCTCTACCGCGTAGGGGCCACGATCGTTCTTGTCGTTTGCGCGGAGTGTGCCGACGTAGGGGTTCCCGTTCGGACTGAACTCGAAGTAGAACCCCTCGGTCTCGTAGGGCTTCACGTTGCTCATACCGGTCTCCTCCGCACCCGCCTAGCCCTGGACCTACCTGCGCGCCCCCGCGGCCTCCGCGCCGCTGTGGCCGCTTTGCCGATGGTGCGAGACAAGTAGCCCACGCCGTCACGCTCCTTCTCGAGGAATTTCTCCGAGATAGCATGCGCGGGGTCCGTCATGACTGCCCAGACCTCCGCTTCCTCGTAGCCGGCGCCGAACATAGCAAGGCAAACGGCGAAGTCCGCCTCCGAGCGGCTCGCGTACCGCCCACTGTTGCCGAACAAGACGAGTTCGCGCATGGGCTCCGAAAGGCGCGAAAGGTCCGGCTCAACGAACGCTTGACGCGGCCTAGCCGGACGCTGTGCACAGGTTACGTGTGTTTGTGGGATTCTTGGCAACGACGCGCTGAGTTCTGCGGGCTCATACCTGCTCTCAGAAAGTGCAGCCAGCACCACCATCGGAGCATCAGCGTATTTGCGGTTGCGTGTCCCGGGCACACGCAGGAGCTGTGTGAGGTCCCATCCGGAGCGGTCCGCTCCTATTGCGTAGGCGAGCCGGCGGTTGAGCTCCTCGCCCTCCTTCGGCGCAACCGGCTCGGAAAGGGCCCACCAGAACTGCTCCCGTCCGGGCGAGGACTCAACGGTTGCGGTGGGCTCCGGCATCTGCGCTCCAGCCTTTGCCCCGTCGCCATCCACGTACAGGGCCGCAAGCGGTGTGGCATTCTCTTTGACACGACGGCCCCGTGTCAGGAGGTGGGCGCAGGAGTACACCTCCCGGTCAGCCGCTGACTCTCCTTCGGCGTAACGCGCTGCCTCTTCTGCGTGGCCAGGTACCCGGAAGTAACGACTCTTGGTATTCTCCAGCACATCTCCGTCAGACCTTTGGCCAGAGAAGATACATAGGAAACCCTGTTGCCCAGCGAACACATGGCTCCAGAGCCTTATAGCGGTGCCGCTCACGCCAGGACCTCTCCCTCTACGGCGAGTGCCTCCAGCGCGGACTCGACCTCCCCCTCCGAAGGTTCACGTTCCATGAGTCCCCGCAGACGGAGCTCCCGGATGGTAACGTAGGGTTCATCACTCACGGCCGACGGGCAAATGGAGAGGTATTGCCGCAAGGCCGGTACAACATCCTCGTGTGGGTCAACTTCGCTCGGGTACAATTCACCTGGCGCGATCATGTTGAGCTCCTTTCGCGTCTTCGCCGTTGGTGCTGGTCACACCGGCGGCATTTTCCTTTGCACGGCAATCGAGGATGAACTTGTAAACGGAGGCGAGCACGCTCAACTCATCCTCAGGCGTGGCGCCGTCTCTTGCTCGATAGGTGATGTGAGGGCTAGTCTTGTCCACCCTTGACTACCCCAAACGGCTTGCTAGGTAAGCGGTCTTGCTCTTCGGGCCTACCTGGGTTCTCTGCCTCGCCCGTAATCTCACGCACAAAGCGGGCCACGATCTCGGGTTCGGCAGTTACAGCGACTAGGTGAGACTCGGCTACCGTGCGGCCGCGATACAATGCTATGAAATTCGTATACGTCACTGACCTCCTACTGATCAGAGGGTTCTTGTGCTTACCCTCTATGCAGTAGGAGCGGAGGATTTATTAACAGAACTAAGGGATTTTTTGGAAGTTAGGCCGATCGGGATATTTTGCGCCTCGCCCGAAACTTTTCCTGAGCAATCTGATTAGGAGTGCGTCCTAGCACCTCGGCTGCCTTCTGATTGCCAAACAGTTCTCCGAACACCCACGACTCCAGTTCTCGCTGCGTTAGCCCAGCATCGTAGGTCTTTCGGGCGATTAGTTCTCGGTACGCGAAGGCTATTAACTCTTGCTCGTCGGCGAGGCGCGTAAGATCCTCCGGATCAGTGGCCGTAACTGCGCCGGGTTTATGCGGACGCTCGATGCCTTCGCGGCGGAGCTGATTAGCTACCCTACCCGATAAAGAACTGCGCGATGACGGCTCAGCCGCTTCAATGTATGCGATGCCGGGAATATACTCGGAAAGTACCTGCTCGCGTGTCTGGCCTTGTTTACTGATAGCTGTGAGAGCAAGGTTTACGCTAGGGTGCCTGGACGTGTTAATGCCTTGCCGCACTTCTCTCGTTCTTCGAGAGAGGCCATTAGCGATTTTCTGTTGTTGCAACCTCGTTTTGTGTTCCGCTAGGAGAAAAGGCAAGTAACCGAGCGGTAGATCGTCGCCGTAACTGTCTATGTGGTGGTGCAACCGCACACGAATCGCAGCAGAGTTGGTCCCGATGCGCTCTTCTACGTACGATCTAAAGAGACTCTTGTCTCCGTAGTAGTAGCTTCTCAGCGCGTCAAGCTCTGCCCTCATCGCAGGCGACACATTTATTTGTGGAAGACTAGGCATTCGTGGAAGACTAGACGCAGAGTCAGCGATTAATCGTACCGTCCTGGCTGAGTCATCAGCAAGTGCTCTGTCGAAGCTCGTTGCCATGGATACAGCCGACCTGCCTACTTCTGCGAACTGCGCCTGGGCGTATGTGCTCACACTCCATGCAAGGTTGCGCAGAGGTTCAAAGAGATGGTCGCTTTCTTTGATCGCCTGGATTGACAGCTGCCCCACGATGCGCTCGGCAGCCACACGCGTTTGGTCTGCCCCAGACTCGCCCAGATCTCGTAGATCGATCGCCTTCGTCACGGCTTATATGATCGCTAAGTCTTGAGGAGTTGTACAGACCAAATACCGTCGTCGATCAGCGGAGCGCGGACAGGGAGCTCGGACTGTTTTGTCGTACTGCACTTTGATAATCATGAACATAGCTCGACTCCTCCCTCCGCGGCTTCTTTGGCAGGATGTTGCTGCCTGGCGGCAGATAGGCTATAGGGTAACTGCGATGTACCAGGCTCAGGAGGGTTTTGTAGTCGATGTCGGTGTATGCGCCGTGCGCACGGCACGGTGCATAGCTTCCGTGCGCATCTAGCCTCTAAGCTCCACGAACTCCGTGTCGATCGCCGCGACCTTGTGGTATTTGGCCACGGAGATACGATGGTCGCCGTCCCTAACGAAGTACGACTCGCCGATCTTGTAGAGGCTCACTGCAAGTAACTCCTCGTACCAGTGGTACGCGTGGTCAATTCTGCCCCGCCTCTCGCTCATAACCACTTGGTCCCGCGTCCTGGTCCCTGAACTGTCGGACGATTCCCAACACCAGCTGCGGATCCTTCTCTGGTAGCCGCGAGCACTCTCGGGTTATGTCTCGCACGTCCTTATCCCGTAGCGCCTGCACATGCTCCTCATCGAGTAGTGACGGTTGTCCCCGATCCAAGAGGTAAGAAGGCTCTACACCGAAGACGCTCGCCAGAGCCGCGACCTGGCCCACAGTCGGGTCACTGATGGCGCCGGTCCTTATCCTCTCGACATCCTCCTCCGAGAGATCACCGAGCGTCATGCGAGCAACCTCGGCGTTGGTGTATGGCTCTCCTGTCCTCGGGTTTCTGACAACCTCGAACAGATGCTCCAGCCGACCGGCTACGCCGTGCGAACCTTCGGCCTGTCGTATGGATCGCCCCTCGCCTATGTGCTCCTCGAACCACACCTCCGGAGGAAAACCCATCGCTTTTGCCATCGCAGCGAGCTTTTCGTAGCCGGGGTTCTCTATCCTGCCCTTGCGTAGGTTGGTGACGTAGGAGCGGGTCACGACACCACCCGTTGCCTCATCGATCTCCTGGCCGCTCCACTTGCGCCCGTCCGGACGACGGTACATCTCCAAGAGGCCCTCAAACTTCTGGACGATGTGCATAGCATTTATGATACCAGGTGCCATGTGGTTTCATGAATACTACTCAGTCCCTAACCAGCTCCAGGTGCTCGACGCCCTCGGATATCAGAGCGTCGAACATTAGCCCCTCTAGGGTTTACAGTTGAGCATCGACGTGGGAAGGTCACGATGTGCCTTTCGATCATCTTTTGTCGGGTCGAGGAGTATTCACCGCCGATTCATCCTCGATTCATCGCCAATTCGCCAATTCATCGCCTTATGCCAAACTAATTGGCCTAAAGATCTCGCTGCGGCTACGTGACGAAGAGATTGTGATAGCAGAGACTAACTAGGTAAGGGGTGTAGCGCCATGGCGGACAATGGGAACGGGAACCACCAAGCCGTGCAAGATATACTTGACAGGCTCACGCCTGAGGATCAGACAGCTCTTCTTACTCGAGTAGTCGGTACTATGGTATCCCCCGAAGTACGGAAGAACGTGGCCACTGAAGCAGCCCAAGCTCTTCCTACGGAAGTCAAGAAGGAAGTCGCTGCCGAGGCAGCCCAAGCCCTCTCTCCCGAGGCTAGGAAGGATGTAGCCACCGAAACAGTCCAAGCTCTCGGGCACGAGGCCAGGAAGGACGTCGTGTCCGAGGCAGCCCAAGCTCTTCCTACGGAAGGCAAAAAGGAAGTCGCTGCCGAGGCAGCCCAAGCCCTTCCCCACGAAGTCAAGAAGGACTTCATTGACAATGCGTTCCAAGGCCTATCTAAGGAAGACAGGAAAGATATCACTGGTAAAGCCTTCCAGCAGCTTGATCCCAAGGATCGGCGAGATGTTGCCGGCAACCCCAGTCAGATTGTAACTGACAAAATATGGTTAACCATTGTATACACTTTTGCGTTCGTCCTAGTGGCCTCTGCGGGTGGGCTTCTCTATGTCTCTATTTGGCCTCCCACAGGGGAGGCCAACCCTACACAAGTCATGCTACCGGTATTCACAAGCATTGCGGGCATCCTTGCTGGTTTTATTTCGGGCAGAGCGAGCGCTGGCGGATAGTTCGAGGCCCGCTCTCCGACGTAAGTCACTGAAACACGTTCTTGTACGAATTTGCGAAGTCGAGTACGGGTAGTACTTTCGAGAATACACCTACTCAGCCATCGGGTAGAAGGCCGGGACCGTCCTCCCCGACCGAACGCAAGCTACAAGTTGGAAACATTCCCGCCCAGTAGGGCGCAGAATCTAACCTCGGGGGTTTGCACTTGCGAATGGATGCCAGCGTATACGTGCCATTCTGCAAACGACCCCTCGGAGGACTATCTACGCCCTCACCAACTCCAGCCGCTCGTCACCGTCCTCGGTCAGCAAGGCACGGAAGCGGAGACTAGGCGACTGGGTGTTTTCAGACTCACGCATCCACATGAGGCGA
>Ga0126306_10001489_pt1 | contig 12578 bp, 9 predicted proteins | sample Plot27_FD_92592 | JGI IMG/M metagenome (GOLD analysis project Ga0126306, IMG submission 92592) | Serpentine soil microbial communities from UC McLaughlin Reserve, CA, USA - Plot27 | ecosystem: Environmental > Terrestrial > Soil > Grasslands | place: USA: UC McLaughlin Reserve, Lake County...
ACGTCCAGGGCAGACCGGACAGGGGTACCCATACCGGAATCCGGGGCCCGCCTCAACGTCGATCATCACGAGGACAACCCCCTCTACGCCGAGTACAACCTGGTGAGCCCGCGGGCCGCTGCGACGGCCGAGATCGTCGCCGACCTCTACGCCGAACTCGACGTACCTATCGACAGGCCGGCCGCCGAGGCTCTCTACGTAGGCCTCAGGACCGACACGGGCGGCTTCACCTTCCGTAACATCTCCCCCCGGGCTCACGAACTGGTCGCCGACCTCCTGAGGGCCGGCGTCGTGCCTGCTGAGGTCAACGAGCGTATCAACCGCAGGGGCAGGATCGAGCAGCTCAGGATCGTCGGCATCTCCCTGGCGAACGCCGTGCAGTACGGGGAAGCTCTGATCTCCACCGTGGAAAATTCCGACTACGAGCGGACGGGGGCGACGGAGGTCGAGTCCAAGGAGTCCATCGACCAACTGCGTACCGTCGCCGGCGTCGACGTCGTGGCCCACCTGCGCGAGGTGCCAGGGGGCACCAAGGGCTCTTTACGTTCGGAGACGGTCGACGTGGGTGAGATAGCCCGCCGCTTCGGGGGTGGCGGCCACAAGCTCGCCGCCGGCTATACCACGCAGCGCCGGCCCGAGGAGGCCAGGGAAGAGCTTCTCGGAGAGCTGAAAGGTGTACTCGACCTCGGGGGCGAACGATAACGCAGCAGTCCCTATCGGGCGGCCTTCTACTGGACAAGCCGCCCGGCATAACTAGCGCCAGGGCGGTCTCCAGGGTCAAGCGCCTGCTTCCGAAAAAGACAAGAATCGGGCACACAGGGACCCTGGATCCTCTGGCCTCGGGCCTCCTCGTGCTCCTGTTCGGGCGCGCGACCCGCCTCTCGCGCTACGTGACGAGCCTGGACAAATCCTACTCGGCAACCGCCCGTTTCGGCGCGGTTTCGGACACGCTTGACGCAGAAGGCCACATCACGGAACTGGACGCTCCCCTCCCTCCTGATGACGCTCTCCGCGACGCGCTCCCCTCTTTCACCGGCGACCTGCTGCAGGTGCCGCCGATGGCCTCGGCCCTCAAACGAGAGGGCGTACGCCTCTACGAGTTGCACCGCCGCGGCATCAGCGTCGAACGCGAGTCCCGTCCCGTGAAAGTCCACCGGTTTGTGCTCACAAACCTCGACCCCGCCGAAAAGTCGGCGACGTTCGAGATCTCCTGCAGCAGCGGCACCTACGTCAGAACCCTGATAGACGACCTCGCCGCATCCCTGAATACGGGAGCCTACCTTACCGCCCTGCGCCGTACGTCCGTCGGACACCTCACCGTAAAAGATGCCAAGGTCCCCCAAAATCTTCTCCCAGAAACCTTATATAACCACATAATACCTCCACGCGAAGTGGTTGCGCACTTGCCTGGGGTGGAGGTCTCTGCGGAGGTGGGCTGCAGGGTGGTGTGTCACGGCGGGCGGCTGGCGAGTTCTCGGGTCGACGGCAGTTACAGGGTGATGTGCGGGGGCGAGTTGTTGGCCGTCTACAGGGATGGCGAGGATGAGGGTCGGGCCGAGGTGGTGCTTTGCGCGGGGTAATCTTGGCTCTCGGCAACTTCGACGGCGTGCACCTCGGCCACCAGGAGGTATTGAGGCGGGCCGTGGAAGAAGGGCGGCGCAGGGACAAGAGAGTTGTAGCCGCCACCTTCCATCCCCATCCCCGGGCCGTATTGGGGGATGGGGATCCTCCCAAGCTGCTAACACCGTTGGGGTTGCGGACGGAGATACTTCTCGGTTACGGGGCCGATAGAGTGTGGGTGATCCCCTTCGACCATGAACTTTCCAGGAAGACTCCCGAACAATTCGTGACGGACATCCTGGTTGACGAGGGTGGGGCCGGGCTCGTAGTCGTGGGGGAGAACTTTCGTTTCGGGCACAAGGCTGCCGGCGACTTCGACGATCTCCAGCGCCTTATGGGGGAGGCTGGTGGGACGGCCGTTGCAGTAAGGGTACGCGGTAGCAGCGATGAGGGTGGGATCAGCTCCACCCGCATCCGGGCCATGATCTCTGAGGGAGAAGTGGCCGAGGCGGCGGGCTTACTCGGACGTCCTTACGTGCTCAGGGGTGAGGTCGTGGTCGGAGACAAGCGTGGCAGGACGATCGGGTTTCCGACCGCCAACGTGCTGCCTGATGCGGACGCGGTGATACCAGCCAGGGGCGTCTACGCCGGGTTCGTCCGCGTCGGCGAAGAGGAGTATGCCGCGTGTACGAACGTCGGGGTGGCTCCCACCTTCGGACGCGCCGAGAGCCGTGTCGAGGCCCATCTCCTCGACTTTGAAGGAGATCTCTACGGGCGCGTGGTCGATGTCAGCTTCGTAAGACGCATTAGGGAAGAGCGTCGCTTCTCTGGCATCGACGAGCTCAAAGCGCAGATCCAGCGCGACGTAGAGGAAGCCAGGCTCATTACCGGGGGACTTGGTTAGTAGACCTGTCCCTTCCGGCTCAGCTTTCTTGGCGCGGAGCACCGCTACAGCGCCTAATTCGAGTCTGTTACAAGGCACGATACTATGTAATGCATGTGGTAGCATAGGGGGTCGAACGGGTTAAACAAGAGAGAAGAAGACAAAGAGGAGAAAGAAGAAGTTGGCTGTAGTTGAGCAAAAAGAGGAGATCATTCGGGAGCACCGGACGCACGAGGGTGACACGGGGTCGCCCGAGGTGCAGGTTGCGGTGCTCACGCGGCGCATAGCGCACCTCACGGAGCACTTGCGCGAGCACAAGCACGACTACCATTCGCGGCGGGGACTGCTGAAGATGGTCGGCAGGCGTCGCAGACTACTCAAGTATTTGCAGAAGAAGGACGTCGAGCGCTACCGGGCGCTCATCGCCAAACTCGGCCTACGCCGGTAGTCCGGGTAACAAGAGAAGCAAGAGGAGAAACAAATATGCGTCTAGACATACCAGTAGGTGAGCGCTCGATCGTGCTCGAAACCGGGAAGTTGGCCAAGCAAGCCGGCGGCGCCGTAACGGCGAGGCTCGGTGACACCACCATCCTTTCCACAGCGACGCGTTCGCAGGCCCCGCGCCCGGGCGCGACTTTCTTGCCCTTGAGCGTAGACATCGAGGAGCGCATGTCTTCGGCTGGCAAGATCCCCGGCGGCTTTATCAAGCGCGAGGGGAGGCCCTCCGAGCGGGCGATCCTTACATCGCGCCTCACCGACAGGCCCCTCCGGCCGCTCTTCCCGAAGAACTATCACTACGAGATACAGGTCATAGGAACCGTTCTGGTAGCCGACCAGGACACCCCTTACGACACCGTTAGCATGGTAGGGGCTTCCGCGGCGCTCGCCCTCTCGGACCTGCCTTTCGACGGCCCGATCGGGGCCGTACGCGTGGGGCGTTCGCTCGACGGCGAGTTCATTCTGAACCCCACTTACGACCAGATCGCGGAGAGCGACCTCGACCTCGTGGTCGCAGGGACCAAAGATGCCATCACCATGGTCGAGGCGGGGGCGAACGAGGTCCCTGAGGGTGTCATGGTCGAGGCCCTGCAACTCGCCCAGGAGACCGTCCAAGCCCAGGCCGAGGCCATAGAAGAGTGGGCTGGCGAGCATGGCAAGGAGAAGCAACAGATAGAGGAGACCGAGGAGAACCCCTTCCTGGCCGACTTCCGCGAAAAGTACTTCGGGCGGATGAAAGACGGCATAGTTCAGACCGATCGCAGGGCGCGGCATGATGCGCTGGAGGAGCTCAGCGAGGAGCTGACCGAGGACCGCGAGGAGGAGGAAGTCCCCCACATCAAGGCCGCCCTCTCGACGCTCGAGAAGGAGGCTTTCCGCGAGCTCTACCTGCGGGACCGCAAGCGCACGGACCTGCGCGGACTCGAAGAGATAAGGCCGACCTCAGCCGAGGTGCAGGTGATCCCGCGGGTGCACGGCACGGGGCTGTTCACGAGGGGGGAGACACAGGTCTTGAGCTCTCTGGCCCTGGCTGACCTCGGCCTCGCCCAGAGGCTCGACACCATCGAGCCGCAGACGGGCAAGCGCTACATGCACCACTACAACTTCCCGCCCTACTCCACGGGAGAGACGGGACGACTCGGGAGCCCGCGGCGGCGTGAGATCGGGCACGGAGCCCTCGCGGAACGGGCGCTCGTTCCCGTGGTCCCCTCTGAGGACGAGTTCCCTTATGCCCTGCGCATTATCTCCGAGGTGCTCGAGTCGAACGGGTCCTCCTCGATGGCGAGCGTTTGCGGCTCGACGCTGGCGCTGATGGACGGCGGCGTGCCGATCAAAGCCCCTGTGGCCGGCGTGGCGATGGGACTGGTCAAAGAGGGTGACGATTACGTCATCCTGAGCGACATACAGGGCCTCGAGGACCACATGGGCGACATGGACTTCAAGGTCGCCGGCACGGCCGATGGCATAACCGCGCTGCAGATGGACATGAAGATAACCGGCGTCTCGGCCGGGCTGTTGCAGGAAGCGCTGGAGCAGGCCAAGGCCGGAAGGTTGCAGATACTCGAGATCCTGCGCGGCGCCATATCCGAGCCGAGGACCGAGGTCTCCGATTACGCCCCGAGAGTCGAGGTCTTGAAGATCCCGAAGGACAAGATCGGGATGCTGATAGGGCCAGGCGGGAAGACCATCAACGCGTTGCAGGAGCAGTTCGGCGTGAATATCTCCGTCGAGGACGACGGGACGGTCTTCGTCGCCGGGGAAGGAAGCATCTCCAGGGATGCAGCCTCCGCAATAAACGGCATGATGAAGGACGTGGAGGCTGGTGAGATCTATACTGGCAAGGTCGTAAAGACCACCAACTTCGGGGCGTTCGTCGAGCTCACGCCGGGACGCGACGGGCTCGTGCACATCTCGCGTCTCGCGCCGGGAAAGCAGCGGGTCGAGCGGGTCGAGGACGTCGTCAGCGAGGGCGACCGCATCAAGGTTCGTGTTCTCGAGATCGACAAGCAGAACCGCATCAGCCTCGAGAAGCTGGAGGGATAGTGGCCGACCAGAACATAAGGCGGAAGGACCTTCCGGGGGGGCTCAGGGTCTTCTCCGAGCCCCTCGCGGAGGCGACGAGCGTCGCTCTGGGGCTCTGGATCCGGGCCGGCTCCCGCGACGAGAAAGTTGAGGTGGCCGGCATAAGCCACCTCATGGAGCACATGCTCTTCAAGGGGACCCCCGACATGGACGCCCTGGGCATCGCCCAGGCCTTCGAGGGCATTGGGGCCCAGGAGAACGCCGCGACCGGCGAGGAGTACACTCTGCTCTACGCCCGCTTTCTGCCCGAACATCTGGGACGCGCCCTCGACATCATGAGCGACATGGTCCTAAGGCCGACCCTCGCCGACCTCGAACGCGAGCGGGAAGTCATCGTCGAAGAGATCAAGATGTACGAGGATAGGCCGGATCAGCTCGCCGACGAATACCTGTCTTCTTTGATCTTCCACGAGGATCCCCTCGGACGCCCGATCATCGGGTCGGCGGAGACCGTGCGTGGGGTCGACCACGACACCCTCGAGAACTTCCACACCAACACCTACACGGCCCCCAACATCTTCGTGGTCGCCGCCGGCAAGCTCGACCCCGAGGAAGTCGAGCGGATGGTCGAGGAGAAACTCTCCGGGCTGCCAGAGGGAGAACCATTCGTGCGTGAGGCGAGTCCGACGCCGCCGGAGAGCCGGATCTTCTTCAAGTTCAAGGAGACGGAACAGTATCACGTCTCCCTGGGCTCTCTCGGCATCCCCGCCAAGAGCGAGGACCGTTACGCGATGGCCGCCCTCAACAACGTCCTCGGCGGCGGCATGAGCAGCCGCCTGTTCCAGGAGGTGCGGGAGAAGCGCGGGCTCGCCTACGCCGTGTTCTCCTACCACCAGGGCTATTCCGACGCCGGCGCGATCAAAACCTACGTCGGCTCTACCACGGGTAACGTGGAGGAAGCGGTCGGCGTGATCGTCGAGCAACTCGGCAGGGTAATGAATGAGGCCGTCGAGGATGAGGAGCTGGAGCGAACCAAGCAGCAGCTCAAGAGCTCGACGCTTCTCGCCCTGGAGAGCACCTCGGCGAGGATGAATCGCATCGGCCGCAGCATCATAACCGGTGCCGAACTCCTTACGCCGGAGGAGATCTCCGCCCGCATCGAGGCCGTTACCCCGGAGGACATCACACGCCTCGCCAGAGAACACCTCAGAACAGACAAGTTGTACCTCTCCGCCGTCGGGCCCAAGGAGCTCGACCTGGGAAGGTATCTGAACGGAAGCTAGTCAGCATGTCAGCACGCTCAGGCTAACGCCTTCGCTTGTCAGCAATTCAGCAAGACAAAAGGCTGAAATGCTGACAAGGCGGCGCAGCCGCCGTGCTGACAAGCGGAGCCCGAAGGGCGTAGCGTGCTGACCAGCTTTCCGACCGAAGGGAGGAAATGGAGTTAGACAAAGAGACCTTGCAGGTCGTTCCCCTCGGAGGGTTGGGTGAGATTGGTAAGAACATGACGGCCGTGCGCCAGGACAGTGGCATGATCCTGGTCGATGCCGGTATGTCGTTCCCGGATGAGGAGATGCCGGGAATCGATCTCGTGCTTCCCGACTTTACCTACCTTCGCGAACACGCGGGCGAATTGAAGGGGATAGTGCTCACTCACGGCCACGAGGACCATGTGGGCGCGCTGCCCTACCTCCTGCGCGAGTTCAACGTGCCTGTCTATGCCACCAAGCTTACGCTCGGGCTCGTGCGCAGCAAGTTGCAGGAGTTTGGGATCAAGAAGGGCGACCTGCGCGAGATAGCTGCCGGCGACCGGCAGAACCTCGGCGGCTTCGGCCTCGAGTTCATTCAGGTCAACCACTCCATACCCGGAGCCGTAGCCATAACGATCCGTACCAACGCTGGCGTGATCGTTTTCTCCGGTGACTACAAGATCGACCTTACCCCCATAGAGGGCTCGCCGATGGACCTGGGCCGACTGGCCGAGCTCGGCAAGGAAGGGGTGCTCGCGTACTTCGGTGACTCCACGAACTCGGAACGACCCGGCTATGTGCCCTCCGAGAGGATTGTCGGGGATACGCTGAACGAGGTCTTCGAGAGGTCCAAGGGCCGCATCATCGTGGCCTCTTTCGCCTCGCACATCCACCGTGTCAGCCAGGTGGTCGAGGCGGCCAAAAAGCACGACCGGCTCGTCGGGGTCACGGGCCGCTCGATGATCCGCAACGTTCAGATCGCACGCGAGCTGGGATACCTGGATCTTCCCCGGGAGATGATGGTCGACCAGAGGGACGTCAACAAGATCCCCGACTCGGATATCGTGGTCCTTACCACAGGCTCGCAGGGCGAGCCCCTGGCGGCCCTAAGCCGCATCGCCAACGGGACACACCGCACCATCGAGGTCGGACCCGATGACACGGTGGTCATCGCGGCGCATCCTATCCCCGGCAACGAGCGCGGGGTCTCGCGCACGATCAACAACCTGATGAAACGGGGCGCCGGCGTCTTCTATAGCCCCCTGATGCCCGTCCACGTCTCGGGCCACGCGGCCCAGGAGGAACAGAAGATCGTGCTCTCGCTCCTCAAGCCGCGCTATTTGGTCCCCGTGCACGGCGAGTTCAGGCACCTGCGCCACCACGCGAACACCGCGATCAGCCTCGGCATCCCCGAGGATCATGTCTTTATCCTGGAGAACGGCGACTGCCTGGAGTTCGACGCCAACGGAGCCCACCTCGCCGAGAACGTCGCAGCAGGTATGTTCCTCGTCGACGCCGGCGCCATTGCCGAGAGCTCCTCGGGCGTGATGCGCGAGCGCCAGCAACTCTCCGAAGACGGTATGTTTATCGTGGTAGCCCGCATAAACGCCCAGAACGGCCAGCTTCTCGGCCCCCCCGACGTTATCTCCCGAGGCTTCGTCAGCCCGCAGGATGCCAACGGCCTCGTCGACCAGTCCATAGAGGTGGTCAGCCAGACCCTGCAGCGAACCGCGCGCCAACGCGTAACGGACTGGGGCGAACTCAAAAACGCCGTTCGTAGAGACCTCTCAGGCTTCCTCTCCGACCGTACGGGTAAACGCCCGATCATCCTGCCGCTAATAGTTGAGGTTTAGATCTAACCTTGTACCACACCTTGCGGTTGACGGTGGACTTGAGGTTTATAGGCTAGACTTAGGGTGTGACTAAGAGCAGGCGTGCGCCGAAAAAGTCTTCGAAGAAAAAGGGCTCCTCGGGCAGGAGCCGCGGTAGGACGACGCGCAAGGGCGTCTCGCCGCTGAGTCGGGTTCGGGAGGCACTAGCCGGGGCGGTGACGCGGGAGGCCCTGGGGATCTTGCTTCTTGCCCTCGGTCTGTTTTTTACTGTCGCTTTCGTGAGTGAACGCGGGGCCTTTCTCGGGGACGTGGGAACCTTTGTGAGCACCCATTTGCTCGGGATGGCAGGCTTGGCGCTCGCCCCGCTGGCGGGTGTCTGTGGGCTGTTGCTCTTGCTAGATCGGTTGGGTGGCAAGTTCGTCGCTGGCGCTGTGCTGCTCCTGCTCGCCGGTGCTCCTACTTTCGCTGCCTTCCTACCACACAGGCAGTTGTTCTCCGCCAGGCATTACCCCGAGGCAGGGGGTCTTCTCGGCAGTGGATTCTACGCGGCCGTGCAATGGGGAGCCGGCGCCGTCGGGGCCGGGCTCGCGATCGGGCTGCTTTACGCTCTCGGCCTTTCCCTGCTAACCGGCGTGAGCTTCGCTTCCGCCCTCGCCGCGCTCGAGACCCTCGGCGAGAAGGTAGTAGGCCTGTCCCGAGGGCTGTGGGAGAGAAAAGAGAAGCGGCAAGCACCGTCGCCCAAGCGCGGCGCTGCCAGGAAGAGCAAGGTGAACAGTCGTGCCGACGCTGACACGAACTTGCGGGAGGTGCGTGACGAGGTGCCTTCTCAGGTCGAGCAGAGTGAGGTCGGGAGCGCGCCGACCAGGGAGTTCGAGGTCGTCTTGCCCGAGCGGGGGCCAGTCCCCGAGCCTTTCGGCGCGGAGCGCGAGCTCGAGCCTGGTGAGTACACGCCGCCCCCCTTCTCGATGTTGAGTCTCGGGCATGGGGATCCCGAGCACGACGCCGAGAGTACGAGCCAGCGGCTGACCCTGGCGCTCTCCGATCTCGGGGTCGAGGCCCACGTGGTGCGGGCGGTGGTCGGTCCGCGGGTCACGCGCTACGAGCTGCGTCTCGGGAGCGGGGTCAAGGTGGGGAAGGTCAGGAACCTGCAGCAGGACATCGCTTACGCCCTCGCAGCGACCGAGGTCAGGATACTCGCCCCGATCCCCGGCAAGAGCGCGGTCGGGGTCGAAGTGCCCAATACCAGGCCGGCGAAGGTGACGCTTGGGGACGTGTTCCAATCCTACCCCGACGCCAACGACTGGACCCTTCCCGTGGGTTTGGGCAAAGACATCTCGGGGCGGGCCGTCTTTTTCGACCTCGCCGAGATGCCGCACCTGCTCGTCGCGGGGACCACGGGCAGCGGCAAGAGCGTCATGCTCAACGGGCTTTTGACCTCGCTACTTTTGACCACCGACCCGCGGCAGGTCAAGATGGTCCTCATAGACCCGAAGAGGGTCGAGCTCTCCCAGTTCGGGCGGGTGCCGCACCTGATCACACCGGTCGTGACCGACGTCAAGAAGGCCGCGAACGCGCTGGGGTGGGCTGTGGTCGAGATGGAGCGCCGCTACGAGGTGCTCGAGAAGATCGGGGTGAGATCTGTCGAAGGATACAACGGCAGGGCCGAGACCCAGATGCCCTACGTCGTCGTCGTCATAGACGAGCTCGCCGACCTCATGATGCAGGCCGGGGCCAAGGTTGAGGACGCCATCATCAGGCTAGCCCAGAAAGCTCGCGCTGTGGGCATCCACATCGTGGTCGCGACCCAGCGGCCGAGCGTGGACGTTATAACGGGCATGATCAAAGCCAACGTCCCCAGCCGTGTCGCCTTCGCCGTCTCCAGCCAGGTGGACAGCAGGGTGATCCTCGACTCCCCTGGCGCGGAGGCTCTGCTCGGGATGGGCGACATGCTTTACAAACCAGTCTCGGCAGCGAGGCCGTCGCGGGTCCAGGGTGCCTTTATCTCCGAGGCGGAGGTCGACAGGGTTGTCTCGGCCGCGGTCGAGGCGGCTTCAGGGCGTGCTGAGGCGCGCTTCGTGGAGGAGGTGACCGAGCCGAGGAGCGTCAAGAAGGAGGACGACGAGCCAGACGACGAGCTCCTTCCCGATGCGGCGAGCTTCGTCGTCTCCACGCAGCAGGCTTCCGTTAGCGCGGTACAGCGGCGCTTCAGGGTAGGCTACTCGCGGGCCGGCAGGATTATCGACGCGCTCGAGCGCAAGGGCGTAGTCGGCCCCTACGAGGGCTCCAAGAGCCGCGCCGTAGTCGCCTCGGCGATGGACCTCGAGTCCATGTTCTCGGGCGATGAGGAGAAGCCCGAACGGGCCGAGGGCTGGTAGCTTTTATGGTAGGCTCTTAGGCGCGATGGAAGAAGGGCGGCACAACCCTGCGCGGGGCGAAGAAGCGAGCGAGGAGACCGGGATCGGGCGTCTCCTTGAGCACAAGCGCAAGGAACAGGGCCTCTCCCTCGAAGAGGTCGAGCAGGCGACCAAGATCCGCAAACGCTACCTCACTGGCCTCGAGCACGACGACTACGCGGTTCTGCCCGACGCCGTCTATGCCAGGGGCTTTCTCAAGACCTACGCCAACTATCTCGGCCTCGACGGCGAAGCGTTTGCCCGGGAGCTCAAGAGCACCAGAAAGCCGCGGCGCGAGCGCGGGATCGAGTACAACAGCAGGCCGGAGACCGACTTCGAGCAGCCCCTGATGTCAGCCAGCGGTCTGGCAGGGACGCGGAAGCGCAAGGTCTCTACCTCGGCCATAGTGACCCTGCTCGTCGCCGTGCTCGTCCTCGCCGCCGTTATCGGGGCGCTCTACTTTGTGGGACGCGGCGTACAGGCTTCGAAGGATGACACTCCGGCGGCCCCGCCCCGCCAGGAGCAACAGAACGTCGCCGACAGGGAAAAAGCCGCTGAGAACAGACGGGCCACAGAAGATGACGGCGGGGTCGAAGAGAATGCGGACGATAAGGAGAAACCTGCGGGCGCAGGACAGAGTGTCCTGCCCGACACACTGCAAGTCGCCATCGACGTAAAGGAGCGTCCCTCCTGGGTCCTGATCCGGGCCGACGGAACCACCGCCTACGAGCAGATAGCCCAGCCTGGTTTCTCGCAAACCTTCGAGGCCGAGAGGGAACTGTACATCAAGAGTGGTGATGCAGGGGCCGTAAAGGTAGAGATCAACGGCCAGGACGTCGGCGCGCTAGGGCCAGCCTATGAGATCGTCGCCAGGAACTATACCCTGAAGAACGCGAGCTGAAGGGCACAGCCAGGGAGACGACAAACCCCTTGGGAGCCACAGACCCCTACAGTATAATCAGGCGCAGGAAATGCCGATTAAAGGATCTGTAGGCACACGCGCCTTTTGGAGGATGCATTGGATAAGAGCAAGGCTATAGACGCCGCCGTCTCCCAAATAGAGCGGCAGTTCGGGAAGGGTTCGATCATGCGCATGGGCGACGAGGACCGTCCGAAGGTCGCCTCCATCCCGACCGGTGCCCTGGCCCTCGACCTCGCCCTCGGCGTCGGCGGCGTACCCAGAGGCCGCATCGTCGAGATCTTCGGCCCCGAGTCCAGCGGCAAGACGACCCTCGCCCTGCACATCATCGCCGAAGCGCAGAAGGCGGGTGGCCTCGCCGCTTTCGTCGACGCCGAGCACGCCATCGACCCGAGCTACGCCCAGGCCATCGGCGTCGACCTCGAGAATCTCTACTTCTCCCAGCCGGACAACGGCGAACAGGCTCTGGAGATAGCGGATACGCTCGTCAGAAGCGGCGCCCTCGACGTAGTCGTCATAGACTCTGTGGCCGCCCTCGTGCCTAGGGCTGAGATCGAGGGAGAGATGGGCGACTCTCATGTGGGACTTCAGGCCAGGCTGATGAGCCAGGCTCTCAGGAAGCTCTCGGGGTCCCTCAACCGCTCGGGGACCACGGCGGTCTTCATCAACCAGTTGAGGGAGAAGATAGGAGTGATGTTCGGCTCCCCGGAGACGACACCGGGCGGAAGGGCGCTGAAGTTCTATTCCAGTGTGCGGCTGGACATCCGGCGCATCGGTGCGCTGAAGGTTGGCAACGACACCGTCGGCAACCACACCAGGGTCAAGGTCGTCAAGAACAAGGTGGCGCCGCCTTTCAAGACGGTTGAGTTCGACGTGATGTACGGGGAGGGGATCTCCCGGGAGGGTAGCGTGCTGGACATCGGCATCGAGCACGATGTGATCCAGAAGAGCGGAGCCTGGTTTGCCTACGGCGACGAACGCCTGGGGCAGGGCCGCGAGAACGCCAAGCAGTTCCTCAAGGAGAACTACGAGGTCCGCGAGCGTGTCCTCGATGATATCTACGAGAAGCTAGGGCTACTGGAGCCCGTCGAAACGGCTGATGAGGTGGCCGAAGAGCCCGCGGGCCAGGTGCTGTAGAGCAGCTTGCAGGGGGTGGACCCCTGCAAGCATTTCAGCACGCTCCAGCCTTCGGCTGTCGCTTGTCAGCACTTCAGCTTGTCA
>Ga0126306_10001490_pt1 | contig 12573 bp, 12 predicted proteins | sample Plot27_FD_92592 | JGI IMG/M metagenome (GOLD analysis project Ga0126306, IMG submission 92592) | Serpentine soil microbial communities from UC McLaughlin Reserve, CA, USA - Plot27 | ecosystem: Environmental > Terrestrial > Soil > Grasslands | place: USA: UC McLaughlin Reserve, Lake County...
CGGCGACGATGGCCACCATGCCGGACCAGGCGCGGCCGTGGCCGCGGAGCCAGCTGTCGCTGCGGCGGTCGATCGTGCTGTTCGACGTGCCGATGCCGATGAACAGCGTGTAGTCCGGCGAGCGGCGGCACCATACGTAGCCGCGGGCGAACTCCATGACGATCCCGGCGATGGCGCTGGTCGACATGTTCGGGGCGCCCCAGAGGGTGGCGCCGTAGCCGGCGCCGACGGCGGCGGGCGCCCCGAAGAACAGGGACATCCTCCCGGTCTTGTCGCCTTGGGCGCAGCCGAGGTTGCGGGCGCCGACCCGCGACCCGTCCGCCATGTAGTAGCTGCGGGTGATGCGCTGGGGCAGGAGGGCGGCGGCCGCCTCCAGGGTGACGGGGGCGGCCTCACGGACCGGCGTGCGGGTCGCCCCGGTCGTGGCCACGAGGGCCGCCGCCAGGAGTACCGCAAGTGCTCGTCGACGTCGCAATGGCCTGCCTTTCGCGTCGTCCCGGGGTGAGCGACGGGCGAAGGATTCCGCAGGCTCGGTACAGCTTCAAGCACTCACCGTACGAATCGGCCCCCTTCAGTGGAGGATCGCACGTTTCGTGTGGCCGGCGTGCGGGCAAGGCGGCGCCCGCCGGGCCTCAGATCTGGGTGCGGCCGCGGTCCGTGACGGCGGTGCGCCGCGCCTCGATGGCCGCCGGGTCGAGCCCGGCGCCCTGCCAGCGAGCGGCCACGGCGGCCTCGTTGCGCCAGGCCTCGCCCATCGGCACCAGCATCCCCTCGTCGTAGGTCTGCAGCACCCGGCGCACGGCCGTCCGGTCGTTCGAGACGACGTCGGCGGCGAGCTTCCGGACGAACGGCAGCAGCTCCTCGTGGGGGACGACGTGGTTCACCAGGCCCCAGGCCAGGGCGGTGGGGGCGTCGAGGAAGTTGCCGGTGGCCGACAGTTCCCGGGCCCGCCGGACGCCGACGGCCTGCGGCAGCAGGACCGTGAGGCCCCAGTCCGGCATGATGCCGACGCGGGCGTGGGTGTCGGCGAAGCGGGCGTGCTCGGACGCCACGAGCAGGTCGCAGCGCAGGGCGACCTCGAAGCCACCCGTGATGGCGACCCCGTTGACGGCCCCGATGACCAGCTTGCGGGTCGGTGGGAACGGACCGCGGTCCTGCGGCGGCACGTCGCTGCCGCCCAGCGCCTCGACCGAGGCCCCGGCGGACGCGCCCAGCTCCTTGAGGTCGAGCCCGGCGCAGAACGCCGGGTCGGCGCCGGTCAGGATCAGCACGTCGACCTCGTCGTCGGCGTCGAGGTCGAGCACGGCCCGGTGCAACGCCTTGCGGAGGTCGCGGTTGAGGGCGTTGCGGGCGCCCGGGCGGTTGAGCGTCAGCGTCGCCACCCGGTCGGCCACCTCGACCAGCAGCACGGGATCGTCGGCCATCGTCAGTCGTCCTCCACGGGGGGCAGGAAGGGCAGCTTGAGGTCGCCGAGCTTCACGAGCGTCGAGGTGATCCACCCACCCATGGCGGACAGGTGGTCGTCGAGGATCGTCCCGTCGGCCAGCGTCGCCTCGTCCAGCTCGTAGCTGCCCTCGTACGACACCTCGATGGCGTACTCGCGCTCGTTCAGGTCGGCCGAGCACACGGTTTCGATCGTCGGCCCGGACCGCTCGAGCCGCTCGCCGCCGATCGCCACGCTCGTCTCCGGCAGGGTGGCGAGCACCATGCCGGGCTCGGGCGCCTCGGCCAAACGCTGGATGCGCAGGACCAGCTCGATCTCGATGCGCGGCGGGTCGGAGAAGGGCTCGCCGATGTACCAGGAGCGGTACGCCGTCTGGGCCCACGTGGGCCAGTCGAGAGTGAGGTCGGCTTGCACCCGGGGCGGCAGGCCCTCGCCGGGCAGGCCGTAGGAGGTCTCCCACGTGACGTCGCCGAGCAGCACGTCGACCTGGAAGCGCTCCTCGAAGGCCTGGCGTTCGAGGAACGCACGCTCCAACGAGTCGCGCAGCGCACCGATGGCATCGGTGAAAACGTGGTCGAGCATGCGGTGGCGCAGGCTACTGGTCGGCCCGGCGCGCGCCGAGTCCGACGTCGGGCGTGAGGAACGCGGTGGGCACCGCCACGCCCGCGGTGCGGCGCAGGGACGCGATGCGGCGGCCGGCCTGGACGGCGTCGCGGGGCGCGGTGAGCGCGTCACCCAGCAGGGCGGCCGTGGCGTCCAGGTCGGCGACCTCGTGAGCCAGGCCCCAGAACCGGGCCGGCCCGTCCCCGGTGGGGGTGGTCGGCCCCACCAGCTCGAGGACGACCTCGCCCAGGCGGAAGAACCGCTGCCGCCGCGGGATGCGGTCCGGCCCGGTGCCGGCGTCGCGGGTGCGGCGGGCGGCGATGCCGAGGGCCTCCAGGGCGGCCGTGGTCCGGTCCAGGTCGGGGGTCGTGACGACGACGTGGTCGACCTTCGTCACGCCGTTCGGGTGCGCCTGCGGGCCGGCCGGCGGCCCGGGTTCCCCGGCCTCCGTGGGCAGGCCGTCGATCGCCCCGCCCGGGGGCGGCTGGGGCAGGCCGGCGAGCGTCCACCCGGTGACGCCCGGCCGCCCGCCGTCGGTGGCGACGGGGACGAGGCGGACCGTCGTCGTGCCGAGCACGACCCGCCCCTCGCCGTCGAGTGTGAAGCCGGCGGCGGACCAGGCGGAGGGGTCGTCGGCGACCCGCACCTCCACGATCACGGCCATGGCGGGACGCTAGTGAGCGCCGCCGGCAGGGGCCAGGTGCGCGTCAGTAGAACGTCGTACGGCAGCGGTGTCGGGGCGTCGCCTTGACCGCGGGGGACTGGCCCCGCTGCCAGAGCTGGTGGTCGATGACGGCGGGGGTCAGGCGGGTCCGCGCCGCCAACAGCTCCACGGCGTGCACCGCGCACGCCCGCACCTCGACCTCGGCCGGCTCGCCGGGCGTGAGCAGCTCGCCGGCGGCGATGCGGTCGGCCAGCTCGTCGCCGTAGCCGAGGACGCCCGCCACCCGCAGCGTGTGCGGCACGAGGTTGTCGGCGAATGCGGTGAGGCGGTGGAGGTCGTCGAAGTGGCCGATGCCGGACCCGCCCGTGGCCTGGGCCAGGTGCGAGGCCGTGATCTGCGCCCGCTTGAGGAGCGGGACGGGCTCGCCGTCGTGGACGGCCACGTCCTGGGCCAGCGGCATCGTCGCCAGCGTGGCGGTGAGCCGTTCGGCCGACCCGCCCGCCGAGCGCACCAGGGTGGCGGCCGACCCGTCGAAGTCGAACAGCAGCTCGGCCAGGTCGCGCCAGGCTCGGGCGAACAGGCCCATCAGCTCGTCGGCCGGGCCGGGGTGGGGCTGGCCGAAGATGCGGGCGCACGTGCCGGTGTCGGCGTCGGAGAGCCACTCGGCCGTCGGGGAACCCAGGGCGGCCACGTTGTCGGCCAGTGCCGCCGCCAGCGTGCGGGCGCCCGAGAGCCCCGGCCGCTTGTGCAGCACGGGGTACCACCCGGACCCGAAGTTGACGGCGTTCCAGGCCACGACCTGCGCCGCCACGTCGTAGTCGCTGTCGCGGACGGGCCGCTCCTCCGGGAGGAGCGGCGGGGGATCGGGGCGAAGGTCGCCGGCGAGCCGGCCGAGCGCGACCGGGTCGATGGTGACGTGGCGGGCGCGGGAGGCGACGCCGGCGCATCCCGCCCGGATGCGCTCGAGGAGCCCGTCGGCGACGAGGGGCTCCGGGACGGCCCCGGCCGGGGTGGGTGTGGCGAGGTCGTCGGTCACGGTGCTGTCGGCGGCCGGGCCGCCGACGTCTTCAGCGGCCGGCGTTCGGCTTGCGGCCGTGGTTGGCCTTCTTGCGGCGGGCCTTGAGCTTCCTCTTGACGGTGCGCTTCGACATGGAGGACGAGGCTACTCGGCGTGGGCCGCGGCCCATCCCAGCAACTCGTCGGCCGGCCGGGTGTTGACGATGCGCTCGGCCGGGATGCCCGCCAACGCCGCCTTGTCGCACCCGTATGGCTGCCATTCCAGCTGGCCGGGGGCGTGGGCGTCGGTGTCGATGCTGAACTCCAGGCCCCACTCGATGGCCATGGCCAGCAGGTCCTCCGGCGGGTCCTGGCGCTCGGGCCGGCAGTTGATCTCCAGCGCGGTCCCGAACTGGGCGCAGGCGGCGAACACCAGCTCGGCGTCGAACTCGGCCTGGGCGCGGCCGCCGCCCGGGGCCGGGCGCGACCAGTCCTTGCCCTTGCCGTTCGGGCCGACCCGCCGGGGCCGGGCCGGGGCGGCGTCGCGCTCGGACGCGGGGACCGGGGCCGCGCTGCGCCGCCCGGACGCCTTGCCGCCGGCGAAGCGCTCCCAGGAGGCGACCTTGCGCCCCGTGCAGTGGCCGAGGATGTCGACGTGCGGGTTGGCCACGGCCGTGACCATGCGGCGGGTCATGTCCGTCCGCTCCATGCCCAGCTTGGAGTGGACGCTGGCGACCACCACGTCGAGCCGGGCCAGCATCTCCTCGGACTGGTCGAGGGAGCCGTCGGGGTTGATGTCGACCTCGATGCCCGTGAGGACCCGGAACGGCGCCAGCCGCTCGTTGACGGCCTCGACCTCGTCGAGCTGGCGGGCGAGGCGCTCAGCGGTCAGGCCCCGGGCGACGGTCAGCCGGGGGGAGTGGTCGGTGAGGACCATGTACTCGTGGCCGAGCCCGATGGCGGCCCGGGCCATCTCCTCGATCGTGGCCCCGCCGTCGGACCAGGTGGAGTGCGTGTGGCAGTCGCCCCGCAGCGCAGCCCGCAACCCGGCGCCGGGGCCGGGCTCGATGCGGGTGTCCTCCTCCAGCTCGCCGATGTACGACGGGACCTCGCCGGCCAGGGCCTGCTCGATGATCGCCGCGGTCTTGGGGCCGATGCCGGCCAGGTCGGTGAGGCGCCCGGCGGCGTGGAGCCGGGCGATCTCGTCGTCACCCTGCTCCCTCACGACGTCGCGCGCCCGGATGTAGGCCTTGACGCGCTGCGACGGCTCCAGCGCCCGGTCGAGCAGGTAGGCGATGCGGTCGAGGGCCTCGGCGGGGTGCACGAGGTCGCAAAGTAGCGTTGTCCGGATGGAACGGTTCGGGTTCGTCGGCCTCCCCAACGCCGGCAAGTCGTCGCTGTACAACGCGCTCGCCGGGGGCGGGGCGCTGGCGGCGCCGTACGCGTTCGCCACGCGGGACCCCAACGTCGGCGTGGCGAAGGTGCCCGACCACCGGCTCGAGGCCCTCGCCGCATTGTCGAGCAGCCGCAACGTGGTGCCGGCCGCCGTCCAGTTCGTGGACATCGGCGGCCTGGTCGAGGGCGCCAGCAAGGGCGAGGGCCTGGGCAACCGCTTCCTCGCCAACATCCGCGAGTCCGATGCCGTCGTGTACGTGCTGCGGGCGTTCGAGGACGAGGACGTCCCGGGCCCGTCCGACCCGCTGGAGCACCTGAGCGTGCTCGAGCTCGAGCTGACGCTGGCCGACATCGAGTCGGTGGAGTCCCAGCTCGAGAAGCGCCGCAAGGCGGCCCGGGCCGACAAGTCGCTGATGCCGGAGGTCGAGGCGCTCGACGCCGCTCTGGCCATCCTCGGCGAGGGCACGCCGCTGTACCGCAGCGACCTCGACGAGGAGGCCCGCACGCTGCTACGGCCGTGGTTCCTCCTCACCAACCGGCCGGTCCTGGCGGTGGTCAACGTGGCCGAGGACCGGCTCGGCGAGCTCGACGCCGCCGTGGCACCGGTCGAGGCCGAGCTGGGCGGCAAGGCCGAGGTCATCGGCATGTGCGTCCAGCTGGAGGCCGAGGCAGCCCAGCTCACCGGCGACGACCGCACCGAGATGCTCGAGGCGCTCGGCCTCGGCGACGGTGCCCTGCCCCGCTTCCTGCGCACCGCCTACCACCTGCTCGGCCTGCGCACGTTCCTCACGACGGGCGAGAAGGAGAGCCGGGCCTGGACCTTCCGGGCCGGGTGGAAGGCGCCCCAGGCGGCCGGCGTGATCCACACCGACTTCGAGCGGGGGTTCATCCGCGCCGAGGTCATCGACTGGGCCGAGCTGATCGAGATCGGCTCGTGGTCCAAGGCACGCGAGGTCGGCAAGATGCGCGTCGAGGGCAAGGATTACGTGGTCGCCGACGGCGACGTAATGGAGTTCCGCTTCAACGTGTAACCGGGCATACGGCCGGTCACCCATAGAACCGAGCAGTCACGAAACCCAGGGCGCTTCGGACACGGGCGCCTCGTAGGCCCGGGGTCTACGACTTGGGGTGGGCGGCGAAGAAGTCCCAGATCAGGTCGGTGGCCACGACCTCGGTGGTGGGGACGTCACCCCCGGCCCACCCCGGCTCGCCCCCGGGCCAGGCGTGGCCGCCGCCGTCCACGGTGTAGAGCTCGACCCCGTAGCCCGCCATGCAGCCGGTCCGGACCTGGCGTACCACGCTGGCGCTGACCTGCTCGTCGGTGGCGCCGGTGCAGCCGCCGGTCGTAGCCCACACATCGACCGCGGTCGACACCGGGTCGTACTCCGAATCCATGCCCCCCGGCACGGTCTCGGCCGGCCCGCCCGCGTAGGGGACGATGAGGTCGGCCTTCCCATGGAACACGATCGCCGAGACCGGCCCGGCCGGTGCGCAGTCGACCTCCAGGGCGCCGGCTACAGGGGCGATGGCGGCCAGCACGTCGCTCATGTCGCAGCCGAGGCGGTGGACCATCATCGCCCCGTTCGACATGCCGGCGGCGTAGATCCGGCGGGCGTCCACCAGATAGTCGGCCGACACGTCGGCCACGACGTCCCGCATGAAGGAGACGTCGTCGATCATCCTCGCCCCGGCGATGCCGCAGCACTGGCCGGCGTTGAACGTCGCTGACCTCCCGGTTCCTTCCGGGTACACGGCCAGGAAGCCCGCGGCGTCGGACTTCGCGCTCATGCCGCTGATGCGGTCGGCGATCTCGGCACTGCCGCCGCTCCCGTGGAGCACGAGAACGAGCGGGACGGCTTGGCTGCCGTCGTAGCTGGCGGGCACGTGGACGACGTAGGTCCGGTCCACCCCGCCCGAGCGGAGCACGACGGGCACGTCGATCCCGGGCTCCGCCGGAGCAGGGGTGGTGGTCACCGTCGCACTGTCGTCGTCCGCTCGGGCGGTCAGCAGCGCCCCCACCCCGGCCGAGACGACGATGACGACCCCGACCATCACGGTCAGCGTCTTCACCCACCCCCGCGTAGCGATGCCCGTGTGTAGCCCATTGTGCGGTGCCCGCACCGCCGCCGTGCGCTCGGCGGGGCGGAGGGAGGGGTCCGCCGGGTCCCGGCGCTCGCGGTCAGCAGCGGATGCCTCGCCGGTCGCCGGCACGCGGCTGCCGTTGGCACCGGGCGACGCTCTGCCGGGTGTGACCTCGTCCCGCTTCGCCGGTGCCGCCTCGGCCGGCGGGACCCGGAGCCCGTTGGCCGACGAAGCTTCGGCCCCCGGTGCGCCCACGCGCCACAATGCCGCGATTCCCTCCCGGCGGTGTGGCCGCACGGCACCGGCCTCCCTGACCCGCCGTGGTAGGGACGGGCCGGCGGGCGCCCCGGCAGGCGGCGGGGCGTGGCCGGCCCCGTCTTGCGGCGTGATCGCGGCCGCTGAGCCCGGCAGGGGTCGACGCTCGCGCAGGGCCTGGTACGCCTGTACGACGGCGGCCCAACGCTCGGACATCTCTGGGGATTCGGCCGGCGCAGCCGGGCTGGACCGGTCCGGGATGGCAACCTCGTCCGGCTCGTGCTGAGAGTCGCCCGTTCGGCCCTGGTGTGGTCCCGCCATCGTGCCTCCCCGAAGCGCACAAACGGTACCCCAAGAACCGAACACGCAAGCCAGAGGACCCGATCCGTGCCACTCGCCACCCGTGGGTGACTCCGCCAGTGCTGCCGCCGGTTCCTTCGGCGGGGCGGCGCGGTGGAGCCGTATCTGAGGTCTCTCAGGTTCCTCTGTATACGTAAAGCCGTACCGAGGAAGCCACGTCATGTCGCTCCTGCACAAGGACCACGCCGATAGGTTCCGCGCCGAACCTGCGCCCGGCACGCAACCCGGTGCCGGCACGCCCGAGGGTGAGCCGATGGCCCGCACCATTGCTCACCCCACGCCGGCTCCCGCGCTGGGAGGGCCGGTGCGTGTTCCCTGGCGGGAAGGCACGCTTACACGGGCAACAGAACTGGAATCGCTGTGCGACTGGGTCCGGGGGAATGACGGATCGAAGCGATGCGACATCTTGGTCACCGGCGTGAGCAGCCACCTCGAAGCGGCCAGGCAGGCCGCCGTGGGACAGAGCCTGAGCCCGAAAAGGCTTTTCAAGTTCTTTCGCAACGCATCGCTTCTCGAACGCGCGATGAGCAACCTCGACGCAGCGGAGGCGCAACTCCTCAACTTCGCGCCACCCGACTACGTCCTCGGACAGATGGCGAGCCTGCTCCGCCACGTGAAGTCCCACTTGCACCCGACTGACCCGCGACGACAGGAGTTCGAGCGCATCTGCCGGAGGCTGGGCCTGAACGCTCCCGAGCTTGCGCCGCTCGGCGACACCGACCAGGCGGACCGAGCGAGGAAACTCAGGATCGTCGGCGACGAACGCGGCAGCATCGTCACGGCGGTGCGCGGCGCAAGCTCGGCCGCGCTACGCGAGCAACTGCGCGTGCGCAGCTTCCGCAACGCCCTGGCCACCGCCTCGGTGCTCATGGCCGTGCTGGCCGTCGCGTTGGCGCTCGTGGGCCTCTTTCGCCCGACGATGATCCCATTGTGCTTCGCGCCCGAGGAGTCCGGAGAGGCCGTGGTCGTCTGTCCGACGGCACAGTCCGCCCCGTTCTCGACGTCACCCACGGACGGCGCCTCGCAGGCAGGCCTGGCGGCCGAAGACATCGACGACAGCATCGAGGAAGCCGCCAAGGCACAGGACATCATGGTCGTCGAGCTCGTCGGGCTGACTGCCGCGGCGGTGGCCGGGGCGGCGGCGATCCGTGGCATCCGTGGCTCGTCCGAACGGCTCGGTGTCCCCGTCGCCCTCGTCCTGCTGAAGTTGCCGACCGGCGCCATCACCGCCTTCCTCGGCCTGCTCCTCATGCGGGGTCAATTCGTGCCCGGCCTCAGCGCACTGGACACGTCCGCACAGATCCTCGCGTGGGCACTGGTGTTCGGGTACGCGCAGCAGCTGTTCACCCGGCTCGTCGATCGGCAGGGCCAGACCGTCCTCGACAGCGTCAAGGGCGCCGACAAGCCCCAGGCAAGCCCGAGCCCGCCCTGACGGCCCCGCGGCGGAGTGAACCGCCCTCGGTCTGTCGGGGGAACGGACGAGAATCCTCCGCATCGTGGCAACCGCGGCCGCCCGGGGTCTGGTTGGGCCGGCACGGAGGCATCATTGGAGCGTGGCTTGGCTTCTCCGAGAGGGCGAGGTGCTGGCGAGCCTGGAGGTCGCCGGCTCGCACCGGGCCCGGTCGCGGGGCTTGCTCGGGCGCGAGGGCGTCGACGGGGCGATCCTGCTCCGGCCGTGCCGTTCGGTGCACACGCTCGGCATGCGCTTCGGGCTCGACGTGGCCTACTGCGACGGCGACATGCGGGTCCTGCGGGTGGTGCACATGTCCCCCTGGCGGGTCGGCCTGCCGGTGCCCCGGGCGCGCTGCGCCATCGAGGCCGAGGCGGGTTGCTTCGCGCGGTGGAACCTGCAGCCGGGCGACCAGCTCGACATCAAGGGCGACGGCGACGTGCCCGACGCGCCCCGGCCCTGAAGGGCCGGCCGTGAGCGACGCCGCCGGCGCCGGCCGGCTGGTGTTGGTGGGCACGCCCATCGGCAACCTCGGCGACCTGAGCCCCCGGGCCGTCGATGCCCTGGCCGGGGCCGACCTCGTCTGCTGCGAGGACACGCGCCGCACCGGCAAGCTCTTCGCCCACGCCGGCATCCCGCGGCCGCCGCTGGTCGTCGTCAACGACCACACCGAGAACCGTGAGGTGGGCCGGGTGCTCGACCGGCTGGGGCGGGGCGAGACGGTGGCGGTCGTGTCCGACGCCGGCATGCCCGGCGTGTCCGACCCGGGCGAGCGGCTCGTGCGGGCGGCCGTGCGCTACGGGCACACGGTCGACGTCGTCCCCGGCCCGTCGGCGGCTCTGTCGGCCCTGGTGGTGAGCGCCCTGCCGGCCGGCCGGTTCGTGTTCGAGGGCTTCCTCCCCCGCAAGGGGTCGGTGCGGGCCGAGCGGCTGGCCGCCCTGGCGGGCGAGCGCCGCACGATCGTCGTCTACGAGGCGCCCCACCGGGTCGCCCGCACCCTGGCGGACCTGGCCGCGGCCTGCGGCGGGGGCCGGCGCGTGGCCGTGGCCCGGGAGCTGACCAAGCTCCACGAGGAGGTCTGGCGCGGGTCGCTGGCCCAGGCGGCGGCGTGGGCGGCCGACCGCGAGCCGCCGGGTGAGATCGTCCTGGTGGTCGAGGGCGCCCCGGAGGAGCCCCCGCCCGACGACGACGCCCTCACCGCGGCGCTGAGCGAGCGGCTGATGGGCGGGTCCTCGCCGCGGGATGCGGCCGCGGCGGTGGCGGCGACCTTCGACGTCCCCAAGCGCCGGGCCTACGACCTGGCGATCGCGCTCCGCCGCAGCCCGGCCACCGACGGGGACACGTCCTAGAGGATGCGCGGATGGGCACGGTTGCCTTCTCGGGCGCTGGCGCGCCCGAGAGGTCGAACGACGCGGCATCGCCGCTCTTGGCGCCTTCGGCGCCGGGCCGCTGGGCAAGAAGCTGCGCGTATCGGCGCAGCCTCTCAGGGGGCGGGCGTCCCGGCCGAGTCGTAGAGGCCGGCCGGGGCGGCGTTCTCGGGCGTGTCGACGAGGCGCCGGGCCGCGAGCTCGGGCGGGATGATGTTGATCGCCACGCCGGTGCCCTGCTCGAAGCCGGGGACGCTGGTCAGCCGGGGCACCAGGTGGACGTGCCAGTGGTACGGGCCGGCGTGCCGGTGCGGGGCGGTGTGGAAGACGATGTTGTACGAGACGTCGCCCAGCAGGCCTCGCATCCGCGCCAGGCAGCTGCGCAGCGCCCGGCCGATGGCGGTCACGTCCTGCGGCTCGGCGTCGCTCAGGTGCACGTGGTGATGGCGGGGGAGCACCAGCATCTCGTAGGGCGCGCCCGACCAGTACGGCGCCACGGCCAGCACCCGGTCGTCGTCGTAGACCGTCCGGTGGCCGGCGTCGCCCTCGGCCTCGATCGTCGTGCACAGCAGGCACGAGCCCTCGAAGCGGCGGAAGCCGGCCTCCTCCTCGGCGATCTCGCCGGGCACGAAGGGGAGGCCGACCAGCTGGGCGTGGGCGTGCTGCAGGCTCGCCCCGGCCTCGCGGCCCTGGTTGACGATGACCTGCGTGTAGCGGATGGCCCGGCGGTGCGCGTGGTCCTCGATGCGGTCGCGGATCGCTGCCATCGTGACCTCCACCTGGGCGTCGTCGAGGTCGGCCCACGTCCGGTCGTGGTCACGGGTGTAGACGAGGACCTCGTGGGCGCCGCTCGCCGCCGCCTGCGTGAACACCGGTCCCAGGTTGTAGACGTGCAGGTACGAGTCGCCCTCGAACGCCGGGTAGCGGTTGGGCACGACCCGAACGACCCACTCGCCGTTGCGGCCGTAGGTCCGGATCGGCGGACGGGTCTCGTCCTCGTTGCCTGGGCAGAAGGGGCAGGGCTCGATCTCGGGGATCGGCACTTGCGGCGAGACGAGCATCCCGGGCCGCGTGCCCCGGTTGGCGGCGATGACCACCCACCGCCCGGTGAGGGGGTTCAACCGCAGTTGGCTCATCGGGAGCGCCTCTCACGCATGCCAGCCACGGGGATCACCGTAGACGCACGGTGACCGGGCCCCGGTCAGAAACGCTCACAGTCCTGACGAAACATCACTTGGCGATACACCGCGTTCATCCACGATGAACTCGACCGGCGCCGTTTCACCGCCGGGCGTAGGTCGAGACGTGGGCCCCGCTCTCGGCCGTGAACGGCTCGCCCGCCCACCCCGCCGCCCGGTCCACAAGAGCGAGCCCGGCGTCCGCGGCGAGGGCGTCGAGCTGCTCGGGGCCGGCGTAGTGCAGCACCCACGGCCGCAGCCGGATCCCCGTCTCGCGCAGCGACACGTGCTGGCCGGTGACCGTGCGGGTGGCGGGGTCGAGCCGGCTCACGGTGAGCACCACCTCGTCCAGGCCGATGTGCCGGGGCTCGACGGCGCCGATGGCGGCGGCCTCCTCGTCACCGGGCGGTGGGACGAACGCCTCGAGGACGAGGCACCCCGCCGGCGCCAGGCGGGCAGCCACGTTGGCCAGGCAGCGACGCTGGGCCTCGGTGTCGGTGAGGTTGAAGAACGTGTTGAAGGCGCACAGCACGACGGCGAACGCCGGGGCGCGGTCGAGGTCGAGGGCCGCCATGTCGCCGACGTCGGCGTGTACCCGCTCGGCGCCCGGCTTGGCCCGCAGCCGCTCGATCATCGCCGCCGAGGCGTCGACGGCCCACACGTCGAGGCCGGCCTGCGCCAGCGGGAGCGCCAGGCGGCCGCTCCCGGCGCCCAGTTCGAGCACCGCCCCGCCGCCGGCCCGATCGACCAGGCCGGCGACGCGGGCGACGGTGGCCCCC
>Ga0126306_10001491_pt1 | contig 12572 bp, 9 predicted proteins | sample Plot27_FD_92592 | JGI IMG/M metagenome (GOLD analysis project Ga0126306, IMG submission 92592) | Serpentine soil microbial communities from UC McLaughlin Reserve, CA, USA - Plot27 | ecosystem: Environmental > Terrestrial > Soil > Grasslands | place: USA: UC McLaughlin Reserve, Lake County...
CCACCGGCGGTCAGCCCCCAGGCGGCGCCACGCAGGTCGCCGACCACGCTGCCGATCAGCACGCCGGCGACGCTGGCCGCGGTGAACGTCGCGTACTGCGCGAACAGCAGGCCGCCGCGCTGCATCCCGCGCAGCGCCGCCGTGAACGGGATCTGCAGCAGGTAGATGGCGGCCTGGCAGGCGACCGGGTAGGCGATCGGCGCGACGTAGGCATAGTCGGGCATCACTCCGCGCAGGAGCGGGCCGGCCAGCGGCGCCAGCAGCAACGGCACCACCGCGGCCGCCGCCGTCACCATCAGCACCTTCGCCGTCAGCCGCCGGATGCCGGCCACGTTCCCGTCGCCGGCCATCCTGGACACCCGAGGCACCAGCAGCCCGATCAGTGCCATGGTGAAGTTGACGACCGGCATCAGAAGACCGTACTGGGCCAGCCGCAACCCGGCCAGCGCGGTCTTGCTCACCACGTCGATGACGACCAGGTAGACGACCTGCACCTGGACGTTGCCGAGCACCGCCGTGCCGGTGAACCAGCCGGTCAGGTGCCTGGTCTCGGCCAACCACAGGCTGATCCGGCCACGCAGCGGGTTGAGCCGTTCGCGCAGCAGGAACGCGGTTGCCCCGGCCACCCCGCCGAGCCCCCAGCAGGCCAGCAGTGGACCGCCGGTGCCCACCTGGCCGGCCAGGACGACGGCGACCACCGCGACCGCCTGGGTGCCGACCCAGATCAGGTCGAGCAACAGGGCGTCCTGCGGCCGGCGGGCGGACAGCGCGGTGTACCGGCCGGCGTCGTGCAGCAGGACCAACGGCAGGAACGGGGCCAGCCACAGCAGGTCGCTCAGGTAGCCGGGGCCCACCGCCCAGCCGGCGACGCACACCACGGCGGCGAGCAGCCCGGCGGCCAGCGCGGTCATCGCCGCCGCCCGGACGAGTTCGGCCCGCCGGTCGCCGTCGAACCGGCTGACGTGGGCCAGCAGCGGGTCGCCGATCAGTGCCCTGGTGACGCCGATCGCGAAGTAGCCCCAGGACAGCGCCAACACCACCTCGCCGGTGTGCGTTGAGTTCTGGAGCAGGGGATAGGCGAGCAGGCCGGTGCCCGCGTTGGCACCCGCGTTGACGACCTGGTCGACCAGCCCGGCGGCGGGTGCACGGAACCGCTTGATCACCGGCGGGCGGCCGTGATTCCGGTTCGGGTCGATGCCGCGATGCTGACCAGCAGGAAGCCGCCGTTGACCACGGTGAAGGCGACCATCAGCCAGACGGTGGCGGCCGGCACGAACGCGAGCACCAGGCCGCAGACGAGGACGACGGCGCCGTAGTCGCGGATCAGCTTGATCACCCGGACGGGCAACGACGACGAGTTGACCAGGCTGGCCGCGTTGGCGCCGCCGGCCAGCACAGAGGTGACCAGGTTGACCATCCAGGTGCCGGCGAACAGCGCGACCAGCCAGGCCGGCGTGCTCTCCCGGTGCGCCTCCGCGATCGCCCCGATGGCGGTGACGAGCGAGATCTGCACGGCGACGTCGGAGAGGATGTCGACCCGCGCACCGGCCGGGCTGGCGGCGCCGGTGACCCTGGCGAGCTGGCCGTCGGCGCAGTCGAGGCTGTAGGCGACCTGCCAGGCCACGAGCGCGACCAGGCCGAGCAGCCAGGCCGGCAGGTCACCACGGGCGGCCGCCGGCGCGAACACCACCAGCAGGGCGGAGGCGGCCAGTCCGAGCACCAGGTTGATCAGCGTGACGGCCGAAGGGGCCAGGCCGAGCCGGTGGGCGAGCACCGCGAACTGGGCGCCGAGGCGCTGGCTGACGGCCTCGCTGTAGAGGCCACCACCACGGTTGACGGCGTAGAAGTCGGCGGCCGTGGGTGCCTGGCGAGCCTCGGCCGGCGGGTCGGCGGCGGCCTGCCGGGCGGGGGACGCCGTCGCGGGCGACCCGCGCCGCACGGTCGCTGGCGACCCGGGGGGCGCGGTCGCTGGCGACCCGGGGGGCGCGGTCGCTGGCGACCCGGGGGGCGCGGTCGGCGCTGGCGGCTCGGACACGCGGCTCACTGTACGCCCGGGGCGGTACCGGCCCACCACGCCGGGCTACCACCACTCGCCGCTCCCACTCGCCGTCCCCGGTCTCGCCGCGCCCGCCGGCTCAGCTGACAGCGGCGGTGAACGCCGTGACGGCTTCGCCCAGCGCGTCCCGGTCCAGCCGCAGGTGCTCCAGCACGGTGAACCGCCCCGGCCGGGTCTGCGGCGCGTACACGGCGGCGTCCGCGTACTCGGCGACGGTGAACCCCAGCTCGGCCGGCGTCACCGGCAAGCCGTGGCGGCGCAGGCAGACCACCGTCCGTTCCAGGTTGTCGGTGTCCTTGCGCAGCCAGGAGGCGAACGCGGCGCCCACCCCTACCTGCTCGCCGTGGTGCCGCCGCCGGTCCGAGTAGAGATGGTCTATCGCGTGCGACAGCTCGTGGCAGGCACCACTGCTCGGCCGGCTGGTTCCGGCCACCACCATGGCCAGCCCGGACAGCACCAGCGACTCGGCCAGGGTGACCAGGAACGCGTCGTCGTCGGCGGTACCGGGCGCGTGCAGCACAGCCTGGGCGGCGCTGCGGGCGAAGGTGAGCGCCAGCCCGTCGACCTGCTCGCCGGTCTCCGTCCGGGACAGTTCCCAGTCGGCGATCGCCGAGAGGTTGGACAGCACCTCGCCGATGCCGGCGGTGACCGACCGCCGCGGCGCCGCCGCCACCAGGTCCAGGTCGATCAGCACGGCCAGCGGGGCCGGCACGCCGTAGGAGCCCCGGCCGGAGTCGTTGTCGAGGATGCTCACCGGCGAGTAGATGCCGTCGTGGGCCAGGTTGGTGGCCACCGCGACGGTGGGTAGGCCCAGCCGGGCGGCCAGGTACTTGGTGGCGTCGATGACCCGGCCGCCGCCGAGGGCGATGACGGCGTCGAAAGTGCCGGCCCGGCGGATCGCGTCGGCCAGCTCCAGCGCGGCGTCGACGGTGCCGCCGCCGAGGGTGAAGATCGACGCCGACCCGAGCCGATGGCGCACCGTGTCGACGAGCGTGGCGCCGAAGCTCGGGCCGACCACGACGGCGACCTGACCGCCGGCGGAGATGCGCTGGTCGGCCAGTACGTTCGGTAGGTCGTGCAGGGCGCCTCGGCGGATGTCGACGGTGACCGGCCCCGGCACCATCCGGGCTAGTATTGGCACGCGATCTCCCTGGCTCTGGCGAGGTCGTCGTGGTTGTCGATCTCCACCCAGCTGACCTCGCCGATCGGTTGCAGGTCGACCCGGGCGCCGCGATCGACCAGTTCCTGGTAGCCGTCCTCGTAGTACAGCTGCGGGTCGCGTTCCCAGGTGGCTCGGAGCGCGTCGGTGAGCGGGGCGGCGGCGGCCGGCTCGATCAGGGTCAGGCCGATGTACTCGCCGGCGGCCTTCGCGGGGTCGAGCGCCTTGTTGATGGCGGCCAGGCGGGAGCTGTCAACACCGTCGCAGTAGACCTTCATCTCCTCCTCGTCCAACGGCTTCACGGTGTCGACGGCGAGCAGCACGTCGGGGCCGCGGTTGGCCAGCAGGATCTGCTCGACGGCGACCGGGTGCACGGTGTCGCCGTTGGCCAGCAGCACACCCTCGGTGAGGAAGTCGCGGGCGCACCACAGCGAGTACGCGTTGTTCCACTCCAGCGCCTTGTCGTTGTCGACCAGGTGGAGGGTGACGCCGTAACGGCGTTCCAGTTCGTCCTTGCGGGCGCGCACCTGATCTGCGGCGTAACCGACGATGACGGCGGCGTCGGTCAGCTCGACGGCGGCGAAGTTCCGCAGCGTCAGGTCCAGCACGGTGCGCTCGCCGTCCACGGCGATCAGGGCTTTGGGCAGCGTGTCGGTGTAGGGACGAAGCCGGCGGCCCGCCCCGGCCGCCAGCACGAGTCCGATCATTGAGCGCCCCTCCGTGGTGATCCTGGCCGCATCGCGCAGCCGACCTCGGGCGAACGTTACCGGCGCCGCGGAGACCGGGAGGCTCCGACCTATGCAAACGAACGATCAGAAGCGTAGCGACGAGGCGGTTCGCGGCTGTGCGGCGACCTCCTGGACGCCTGGAACCGGCGTGATCCGAATGACCAGGCGGCAGCGAGAACGCAACGGTGCGGCGTTACGCGCCGACGCACCAGGCTCACGCACGCAACCGCTTCATCCACCAGGTACGCACCCCCCGCCGCTGGTGCACGAGGTGTCGTTGCAGAGGGTGCTGAGTGTGTCGAGCATCGTCACGAACCTCCAGATCGGGGTGGTGACGCGCGGACGCGTGCCGGCACCCCGCGTGGGGTTGAGGCACGCGGGTGCACGTCAGGGGTGCCGCTAAGGCCGGGGACTGTTCGGCCCGGGTGGACCGAGGACGGTCGGTGCTTGGGCCGGCGGGCGCCGGCCTGTGCTGGGTGATCGGGATCGCGGGTCGCGGGGTCGTGCTGGGTTGGGCGGTGGCGAAAGGCGGAGCGGGTCCGCGCCGACCGGCCGTAGGCGGCGAGTGGGCATGGTGCGGATCGCGGGTCCGTGACGCCGGACGCCCGGGTGTTGCGTGGGTGGGTTCTTCGATGAAGGCCCTGACCGTAACTCGCGGACCTAACCAGAGGGCGCCGTCGTTTCGTTGGTGCCGGCAGCGGCGCTGACCTGCACGGTTAGGCCGCCGAGCGTTCCGGTTAGGTCGTGCGGCGTCGTGCGCCTGGTTAGGTCAGTTAGGTCCCTTAGGTGACCTGCCGATGTGTCGCTGGCTTGAGGCGCTGTGCTGTGCCGCGCGGCTCAGCCGGTGGCCTGCAGCCCGCACCCGCCGCGGGGTGGAAGCGGCGTCATACGAAGCCCGGACAAGCACAGCATCTGTGGCGGTTCCAGACCGCCCTGGTCACGCAGGGCGATGAGGTGAACCTGCGCGCGCTGCACCCCGGCCGTGGCCGCGGAGCTGCTGCTCGGAGTGGCAGGAGAGCGCCCGCGCCGGTCGCACGCTGTCCCATGAGATCGGCACGCTCCCCGCGCCGTCAACCGCAACTCATGGTCGGCCTCGATGCCACCCGCGATCCCGCCGACCGCTGAACTCCAGTGCTGGTCGAGTCGGTGAGGCCCCTGCGGCGAGTGGTCCGTAGGGAGCGGGCGCTCCGACGTCGGCGAGGTCTATCAGGCGCGGCGGGGCGTCGATGTCGCCATGCAGCAGCCAGGTAGCCTCGGCCGCGCCGGCATCCGCGGCCTGGTTGTCGCGGGCGGCGGTGGCCACCGGGACTTCCCCTGGAACATCGTCCAGCTGTTCGTGCAGATGCCGCTCGCTGTACGTGAGCAGACCGTCGGCAAGCACTCCGTACACCGAGACATTGGACCCGCCACAGTTCGCTGCGCCGTACGCCAGTCGGTCAGACCGGCGCCTGCACGGTGAGGCCGAGCCCCACCATCCCCACAGCTAGCGCGGTCCGGGCGATGACTCCGGCGTGGCCTAACCTTTGCCACTGGATCTCCTCACCGAACTCCCTTCATCGGATCGTGTCTGGACTTACCGTGCGGCGGCCGGGCGGAGAACCGGGCGACGTGACACGTGGCCTCCAGCGCCTCCATGGGCCGCGCACGTCACAGGGTCGCCGGTGGTGACGTACGCGGTGTACGCAATCTCTATTTCGGATGGTTCTCGCAGGTGAGCCGGCCGCTGCCCGTCTGCTCGGCGATCGCGGCGGCAGGCTATTAGTCGGCGTCGAGGCGGTGAACGGGCCGTCACAACGGTGGGCCGTCAGTCCTTGAGGCCCTCGGAGACGAGCACGCGAGTGAGGTCGGTGCGTGATCGCACGCCGAGCTTGCGGTACACGCGCGTAAGGTGCGCCTCGACTGTCTTGCGGGAGACGAACAGCGCACTGGCGGCCTCGATGTTGTTCATGCCACTGACGATGGCACGCGCGACTTGGAGCTCCTGCGGCGTCAGGTGATTAAGGGCGCCCGCAGCGGTTCTGTATGGGGGTCGTTGGCCTGTGGCGGCGAGTTCGGCGGCGGTTCGGTTCACCCATGGTCTGGCCCCCAACGACTGGAAGGTGGCCAGGGCGGCAACAAGTGGTATGCGCGCGGCGGCGGTCCGGCGGAATCGCCGGAGCACTTCTCCTCGGCACAGCCGCGTTCGGGCGTGCTCGAACGGCATCTCGCAGCGTAGGTGAGCAGCTTCCGCTGCGTCGAACTGCGCCTCCGCATCATCGACGGATGGTGCCAGGAGGGCGAGGCATCGCCCCGCGGCCGCTGTTGGCCACGTCAGCCCTGTCGCCTCAGCCCGCTCCTTCAGCCATGCGAGGACCACAGCACCGTGGGCGTTGTTGCCTGCGCGGAAGTGCGCCTCGGCTAGATCCGCGGCGAACGGCACCACGTTGGGATTGTCCAGTCCGACCCTGCGGGCGTATTCGAAGTTGGTCTCCAGATGTTCGATCGCGGCGTCGTACTCGCCGTAGGCCAGCGCCGCGGCGCCCAACGCGTTGGTCAGGTAGGGCTCGAGGCAGCCAATGCTGAACGGTCCCACCTCGCAACGGGCGCGCGCGATCCGCTCCTCGCACCGGGCCCGGTCGCCACGGACCGCGTCCAGGCGGGCGAGGCACGCGAGGCTGTACCCCATGCACGAGATCTGTCCGAGCTCCTCCGACCAGCGCAGCGACTCAGTGGCGTCGGCGTAGGCGGCCGCCCAGCGCCCCGCCCAGGTTTCGATCTCGCTCCTGGCGGCGAGAGCGAACGGGAGAGCTGCCGGAGCGCTGTTCCGCCGGGCTGCCTCGACGACAGCAGTGAGTAGCCGGCGTGCCTCCCCAGGATTGTCGGCCCAGCCCCAGCACTGGCCTGCCAGGGCGAGTAGCTGTTGTTCGCGCACTGGATCGGCCGCCTCGATCGCGTCCCGAGCGGCTTCGAGCTGGGCGCGGCCTTCTGAAACCCGACCCACCAAGATGAGGCTCGATCCGAGAACCACCGAGCTGGGCACGGAACTGGTGGCAGACCTTGCGGCGAGTGCGGACGCTTCTTCGGCGATCCGTAGCGCCGCTGCAAGCTTGGCGTCCAGCGCCGCGGGTAGGGCCGCCTCCGCGAGCAGGGCGCATGCCCGTGGCGGGTCGACGTCACGAATAGAACGCGCGGCCTCGACCAGCAGCTGGTGCGCGCGTGACGGCTGGCCGATCCAGGTGTAGATCCGACCGCGCAGCAGGTTTATGTCGGCGCACACCACCGGGTCAGTGGTGATGCGGAGCGCGTCGTCGCACCATGCGGCGGCGTCGAGAGAGGAACCGCCCAGGAAGGCGTCCGTGGCGGCGAGGCGGAGCCGGTCCGCGCGGATCGGTCCCTCCGGAGTCAGGTCGGCCGCCCGTCGCCACGCCAGTGCCGCCGCTTCGAAGCCGCTTCGCCGCCGCGCATCCAGTGCCGCCTCCACGAGCGTTTGGGCAACCTCGTTGTCCGGCCCGGTTGTCGCCGCGGCGAGGTACCAGGCGCGTAGCGTTCCGGATGACACCTCGGCCAGGGCGTGGAATGCGTGGAGCCGTTGGGCGAGAGGAGTCCGTTGCAGGACCAGCGGCCGCAGGATCGGGTGCCTGAACCTGTAGCCGTCGCCGATTGCCGTGATGAGGCCTGCCTCCTCGGCCGGACTAAGGTCCGCGAGCGATAAGCCGATTGCGGCGAGCGCCGTCTCGATGGTGCGTATCGTCGAGAACCGGCTCGCGGCCACGACGGCCAAGGCATTGCGTGTCGCTTCTGGCAACTCACGGATGCGAGAGGACCACGCCCGCTCCAGGTGGCGGCCCAGCGTGGGCAGTTGCGTTATGGGTTGCTCGCCTCGCAGCTGCGCCGCGCTCAGCGACGACGCGGTCTCCAGCAGGGCCAATGGGTTTCCACCGCTCGTCCCGGCCAGGTCGTCGAGGACAGCCGGCGCAACATCGAGGTCGTGGCTACGCAGAAGTTCCGCACATGCCGGCCGGGACAGACCGGACACCTCGATCGAGGGCAGGCTGGCATACGCACCGAGTTCGCCCTTGTCCTCTCGCACGGTGAGGACGATCGCGACTCGCTCGCAGGCGAGACGTCGCGCCGTGAATAGCAGCACTCGCTGCGACGACGGGTCGACCCACTGCATGTCGTCGACGAGGACCACCACCGGACGTAACTCGCCCGCTGCGGCCAGGACGTTCATCGCTCCGACGCAGACTGCGTACGGATTCGTCGACGCACGGCCCGACAATGCCAGGCAAGCCTCGAGTGCTTCGCGCTGCACCCTGGGGAGGTCCCTGAAATGCTCCCGAAGCGGGAGCAACACGTCCGCTAACGTCGCGAAGGGCAGCACGGCTTCGGATTCCACACCTTGGGCCTTCAGCACATCCGCCGAAGTCGTCCTCGCAGCGTACTCGAGCAGCGCGGTCTTACCGACTCCCGGTTCACCCCACAGGACCAGCGCCGCGCCGCGCTCCGCGACCGTGCTCAACAGCGCGTCGAGCAGTGCACACTCCCGCTCACGACCCACAAGATCGCCCGGGGACCACGACGCACGGCCAGCGCGCCTATCGACGCCTGGACCTTGCAGGTCCGCCACCCATACCACCCCCCGCATCGTCTCGCAACGTGATGGGACAACTGCATTCAGTATCGAGCAGCCCTATCTTGCACCCGACGCCGAGTCCACGGGAGTCGCTTCGGCGAAAGGCGCGTCACAGAGGTGAAGGACTGCAGGGAGTTCCCCGACGCGAGATGGCCGCTCGACGGTGCTGAATTATTTCGCCGGTGCATGCCGGCGCCCTCACACCGGCTACTGGCTTGTCGAGGGAGCTGGAGTCATGAACTCCTCAGGTCGGCTCGGTCCGAGTGCACCGCTCTCGCGAAGGCGTCTTCTCGGTGGAATCATCGCCGCCGGTGGCGTACTGACGGCCGGCGCATGGGAGCTGGCAACGCCGGGACGCGCGGACGCCGCCGTCACCCCGCCGAGGGTCTATACGCGGGATGAGTGGAGTGCGAGGCCGCCCTCGCAGCCCGTCACCGTCCTCGATCGGATGCCGGACCACGTGGTCGTGCACCACACGGCGAGCGGAAACACCTCCGACTACTCCCGGCTGCAGGCGGGTCGGATCTCGCACTGGATCCAGGACCTGCACATGGACAGCAACGGCTGGATCGACGCCGGTCAACAGCTCACCATCAGCCGCGGCGGCTACCTGATGGAGGGCCGGGACCGCAGCCTCTGGGCGATCAACCACGGCAAACACGTACGTGGGGCCCAGTGCGCAGGACACAACGACCACACCATCGGCATCGAGAACGAGGGCCTGTACACGACCGAGGACACCACCACGATGCTCTTCGACAAGCTGGTGCACACCTGCGCCTGGCTCTGCGATGTCTACCGCCTGGACCCCCACCAGGCGATCGTTGGCCACCGCGATTACGTAGCCACCACCCAATGCCCCGGCGATGTCCTCTACGCCCGGCTGCCTGAGCTGCGTGACCGCGCCGCGCAGGCGCTGGTGGGCTAACTAGCCGCGGTTACGGAGGTCTGCCGCAACCCCGCGGCGCTCCGACAGCTCCACATCTGGAGGTTCGCGTGAACGGTCACACCCGCCCCCGGCTGAGGCGCCTGCTCGGCGCCTCCATCTCCGCCCTCGCCATGGTTGCCACGCTTGCTATCGCGCAGCCCGCGTCGGCTGACCACGGCTACACGGGAACACAGGGCATCGACGTCTCCCACTGGCAAGGCACCATCTACTGGACCTCGGTGCGCAACGCCGGCATCCAGTTCGCCTACATCAAGGCCACGGAGGGCACCAGCTTCAAGGACCCGATGTTCAACACCTACTACCCGGCGGCCTACTACGCCGGGGTGATCCGCGGCGGGTACCACTTCGCCCGGCCGAACATCTCCGGTGGCGCCACGCAGGCCGACTACTTCGCCAGCAACGGCGGCGCCTGGTCGCGCGACAACCGGACCCTGCCCGGCGCGGTCGACCTCGAGCCCAACCCGTACTCGGGCGGCTACTGCTACGGCAGGACCACGACCGGCATGCGGGACTGGATCCTCGCCTTCTACAACCGGTACAAGTACCGGACCACTCGTGACGTGGTCATCTACACCACGGCGAGCTGGTGGAACACCTGCACCGGCTACTGGACCGGGATGGCCACACGCAGCCCGCTCTGGGTCGCGCACTGGGGCGTTCACTCGCCTACCCGTCCGGCTGGCTGGTCCAGCACCACCTGGACCTTCTGGCAGTACACCAGCACTGGCCGGGTCTCCGGGATCTCCGGCTACGTGGACCGGAACAAGTTCAACGGCGATCGCACCCGTCTACTCGCGCTCGCCAACAACACCCCGTAACGCCCCGTCCCAGGAGAAGGGCCGGTCCCGAACGGGACCGGCCCTTCTCCTGGGCCTTCTGGTTGATCTTCGTGTTCGTCCAGCTCCTCAACGCCAAGGTCATGAGCTGGACCGACAAGAAGACTCCGACTATGGATTTGGCCAACTTGATGCGCCACTGCCAGATCGCCGTGTGGGTGGAGCCGCCGGTTGGCAGCTCCACCCACCAAACTGGGGTCAACTACTGGTCGTAGGTCACGTAAAGATCGGTGCCACCTTCAGCGCCCAGGGCGGAGTGAGCCTGTCCGAGTGGCGAGCAGGAGGACTGTCACCCCGCCGCCGCAGCGCAGGCAGGCGCCGAGGCCTGGCGGGCCGGCCCGGAGGACCTCGGCGCGCAGGTCGAAGGTGCTGGCCGAGAGGATCAGCGGCGAGTAGTGGCCCTGCAGGGCCTGCCGGGCCCGGTTGGTGTCGAGCGGAGACCAACAGCCTGGGAGCGACGCCGAGGTCTTCGAACGTCGTCCCCCGGCAGCCTCCCGACATTCGAGTCGACCACGGGACCGCCGGAACGGGCCCGGCCCGTGCGAGCGCAGGATAGTCCGCACCGAAGTCGCCGACACCGCGATGCCGAGCTTGCGGCACTCGCCGACGATCCGCAGATAGCCCAGCAGCCGGTCACCGTGCATAGTAACGGGCCAGCGAGCTTGCCGTCGGCCTGCACGACCAGCGCGAAAGTACCGTCGGTGGCGTAGGCGATATCAGTGGTCACCGTGCCACGTCTTCCGAAACTGGGGTCCAGGCTGCCGTTGACGTTGTAGCGGGCCAGCGCGAAGTCAAATGCGCCTGCCTCGGTGTGCGTCTGCCCGGCGAATACCGGCGGCCACCAGCTCTCCGTCGGCCTGCACGGCCAACGCGAAGGCCTGGTCGATTCCGGACACCTCGGTGGTCACCTGCCCGCCCGTCCCGAAGCTGGAGTCCAGGCTCCCGTCGGCGTTGTGGGGCAGAGCCAGCCGACAGCTGATCAAGCAGGGCATCGCTGAGCGTGCCGTCATGTTGGATAGCGAAGAGGTGGCCGCCGCGCTGCGGCACGCCGGCGGGGCCTCGCAAACTCGTAACCCTTGGCGTCGTTGAAGGAATGAGCCTGCTCAGTTCCTGCCTTCGCCTCGACGAAGACAGGCCAGAAGCCCCTTACCTCTCGACGCCGCGAGTGCTGTGCTCGATAACAGGGACGGTGCGGCCGACGGGGGGCTTGCGGCCATCCGGTTCGCGGCGACCTGACCGCACGCTGCCCTCGGTATGCGAGGAGCGGTGCCGGGTGGACTTACTCGTCGAGGACCGGCCCGGGAACGAGCCGGCGGCGAACCTGGCGTTGGAGGAGGCCCTGGTCAGGGCCGGCCCGCAGCGTGCGCTGCTGCGCGTCTGGCAGAACAGCACGTGCGTCGTAGTGGGCCGGGGCCAGCGCGTAGACCGCGAAGTCGACCTCGCGGCCTGCCGTCGCGACGGCGTCCCTGTGTTGCGCCGGGCCAGCGGCGGCGGGACCGTCTACCAGGACCTGGGAAACCTCAACGTGACGCTCGTCGCGCCCGGTCGCCACCCTGAGCTCCCGAGGAAGCTGGCGCGGCTGCTGACCGATGCGATCGGAGAGCTGGGCCTCGAAGCCACGATCCGCGAACGTGGCGTCTTCGTCGGCCCGCGAAAGGTATCCGGATTGGCCATGCAGGTGACGGGCACCGGCACGCTCGCCCACGCCACCCTGCTCGTCACCACGCGGGCCCAGCTTGTCAGCGCCTACCTGGCAGCCACACCTTCGGACCCGCAACCGTTGGACTCGCGACGAGCACCCGTCGCGCCGCTCCGCGCCCATAAGTCCAGCGTCGACATCAAGGCCGCCGCGGCAGCCGTCCGGCTTGTGGCCGCCAGCCACTACGTACCGCCGCTTCCCCGCCGACCTCGTGCCGCCGAACGCCACTGGCAGGCGCGGCTGCGGCACGAACGCTACGACCACCCCTCATGGCATCTGACCGGCCGACCAAGGGAGACACCATGGACGACAAGACTCGCCTCGACCTCTACCGCGTGATGGTGCTGAGTCGCACCTTCGAGGAGGCGATCCTCCGCGAGTACCACGCGGACAAGAAACCCACGTTCGACATCGGGGCCGGACTGGTGCCGGGGGAGATGCACCTGTCGGCCGGGCAGGAGCCGGTCGCGGCCGGCGTGTGCGCGCATCTGCGCCGTAACGACGCGGTCACCGCCACCCACCGCCCGCAC
>Ga0126306_10001492_pt1 | contig 12571 bp, 13 predicted proteins | sample Plot27_FD_92592 | JGI IMG/M metagenome (GOLD analysis project Ga0126306, IMG submission 92592) | Serpentine soil microbial communities from UC McLaughlin Reserve, CA, USA - Plot27 | ecosystem: Environmental > Terrestrial > Soil > Grasslands | place: USA: UC McLaughlin Reserve, Lake County...
AGTCGGCGCGGAGCGCGGACAGGCGCCGTAGCTCTTTCGCCGTCGTCCGCTCGGACTCGTAGGCGCGAATGTTCTGGACGGCGCTGCCCGCCAGCCGGCCGAGCAGGCTGAGGAGCTCCACCTCGTCGGGAGAGAAAGCCGACGGCTCGCGCCGCACCACCGAGAGTGCCCCGATCGTCCCTGGTCCGCTCAGCAGGGGCGCCAGCAGCCGCGACCGGAGTCCCAGCGCGAGAAACTCTTCCTCTTCGTCGAAGCGCCGGTCGGTCATGTCTTCGCGATAGAGCGTCTGGCCGGACAGCATCTCCGTCATCACCGAACCGGCGATCGGGAGCACAGTGCCCGGCGGAAAGACCGTCTCGGCGGCCGCTCCCGCAGTAGCGAAGACACGCAGTTGGCCGTCCTCGAGGAGCACGATCGCAGTGCGGTCGAACGGCACCAGCCCGCGGAGCTCGCGGATGAAGGCGGCGAAGGCCTGCGTGAGCTCGAGGGAGGACGAGAGAGCCCGGGCGCAGCGATTCGTTGCGTCGAGGATGTCGGCGCGGCGGCCGAGCTCGTCGCGCAGCGTCTCTGCCTCGGCAGCTCGGGACGAGGCGCTTTTTCGCTCTTCGCGGAGGCGATTCACGAGCGACCCGACGACGACCCCGACGATCAGCTGAATGCCGACCGGAAAGGTGACGTTGTCCAAGTCGTAAGCGACCCCCTCGAAGCGAGTCGCCCGCGACCACTCGTAGAGGGCAAGCGCCCCGGCTGAGAAGGCCGGCAGCGCGATCCCGCCCAGGAGGCCGTATCGGACAGCAGCTTCGACGACCGGAACGAAGATGACCGCGCGGATCGTGCCGGGCTCGAACGCGTAGACGAAGACATAGCCATAGGCGACGGCGGCGTCGAAGGCGAGCGCCGCGAAGCCGATCGTGTGCCACGCCGAGCGCGACCCCCGATACGCGAGCACGAGGAGGACGACTGCTCCGACGGCAAAAGACGCCGTCAGCGCCCAGGCCCAGCTCTCGTAGCCCTCCGGAACATTGAAGACGGCGATCTCGAGCGCGGCGAAGGGCACGACGAGCAGCCGCATCCACCCGCTCCAGATTTCGGTTACAGGCCGTCTCACGCGTCAGGGATTCTGACGCTCGGCCAGGCGCTTCAACGCCCACTCCGCGTGCTCGCGCAGGAGGGGATCCTCGGAGCGGGCATAGCGCTCGGCAAGCTCGCTGTCTTCTACGCGACCGTTGTTTCCGAGCGCGACCAGCGCGTTTCGGCGGAGGTATCGGGGATCGTTGCGCGGCACGAACAGCCGCTCGTAGCGGAGTCGCAGGTCCGCGTCCTCGGCTTCCAGCCAGTCGACGAGGGAAACGGTCGGCTCGGCGTGCGACGGGAGCGGCTCGCCGGACCGCCGCTTCTCGATCCCACGGTTCCAGGGGCAGACGTCCTGGCAGATGTCACAGCCGTAGACCCGGTCGTCGAGCTCTGCGCGATATGCGTCGGGGATCGAGTGCTTCGACTGTGTCCAGTAGGAGAGGCAGCGATTGGCGTCCACGATGCCTGGGTCGTCGAGCGCGCCGGTCGGACACGCATCAATGCAGAGCCGACACGAGCCGCAGTCGAGGTCGAGCGGTGGCGTCGGCTCGAGCTCGGCGGTCGTGACGAGCGTGCCGAGCACGGCCCACGAACCGTGCCTGCGCGTGATCAGGAGCGTGTTCTTGCCGTAGAAGCCCACGCCCGAGCGGGCCGCCGCTTCCCGATCGACGTGCTGATTGGCGTCCACGAGCACGCGGTACTCGGCGCCGAGCCGCCGGCCGAGCGCGTCGAGCTTCTCGCGCAGCTCGGCGTAGGCGTCGTACCAGGTGTACCGCGGCATTCGGCCCTCGCCCGGCGCGGGTGGCGAACCCTCGGCGTAGTAGCAGAGCGCGGCCGAGACGACGGTGCGAGCCCGCGGAAGCAAGGTTTCCGGATGGCAGGAAACCTCGGGCTGGGCCATCGTGAAACGCAGGTCGGCGAAGAGCCCCTCGGAGCGGCGCTCGCGGATGTGCCGTTCGGTCTCCTGGTACGGCTCGGCCAGGGTCGCGCCGATCGCGTCGATCCCAAGCTCTTCGGCCAGCAGCTCGAGCTCCCGGGCCGTCATCTCTCCTTCAGTGTGCCTAGTGTTCCTCCGCCGTGAAGGCAATCCGGATCCACGAAGACGGCGGCCCGGGAGTGCTCCGCTACGAGGACGCACCCGACCCCGAGCCGGGGCCGGACGACGTCCTGATCCACCTCCGCGCGGCGTCGCTCAACCGTCTTGACCTATGGGTGCGCCGCGGGCTGCCCTCGGTGCCGAAGCCGCGGATCTTGGGCGCCGACGGAGCCGGTGTGGACGAGTCCGGCCGGAGGGTGGTGATCAATCCCGGGCTCGAGCACGGCGACAAGATCACCGTCATCGGCGAGCACACGGACGGCACGCACGCCGAGCTGATTGCGATTCCGGCATCGAACGTCTATCCGATCCCCGACGGCCTGGCCTTCGAAGAGGCCGCTGCCTTCCCGCTCGTCTTCGAGACCGTCTATCGGATGCTGGTCACACGCGCCGGGCTCGAGGAAGACGAGTGGGTGCTCGCCTGGGGTGCGGGCAGCGGGATCGGGTCGGCAACGCTCGTAATCGGCAAGGCGCTCGGTGCACGCGTGGTCGCAACCTCGTCGAGCGAGTCGAAGCTGGAACGGGCCCGCGGACTCGGCGCCGACGTGACCGTCAACCACGCCACGGGCGACGTCCTCGAAGCCGTCAAGGAGGCAACGGGCGGCGCCGGTGTCGACGTCGTCGTGGAGCACGTCGGCGAGGCAACCTGGCAGACGTCGCTTCAGGCGGTTCGGGCGCACGGCCGCGTGGCGATTTGCGGAGCAACCACCGGGCCGAACCCGAAGGCGGCGCTGCACCGGATCTGGTGGAAGCAGCTGACGATCCTCGGCTCGACGATGGGCACGAAGGCCGACTTCGAGGGGGCCTACGAGCTGGTCGCCTCCGGGAAGGCGAAGCCCGTCGTCGATTCGGTCTTCCCGCTGGCAGACGCGCGCGCCGCGCATGAGCGCATGGAGTCCGGCGAGCAGTTCGGCAAGATCGTCTTGTCTATTCCGGAGTGACGTAGGCCGCCGTCAGGCCGCCGTCGACGAGGAACGTCGCGGCGTTCACGTATGACGATTCGTCGCTCGCCAGGAAGAGCGCAGCGCCGGCAGGTGGATGCGACGCCGCTCGTACGCGGCGGGATCATCGCCGAAGATCCGCAGGAGGAGCGGGGTCTCGACCGGCCCCGGACAAAGAGCGTTGACGCGGATGCCCTGCCGCGCGAACTGGACGCCGAGCTCACGCGACAGCGAGTGGACGGCCCCCTTCGACGCCGTGTACGAGATCTGCGACGTCGCTGCGCCCATCAGCGCGACGAAGGAGGCGACGTTGATCACCGAGCCTCCGCCGCGCTCGAGTAGATACGCGACCCCGTACTTGCAGCACAGGTAGACGCCCTTCGTGTTCACGTCTTGCACGCGCTGCCAGGCCTCCGGCTCCGTCTCGAGGATGAGGCGTCGTCGGCCGGTGAGATGCCCGCGTTGTTGTAGAGCACGTCGATCCCGCCGTACCGTTCCGCCGTCGCGGCGTACATCGCCTCCACGCTCGCGGCGTCGGCAACGTCGACGGTCACAGCGAACGCGTCCGAGGCTCGGGCCGCCGTCTCCTCGGCGGCCGCGCCGTCCACGTCGGCCACGCAGACCGAGGCGCCCTCCTCGGAGAACAGAATGGCGGCGTCGCGGCCCATCCCGCCACCGGCGCCGGTGATGACCACAACCTTGCCGTCGAGACCACCATCGCGACCTCGCCTCGCGAATCGGCAATCGGCTTCCCGACATTCCCCGTCTCGAGCCGCGCCAGCTCCTCGCCATGCTCCTCGACCAGCCCGGCCAGCCGCCGAAGCAGCCGAGCCCGGTCGGCGGGCGCAACGGCGCGCCAGCCTGGAAAGGCGCGCCGGGCGGCCTCGACGGCGCGATCCGCGTCCTCGGCGCTCGCCGCCGGCACCTCCGCGATCGTTTTCCTCAGTGGCGGGATTGACGACAGCGGTCATCTGCGCTCTTCCGGTAGCGCCGTGCCTCCTCGATCAGCGCCTCGAACAGCGCACCGTCCTCCCCAGCCTCCGGATGCCAAAGGACGCCAAGCGCGAAGCGCTTGGCTGGATTTTCGAGCCCTTCGACCGTGTCGTCGGGAGCCCAGGCGACCTCGCGCAAGCCCTCGCCGAGCCGGCCGAAGCCTTGGTGGTGATGGGACTTCACCGCGGTCTCGCCTCCGATCAGCGAGCCCAGGCGACTCGCCGGCTCGATGCGGACGTCGTGGTCGGTGAACTCGCCCGGCGTATGCCGATGCTCGTCGTGACCGACGATCTCGGGAAGGTGCTGGACGAGGTCACCGCCCAGCGCGACGTTCAGGACCTGAGATCCCCGACAGACGGCGAGCACGGGCATGTCGCGCTCGAGCGCGGCCCTCAGAAGGGCGAGCTCGGCGCGGTCGCGAGCCTCGTCCACGCCTTTGGTCTCGGGATGCCGCTCGGCACCGTAGTGCTCGGGATCCAGGTCCTCGCCTCCTGAGAAGAGGACCCCGTCGAGCGCGTCGAGGGTCTCCTCGACGCCTTCCTCGACTGGCGGCACGACCAGGGGGCGGCCGCCGGCCCGGGTGACCGCATCGACGTAGGCCGAGGGAATCAGCGCCGCCGAGAAGACCCAGACGCCCGTCCGAACCTCCTCGGGCTCGTAGCTCGTGATTCCGATCAGGGGTCTGGACGGTTGATTCATGAGATCGCACGTTCGGGGCGCGGGCTGGCCGCTCTGGGGCGCGGACGCGCCGAGCGGCGGGCCGCTTGCGGGCCGGTGGCCGGAGCGGGAGCGGCCCAGACGCGCCAGATCGCGCATCCGGACGCGCGAGATCGTGAAGTCAACCGTCTAGTCACGTTCGAACATTCGCTCGCGTTCGTAGTAGGTGACCACCTCGTCGAAGAGGCGCTGCTTCGCGCGCGCATAGTTCAGGTAGTGGTCGACGACCTCGCCACCCAGCGCTGCGCGGGCGATCTTCCCCTCCTCGAGTGCCGCGATCGCCTCCCGGAGCGCGTGCGGAAAGCCCTCGGCGTCGGACTCGTACGCGTTGCCCTCCGTCGATGGGCCAGGCGGCGGGTGGCTCGAGCGTCAGATCGATGAACTCGAAGCCCGCGCCGGCGATCGCGCGTAGTTCGTCGGCAACCGGCCGTCCAGGATGGTTCATGAGACCCAGCTTCATTGGGGCGGGTTTCGCTCCACGCCACGGAGATATATCCGAGGAATGGAGCACTCGGACGTCGACCTCTTCGCGGTCGGCGACGGGCCTAGCGTGGATGGTGGTCGTCGACGGACGACTCCCGGTCAGGGCGTGGCGTGACGGCGTACTGATCGACGTACCCAACCGGGGTGGGCGAAGAGCTTCAGAGAGAAGCACGCGAGTGGACGTGGGACAGGATCGAGCGCGAAGCCGACGCCTGGGTCTGCGAGCAGCTCGTCGCCCAGGCCAAGTACCTCCCGAAGCTGACCGGCGCGCTCGACGCAGGCCGCCTGCTCGACGCGACGGCATTACGCGGACAGGTCACCGTGAAGCTCGCGGAGCTTCTCGCCGTTCGACGCCGATTGACCGCGGAGTGAGGGGCCGCGCGCTTCCCCTACGCGCAGCCCCTCTACTGTTCCCTACCCACGGTTCGTTAAGGCGGCGTGAGGGGAGCTTTAAGAGTCTCTGAGCCGGAGCGCTTCCGCTAGCCGAAAACCCAGGATGAACTTGGCGTCGTTCGTCAACGAGGGGAAGGCGTCCATGAGCAACTTCCTTAGAAGTCCCGCGGCGAGGAGCACTTCGTATTCGTCCGAGGACGATTCCTTTGCTCGGGATCGCGGAGTGTGCGAATGAGCAGAGCTCAGGATCCTTCACATGTGGTGACTTATGAGAGACCACACGTAACGTGATGTCCCGATGGGGAAGGGCCGCCACGCCGAAGAGCAACCTGAACCTCCTGCCGAGCACGAGGTCTACGCGCAGGGATGCCAGATCGACCACAAGCCCCTCGCGGCTGAAGAGCGGACGCCTACCCCGGATGCCCACGGCTGGACACTTTGTTCGTCATGAGGGCGGGATCAAAGCGATCTACTGCCCCGAGCATGCTGTGGAGGGGCGTATGCATCAACAGCAGCTGAACAAGCGCTTAGCGCCACCCCAACGCTGAGCGATAGCCAGCAACGGACTCGCAGTCCGCACAAGCCTGGCAACATGCTGATTACCAGCAGATTCGCGAGGGGTGCGCACGGTGTGCGTACGCCTCCCCTTGCAACTCTGTCTTTTTGTTAGGGAGCGGGAGATTGGGCTGTGCGGTCCATCGCGACCAATCCGTCACATGCAATCCCGCTGTTCATGCCGCTTCTACCCATATCAGTGCTCGATCACTCGTCCGAACACCGCCCGGCTGCGGAGAGGCCACCCGCGGCGAGGTGGCCTCTCGTGTTCGCACCGTTACTTGATCAGGGGCACGGACCGATGCTGTCCCCGTGCGCCTGATGTGCCGGTAGCGCGTTCCGCGAGACCACGATCGTGACGAACGGATTCGTCGCGGAGTGCGTGTGGTGGCAGATTGTCACCTTTGCCGGGTACTGATATTGCGCGGCGGCCGACGGCGTGCCTGACGACAGGCCGGATGCAGCCAGGACGGCGAGGACGCCCGCGATGACCGCGGGCGCAAGCAGACTTCTCAGCCGCCGCCCGCGCGGCCTTGACGTGGCGTGCTGCGCGGACTGCTCGACCGGTGATGCGCGGACACGGGCCGCCAGCTCCGGATCAACGAGTACGAGTTCCGGACTGACCGGCTCGAACCCGTCCGGGCTCTCCCCTCTCCTCATGCTTCTCCCCCTTCGTACACATGTACAGCCGCAGAGGTCAGTCGCGGACTCTACGGCCTAAGGTAAGGCGGCGCAAATGTGAGCTCTTCGCTTACAAAAGACTTACGCGATCTGAGAACCAATCGTGCCCAATGTGGGTACCAGGGTATGAGAATGGGCCGCGCGCCTTGGCGGCTTTCCCGGGGGGTCTAGCCGGGGAGAGGCGGCACGCGGCCCATTCAATCAATCATTCCCCGTTGGCTTCTCCGGGTAACACTTCGCCCGAAGCTCTGCGCGCTGCTGCGCCTCTCGATCCTGTATCGCCAAGATCCTCAGATACGCGCTGACGCTGATCCCGGAGCCCCGTGCGGTGGCGTGGAGCGCGTCCCTCTCTTCGAGCGGGAGCCGGAACTCAACCCACTTCCCTCATGGCTTCCTCGTGCGCTTGCCGGTGATACGTGAGGCCCAGTCTTCGAGGGAGGGACGGCGCTCGGCAGTGGAGTGGTGAGTTTGTGACACTGGACAAGATGCGGGCGACGTGCCCGGCCGTTACCTTCGCCGGACGCCTCCCCGGTCGGCCCGGCAGGGCTTTCCTGTTAGCCGAAACCGAGGATGAATTTGGCGTCGTCGGACATCTTCTCCGGCGACCAGGGCGGGTCCCAGGTCAGCTCGGTCTGGACCTCCTCGACGCCGGGAAGCGCCTGGGTGACCTCTTCGATCTGCTGCTCGATCATCGGGCCGACCGGACAGCCCATCGAGGTCAGGGTGAAGAGGACGTGCACCTTGGGCCCCTCGACCTTGACGTCGTACATGAGCCCGAGATCGACGATGTCCATCCCGAGCTCAGGATCCTCGACCTGACGAAGAGCCTCGACCACCTCGTCGCGCGATGCCATGAGGTCAGCCTACCCCTAGAACCCCGGCAGCCGAACCTCCTCGCGGCGTTCCCGCTGGAAGAAGTGGATTCCTTCGACGAACCGGACCCAGTTGCAGCGCATGCACATGACCAGGGTGTGTGTCCAGGCGCTGTCGGCTCGGAACCGGACGCCGCGGAGCAGGTCGCTGTTCGAGACGCCGGTCGCGGCGACGATCGCCTCCTTTGGAGCGAGATCGTCGGTCGTGAAGACCTGCTCGACGTCCCCGATCCCTCGCTCGCGCGCCTCGTCGATCTCGCGGCGCGACACCGGCCAGAGCTGAGCCTGGAGATCGCCGCCGAGGCAGCGGAGGGCAGCCGCGGCCAGGACCGCCTGGCGCGTGCCGCCGATCCCGATCGCAAGGTGGTCGTTGGTTCCGCGAATCGCGGCCGAGATCGAGGCCGTGACGTCTCCGTCCTGGATCAGCTTGATCCGAGCACCTGCGGCGCGGATCTCCTCGATCAGATCGTGGTGGCGAGGGCGGTCGAGGACGATCGTGGTGATGTCTCCCACCTTCCGCCCGAACGCCTCGGCGATCGCCTGGATGTTCTCTCCGACCGGGCGCCGGAGGTCGATCGTTCCGCGTGCCACAGGCCCGACGGCCATCTTCCGCATGTACATGTCAGGGAGTGTCTGGAGCGAGCCGGGCTCGCCGACGGCGATCATCGACATCGCGCCGCTTCCGCCGCGCGCGACGATGCCGCTGCCCTCGAGCGGGTCGACCGCCAAATCGACGGTCTCGCCGCCGCTTCCAATCCGGTCACCGCCCTGGAGCGCCTCGCTCTCGCCGGGGCCGCCGATGACGATCCGCCCGTCGATCGGCAGGAGCTCGAGTTCCTCCCGCATGCCCGACGCGGCCGCCTCCTGGGCGGCGAGCTCGTCGGCCCGGCCCAGCCAGCGCGCGCCGGCCAGAGCGGCCCGTTCGGTCGTGCGGGCATAGCTCTCGCACAGACAGCGGGTCGGAGTCCCGGTATCCGACTCGGTCGTCTCGGGCTTTGCCGCCACGTCCGTCACGCCGGCACCTTACGCGCGCTGTCAGCGGCTGTGAGCACGAGCTCCATCACCGCGCCGATCGCCTTCTCGCGGTCGCTGTTCTCGATCACCGGCACGCCCTCGACCTGGGCCCGCTCGACGATGAAGTCCTGGAGGTAGCGGATGTCCGCGATCCGGTCGAGGTACTTGTCGAGCGGCCGCACGCCATCCGACGACATGTCCCGAATCCAGAAATGCCCCGCGTGGGTCTCCTCGTTCTCGATCGCGATCACGCATTCCACGGCGAGGGCGTGCTCGATCGCACGGGGCAGCATCCCGGGCACGAGATGAACTCCCTCGAGCACCATCGACCAGCCTTCCTCCAGCGAGCGTTCGATTGCCGCCTGGACACCGACGAGCACGTGGCGCGTCTGCTCGAGGAACCCGTGCAGCAGCGGATCGATCTCCTCCTCCTGCGCCGTCGGCAGCGCCTTGCCGGCATCGAAGCTGGACATGTGGATCGCGGGCAGGAACTCCGGCGTGAAAAGCGCGCGCATCGTTTGACGCACGAAATCCGTAGACGTCACGCGCGTGATCCCCAGCCGGTAGGCGACCTCGGTCGCCACAGTCGACTTCCCGGTCCCCGTCGCCCCGCCGATCAGGAGGATCAACGGGACATCGAGCTCGTTCAGCTCGTTGTAGCGGCGCAGATGGTTGATGGCTCGATCGCCCTCGGCCTCCCCGAGGACGGCGATTGCCAGCTCCCGGAGCCGCTCCAGGTCGACGATGTGCTTGCCCCGCTCGGAGAGGTCGAGCTCCACCTTGCGCGCAAGTTCGACGGCCCGCTCGACCGAGACGCCCGCCCGGATGAGCGCGCGGGCCATGAGCCCCTTCGAGTAGGGCTGCTCGTCGCTCCCGAGCGGCAGCGGATCGGTGTATCGGCGCTCGGGCATCAGGCCACCGCCTCAGCGGTCGGCGCCATCACGCCCTCGGCCAGGTCGCGCAGCTCGCGCCCCAGGTCCGGCTGGCCTGGAACCGGCAGGACGTCGTTGTCGGCAAACACGAGCTCGACGTTTCGCTCCTTCGCTGCCTCGCAGACGACGTCGATCGCGGCCGCCTTGATCTCGACCAGGTAGACGTCGGCGTCGGCCTCATCCAGGTCGCGGCGGAGCTCTTTCCGGTCGGAGAGGTTGCAGGAGAGGGTGACCGCCGCGGCGCCGTGCGCGTCGAGAAGGTGCTGCTCGAGGAGCCCCGCGGCATCCGGTTGCGCCGTCGTGAAGAACGCAACCTGCTTCCCCTCGACGGATTCGACCGGCCGCGGCCGGAGCACAGTCGCGACGACGGGGATCTCCTTGACCTCGCCGATCGCCGCGGCAACGCCCTGGTAATCGCTGCCCTCCTCCGCCATGGTCAGCACGACCAGGTCGGAGATCAGGATCCGATACGCATTGAGGTAGCCGGTAACGAGCTCGGGGTCCTGGTGGGCACCCGCGACGAGGATGCGCGCACCTGTGTCGACGGGTGGGACGGCGGCGCCACTCCCGTCGAAGACGACGAGCGCCGGGTCTCGCGCGAGCGCTTTCTGCATGCCCTCGAAGAGATTCGTCGCCCACGTGGCTCCCGCGAGACCGCCTCCGGCTCGCCGGCACCCGATCGTCGGGACTCCCGCCAGGGCGGCGGTCTCCAGGTAGTCCGAGGCCGCATGCGCCCCGCCGCGAGAGAGCTCGAGGAGATCGTCCACGGTCGGGCTCACCTCCGCGACCTGCGGTTCCGCCGGCCCGCCGCGGCCCATCGAGACGACCACAAGATCGTGCTTTTCCGCCAACAGCCGCGCCACATAGCCGGTGACAGCAGTCTTCCCCATGCGCTTGCCGGTGCCGATCACGGCCAGCGAGGGCGGCTCGAAGGGCTGGAACTCCGGCGGACGGAGGGAGAAGTCGGGGCCCTCGTAGGCGATTCCGCGGGCAAGGATCCGGCTTGCGAGCCGGAAACGCTCCCTCGGCCCGAGCACCGGCTCGTCCGAGAGGTCGACGGCGACCTCGGGCGCGAAGCGCGCGAGCGCCTCTTCGAGCTCGTGGACGACGGGAACGCCGTAGTCGTCGTCGCCGCGGAGCTTCTCGGTCCCGCCGACGAGCAGCGCGCCCGCGACCTCGTGTGGGAGACCTCGCAGCGCGTCGCGCACGACAGGGGCGTAGTGCTCACCGTCGATGAGCGCCAGGGCCCTCAGCGCGTCGTCACCTCGTTCTCGATCCGCGCCGTGTACTTCTCGAAGGCTCGCGTCTCGAGCGAGAACTGGATGATCTTCTCCTGGCCGTGGAAGGGGTACTTCCGCCAGACGTCGACGTGGTTGCCCGAGACCTCGACGACGTTGTAACAGGGCCTCGTGTTGCCGCGGAGACGCAACGACGAGACCGTGCCGGTGTTGACGACGAACATCTCCTCCAGCTTCCAGGCGTAGGGAACGTGCTTGTGCCCCGAGAGCACGAGATCCACCCCTGCCCGCTGCAGGCACTCGATGACGTCACCGGCGTCGTAAACGACGTTCCGCTCGCGGCCGGTGCCCGGCACCGGCAGAAGGTGGTGGTGCATGACGAAGATGCGGAAGTCGGCCGGCGCGGCGAACTGCTCCTCGATCCAGGAGTAGCGAGCGCGGCCGATCTGGCCGTGGTCGAGATCGGGCTCGCTCGAGTCGACCGCGACCACGGTGACGCCGTCCACATGCAGGACCGAATGACGGTCGCCGAAGAACTCCTCGAAGTGGATGTAGCCGACGTTGCGCGAGTCGTGGTTGCCGGGAATGACCACGAGCCGCTCGCAGTCGAGCATGTTCAGGTACTGGCGGGCTTCGAGGTACTCCTGCTTGAAGCCGAAGGTCGTCAGGTCGCCTGAGCAGATCACGAGCTCCGGCACGAGCTCATTGATCTCGGCGATCGCACGCTCCATCAGGCTCGGCACGAAGTTGGGATCGCCGCAGTGGATGTCCGAAAGGTGGGCGACCGTGAACGTCCCTCTGCTGCCGTCGCGCCCGGCCATGGTCCAAGTGTAGGGGCTCTCTTCGACGTCCGGGCTCACCGCTACTCTGTCTTTAGGTGGCGGGAAAAGTTCCCGATTTCCAGGCATATCAGGGCCAGGGTGAACCGCGCTTCGCGAACGACGTGGAGCTCGAATGCGCCAAGCTCCTGGATTACTACGGCATCCCTTGGGCCTACGAGCCCCATACCTTCGTGCTCGAGGAGGACGCCGAGGGCCGCATAGTCGAGGCCTTCACTCCTGACTTCTACCTTCCGGAGCAAAACCTCTACCTCGAGCTGACCGTGATGAAGCAGTCGCTCGTAACGCGAAAGAATCGGAAGCTCCGCAAGCTTCGGGAGCGCTACCCCGACGTCAACGCCAAGCTCTTCTATCGGCGCGATATCGAGCGCCTGGCCCAGCGATACAGACTCGATCTGGCCTCTTAGCCGACGAGCGAGTCGGCGAGGTGTACCTCTCGCGTGAGGAGATCGAGGCTCGGGTCGAGGAGCTCGGCGGCCAGATTGCCGCCGACTACGAGGGCCTCGAGCCCGTCCTCGTCGCCTCGCTGACGACGGCGGTCATCTTCGTCGCCGATCTCTCGCGCTCGCTGCCGATCGTGCACAACCTCGATTTCATCGCGCTCGCGGCTTACGACGGGAATGGCAGCAGTGGAGGCCAGGTGCGGCTGCTCAAGGATCTGAGCATGAGCATCAACGGCCGGCACGTCGTCCTCGTCGAGGACATCGTCGACACGGGCATGACGCTCAACTACGTCGCGAAGA
>Ga0126306_10001493_pt1 | contig 12571 bp, 8 predicted proteins | sample Plot27_FD_92592 | JGI IMG/M metagenome (GOLD analysis project Ga0126306, IMG submission 92592) | Serpentine soil microbial communities from UC McLaughlin Reserve, CA, USA - Plot27 | ecosystem: Environmental > Terrestrial > Soil > Grasslands | place: USA: UC McLaughlin Reserve, Lake County...
GGTAGGCGAAGGCCGTGCCGCCGGCGTTGATGGTCTGGGTGGGTGTGTCCTTCCACGTCGTGTGCACGGCAGCACCCTGGGGCGCTTGGACCTTGGTCATCGCTGCTTCTCCTTGACCGCCAGAGCGGCCGTTGGGTGCTGGGGTTACCATACGAAACGTATACTGACTAGACCCTGAACGTATGTCAACTATCGGTATACGCAACAGATTGCGTACAGCTACGGATCGTATGGCGGTCGACGGCATCTCTCGCTATGCTCGGGGGGTGCCAACCAAGACCTACGGGCAGATGTGCCCGCTCGCCCGCTCGCTGGATGTCCTCGGCGAGCGCTGGACGATGCTGGTGATCCGCGAGCTGCTGCTCGGTCCCAAGCGGTTCAAGCACCTCCTGGCGGTCCTCCCGGCGATTGGGAGCAACCGGCTCGCCGAGCGACTGCGAGGACTCGAGGAGGCAGGGATCATCCGCAAGCGCACGCTCCCTCCTCCCGCCGGCGTCGCGGTCTATGAGCTCACCGAGGAGGGAGAGCGACTGCGCGATCCACTGATCGCCCTCGGGTTGTGGGGGCTCGATCTCCCTGTGGACGATCGCATCGACCCTGAGACGGCTCGCGCCGAGCTCGTCGCGCTGTGCCTGGCGGGAACCCAGACGAGACTCCTGGATCCGGGTCGCCGCGAGACGTTCGAGTTCCAGGTCGGCGACGAGGTGTTTCATTTCCAGCTCCGCCACGGCAGGCTCCTGCCCCGTTCCGGCCCGTCGCCGACCGACCCAACGGTACGGGTTGCCTGCGATCTTCAGACGTTCATGGACCTCGCGCTGCGTGCGCTGACGCCGTCCCAGGCGCTCAAGGATGGCCGCGCGACGATCCTCGCCGGGTCGCGCTCATCGCTGGCCGAGGTCCTCCGCGTGCTGGCCTACACCCCGCAGGCGCCGCGACCAGTACACACGTAGCGGCAGTCGCCGAGCACCGAGTACGGCGGGCATCGCCTGGCACCGCCGAACGCGCGGCCGAGCGCCGAGCCCATCGGGACGCCGACGTCGACGCTCACGCGGCGGGCGATTCGCCCCGACGTACGCCGCGGAGATCGAGGCCATGTACCGACACACGCCTCCGAGCTGCTCGGTCGCTTGGACGACCTCCGCGGCGTCGATCCTGGGAGTTCGACCCTGGCGAACGTCCGCTGCATGCGAAGCCCTCGCCTCCAAGCCGACAAGGCTCACGATGGCCCGCAAAGCCAGCTAGTCGCGCTAGGGGGGCCGGTCATGTCGAGTGGGTCGTCTGTTTGTAAAGCGACGCTGGCCGACGTGCCTCGGCTGGCCCAGGCGCTAGCGTCAGCATTCCAGGATGACCCGGTCATCACCTGGGTGCTCCCTGACGAGCAACGCCGGCGTGTGGTCCTAGTAGCCTTCATGGAGTTCCGCCCGCGTAACCTGGCGTTCCCGCACGATGAGGTCTGGATGATCCAGGACGGTGCGGCCGCCGCGGCGTGGGTCCCGCCACCTGGAAGATGGCCTTGGCCCAGCGCGTAGGCCTGCTCCTCCCGCTGCAACAGGCTCCTTAGGCTGCGCACGCCGACCGTGTTGGGTGGCTCAGCCGTATGGAAGCGTGTCATCCGCACGAGCCGCTCCACTGGTATCTGTTCATCATCGGCGCGAGCAGGCGGCACAGGGACGAGGACTAGGGTCGGGGCTGCTGTCACACATGCTGCACCGCATCGATAGCGGAGGGGTTCCTGCCTACCTTGAGTCCTCGAACGAGCGCAACCTCGACTTGTACGCTCGCCACGGCTTTCGGGTCACCGGCGAGGTCGCGATCCCACGTGGCCCAACAATCTGGCCCATGTGGCGCGAGCCCGGCCCTTGAGCAGGTAGTTCTGCCGGCTGAACGGCGCGCCTTACCGCCCCACCCGGGCCGACGAGGAGCTTCTTGTCAAGGACGTGCACGCCGTCCTGGCTCAGCGCCGAGCAGGCCGTCCTGCGGGAGTGTGGGCTCGTGTGAGGTCATCGGGGATGCCCAACTGGTGCTGGAGGGTTCGGGCTTGCTCCAGGTGCCATTGCCCCTGTGGTGTTCCCGTTGCGGACAGGCCAAGCTGGGTGTGCGCGAGCGCGGCATCGAGCGGCATGTCGAGCCGTTGGGCTGTGGACAGGCTGGCCCGCCAGGCCGCCCGGGCCCGTCGGGTCCGGCCGGAGAGGTGCAGGAGACGCCCATGCAGCAGCAGGTCACGGGGCTTGCCGATAGGAAAGATACGCGCGAAGGTGTGCAGCGCCGCACAGGCCTGACGCGCTGCCTGCTTGGTCGCGGGTGAGCGGTCGCCGGCCGCCCACCGGTCGAGGTGGACCTCGGCGACCCCGGTGTAGCCCTCGAACAGGTAGAAGGCGGTTGGCCGCTTGCTTTGGGTCATGAGGTTCGCGGCCGACGATGCGGCGGCGAGGGCGGCGGCGTCCTCGCCTTGTCGCCAGCGGGCAGCCGCGAGGAGGCCATAGGCCTGGATCTGCTCGGCCGGGTCGGGATGCTCGACCAGCAACCCGAGCGCCCGCTCGAGGACGTGGGCCGCCTCGGCTGGCCGGCCACACCCCAGTTCGCTGGCGGCCTTGCCGAGCGATGCCCAGACCTGGTGCTGGAGGCTCTCGTAGCGGACAGCGTGGTCGTACAGCTTGGTGAACAAGGCGCCGGCCGCCTCAAAATGGCCGCGGTAGATCCCGAGCATGCCCTGGGCCGTGCGGGTGTCGCCGAGCAGCCTCAGGTCCCCGAGCCGCTGGAAGGTGGCCTCGGCCTCGTCGAGGGCTTCTTTCGCCTCGTCCCAGCGAGCCGTGCCGATCCGGTACACGCTGGTCGTGAAGCGTACGTAGGCGAGTGATCCGAGCGGGTCGGCGATGCGTGCGATCTCCAGCGCCCTTCGGCTGTAGGTCCGGGCGAGCGGATGGATGGGGATGCTCCCAGCGGCTAGGCACAACATGGCATAGGCGCGGGCCAGCTCGGGTGACGGCCCGGCCCGCTCGGCCGAGTTCAGGGCCCGGAGGCCGGCGTGTCCAAGGGCGGGGGTGTCGTTGGCGAACCAGAAGACCTCGGTGAGTCGGATGTAGATCCGGCTGGTCTCCAGCGCTTCCTCGCGCGGCTGTCCCTGGCGGCGCACGGCCCCGGCGGGGAGGACGCGGTGGGTGGCCTGGATGGCCAGCTGTTGCAGCAGCCTGCCGGGGAGCTGGCGCTTGGTGGCGGGAAGGGGCGCCCCGAGCAGCTCCAGCGCCCGGCTGAGGTGGGTGCGTCCGTCGCTGGTCCTGCCGAGCCCGAGGTAGGCCTCGCCGAGTTGCCGCTCCCAGCGGGCTCGCCGCAGCCGGTCCTGTCGGGAGCCGCCGGCCGTGGCGGGTCGGTCGAGGGCGAGCGCATCGGCAAAGAACAGCGCGGCCTCCCGGTAGGCGGCGCTGGCGAGGGCCTGCTCTCCGGCGAGCGACAGGTACCTGATCGCTTTGGCGGTGACGCCGCTGCGGGTCCAGTGGTAGGCAAGCAGCGGGTAGAACCTGGGCAGCTGGGCCTGATGCCGCTGCTCGTACCACTCGGCGATCGCGCGGTGTAGCGCTCGGCGCTGCGCGCCCAGCATCAGCTCGTAGGCTACGTCCCGGGTGATGACGTGCTTGAACATCCAGGCCAGTTCCGGCTCGGGCGCCTCGAGCAGGACGAGGTTGCGGCGCTGGAGGTGGTCGAGCTGGTCGGGCAGGGTCGGCCGGTCAGCGGTAATGGGATGGACATTGGCCAGCAGCCGGTGGGCGAAGCTGCGCCCGATGACGCTGGCTACCTTCAGGGTCAGCTGCTGCGAGGGGGCCAGCCGGTCGATGCGGGTGAGGACCACGCCCTGCACCGTGTTAGGAAGCGACAGGACGCGCAGGTCGGCCCCTGGGGCAATCTGGCAGATCCCGTCGGTGACGGTGATGGCACCGGTGTCGCGCAGCGCGGAGGCCAGTTCCTCGCTGAAGAACGGGTTCCCCCCGGCGTGCTCACCGATGAGCTCTGCGACCAACCTCGGGACTGATGTCACGCCTAGCCGCTGGGCAGCCAGCGCGGCCACATCGTCGGCCGGCAGGGGATCGAGTTGAAGCCGCTGACCACCAGGCGCGTCGCGCAGGCGCCCGTACTCGGGGACCGGATCTGCCAGCGGACGCAGGGCGAGCACCAGCAGCACGCTAGGGATCTGCTGGGCGACGAGCCACGCGAGCGCCCACGAGGCCGAGTCGCACCAGTGGGCATCCTCGAGCACGAGCAGCAGCGGCTGCTCTTCTGCAACCATCCGAAGGGCACCGATGAGCAACCTGCGGAGGTTGTCGGCCCGCACCGGCCCCTCGAGCCGGCCCATGACCTCGTCCGGGGGCAGGTCAAGGGGCAGCACGTCGGCGAGCAGCGGGGCTAGGCGCTCAAGATCCGGCCTGGCTCGGAGCCGCTCCAGCACCCGGGTGCGCCGCTCCGACGGCTCAGCGATTTCCTCAAGGTCGAACACCGACTCGAACACCGGACGCCACGCATGGTATGGGGTCGTACTTCTGACCGCGTCAGCCGCTCCGACCAGCGTCCTGACCGGCACGCCCGTGGCCTGCTCGACTAGGCCATCGACAAGGCGCGACTTCCCGATGCCGGCTTCTCCCTCCACCAGCATGGTCCCGCCCCGAGCCTGTTGCAGCGCAACCAGCCTCTGGGTGAGCAGGTCCTGCTCGCGCGCTCGACCGACCAAGGACCCGCTGGGTGGCGTCGCGAGCGTCTGGCCGCGCGGGCGAAAGACGCTGACTGGCTGCGCCCACCCTTTCAGCCGGCGTGGCGGCAGCGCCTCGAAGGCGAGCTTCGCTTCGGTCGCCTGTCGGGTCGCCGCGTCGCAGACGAGCTCGTCGTCGGCCGCTTGCATGAGGCGGGCGGCCAGGTTGACCGCGCCGCCGATTATCGTGTACTCGCGGCGCCGGCTGCTGCCCACCGAGCCGCAGAATGCCCGGCCGGTGGCCAGCCCGAGGGCAGGGCGCAGCCCGCGCCACTGCAACCGCGCCTGGATCTCGAGGGCCGCTTGGACCGCGCGGACGGGGTCGTCCTCGTGGGCGACCGGGGGAAGGCCGAAAGCAGCCACCAGGGCTGCGCCCTTGTCGTCGACACCGAGCTTGTTGACCGAGCCTTCGTACTCGTACAGCGCCTCCTGCACGGCACTGACCAGCTGCTGGGCCTGCTCCAACGTGTCCGCGCTGATGTCGTCCAGGCCTGGGAGCCGCAGGAAGAGCACGCTCACCGAGCGCAACTCGGAGACCCAGGCGCTCTGGCCCGCGGCGAGCCGAGCCGTGACCGCGGCCGGCACATAGCCGCGCAGCGCCGGCCCAGCCGCCTCGACTATCCCAGTGCGAACCAGCGGTGCGGCGCTTGTCGGCGGCCGGATGTTGGCAAGCCGGAGGGCGGGCCGCCCGCCGGCGTCGAGCCGCACCTGCTCGCCGGTGGAGATGGCACCCACCAGGTCGTACGCATCAGGGGAGAACACGACGTCGCCCGGTCGCGCGAGCTGCTCGGCGGCGCACGCCTGCACCACCGCAGGCCCGCCGACGACCAGTTCCCAGCGGCCGCGCACACCACCAAGATGGGCCACGGACAGCTGACCCGATCCCACCGCGATCCGCACCGACAGCTGAGCTCCCGCGGCGAACTCCCTCCCGTGGAGGGACTGCTGCATGGCCAGCCCGCAACGCGCGGCCCAGGCCGTCACCCCGGAGTCGTCGTCGTCCGCCGGCCAGATCGCGACCAGCGCGTCCCCTGCGAACTTCACGACCTCCCCGCCGTACGTTCCGACCAGCTCAACCAGCTCGCCGAAGCAGTCGTTCAGCAGCTCGGTGAGCTCCTCGACACCGTTCGGGCCGGTTCCAGCCAGCCGTTCGGTGAGGGCCGTGAACCCAGAGATGTCGGCAAACAGAACCGCCGCTGGGAACCGCTCGCATTCCGGCTCAACCAACGGCTCAAGCCGGTCCGCAAAACGCCGGGCGACAAGCGCGGGAACATAGCTAGCAAGCTCAAGTGCGTCGCCGTCAGCGTCATGCTCAGCTCGAGCAACCGGCTGCTCCACGTCGTTCTCCCCATCCAGGGAGCACCTCGCCCTCGTCGCTGCCAGGCGCCGTAGCGGGTCTTGGAGTGGTTCGCTGCTCCGCCCGATCCTGCGGGAAGTCGCTCACCCAAGATGTTGTACTCCTTCTGGATGGCCCTGTCGCCACTCGAGCCATCCAAGTCAAGCCTCACTCTCCTCCCGAGTTCGACGTCGCACGCTCTCGTGGATTTCTCGGTTCGGTTGAAGACCACGGGCAGGTAGCAAGGCGGTGGAACTGCCGCCCGTCGCCTGGTTCGTCGCCCTCGCACGGCCTGGGGGCGGCGTAGCCACATAGGGTATGGCGTCCCAGGCGCTGGCAGCTTGCATTGGTCATACTGCTGCCCATGTGGGTGATCGTCGTCTGCATCGTGCTGGTGCTCGTCGGGCTGGTCGCGGTGGTTCGCTGGGGCGGTCTGGCCGTCGAGCCGCCACCCGTGCCAGGGCCGGACGGGGCTGGCCCGACCGTCCCGCCGCCGGTCAGCCTGGTCGTGCGCCGCTACCTGTGGTACCTGGCGGTGGCGCTGCTATCGGGTGCCGCCGCCGGCATCCTGGCTGCCGGGGCTGGCGGGCGGCTGGTGATGCGGCTGCTGGCGGTGACCGCCGGGGCCGATGCCCAAGGCCAGATCACCGAGGCCGAGGAGATCGTGGGCCGCATCACCGTCGACGGCACGATCGGGTTTGTCGTGTTCACCGGCCTGTTCTTCGGTCCGGTGTCAGCGGCCGCCTACCTGCTGCTGCGCCGCTGGTTGCCTGCCGGGCGGGCTGGTGGCCTGACCTTCGGTGCCCTGCTGCTGGTCGTCGCCGGCACCCGCCTTGAGCCGTTACGCCGCGCCAACCCCGACTTCGACCTGGTCGGCCCGGGCTGGGTCTCGGTGGTCGCCTTCACGGTCCTGGTGGTGTTCCACGGCATACTGGTTGCCGCCCTGGCCGGGCGGCTCAGCCGGGCGGTGCCGCTGCTGGCGGCCCGGCCTGGGGCCATCGCCGTCCATGCTCCGCTGCTGCTGCTGGTGCTTCCGGGACCATCGGTGGCTTTGGTGCTGATCATCGTCGGCGTGGTGGTCGTGCTGGTGTCGCGGATCCCCTCGGTGGTCACCGCCTGGCACGCCCGCCCGCTGGTGATGGTCGGGCGGGTCGCGCTGGCCGTGGCCGCCCTGGTGGCCTTCCCTGGCTTCGCATCAGCCCTCGTCGATATCTTGGGCCGACCGTAGGTTCAGTCCGCCGTTGCCTTCAGAGAGCTTTCCGGTCGGTCACCTGACGTGCGGCGACCGGCAGGAAGGGCCCGTCTAGTTGGCCTTCGCTTACCGCGGGTGTCCCTTGCTGACCGAGCATTGCTGATGGTCTGCGGGCCAACAGCCGGGGGCTTTCGAGGGTGAGCAGGACCAGGGCCGTCTCGACACGATAGCTGGCGGCGCCCTAGTGGGAGACGCCGCCTGCCGCTGATGCGGTCTATCCGGTTGGGGCTGGGGCGGACGGGTCGTTCTGCCAGAGGCCGAACTCGTTTCCCTGGGGGTCCCTGCAGGTCGCGAACCAGCCCATGCCCGGCACCGAGCCCGGGTCGTTCGCCTCGCCGCCGAGCTCCTTCACGCGCGCGGCGCCGACGTTGATGTCGTCCACCTCGAAGTAGGCGCGAATGCCACGCTTGCCGGGCTCCATGTTGGTGATCGCCGCGCCCGCCTGGTCGCTGATGCGGGTCATGTAGTACTCGAACGGACCGGGGGAGGCCTCGAACTGCCAGTCGAAGAGTGCGCCCCAGAACTGGCGCCCCTTGGCGGTGTCGTCGGCCGGGATCTCGAAATGCGCCGGCTGACCGGGCATCGCGACTCCTCTCGCATGGATCCTTCGGCGGGGCGTTGGTTCCGCCGCGGTCGTCAATATAGACCGATCGGCCGGGGGAACTCATCGGTGCCCGCTTGTACAACCCGAGATGCTGACCTCCCCCTTCTCGACCGCCGGGACCACAATCCGAATCGCCCGCCTGCATCATCCCAGCTGCCTGAGCTGGAGGGCCGGATGTGCGGGACTGAGGTAGAGCGCTCGCGTTGAGGTCGTGTGAGGGCCAGAGTGAGGCCCCCGTTCAGTACTCACACTTGCGGTCTGGTGCCAGCAAGTGACGTTAACTGGCTAGTAGCCGGATCGCCCCAGATTGGCCCCAGCCGCACCAGGGTGCGCAATACTGCCGTCGTTCGAGCCTTGGAGGACGGCGAGCGCCGCTGCTTCAACGGCGGTGCCTGCACATCTGAAGGCCAAGTCGGAGGAGACCGGCGGCGCGTTCCTGCTGTTCGAGGATCGCATGGACCACGGCAAGGTCACGCCGCTTTACATCCACCCGACGCTGTAGAAACCCCTCTGAACGGTGTGGAAGGATGCCGTGTACCTCCGGTCAGAAATACGCGTGGCGCGGTGTTAGGGGGAACGGTGCAGGCTCGGACGCTCGCTCCAGCAGGAATCTTCGGGTACCACATCCGCTACGTCGTGCCGTTGTTCCAGCGGCCGTATGTGTGGAGCCTCGAAGACCAGTGGCAGCCGCTGTGGGAGGACGTGCGCACGCTCGCCGAGCGCCTGCTCGATGCTCCCGCCGGCTACGGCGCCGCACCGGTGCCGCCGCATTTCCTCGGAGCGATCGTCCTTGACCAGCAGTTCATACCCGCGGGCTTCATTGCCGTCCGTCACATCGTCGATGGTCAGCAGCGACTGACCACGCTGCAACTGCTGCTCGACGCCGCGCAGTACGTCGTCGAGCAACGCGGAGCCCCGATGGATGCCCAGGCGCTGCGGGTCCTCGTGCTCAACGATCCCCAGATGGCGCAGCACCCCGACGAGGTATTCAAGGTCTGGCCCACCGACCGCGACCAGGCAGCGTTCCGCGTGGTGATGGATAACGACAGCATGGTCCCGCCGGTGCTGCGTTCCTCCCGCATCGCGCGGGCCCACGCCTTCTTCGTCGACCAGGTCGCCGACTGGGCCGAGGTCACCGGCGACCCGGACAAGGTGGCCGCTCGGCTCAACGCACTGGTTCGCGCGCTGCGTGAGCATCTCAAGGTTGTTGTCATTGATCTGGAGCCGGGCGACAACGCCCAGGTCATCTTCGAGACGCTCAACCATCGCGGGAGCCCGCTGCTGGCCGCGGATCTTGTCAAGAACCTCGTCTTCCAGATGGCCCAGACGCAGGATGCGGACGTCGAGAAGCTGTACCGAAACCACTGGGCGCCGCTGGACAACGACTACTGGCGGCAGCCCGTCGCACAGGGCCGTCTGTTCCGGCCACGCATCGACGTGTTCCTCAACTACTGGCTGACGATGAAGCTGCGGCGCGAAATCCAGACCGACCGCGTCTTCAGCGACTTCCGCGACTACCTGCTCACAGCACACCCGCCGATCGTCGATCTGCTGGCCGAGCTCGCGGCGGACGCCAAGGTCTACGAGCAGATGGAGACGCTGCCAGCGACCACTGTCGAGGGCATGTTCTATTACCGCGTTATCAAGGCGCTGGACTCCGCCGCTGTCGGTCCGTTCCTGCTGTGGGTGCTGCGCTGGGACCAGACGGCGCTGCCCGTCGCCCAGCGGCACAAGGCACTGCAGGCGCTGGAAAGCTGGATGGTGCGGCGCGCCCTGTGCCGGGCCACCGCAAAGGACGTGAACCGCACGGTGGTCGACCTCCTGCGCGCTCTGGAGGAGGCTGGACCGGCCGCCGCCGGCGACGCCGTCGAGACCTTGCTGGCCAATCAGCAGGCAGATTCCCGGTACTGGCCTGACGACGCCACCTTGCGCGCGGCCCTGCGCGAGCAGCCGATCTACAAGAACCTGACCCGCCCTCGGCTGCGCATGGTGCTCGAGGCGATCGAGGACTCGCTGCGCGGTCCGCTGGGGGAGGGCCAGCCGTGCCCGCGCAACCTCACCGTGGAGCATGTCATGCCCCAAAGCTGGCAGGAGCACTGGGGCGGCGACATCGCGGAGGATCCGGTGGCAGCGTTGCGCCGCGACAGTTACGTTCAGCTTCTGGGCAACCTCACCCTCGTCACCGGGAAGCTGAACCCGACGATGTCGAACCGGCCGTGGACCGCCCAGGAAGCCGCCGCCAGGAGTTTGGGCGGTGACGGGAAGCGCGATTATTTCCTTCACCATAGCCAGCTCAAGCTCAACGCTGAAATCGTTGCCGAGCACCAGAACCTGTGGACCGAGGACGACATCCTGGCTCGGACTGATACCCTCATCGCTCGCGTCATATCGATTTGGCGCAGACCAGCTATCGGCGTGCAGCAGGCTGGGCCGGTGACCCTCACGACGGACCGGACACCCGCCACGACCGCCACCGTGGACACGGCCGAGGATGCCGAGCACACCGGCAAGTACCGGCCGCTGTGGCGCTGGCTGCAGGACCAAGGTCGTGACGAGATCAACCTCTCCTTCGCGAACATCGAGCAGGTGCTCGGCATGTCGCTGCCACACTCGGCTCGCCGCCACCTCACCCACTGGTACGGCTATGAGGGGACCGCCTTGGGCCGTGCGATCCGTGATGCTGGATGGCGCGCTCACCGGGTCGACCTTGCCGATGAGACCGTGACCTTCATCCGCGGCGAGGCCCAGGACCTGGACCCGGCGTCCCCCGCCCAGGCGGCGGCACGAGACGCACGGGTGCGGCGAAGTTCGATCACTGAGCGGCTGGTCGCCCACAGCGTGTTCGAGGAGGGACAACAGTTGCGGATCGTCGTACCGGCGGGAGTCGCCGAGGATAGCGCACCGATCGCCGCCTGGCTTGAGGAAGACCCGACCCGGTCGTCGGTGACCTGGCGCCAGGACCCGCAACAGCCAGTCGTCTGGGGGGTGGATGGCCAGCCCTACAACCTCACCACGCTGATCCGCCACATCATCGAACAGGCGACGGGCCAGCCGCCCCGCACACAGGTGTGGGGGCCAAATTGGTACCGCGACGACAACGACCAGACCCTGGCCAAGCTCGCGGAACGGCTCGAGGGCCCAGCGCCGTCCCGTGCTGCTACAGGAATGCGGGCGAACCAGGTACTCGACGACGGCCATCTACTCTGGGATAAGCACTCCGGAGGAAGCGGCCACGAGGGGCCCGAGTGGACCCTCGCCGACCTCGCCAAGGCCGGGGCGTTCTACACCTCGCTCCAAGGCAAGGCCAAGGCGTTCATAGATCTTCTGATCGATCGACCAGGTCAAGTCCTCGACGTCGACCAGATCGTCGAGATCCTCCCGAGCGTCTTCGATGGCTCTCGCTCGGTTGCGGGTGCGCTCAGCGGACTGCACCTAGCAAAGGAGGCGTCTGGCCGCAGGTATCCCTTCTACTGGTGGCAAGGAAACCCGAGCCGGTATGCCATGAAGCCATCGGTGGCCGAGGTCTTCCGCCAAGCTCGTTGGAAGCTGGGGCTCTAGCTGGAACGGATCTCTGGCTGCCCGAGAGGAGCGAAACGCCGTCTTATATAGAGTTCGGGGCCCAGGTTGCAGGTAGATCAGTGCGGCTGCTGCTTATTGAGGCGATTCCTGCGGAATCACCCCGTCAATGCGTTCTCCGGGCCCTGATGGCCAACGAGCGTGTCCATCACCTGGCAGAACTGGCACAGCGTTTCCTTGGTGTCTTTAGAGGACATTCCGGAACCTCGGGTGAGGCATGCGCTGGGCTGGGTGATGCGATGATCCCGGCCCATGACCACCCTGGCCGACCGCCTGCTGCCCGACCAGCTGTGGCAGCGCATCCAGCCCCTGCTGCCCCCGCCGCCCTCCCACGCTCGTGGTGGCGCACCCCGCACCGTGCCCGACCGGGCCTGCATGGCCGCGATCATCTTCATGGCCCGCACCTCCACCCCCTGGGCGCTGCTGCCGGTGGGCGAGTTCGGCTGCGGCAGCGTGACCACCTGCTGGCGACGCTTCGCCGAGTGGGCCGCCGCGGGGGTGTTCGAGCGGCTGCAGGAGCGGCTGCTGGACGAGCTCGGCGAGGCCGGTCAGCTGGACTGGTCGCGGGTCAGCGTGGACTCGGTCAGCTTGCGGGCGGTCAGGGGGGGACCTGTGTGGCGCAAACCCGGTCGACCGGGCCAAGCCTGGATGCAAGCTGCACCTGGCGGTTGACGGCAGCGGGCTGCCGCTGTCGCTGCTGGTGACCGGGGCCAACACCAACGACAGCCTGGTGTTCGAGGCGCTGCTGGACGACATCCCGCCGGTGCGCACCCCTGCCGGCGGCCGGCGCTGCCGCCCCGACAAGTGCCACGCCGACAAGGCCTACGACCACCGCCGCTGCCGCTCCTACCTGACCAGGCGGGGGATCAAGGTCCGCATCGCCCGCCGCGGGATCGAGTCCTCCCAGCGGCTGGGCCGCCATCGCTGGAAGGCGGAACGCTCGATCGCCTGGCTGGCGGGGTGCCGGCGGCTGCGGATCCGCTATGACCGGGACTCCGAGCGGTTCTTCGCCTTCGCCATGCTGGCCTGCGCGCGGCTGGGCTACAACCGGCTTCCCGGTACCGCCGA
>Ga0126306_10001494_pt1 | contig 12567 bp, 10 predicted proteins | sample Plot27_FD_92592 | JGI IMG/M metagenome (GOLD analysis project Ga0126306, IMG submission 92592) | Serpentine soil microbial communities from UC McLaughlin Reserve, CA, USA - Plot27 | ecosystem: Environmental > Terrestrial > Soil > Grasslands | place: USA: UC McLaughlin Reserve, Lake County...
ATGGACGACGCGATGAGCGGCACCGATTCGACCGTGCCCGTCACGTCCCGCAACGCGTACAGCTTGCGATCGGCCGGCGCAAGGCCCTCCGTGGTCGCGCAGATCACCGCGCCGATGTCGCGCAGCTGCCGTCGGATCTCGTCGGTGGACAGCTGCGCGCGCCAGCCGGGAATGGACTCGAGCTTGTCGAGCGTGCCCCCGGTGTGGCCGAGCCCACGGCCGGAGAGCTGCGGCACAGCGGCTCCGCACGCGGCGACGAGCGGAGCGAGCGGCAGGGTGATCTTGTCACCGACGCCGCCCGTCGAGTGCTTGTCGACGAGGGGACGGCCGATCCCGGTCAGCGACAGCCGCTCGCCCGAGTCGATCATCGCCTGGGTCCACCGCGCGGTCTCGGCACGGTCCATCCCGTTGAGCAGGATCGCCATCGCGAGCGCGGCCATCTGCTCGTCGGCGACCACGCCGCGGGTGTAGGCGTCGACAACCCAGTCGATCTGCTCGTCGGACAGCCGCTGGCCGTCACGCTTGGCCCGGATCACATCGACGGCATTGATCACCGGACCAGCCTACGGCCGCCTCAGGCCGGCAGGTCCTCCAAGAGCTCGGTGACGAGGGCCGCGATCGGCGACCGCTCGGACCGGGTCAGAGTCACGTGCGCGAACAGGGGGTGCCCCTTGAGCGCCTCGATCACCGACGCGACGCCGTCGTGGCGGCCGACCCGCAGGTTGTCGCGCTGGGCCACGTCGTGGGTGAGCACCACCCGGGAGCCCTGACCCACCCGGGACAGGACGGTGAGCAGCACGTTGCGCTCCAGCGACTGCGCCTCGTCGACGATGACGAACGCGTCGTGCAGCGAGCGGCCGCGGATGTGGGTCAGCGGCAGCACCTCCAGCATGCCGCGGTCCATGATCTCGTCGACCACGTCGCCGGTGACCAGGGCGCCCAAGGTGTCGAAGACCGCCTGCGCCCAGGGGTTCATCTTCTCCGACTCGCTGCCCGGGAGATATCCGAGGTCCTGCCCGCCGACGGCGTACAGCGGGCGGAACACGACGACCTTGCGGTGCTGGCGACGCTCCATGACGGCCTCGAGCCCGGCGCACAGCGCGAGTGCGGACTTGCCGGTGCCGGCTCGCCCACCGAGCGACAGGATGCCGATGTCGGGATCGAGCAGCAGGTCCAGCGCCACCCGCTGCTCGGCCGAGCGGCCGTGCAGCCCGAAGGCGTCGCGGTCACCGCGGACCAGCCGAACCTGCTTCTCCGGGGTCACCCGGCCCAGGGCGCTGCCTCGCTCGGAGACCAGGACGAGCCCGGTGTGGCACGGGAGCTCGCGGGCCTCGGGCAGGTCGGCCCGCTCGGTGTCGTAGAGACTGTCGACGAACTCCGCGGGGACCACGGCCTCGGCCATGCCGGTGAAGCCGGACTCGACCACACCCTTGCCGCGGTACTCCTCGGCGGTGATCCCCACCGACGAGGCCTTGACCCGCATCGGCAGGTCCTTGCTCACCAGTGTCACGTCGGCGCCCTCGGCCGCGAGGTTGCGGGCGACGGCGAGGATCCGGGAGTCGTTGTCGGCCAGCCGGAAGCCCGGCGGCAGGATCGAGGGGTCGGTGTGGTTGAGCTCCACCCGCACCGTGCCGCCGACCTCCCCCACCGGGAGGGGTGCGTCGAGCCGGCCGTGCCGCACCCGCAGGTCGTCGAGCAGGCGCAGCGCCTGGCGCGCGAAGTAGCCGATCTCGGGGTGGGCCCGCTTGCCCTCGAGCTCGGTGATCACGACCACCGGGAGGACGACCTCGTGCTCGTCGAAGCGCAGCATGGCCAACGGGTCGGCGAGCAGCACGCTGGTGTCGAGGACGAAGGTGCGCGGACGGTCGGCAGCTGCCACGAAGGTTTCCCCTCAGACGTGGGTGGTGACCGGGACCCGACCCTGGGGCCGGGCGCCGGCCCCTCCCCCTGCGCCTGTGACTGGCTCGCGCATCAGCACGGAGTGGGCCTCCCGAGCGTCCGGCGCGGATGCCGTCCGCTGGTCCGGACGGTACGCCCGCGTCGCGCCGGTCTCGCCCCGACACGCGGGCGTTCACCAAGGCGTCACCCGGCCGCGGGCAGGACGTCACTCGCCGAAGCGACGCCCGCGGGCCGCATAGGCCCGGATCGCCCGCAGGAAGTCGACCTTGCGGAAGTCCGGCCAGTAGGCCTCGCAGAAGTAGAACTCGGAGTGCGCGCTCTGCCAGAGCAGGAAGCCGGACAGCCGCTGCTCGCCCGACGTGCGGATGACCAGGTCGGGATCGGGCTGGCCCTTGGTGTAGAGGTGCTCGGCGATGTGCTCGACGTCGAGCAGCTGCGCGAGGTCCTCGATGGTCGTCCCCTTGGATGCATGCTCCTGCAGCAGCGAGCGCACCGCGTCGGCGATCTCGCGCCGACCGCCGTACCCGACGGCGACGTTGACGTGCAGGCCCGGCACGTCGGCGGTGCGGTCGGCGGCGTCCTTGAGGATCCGCGCGGTCTCGTCGGGGAGCAGGTCCAGGGCGCCGACCGGCAGCACCCGCCAGCGACCGGTGCCGGCGATCTCGGTGACCAGCCGCTCGATGATGGCCAGCAGCGGCCGCAGCTCGGAGTCGGGCCGGTTGAGGTTGTCGGTCGAGAGCAGCCACAGGGTGACGACCTCGACGTCGATCTCCTCGCACCAGCCGAGGAGCTCCTCGACCTTGTCCGCGCCGGCCCGCCAGCCGCGCGACTTGGGCGCCCCGGAGGCCTTGGCCCACCGCCGGTTACCGTCCAGGATCACCCCGACGTGGCGCGGGATCTGCTCGTGGTCCAGCGCGGACTCCAGGCGCCGCGCGTAGAAGCCGTACAGCAGGTCGCGCACGGGCAGCACCCTAGACCCGCCGTTAACCTACCGGTTGGTAACTTACGGGCGCGTAGGTTACCGTGGGCGGATGGCCCCCGACCCGCGCACAGTCGTCGACTCGTTCGAGGACGAGGTGCACCGGCTGGCGCGGACCGTCAAGCCCAGGCTGCGCGGGTGGCTGCACGCCGGCACCTTCCCGGTGTCTGTCGCCGCCGGGATCGTGCTGGTCGTCCTCGCCGACGGCACCCGTGAGACCGTCGCGACGGCGATCTACGCCGCCAGCGCCTCGCTGCTGTTCGGCATCAGCGCGCTCTACCACCGCGGCCACTGGTCACCGAAGGCCGAGCGCCGGCTCAAGCGGCTCGACCACTCGAACATCTTCCTGATCATCGCCGGGACGTACACCCCGTTCAGCCTGATCCTGCTCGAGAACGACGGCGGCACGGCCCTGCTCTGGATCGTGTGGGCGGCCGCGCTCGGTGGCATCGCCTTCCGGGTGCTGTGGGTCGGCGCACCGCGTTGGCTCTACACGCCGGTCTACATCGGGCTCGGCTGGGTCGCGGTGTTCTACCTCGGCGACATCCTGGACGCCGGGGGCTGGGCGGTCGTCGCTCTGCTCGCGGTGGGCGGGCTGTTCTACACCGCGGGCGGCATCGTGTACGGCCTCAAGCGACCCAACCCGTCGCCCCAGTGGTTCGGCTTCCACGAGGTCTTCCACGCACTGACGCTCGGGGCCTACGCCGTGCACTACGTGGCGGTGTCCCTGACGACGTACAGCTGACCTGCTACTGACCCGCGTCCGCGGACCCGCCTGACCCGCCAGCGCCCTCGGGCTCGCCGTCCGGGCCCTGGGCCCGAACCCGCTCGACCTCCTCCATCGCGGCACGCAGCTCGCGCAGCCACTCGTCGGCGTGCCGGCCGACCAGGCGCACCGACCAGGCGAGCGCCTCGGACCGTGACCGGGCGACGCCCGCACCGACCAGGGTGTCGAGCACCATCCGCTCCGGCTGGCGCAGCCGGGTCATGACCGGGACCGCGAGGTGGGTGAAGAGCAGCCGCTCCGCGCCGACCCGCACACCCCACGCGACCTTGCGGTCGAACCGGTGCTCGGCCTCCCGGGCGATCGAGATCCGCTCCTCGCGGGTGCTCTCGCGGAACTGCCGGGCCCGTCCCTCGGCCGCGGCCGCCCGCTCGGCGTCGCTCGCGTCGGCGGCGACCTGCGGGTCGGCAAGCGTGCCGACGACAGTGATCTCCTCGCGGTCGACCTCGACCTCGACCGGCCCGGTGAACCAGCCCTGGGGCAGCCGGCCGGTGAACCAGCCGCGGACCGCGCCGGCCAGCTCGGTGCTGTCGGCCCGGCCGGTGTCCTGCCCGGCGCCGTGCGGGCCGGTGTGCGGGTGGTGTCCTCGTCTCATGCAACGATAATTACCCGATTACTCGGTTAGCGCCAGAGGCGTTCACCCTCGGCGGACGGGCCGCTCGAGCACGACGTAGGTTGGACGCGGGCGTCCTCGCCGAGGCAGCGAAGCCGGCCGGGTCGTCGTCGGTGCGGTCCCGGACGGGAACGTCGCGGACGCCCCGGGACTCGTCACGCCCGGGCGCCGAGAGCCGCCGCGAGCACTGCCGGGTCGGTGGTGGGGGCCTCGCAGACGAAGTGCCGGCAGACGTAGGCGGTGGGTCGGCCGTCACGCAGCGGACGGTCCGCCAGCAGCGGTACGTCCCCCGGCCCGGCACCCGGGTCGCCCAGGGCGACGACCGCACCGGGCGCGGTGCCCCGCAGTGCCGCCTCGTGCAGGCGCGCGGTCGCCGGGTCGTCGGCGCCGCCGACGACGGCGACCTCGCGCGGCCCGTCGGCCAGCGCCTCCGCGACGGCGAGCCCCCAGCCGGCGAAGCGCGCGTGCTGGGCGGCCAGCGGCGTGTAGCCGGCGAGCGCCTGCTCGGCGGCCTCGCGGTGCCGGCCCGAGCCGGTGTAGGCGGCGTAGCCGAGCAGCGCTCCGGCGGCCGCGGCCTGGCCGGACGGTGTCGCGTTGTCGGTCGGGTCCTGGGGCCGGCGCATCACCGCCAGCCGCGGGTCGGCCCGGTCCTCGGCGGTGTCGTAGAACCCGCCGGCGCCGTCACCGAACCGGGTCAGCACCACCTCGAGCAGCTCGCCGGCCAGCTGCAGCCGACCGGCGTCACCGGTGACGGCGTAGAGCGCGAGCAGCCCCTCCGCGAGATCGGCGTAGTCCTCCAGCACGCCGGGGTGCGGACCGGCGGCACCGTCGCGGGAGACCCGGCGCAGCCGGCCGTCGACGAGGTGGACGCCGGTGAGCAGGTCGGCGGTGCGGGTGGCGGCGGCGACCAGGTCCGGGCGCGACAGCAGGGCACCGGCCTCGGCGAGACCGGCCACGGCGAGTCCGTTCCACGCAGCGACGACCTTGTCGTCCCTTGCCGGCTGGGGCCGCAGGTCCCGCGCCGCGGCGAGGCGCTCGCGCGCCGCCGCCCAGCGCGCGTCGTCGTCCGGGTCGCGCGGCAGCTGCAGCGTCGAGGTCCCGTGCTCGAAGGTCCCGTCCGCCGTCACGGCCAGGAGGCCGGCGGCCCACGCGCCCTCCTCGGCACCGAGCACGTCCGCGAGCTGTCCGGGCGACCAGACGTAGGTGAGCCCCTCGACCCCGTCGGTGTCGGCGTCGAGTGCCGAGGCGAACCCGCCCTGCGGCGTGCGCAGGTCGCGCAGCATCCAGTCGGCCGTCTCGAGGGCGACGCGCCGCGCGGTCGCCGACCCGGTCGTCCGCCACAGGTGGCTGTAGACGCGGACCAGCAACGCGTTGTCGTACAGCATCTTCTCGAAGTGCGGCACCACCCACGCGGCGTCGACGGCGTAGCGGGCAAACCCACCCGCGAGCTGGTCGTAGATCCCGCCGCGCGCCATCGCCTCGCAGGTGGCCTCGACGACTGCGAGCGCGTCGGCGTCGCCGGTGCGGGCGTGGTGCCGGAGCAGCTGCTCGAGGACCATCGACGGTGGGAACTTCGGGGCGCCGCCGAAGCCGCCGTGGCTGCGGTCGGCGGTGGACGACAGGTGACGGGCGGCGGCAGCGAGGTCGGCCGGGCCCGGCGGGCGGGTGTCCGGCAGCGGGCCGGCAGCCCGCTCGGCCAGGGCGGTGACGATCCGCTGTCCGGCGGCGACCACGTCGTCGCGGCGCTCCCGCCAGGTCTGCGCGACCGACGTCACGAGCTGGCTGAACGACGGCATGCCCGGCCGCGGCCGGGGCGGGAGGTAGGTGCCGCAGAAGAACGGCTCGCCGGTCGGCGTCGTGAACACGGTCATCGGCCAGCCACCGGAGCCGGTGAGCGCCTGGGTGGCCTCCATGTAGACCGCGTCGACGTCCGGCCGCTCCTCCCGGTCGACCTTCACCGCGACGACGCTGTCGTTGACCAGCCGAGCGACCTCGGGGTCCTCGAACGACTCGTGCGCCATGACATGGCACCAGTGGCAGGCCGCGTAGCCGATCGAGACGAGGACCGGCCGGTCCAGCCGCTGCGCCTCGGCGAACGCCTCGTCCCCCCACGGCCACCAGTCGACCGGGTTGTCCTTGTGCTGCAGGAGGTAGGGCGACGTCGCGTCCGCCAGTCGGTTCGGCACACCACCTACCTTCCCGCACCGACCCCGTCGGGCAAACCGCTGGCAAAGACCTCGTCGGATGGCTTGTCGCGCACGGAGATCGGGCGCACCGTCGGAGCAACCGGGGGGGTCCGGGGGCTTCCTGCGCCCGCGCGCTTCCCCCTGGTCAGGGTGGGGGAACGAGATGGACAAGGCTAAGCGGGAGAAGCGAGCGCACGTCCCGACGGTCATCGTCGGCGTCCAGGTCCTCGAGACCCGGCTCGACGTGGCGCTGGCGCAGGGCCTCGGGCCCGACCAGCGGGCTGCCGCCGACGGGGTCCGGCGGCTGCTGCGGATGGCGGAGGACGCGGCGTACGGCGTCGTCCCTCGCACGGGCTGGATCGGCCGGTGGTGGCGCGGGACGCTGGTCGAGTCCGCGTTCCAGGATCTGCACGCGGCACGGGCGCAGATGATCGACGTCTACGCAGACGAGGAGGTCGCCGCCGAGATCCCCGCGGCGCTGGCCCGGTCGCAGCAGGCGCTGCACCCCGACGACCCGCGGCAGCTCGCGGGTGAGTCGCTGAGCCGGATGACGATCGGCCAGCAGCGCGCGTTCCTGCGGCGCGCGATCGAGGACTCGTACGACGCGATGGACCACCAGCACGAGCGGCTGCGCAACTTCCGCAACATCATCCTGATGGCCGCGCTGTGCATCACCGTGCTGGTCGGGGCCACGATCCTCATCGTCCGGGCCAACCCGACCTACATCCCGCTGTGCTTCGCCGCGAGCGGCGACGCCATCGAGGGAAGCTCGTTCAACTGCCCGACCGGCACCGACGTCTCGGGCAACCGCAGCAGCGACATCGTCGTGGTGGCCCTGCTGGGGCTGCTCGGTGGGGCGCTCGCCGCCGCGGTGTCGATCCGCAACCTGCGCGGCACCTCGACGCCGTACGACGTGCCGGTCGCCCTCGCCCTGCTCAAGGTGCCGCTCGGCGCCTTCACCGCGATCGTCGGGCTGGTGGCGCTGCAGGGCAGCTTCGTACCGGGGCTCAGCGCGCTCGACTCGCAGCAGCAGATCCTGGCGTACGCCCTGGTGCTCGGCTACGCCCAGCAGGTCTTCACCTACACGCTGGACCGCAGGGCGCAGACCCTGCTCGACGGGTTGCCGGCGAAGGACCCGACCGTCGCGCCCACCCGCAGGGGCGTGACGCCGGTGGTCGCTGCGGCGCAGGTCGGCCCGGGACCGGGTGACGGTGCCGGCCTGGTGCGCCAGCAGGGACCTCCTCCGATCGAGGAGATCGACCCGCGCACCGAGACGTCGACGGAGCCGACCGATCCGGAGGTGCAGCCCGCACCTCCGGACGCCGACGACCTGGTGCAGGACGACGGGAGCCGGCCCATGCCCAACGTGCCGATCGGGGACCACCGCTGATGCGCACCTACGCCCAGGCCAAGGAGTTCGCCCAGCAGCAGCACCGCACCGGGTCGAGCGCCTGGCACAACCTGTGCCAGATGTTCTCGCGACAGTGCGTGGGTGCCGCCCCGTTCGGCGCGTCCGCCCGCGAGGCGTTCAACGCCACCGCGCCGGAGCACCGCCACCAGTCGACCCCGCCGCCGGCCGGCGCCATCGCCTACTACGGGTTCGCCGACCACGGCGCGGGTCATGCGGTGTTCGCGGTGAACGGCGGTTTCGTGTGGTCGAACGACATCCTCCGGTCGGGACAGATCGACCGGGTCCGGTGGGACGTGTTCCCCAGCAGGTGGCGGCTGCCCTACCGCGGCTGGATCTCACGGACCCCGTCCGGCGAGCTGCCCGTCCAGCGGCAGGGCGACAAGGACGACCTGCCGGGCTACCGTCAGGGCCGCAAGGTCTACTCCAGCAAGATGCGGCTCGCGCAGGACGACTCCGACAGCGTGTGGAACATCCAGGTCGCCCTGATGGCCCGCGGCTTCGAGTTCGAGGACGGCCCCACGGCGTACTACGGGCAGCACACCCGCCGGTGCGTGGCCGCCTTCCAACGGCACCGCGGATGGGTGGGCGCCGACGCCGACGGCATCGCCGGCCCGCGGACGGTGGGTCGGATGGGCCTCGTGTGGGTGGACGGATGACCGGCCCGTGACCGACACCGTCGACCTCGCGGCGCCGGCCACGACCTCGGCCTGGTGGCCGGCCGATACCACCGGCGACGGCCTGGTGTCGATGTCCACGGCCCAGGGCTCGTTGTGCGGGCGGCTGCTGGCCTCGGCCGACGGCTGCCCGGGCTGAGCCCGCGCGGTCAGCCCCTGTCGTCACCCGGCAGGTCCATGGCCGGGATCCTCCCGGACCGGCCCGCCTAGGGGCATGGTCCGGAAAAGGTCAAGTCCTTCAAGTCGGGTGCCGGGGCGCCGATAGGACTCCTCATGGGCTGGTCTCGGCGCGTCCCGGCGGTGGGCTGATGCTGGCCGCTCTCTGGGCGCTCGCAGGCGGCACGGTCTCGCTCGTCCTGGTCGCCGTCACGCTGCGGAGCAAGCCCGCCGACCCGCTGCCCGGCCTGCTCCTCGCGGCCGGCACCGCCCTGCTGTCCGCCGCGCACGCGGTCGCTCTCGTCGACGGATCGTCGCCGTCGTACGCCGACGTGCCCGGCCTGCTCGCGTATCCCGCGCTGGCCGCCGCCGTGACCGCCTTCCAGCGGGACCGGGTGCGCCGGGACCGTGACAGCCTGCTGGACGCGCTCGTGGTCACCGTCGCCGCCGCCCAGGTGGGCTGGCTGGTGGTGCTCGAGCCGGTGCTCTCCGACAGCTCGGAGCAGCTGGCCACGACGGTCCTCACCGGCGCGTACGCCCTCTGCTACCTCCTCGTCATCGGTGTCGGGGCACGGCTCGGATTCGCCCTCCTGGGCTCGGCCGACGCCGCCGGGCGCCTGCTCCTCGGCGGGCTCCTCGTCGGCGTGGCCGCAGAGGTCACGGCCGCGGTCACCGGCGTGGACGCCCTGGCGATCGGCTGGCTGGCCGGCTTCGCCCTCCTGCTGTTCGCCGTCCGGCACCCCGCCATGGCCGAGCCACGACCCGCCCCGGACGGCTCCGCCCGGCTCGGCACGGTCTGGCGGTTCGTCGTGCTGCTCGCGCTCGCCTGCCTGGTCTCACCGGTCCTGGTGCTGACCCACGCCACCAAGGGCGGCGTCACCCAGGCAGCGGTGGTCCTGGGGTCCTCGGTCTTCCTCTTCACGCTCGCCCTGCTGCGCATCGTCAGCCTGCTCAGCCAGCTGCGCCGCACCCTGCACCGGGAGCATGTGCTGCGTGAGGCCACCGGCTCCCTGGTGGGCGCCGCCAGCAGGGCAGGCGTCCGCGACGCCGCGCTCGCGGCCGCGCTGGAGCTCGTGGACCGGCCGGGCAACCGGGCCGGCCGGGCCTGGCGCATCGACGGGGACCCGGGCGGCACCGTCGCCCAGGCCTCCGACGACGAGGACGTGGCCACCTTCCTCGACGCCGCCGAGCTGGCGGCCTTCCCCGACCCGGACGAGGGCATCGGGCTGCTGCCCGGGCCGTCCCTGCTGCACGCGACGCTCGGCGTGCCCACCGCCCACACGCTCGTCCTCGTCGCGCTGCCCGCCCGCGGTGCGGCGCGCGAGGCCGCCGTGGTCTCCGTCGAGCACGCCCCGTCGACGCGCACGGTGGCCGCGCTGCGCTCGCTGGCCGCGACCATGCACCTGGCCCTCGAGCGGCTCGACGTCGGCGAGATCATGGTCGAGCGCCGCAGCGAGCGCCGGCTGCGGCTGATGCTGCAGTACGCCTCCGACGTGATCTGCATCCTCGACCACGACCTGACGATCGTGCACGTCACGCCCGCGGTCGAGCCCATCGTCGGCATGCCGGCTCCCGAGCTGCTCGGCATGAGCTGGCTGGACGTCGTCGCGGAGGTCGACCGCGAGGCGGCCCGCGACCTGGTGAGCCTCGCGCAGGGCGGCCGGCCGGCACGGGGCGAGGTGCGGCTCAACACCGAGGAGGGCCTCACCCGGCACGTCGACGCCGTCGTGACCGAGGTCATCGACGAGGACCTGATGGGCTTCGTCGTCACCTGTCACGACATCACCGACCGGCACGAGCTGGAGCAGCAGCTCACCCACCAGGCGTTCCATGACGCCCTCACCGGCCTCGCCAACCGCGCGCTGTTCCGTGACCGGCTCGGCCACGCGATGGCGCGGGCCCGTGGTGGCGGCGGCTACGCCGTGCTCTTCGTCGACCTCGACGACTTCAAGACCGTCAACGACAGCCTCGGCCACGCCGCGGGCGACGAGCTGCTGCGCGAGATGACCACCCGGTTGCGCACGTGTCTCCGCGAAGGTGACACGGCAGCGCGTCTAGGCGGGGACGAGTTCGCGATCCTGCTCGAGGACGTGGCCGGCGACGACCACTGCACCGACATCGCCCGCCGCCTGCTCGAGTCGATGGCGTTGCCGTTCCACGTCAACGGGACCGAGGTGACCACCGGCGCGAGCATCGGCATCGCCGTCGGCGGCGTCGGCTCGGCGTCCGCCGAGGACCTGATGCGCAACGCCGACCTCGCGCTCTACGACGCGAAGAACGCCGGCAAGAACCGCTTCGCCGTGTTCGCCCCGACCATGCACGAGGCGGCTCTCGCACGGCTGTCGCTCACCAGCGACCTGCGGCACGCGATCGAGCGCTCCGAGCTGGTCGTGCACTACCAGCCGCTCGTCGCGCTGGCGTCCGGCGGCATCCTCGGCCTCGAGGCGCTCGTCCGCTGGCAGCACCCGGAGCTCGGGCTGCTGCCGCCGGGGCAGTTCATCGGTCTCGCGGAGGAGACCGGCCTGATCGTGCCGATCGGCCGGATGGTGCTGCAGATGGCGCTGCGCGACGCGGTGCGCTGGCAGCAGGCGTACGAGGAGCACGGCACCCTGCACATGGCCGTCAACCTCAGCGGCCGCCAGCTGCAGGACGTCTCGATCGTCGACGACGTCCGCACCGCGATCAAGGCCAGCGGCATCGACCCGTCGACGGTCGTCCTGGAGATCACCGAGAGCGTCCTGCTGCCCGGTGACGGGGTGATCGTCGAGCGGCTGCACGCGCTCGCCGCCCTGGGCATCCACCTCTACATCGACGACTTCGGCACCGGCTACTCCTCGTTGAGCTACCTGCAGGCGCTGCCGGTGGACGGGCTCAAGCTGGCGCAGGAGTTCGTCGAGTCGCTGCCCGGCACCGAGACCGAGTCCGGGCTGGTGCGCACCATCCGGGACCTCGCCGACACCCTCGGCCTGTCGGCCGTGGTGGCCGAGGGCATCGAGCGGCCGGAGCAGTGGGAGTCGCTGCTGTCGCTTGGCTACCACGTCGGTCAGGGGTTCCACCTCGCCGTGCCGATGCCGGCCGACCAGGTGCCGGAGTTCCTCTCCGGCGTCGTCCGCCCTGGCGACGGTGCCTGGGAGCGGTCGCTCGACGGGACCGCACCGGTCAGCGGGGGCTGACGCCCCCGGGGTCCTGGGCGTCGTCGGGGTCGTCGGGGAGATCACCGTCGTCGGGGGCACGGTCGGCGGCGTCGTCGGGAATGTCGATGCGCTTGATCTGGCGGTTCATCGAGCGGATCAGCAGGTACGTCGCCCCGCCCAGCAGGGCGACGACCAGGAAGCCCAGGACCCCCGGGCTGACGTCGTCGTTGTCGACGGCGAGCCGGACGGCAGCGGCAGCGATGTCGGCGACCGCCGTCGCGCTCACTGCCGGGCCCCGGCGCTCGCCCGGATGCCGGCGAACAGGTCGTCCTCCGGCGCCGTCGTCGGCACGACGCTGCGCGCCAGCTCGAAGTCCTCGGTCGGCCAGGCCTGCGTCTGCAGGTCGCGCGGGCAGGTGAACCACGGGCCGTCCGGGTCGACCTGGGTGGCGTGCGCCAGCAGGGCCCGGTCGCGCACCTCGAAGTAGTCGCTGCACGGCACGTGGGTCGTGACGGTGCGCTCCTCGCGGTCCTCCCAGCTCTCAAGCCACTCGCCGTACGGCGACTCGAGACCGGCGTCGAGCATCGCCTGGTGCAGCGCGGTCGTCCGAGCCTTGGTGAAGGTCTGGTTGAAGTAGAGCTTCAGCGGCTGCCACGGCTGCCCCGCGTCCGGGTAGCGCTCCGGGTCGCCGGCTGCCTCGAACGCGTGCACCGAGATCTTGTGGCACATGA
>Ga0126306_10001497_pt1 | contig 12553 bp, 11 predicted proteins | sample Plot27_FD_92592 | JGI IMG/M metagenome (GOLD analysis project Ga0126306, IMG submission 92592) | Serpentine soil microbial communities from UC McLaughlin Reserve, CA, USA - Plot27 | ecosystem: Environmental > Terrestrial > Soil > Grasslands | place: USA: UC McLaughlin Reserve, Lake County...
GCGAGCACCTCGCCGGCTGCGCGATCTGTGCCGACCGCGCCGACCGGCTGGCCCGCCTGCCCGGCCTGCTTGCCGACGCCGGCACCGCCGGGCCGGTGCCGGTCGAGGTCGCCACCGGCATCGACGCGGCGCTCTCGGCCGAGGCGGTGTCCGCCGGTGCCCCGGGCGCACGCACCGTGACGCCGCTGGACCCCGAGCGCCGCGGGTCACCCGTGGGCATGCGGGTCCTGCAGGCCGCGGCGGTCCTGGTGCTCGTGCTGGCCGGGGTCGGGCTGGCCCTCAGCGCGCTCGGCGGTGGGAGCGACGGCGACGCCGGCACGGCCGGCAGCGCCGTGGACTCCGGAGGCGGCAGCTCCGACCGGTCGACAACGCTCGGCCAGTTCCCGCTCACGGTCAGCGGCCACGCGTGGACCGGCAGCAGCCTCACCGAGGCCGTGCCCGACCTGCTGGCGGCCCGGCTCTCGCCCCCGGTCGACGCGCAGACCCTGCGCGAGAGCGCCGCCGGCAGCGACACCAGTCGGACCGACGCCCCGGAGGACGAGGGCGCCGACGAGGGCACCGACGAGGACTCCCAGGAGAACACCGCCACTCCGGCGCCGGCCGCCGCGCCCACCGGCGCCCAGCGGCTGGCCTCCGGGCCCGCCCTCGCGGAGTGCGTCGCTGCCCTGGCCGACGGTCCGGTCACGCCGCTGGCGGTCGACCTCGCCACCTGGGAGGGCGACCCGGCGGCGGTCATCCTGCTGCCGACCCCGGACGACCCTGCCACCCTCGACGTCTGGGTCGTCGCACCCGACTGCTCCCCCGCCGACGCGAAGGTCCGGTACTTCGCGCGCCTGGCGCGCCCGTGACCGCCGGGGAATCCCGAGCACCTACGATCGGTTCCAGCAGCACGGTCCCGACCGGGGCCGGATGCGCTCAGGGAAGGTTGCTCGGCCACCGTGGACGACGTTCGCAATCTGATCATCATCGGGTCCGGCCCGGCGGGCTACACGGCGGCGATCTACGCCGCCCGTGCCGATCTCGCCCCGCTGGTCTTCGAGGGCTCGGTCACCGCCGGCGGCGCCCTGATGAACACCACCGACGTCGAGAACTTCCCGGGCTTCCCCGAGGGCGTCATGGGGCCTGACCTGATGGACCACCTGCGCCGTCAGGCAGAGCGGTTCGGCGCCGAGCTGGTCACCGATGACGTGACCGCCGTGGACCTGACCGGCCCGGTCAAGGTCGTCACCGACGGTGCGGGCGGCGAGCACCGGGCCCGCGCGGTCGTCATCGCCACCGGGTCCGGCTACCGCGAGCTGGGGGTGCCGCACGAGAAGCAGCTCTCCGGTCGGGGAGTGTCCTGGTGCGCCACCTGCGACGGCTTCTTCTTCCGCGACCAGGACATCGCCGTCGTCGGCGGCGGCGACACGGCGATGGAGGAGGCCACCTTCCTCACCCGCTTCGCGCGGTCGGTGACGATCGTTCACCGGCGCGACAGCCTGCGGGCCTCCAAGATCATGCAGGAGCGCGCCTTCGCGAACGACAAGATCCGCTTCCTCTGGGACAGCGAGGTCGTCGACGTCCTCGGCGAGAACAAGGTCAGCGGCGTGCGGGTGCGCAACACGCGCACCGGCGAGGAGTCCCAGCTCGACGTCACCGGGCTGTTCGTGGCGATCGGGCACGACCCGCGCAGCGAGCTCTTCGCCCAACAGGTCCGCCGCGACGACGAGGGCTACATCCTGGTCGACGCCCCGACCACCCAGACCAACCTGGCCGGCGTCTTCGCCTGCGGTGACGTCGTCGACCACACCTACCGGCAGGCGGTCACCGCGGCCGGCACCGGCTGCGCCGCCGCTCTCGACGCGGAGCGCTACCTCGCGTCGCTGGACGACGAGCTGTCGACCGGCGACCCGACCCAGGTGGCCCAGGCCGCCGTGGCCGGCTGACCCCCTGCCCGGTGTCGTCGCGCGAGGGAATCCCGCGCCGTACGCCCGTGTTCTCCTCGGTGAGCACTGCCACGCTCGCCGGACCGACCCCCTGAAACGCGAGAGGAAGACCGTGGGAGCCAACACCAAGACCGTGACCGACGCCAGCTTCGCCAGCGACGTGCTGCAGAACGACAAGCCCGTCGTCGTCGACTTCTGGGCCGAGTGGTGCGGCCCGTGCCGCCAGGTCTCCCCGATCCTCGACGAGATCGCCGGCGAGCACGCCGACAAGATCTCGGTCGTCAAGCTCAACGTCGACGAGAACCCGAAGGTCGCCGCGGAGTACGGCATCGTCTCGATCCCGACGATGAACGTCTACCAGGGCGGCGAGGTGGTCAAGACGATCGTCGGCGCCAAGCCCAAGGCGATGCTGCTGCGCGACCTCGAGGCCTACCTCTGAGGCACCGCACCTGAGCCACGCCGATCTGGTCGGACGCTCTCTTCCCGGCCCCCGCCCCCGCCACCGCGCGGGAGTCGGGGCCGCTGGCGTTGGGTACGATTCACCGGACCGGCGCCGTACCGCCGCCCGGGCCGTCCGCACCGTCGAACCGGCTCGTCCCACGCCCCGTCCCGCGCCGACCGCACGACCGATCGCGAGGATCGCCCGCCGATGTCCCTCGAGCGCACCTACCGCCGCGGCGACGACGGCCCTGCCGTCGCCGAGATCCGCGCGAAGCTGCGCCTGGTGGGCCTGCTGACCGACGCGGACGACCCCGAGCCGGCCCGGGCCGCCGTGACGGCCAGCTTCGACGAGGCGACCGACCGGGCGGTCCGGGCGTTCCAGCAGCAGCGTGGCCTGCCGGTCGACGGCATCGTCGGCCCGGCGACGTACCAGGCACTGGACGAGGCCCGGTGGCGGCTCGGGGACCGGATCCTGTTCTACGTCCCGGCCCGGCTGCTCGCGGGTGACGACGTCGCCGCGCTGCAGCAGCGGCTGCTGGACATGGGTTTCGACTGCGGCCGGGTCGACGGGCTGTTCGGCGTCGAGACCGACGAGGCGTTGCGCGACTTCCAGCGCAACACCGGCCTGGTGGCCGACGGCACCTGCGGGCCGGCGACGTTCAAGGCGCTGACCCGGCTCTCCCGCACGGTCACCGGTGGCCGGCCGCACGACATGCGCGATTCCGAGGCGATCAACCGGGCCGGGCCGACGCTGTCCGACAAGCTGGTCATCGTCGATCCCGGCCGCGGCGACGAGCCCGGCGCCGCCTCGACCAGCGACGACCTGGTCTACGACGTGGCGTCCCGGATCGAGGGGCGGCTGAGCGCCACCGGGTGCACCGCCTTCCTCACCCGAGGCCCGGAAGCTGTGGGCTTCGGCGCGCTGCCCGACGCGCCTGACGTGCTCGACGTGGTCGAGCTCGTCAGCCGGCCGGGCGAGGTGCAGCGCGCGGAGTTCGCCAACGCCGCCGGCGCCGACCTGCTGATCTGCCTGCAAGCCGCCGTCCACGACAACCCGGATGCATCCGGCGTGGCGACGTACTACTACGGCAGCGACCGCTACGGCCACTACTCCGCGATCGGCGCCCGGTTCGCCGGCCTGGTGCAGCGCGAGATCTGCGCCCGCACCGACCTGGTCGACCTGCGGACCCATCCGATGAACTGGGACCTGCTGCGCCGGACCCGGATGCCGGCGGTCCGGATCGAGGTGGGCTACCTGACCAACGCCGGCGACGCGGCGCGGCTGGCCGACCCGGCGTTCCGAGACGTGCTCGCCGAGGCCGTGGTGGCTGCCGTGCAGCGGCTCTACCTGCCGCCGGACCAGGACGCCCAGACCGGCTTCCTGCGCATCCCCGCGCTGCGCGGCTGACGCTCAGACCGGGCGGAAGGCCGGCTCCGGGCTCATCGACCCCAGCAGGCGCTCGAGGGCGACCTCGACGTCGGCCCGCCAGGACACCGCGGTGCGCAGGTCGAGCCGCAGCCGAGGGAAGCGGTGGTGGGGCCGCACCGTCTTGAAGCCCACCGCGAGCAGGAAGTCGGCCGGGATGACGCATGGCGTCGAGCGGCCCTCCTCAGCAGCGCCGGGAGGGCCGGGGGCGAGGTCGCGGGGGTCGTCGGGCGCCGCCATCCCGCGCATGCCACCGCCCTCGCCGCCCGGGCCGCCCAGCGCGCCGCGCGCCGGAGGGGCCGGGTCCTCGGTCGCGGTGCGGTCGATCAGCCCGAAGGCCTCGATCGCGCGCACGCCGCGGCGGGTCAGGTCCTTGGCCGCGGTCTGCACCAGCATCCGGGCCAGCCCGCCGCCGGTGAACTCAGGCTGCACCCGGGCGGTCATCAGCAGCACCGCGTCGCCGGAGACCGGCGAGGTCGGGAAGGCCAGGCTGCGCGGCACGTGCGTCGGCGGCGCGTAGGTCAGGTAGCCGGCCGGCAGCGAGTCGACGTAGACAATCTTGCCGCAGGACCCCCAGTCGAGCAGGGTCGCCGAGAGCCAGGCCTCCTTCTCGAGCTCGGTGTCACCGGACCGCGCGGCGGCCTGCCCGGCGACCGGGTCCAGCTCCCAGAACACGCAGCTGCGGCAGCGCACCGGAAGGTCCGAGAGGTTGTCCAGCGTCAGGCTGGCGACCCGTCGCGACACGTTGCCTCCCGTGCCTCCGCGCGATGCCCGCGCTGCTTGCCGAGGTGCTCGCCGCCCGCCCCCCGGTTGCGGCATCGCAGGGTATCCCGCAGCGGCGCCGCCCCGCCAGACCCGCCGGCGACGCCGTGCGGGTCCCCTCATATCGATATGCCGACTCGTCGATGGGTCGACGTCTTGACATAGCAGTACGTCGTCAAGCCGATCTGCCGACCAGTCGCTCCCTCGCTGTGCCGACCTGTCGATCTGTCGGGCTATCGATCTGCCGGTACGTCGTCATGTCGAGCAGCCGTTGCACCGACCTCGGACCGGGTCGACTGGTCGACTGGTCGACTGGTCGACTGGTCGACTGGTCGACTGGTCGACTGGTCGACGTGTCGACGTGTCGACGTGTCGACGTGTCGAGTGCTGCCGTCACGCCGTGGCCGGGCGCCCCGCGCTCAGGCCTTGCCGGCGTCGTCGAGCGGCCCTTCGGCGGCCTCGGGTGCCATCACCGCCACGATCCGCTCGAGGTCGTCCAGCGAGGCGAACTCCACGATGATCCGGCCCTTCGACCGACCGAGGTCGACCTTGACCCGGGTCTCGAAGCGGTCGGAGAGCCGGTCGGCGAGCACGGCCAGCTTGGGGGCCACCGGGCGCCGGGCCTTGGCCGGCCGCGGGTCGGCGGCCGGCTGGTCGCCGCCCAGCGACACGATCTCCTCGACGGTACGCACCGACATGCCCTCGGCGACGATCCGCTGCGCCAGCCGCTCCTGGGCCGCGCCGTCGTCGAGACCGAGCAGCGCCCGGGCGTGACCGGCCGACAGCACGCCGGCGGCCACCCGTCGCTGGACCAACGGCGGGAGCCGAAGCAGGCGCAGGGTGTTGGAGATCTGTGGCCGCGACCGCCCGATCCGCCCGGCGAGCTCCTCGTGCGTACAGCCGAAGTCCTGCAGCAGCTGGTCGTACGCCGCAGCCTCCTCAAGCGGGTTGAGCTGGCTGCGGTGCAGGTTCTCCAACAGGGCGTCGCGCAGCATGGCGTCGTCACCGGTGTCGCGCACGATCGCTGGGATGGCGGTGAACCCGGCCTGCTGCGCGGCTCGCCACCGCCGCTCCCCCATGATCAGCTCGTAGCGGTCCGCTCCGAGCGGGCGGACCACGACCGGCTGCAGGAGGCCGATCTCGCGCAGGGAGTGCACCAGCTCGGCGAGTGCCTCCTCCTCGAAGACGGTGCGGGGCTGACGGGGGTTCGGGGTGATGGCGTCGAGCGGCAGCTCGGCGAAATGCGCCCCGACCACCGGCGCGGCGGACGTGGCTGTGCCGATATCGGACGCCGCTCCGCCAGGGCCGCCGGTACCGTCATCCTCGACGCCGGGTGCGCCATCGTCGCCGGATGCGGGCGCTGCGTCGTCGGGGGCGTCCTTCCCCGGGATCAGCAGGTCCACCGGCGAGGGGCCGGTGGAAGCGGTCTCGCCCTTCCCGGGGGCCGCCGGGATGAGAGCACCCAGGCCGCGGCCCAGTCCTCGACGTCGGTCACTCACGGGGTGCCTCCTCGACCGCGGGTGCTTCCTCGGCCGCCGGTGCCGAAGACACTGCTAACGCAGTTGATTCAGTGGGCGGAGTGAGCGAAGTGGCCGATGGTGCAGGAGTCACGCTTGAGACTGTAGTCGGCTCGGCCGGCGCGCCGCGGAGGGCCATCTCGCGCGCCGCCTCCAGATAGGACAGCGCTCCGGTGGATCCCGGGTCGTACGTCATCACCGTTTGGCCGTAGCTGGGCGCCTCAGAGATGCGCACCGACCGAGGCACCGTGGTTCGCAGGACGGTGTCCACGAAGTGGGTGCGGACCTCCTCGGCCACCTGCGCGGCCAGCCGCGTCCGCGCGTCATACATGGTGAGGAGGACGGTCGACACGTGCAGGTCCGGGTTGAGGTGTGCCTTCACGAGCTCGACGTTGCGGAGCAGCTGGCCGACGCCCTCGAGGGCGTAGTACTCGCACTGGATCGGGATGAGCACCTCGGGCGCCGCCACCAGGGCGTTCACCGTCAGGAGGCCGAGACTGGGTGGGCAGTCCACCAGGACGTAGTCCAGCCGGCTGTCCCGGTGCTCGGCCGCCCACGTCATGTACGCGGACAATGCCTTGGCGAGACGGGACTCCCGAGCGACCAGGCTGACCAGCTCGATCTCGGCGCCCGCCAGGTCGATGGTCGCCGGAGCGCACCACAGACCGGCGATCCCGTCCACGGCGACGACGACCTCGTGCATGGGCCGGCCGTCGATCAGGACGTCGTAGATGGAAGGGACCTCGGCGTGGTGCTCCACCCCGAGGGCGGTCGACGCGTTCCCCTGGGGATCCAGGTCGATCACCAGCACTTCCGCCCCTTGTAGGGCGAGTGCCGCAGCCAGGTTGACGGTCGTCGTGGTCTTTCCCACGCCGCCCTTCTGGTTCGCGACCGTGAGGACCCTGGTGTGCGGGGGCGGGGGCAGCGGGTCCCCCACCCGGCCGGCGAGGACCCGCAGTGCGGTCTCCGCCGCCCGGGCGATCGGGGTGTCGTCCAGGTTCGGCAGGTCGGCCTCCGGGGCGTCGGTCACGGCCAGCTCTCCTGCGGTCGAGGCGCCGCCGAGGCGGCCGAGTAGGTCCAGGGTTTCCGCCGGGCCGGTGCTCCGGGCGTCCGCCGGCGCGGAAGATGTTTCACGTGGAACAGCACCTGACGCACTGGTGTGATCTGACGCACTCGTGTGATCCGGAAGCGATCCGGTCCTGGCGGCGGGTGTTTCAGGTGGGACATCGGCCAGATCGGGCAGCTCCCCGGCACTGGTTTCACGTGAAACAGGCCGAGTGTCCCGTCGAATCGGAGCATGGAGCACACGGGCCGCCCCGGCGGCAGCGAGACCTGCGCTGGAAGGCGGGTCCACGCCTGGATTGGGCGTAGCGCCCGCGCCGATCCGTGACGGTGCGGCCGCCACCTCCTCGGTGAGGTCGAGTGCGGCCGGCCCAGACTCGACGGGCTGGCTCGGTGCGCGGCTGGCTTCCTGCGCCCCCGAGTTCGCGGGCTCCGGCCAGCCGAGGCCGGCCGCGACGCCTCCAGCCGGGTCATCCGGTGCCCCTGCTCCAGGCCAGCCGAGCCCGTCCCGGACTGGCGTGGTGGTCGAGCTCATCGAGCGGGTTCCTCCTGCAGGTCGCGGGCGCGAAGAGCAGCCAGCTCGGCGAACCGGCTGGCCGGATGGTGCTGGGGAAGGACCGAGCCCGAGATCCGACGGGCTGGTGCGGGCCGACCCTACGGCGCCGGCAGGCCGACACGCCAGCGATCGTCCACAGAAGGCGGCCGGCCCACGTGGCGCGGTGCTGAGACAGCCGGCGTACGGGGGCCGATCCGTCGGGCGGCGCCGCGGGGCGACCTGGACCGGCTGGTCGCTGCCGGCGGCAGCGACTCAGCCTCCGCGGACCATTCGGACCACCCGCACCGGGTCGAGACCGAGATCGGCGCCGACCTCCTCGAGGCGCCACGACGTGACTCCGAGGGCGGGCAGGCTGGCCTCGGCAGCAGCGAGCTCGTCCGCGCCACGGTCTCCCTTCAGCGCCAGCACCGTCCCTCCGGGCGTGGTCAGTGGCAGGCACCAGCCGAGCAGCTTCGGCAGCGGAGCGACCGCCCGCGACACCACCGCATCTGCCCGCTCGTCCCCGATCACCTCCTCGGCCCGGGCCCGCCGTACACGCACGTTGGTCAGCCTCAGCTCGACCACCACCTCCTGCAGGAAGGTGGCCCGGCGCAGCAGAGGCTCCAACAGGACGACGGACAGGTCGGGACGGGCCAGGGCGAGCGGCACACCGGGAAGCCCCGCACCGCTTCCGACGTCCAGGACCGACCCGGTGCGCGGCAGCAACGGCGTCATCGCTGCCGAGTTCAGGACGTGCCGGTCCCAGATCCGGTCCTGCTCGCGAGGCCCGACCAGGCCGCGCTCGATGCCAGTGGTGGCCAGCAGGTCTGCGTAGCGGTGCAGCCGACCGACTCGGTCCCCGAACAGCGCGGCAACTGCCGTTTCACGTGAAACCGGAGCCGCACTCACGACCGGCTCGCCGACCGCGTGGTCAGCGCGGAAGCACGACGACGAACCGCCGCGGCTCCTCGCCCTCGCTCTCGCTGCGAAGACCGGCCTCCGCCACGGCGTCGTGCACGATCTTGCGCTCGAAGGGGCTCATCGGCTCCAGCCGCACCGGCTCGCCGGTGCCCCGGACCTCCTCGGCGGTGGTCCGGCCGAGCTCGCTCAGGACCGCGCGGCGGCCGGCGCGGTAACCACCGATGTCCAGCATCAGCCGGCTGCGGCTCCCGGTGGCGGTCAGCACCGCGAGCCGGGTCAGCTCCTGGATCGCCTCGAGGACGACGCCGTCCCGGCCGACCAGGTCGTCGAGGTCGCCGCCGACGATGGAGACCAGCGCGCGGTCGCGCTCGACGTCCATGTCGATGTCGCCGTCGAGGTCGGCGATGTCCAGCAGCTCCTCCAGGTAGTCCGCGGCGATCTCGCCCTCGCGCTCGAGGTCGACCGCCGTGCGGGTGGCGGAGCGGCTGCTGGTCGCGGCCTCAGCGCCGGGCTCGCTCACGTCGCTGAACTCGCTCGACTCGCTCGACTCGCTCGACTCGCTCAACCCGTTCAACCCGTTCAACCCGTTCAACTCGTTCACCTGGACCGTTCCTTCTCTCATCGCCCGCTGGGGGCCGGCTGTGGGGTTGTCGGGCATCGCGGGCCGGGCAGTCGCTCGGGGCGGCGCTCCAGGGCCCGGGCGCTACCTCTTCTTCTTCGCCTTCCTGGGCTGTTGTCGCTGCCTGGACGAGGACTTGCCGCCCGGCCCACCCTCGGGCGTCGGACCGGTCCCGTTGGGGGAGGCGTCGGCCGACGCGTCCTCGGCCGGCGAGCCGGTGGCCGGCGAACCGGTGGCCGGCGAATTGGGGATCGCGGCTGCACCCGAGCCGGCCGCCGCCGCAGGATGCTTGGCGGCCTTGGCCGCCCTGCGCTTCTCCAGTGCCTCGAACGCCGGCGACCCGGGGGAAGGGTTGCGGCGGATCACGTAGAACTGCTGGCCCATCGACCACAGGTTGGTGGTCAGCCAGTAGAGCAGCACGCCGATCGGGAAGTTGACCCCGCTGACGGCGAACACCAGCGGGAAGACGTAGAGCAGGATCTTCTGCTGCTGCGCGAACGGGTTGTTCATCGCGTCTGCCGGCATGTTCTTGCTCATGAGCTGCTTCTGCGTCAGGAACGTCGTCGCCGACATCAGCACGATCATGACGGCGCAGACGATCTGCACGTGGAGACTGTCGGCGCCCAGGAACTTGTCGGAAAGGGGTGCGCCGAAGATGGTGGCCTCGGAGGCCTGCTTGGCCAGGCTGGTCGTCAGGTAGGCCTTGCCGTCGGGCGGGTCCTGCCCGATGCCGTTGAGCACGTGGAAAAGTGCGAAGAAGATGGGCGCCTGCAGCAGGATCGGCAGGCAGCTCGCGAGCGGGTTGGTGCCGTTGTCGCGGTAGAGCTTCATCATCTCTTGCTGCTGCTTCTGCCGACTCTCCGGGTCGGTCTTGCCCTTGTACTTGGCCTGGATCTTCTTGATCTCCGGCGACAGGATCTGTAGTCCGCGCTGGGCGTTGATCTGCTTGACGAACAGCGGGATCAGCAGGATGCGGATGACCACCACCAGGCCGACGATCGCCCCGCCCCAGGCCACCCCACTGGTCGGGTCGACGCCGAGCCACTCGAAGAAGCTGTGGAACGCCACCATGATCGCGGTGACGACCGCGTAGAGCGGCTCGAGCAGGTGGGCAGTCACAGTCCGGCTCCCTGCGGGGTGGCGGTGCCCGGGTCGGTGCCGCGGTCAGCGGACGGCCGTTCCGGACGGGTGGTCGGGGGCACGGGATCGAGCCCACCGGGGTTCCAGGGGTGGCAGCGAAGCAACCGACGGGCGGCCATCCAGGTTCCCCGGAGCGGGCCGTGCACCCGCAGCGCCTCGACGGCGTACGTCGAGCAGGACGGGTAGAACCGGCACCGCGGCCCGAGCAGGGGGGACACCAGCAGCTGGTAGGCCCGGATCGGCAGGACGAGCACCGCCACCGCGAGCCGGCGCACGCCGCTCATGCCGGCGCCGCCGGCTCTGCCCGGTCCAGGGCCCGGTCCAGGGCGGTGCGCAGGGCGACACCAAGCTGGTCGTACGTCGCGACGGCGCTGCCGGGGAGCGCGCGGACGACGACCCGGGAGCCAGGAGGAATCCGGTCCAGCTGGTCGGCGACCAGGTGCCGAAGCCGGCGCCGCACCCGGTTGCGGACGACCGCGGCACCCACGGCTCGGGAGACGACGAAGCCCACCCGGGGCGCCGCAGTCGGCGCCGACGAGAGGGCGGGTGTGGTGCGATCCGGGGTGGCCGCGTGGACGACGAGCAGCCCGGTGCCCCGGACACCTCGGGTGGAGCGCACGGTCGCGACGAAGTCGGCGCGTCGACGCAGCCGGGACCCGGCCGGTAGCACCGCTCAGGCCGAGAGGCGGGTGCGACCCTTGGAACGCCGGGCCGCAAGGATGGCCCGGCCGGCGCGCGTGCGCATCCGCAGGCGGAAGCCGTGGGTCTTGGCCCGGCGGCGGTTGTTCGGCTGGAACGTGCGCTTGCTCACTCGTGGGCTCCTGGACCTCAGGCGGGTGGACGGCTGGTGGGCGTGGACGAGGCGCAGACCGCCCGGTGCCCGGAGGGACGCAGCAGCAGTCGTCGACGCGACGGACAACGGTACGGTCGGCGGTCGCCGCTGGTCAAACCGGCGGCGGGACAGGCACACGTAACCGCTCATCGGACCACGGCAGCGGCGCCTCGGCGACGCGGCCACGCCGGTCGCCCGGCAAAATCTCCGGCACGGGTTGTGGACAACCGCTTGCTGGCCGTCCCGCCGGGTTGTTAGCGTCACACCGGTCGTCGGCCCTTCCCCTGTGGTCCGCACAGCCGTCGGCGGGCGCCGTCCCGACGGGTGCGGCGGAGCCTGCCGAGTGCGACGGTCGCACCAGACCGGGACATCTCCGGGCAAGCAGATGTACACAGGCTGTGGACGAGCATGTGGACGCGTACCCGGACGGAGTGTCAGCAGCTCCGTCCCGACCGTGCGGAGGCCGTGCGCGCCACCGCCCGGACCGGCGCGCAGCACGTCCGGGCCCGAGCGCCGGGTCCGACAGGAGAGGGTGACCGGGTGACCGACGACATCGCCACCGAGGTGGCCGACCGCACGCTCGACCCGGCGCTGGACAGCGCGTGGACCCGAGCGCGGGCGGCGCTGGAGGAGTCGGTCAGCCCGCAGCACCGGGCCTTCATCGGGCTCAGCCGGCTGGACGGCGTGGTGGGCGACACGGCACTGCTGTCGGTGCCGCACCAGTTCGCCAAGGACGTCATCGAGCAGCGGCTGCGGGAGACGATCACCGGGGCGCTGGCCGACGAGATCGGCCGCGACGTGCGGATCGCCGTGGTGGTCGACCCGAGCCTGGACGCCGTCGACCCGGAGCCCGGAGCCGGTTCGGTGGCCTCGCCCGGTCCCGACGGGTCCATCCCCCAGGTGGGGGACGGCCACCACACCGTCCTGACCCACGACCACGCCGACGAGCACACCCCAGGGCACGTCACCGAGCCGGCCGGCACGGGTCGCGAGCCCGGCGGGCGCCGGGAGTCCGAGCCCACGCGGCTCAACCCGCGCTACCTCTTCGAGACGTTCGTCATCGGCTCGAGCAACCGGTTCGCCCACGCGGCCGCCGTCGCCGTCGCCGAGGCACCGGCCAAGGCGTACAACCCGCTGTTCATCTACGGGGACTCCGGCCTCGGCAAGACCCACCTGCTGCACGCCATCGGCCACTACGGGATGAGCCTCTACCACGGCGTCCGGGTGCGCTACGTGAGCTCCGAGGAGTTCACCAACGACTTCATCAACTCGATCCGCGACGGCCGCGCCGAGGGCTTCCGCCGGCGCTACCGCGACGTCGACATCCTGCTCGTGGACGACATCCAGTTCCTCGAGAACAAGGAGCAGACGCA
>Ga0126306_10001498_pt1 | contig 12549 bp, 12 predicted proteins | sample Plot27_FD_92592 | JGI IMG/M metagenome (GOLD analysis project Ga0126306, IMG submission 92592) | Serpentine soil microbial communities from UC McLaughlin Reserve, CA, USA - Plot27 | ecosystem: Environmental > Terrestrial > Soil > Grasslands | place: USA: UC McLaughlin Reserve, Lake County...
CCACCGCCACAACGTGGTCGCCGAGCGCTACGGCCTGCTCTCCGAGATCACCGGCGAGCTGGAGACCGGCGAGCACTCGCGTCACCACACCACCATGCGGGAGTGGCTCGAGGCTCCGGCGGCGTAGCTCGCGCCATCCTTGCGCCCGCCACCGTCACTAGGGTTGCGGCGTGCCTGGCGCCGACGAGTCACCGACGCTCGAGGCTCGGTGGCTCGACCGCCTAGTCGACCCCGAGAGCCGGCCCGTGGCCCCCGCGGCGCTGATCGGCGTCCTGCCCGGCGAGGGGATCGGCCCGGAAGTCGTTGACGCCGCCCTCGGAGTGATGCGCGCGCTCGAGGATGCCGGAGGCCAACGGGTCGACGTCGAGCTCGGAGGGCCGATCGGACTCAAGGCCGAGCGGAGTGCCGGCGCGGCCCTGCCGGATGAGGTCGCCGACTTCTGCCTGGACGTCGCCGAGCGTGGCGGCGCGGTCCTGAGCGGCGCAGGCGGTGGCCGCTACGTCTACGACCTGCGCCGCCGCCTAGACCTCTTCCTCAAGCTCGTGCCGGTGTCGGCGCGGCTCGGCCTGGCCTCGTCCTCGCCCCTTCGCCCGGAGATCATTCACGACGTCGACCTGCTGCTCGTCCGCGAAACCTCGGGGGCATCTATCAGGGAGGGTCGGAGCAATCCGCCGATCCCGCCGGAGGGCGAGTCGTCCGCCACTCCTTCGAGGCCTCGGAGGCGACCCTGCTTCGCTTCCTGAGCGCGGCCGCCCGGCTGGCCGCCGACCGGCGCGGCCAGCTCACCGTGGTCGTCAAGCAGGGCGGCACACCGGTCCTCGCGGAGCTGTGGCGCACCTGTGCCTCGAATGCCGCCCGTGCCGAGGGGGTCCAGTGCTCGTTCGTGGACGTCGACCTGATGGCCTACGAGCTGATCCGCCGCCCCCTGCACTTCGACGTGATCGCCGCCCCAAACCTCGCCGGGGACGTCCTCGGGGACCTGACGGCGGCACTGGTCGGATCGCGCGGCCTCTCCTTTTCGGGCAACTTCTCGCCGCGCGGTCACGCCGTGTACCAGACCAACCACGGAGCCGCACACGACATCGCCGACCGCGACATCGCCAATCCCGTTGGGCAGATTCTCTCGCTGGCGATGCTCCTGCACCAGAGCCTCGCACTCCCTCGCGAGGCGCTCGCGATCCGGGACGCGGTCCGCGACGTTCTGGATCGCGGCCTGCGTACCGCCGACATCGCGGGTCCCGGCGAGAGCGCCCTCGGAACCCGGGAGATCGCGGAGCGAATCGCGGAAGCCGCCGCAACACAGCTCGACGCACTGTCACAAGCGGCCTGAGGGAGCCTCATGAAACCGCTGCTGCTCCTGGTCGACCTCCAGCGGGACTATCTGGACGCACCGGGCCTGAGACCCCCCGCGGACGCGATCATCCGCCGCGCGACACACCTGCTCGAGGGCAGCCGAACGGCCGCAGTTGACGTGGCGCACGTCTGGACCACGGTCTCCCGCCAGGCCGACAACCGGATGCCGCACTGGAAGAGGGAGGGCCGCTGGCTCTGCGAGGAGGGAGCACCTGGCCACCCCCCGCCCCCGGCCCTCGCTCCGGCGCCCGGGGAGCCGGTGATCCACAAGACACACTTCGACCCCTTCTCGGGCACCGCCCTCGACGACCTCATCCGCGAGCGCGGCAGCGACCTCCTGGTCATCTGCGGCGTCCACCTGCACGGCTGCGTGCGCCAGGCCGTACTCGCCGCCTACGAACGCGGCCTCGAGACCTGGGTCGCCGAGGACGCCGTGGGAAGCGACGAGCCCGTGCACGCCGCGATCACCCGCCGCTACCTCGAGCGCCGGGCCACCCGTTTCACGTCCGCCGATGAGGCGCTCGAGCGAATGCGCGCGGGCGCACCTCCCGCCCCGACCCCCGGCGACGAGATCGCCCGGGCAGCCGGCTCCTGCCGGGCCGCGCAGCCCGAATGGTCGGCCCGATCACCCCGATCCCGGCTCGAGGTCCTGGCCCGGCTCGCTGCGGCGCTCGAGAGCGAGGCGGCCGGGCTCGCGGACCTGATGGCGGACGAGATCGGCAAGCCGGTCAGCTACGGCACCCCCGAGGCGCGCCGGACCGCGCAGATGCTTGGCGCGGTCGCCGCGCACGCCCTCGAAGCGGCACCGGACGGGCTGCCCGCCGCCGCACTCCACCACCGGCCCCTCGGGGCGGTGGCGATCATCACGCCTTGGAACAACCCCGTTTACATCCCGCTCGGCAAGATCGCCCCGGCCCTCGCCTACGGCAACACCGTGCTCTGGAAGCCAGCACCCGCCGCGCAGCGAATCGCCGAGCGGATCGCCCTGCTCCTGGGCAGGGCCGAGCTGCCCCCCGGCGTCCTCGGTCTGGTCGCCGGCGACCGTCAGGAGGCGGAGGCCGCGATGGCCCACCCGGCCATCGACGCGGTCTCGATCACCGGCTCCTCAGCGGCCGGCTACAGCGCCCAGGAAGCATGCGCCCGCCGCCGCATCCCACTCCAGGCCGAGCTGGGCGGCAACAACGCCGCCCTCGTCTGGGCCGACGCCGACCTCGAGCGGGCCGCCACAGAGATCGCAGGCGGCGCCTTCGCCCAGGCGGGCCAGCGCTGCACGGCCAACCGCCGGGTCGTCGTGCACAGCTCAATTGCGAATCGGTTGCTCGACCTGCTCAGGGACCGAACCGCGGCCCTGGCCTGGGGCGATCCGCGAGATCCCACCGTCTCGGTCGGCCCCATCGTGGACGAGCGAGCCCGTGACCGAATCGCCGCGGCAGTCTCCGAGGCCGCACGCCACGCAAGCCTGGTGGACGTCCCGCACGGGACCGAGTCGCCGCCGTCCGGCTCCCCCGACCTCCCCTGGTATCCCCCCACGATCATCTGCTGCGAGGACCCCGAGGCGGAGATCGTCCAGGAGGAGACCTTCGGGCCGGTCCTCGTCGTCCAGCGGGCCGACGACTGGAACCAGGCGATGAACCTGGTCGCAGGCGTTCCGCAGGGGCTCGCCGCAGCCCTCTTCAGCACCTCTCCCGATCTGATCGAGCGGTTCGGAGCAGAGGTGCCGGCGGGAATCGTGAAGATCAACCGTTCGACCGCGGACGCCGAGGTGGATGTCCCCTTCGGGGGCTGGAAGGCCTCGGGCATCGGGCCGCCCGAGCACGGCCGCTTCGATCGCGACTTCTACACCCGCCCGCAGGTGGTCTACCCATGACGCCTCGATCACCCACCGAGGCTTCCTCCGCATCCTGGACGATCGCGGACACCGAGCAGTCGGTGACGGAGCGATTCGCCGAGCAACTCGGCCGGTACCCGGACAAGCCCGCGCTCGCCGGAACCCCGTGGCAACCGAGCTTCCGGGAGCTCGACGCCGCAGCCACCGCCACGGCCGGCGTCCTGGCTGGACGAGGCGGCGCCGTCCGCGGGCCAGTCTGCTTGCTGATGGCCCACGACGCCCCCCTGATCGCGGCCATGCTGGGGGTCCTGAAGGCAGGTCACTCGATCGTCGTCTGCAACCCGAGTGACCCGCCGGAGCGCCTGGACCGCATCCGCAGACAGGTCGAGCCCTGGATCGCGCTGGTCGACGGGCGCAATCGCGCGCTCGCCCAAGCGGCCGGATTCGCCGATCCGCTCGTCGTCCCTGACGCTCCGCTCATCTCGACCGACGCGTCCAATCCACCCCCCGTCGAGCCAGACGACCTCGCGGCAGTCATGTACACGTCGGGGTCCACCGGCCAGCCGAAGGGAGTGATGCACACGCACCACACCCTGCTCCACACCGCCCTGCGCCACGTCAACGGCCTGGGTCTGCGTCCAGACGATCGCGTCGCGCTGCTGGCCTCGCCGAGCGGAGGGCAGGGCATGGGCACAACCTGGATGACCCTGATGAGCGGAGGGACACTCTGCCCATTCCCGGTCATGGATCGCGGTGTCGCCGGACTCCCCGACTGGCTGCGCGAGAACCGGATCACGGTGCTGGGTATGTCCGCGTCGCTCTTTCGCCACCTCGGCCGGGCGCTCGACGGCGACGCCTTTCCTGACCTGCGGCTGTTACGGCTCGGATCCGAGCAGGTCCGCCGTGCCGACTTCGACGCCTGCCGCCGTCTTCTCGGGGAGGAGTGCCGGTTCGCGAACGTCTACTCGCTCACCGAGGCGGGCGGCCTCGCGCACGCCGTGATCGGGCCGGGTGAGGAACCGCCGCCGGGGCCCCTGCCCGTCGGCCGCGTGGCCGAGGGTGTCGAGATCGTCTTGGTCGACGAGCGCGGTCGGCCTGTCCGACCGGGCGAACGGGGTGAGATCGTCGTGCGCAGCGCACACCTCTCCCCCGGCTATTGGCGGGACGAGCAGCTCGCTGCCCAGCGCTTCTCGGAGGCGTCGGGTACCCGAGAGCTCCGCACCGGCGACCTCGGCCATATCGATGAGCACGGCAGGCTGGTGGTCGCCGGGCGGCGGGACTCCCAAGTGAAGATCCGCGGCTACCGGGTCGAGATCGGCGAGGTCGAGGACACTCTGCGCTCCCTCCCGCAGATCGAAGCCGCCGCCGCCCACGCACATCCCACGAGGCATGGGGACGCGCGCCTCACGGCCTACCTCGTCGCGCGAGGTGGGACCCGGCCGGACCCGGCCGAGGTGCGTGAAGAAATGAGCGAATCGCTTCCCGAGGCGTCGATCCCCACGGCGTTCGCGTTCGTCGAGGAGCTGCCGCTGAACGCGCACGGCAAGATCGACCGCGACCGGCTGGCCAAGCTCGCGGTGTCCCCGACGGCCGCCGGGTCCGGATCCACGCCGTCCGGGGACGAGCTGGAGCGAACCCTGTCCGAGCTCTGGGCCGAGGCGCTCGAACTCGAGCGGGTGGGGAGGGACGACGACTTCTTCGACCTCGGCGGGGACTCACTGGCAGCGGCCGAGATCGGGGCGGGAGTCCACGCCGCGCTCGGAGTGGATCTCGACATGCGGGCGTTCTCGGGGCATCCCACCGTGGCCGGAATGGCGGAGCTGGTGCGCGGCCTTCGCGGCGGCCCGACCGGCGAACGGGGAGCCCTGACGCGGATTCCGCGCGATCGACCCGTCCCCTGCTCCTTCGCCCAGGAGCGCATCTGGGAGTTCAGCCGCGACCCCCGCTCGTCCCTCAACTACACCGTCGCCGGGCTGAGCTTCATCGACGACGCCGCCGACGTGGAGATGCTGCGCACCGCCCTCGCCCCACGTGGCCGCGCGCCATGAGCCTTTGCGCACGACGTTCGCGGCGGCCGATGGCGTTCCAACCCAGATCGTTCACCCGGCCGAGCCGGTAGACGTCCGGCTGACGGACGTGAGCAACGCCCCCGACCCCGAGCGTGCGGGCCGGGACATCCTCTGGCGCGAGGCCAAGACGCCATTCGATCTCGAGCGCGGCCCCCTCCTCCGCATGCACCTCGCCCGGGTCGCCGGGGGCAGGCATCTCCTGATGCGGGTGAGCCACCACCTCGTCTGCGATCGGACCTCGTGGCGAATCTTCTTCGGCGAGGTGATCGCGGCCTACGAGGGCATGCGCAACGGATCAGCGCCCCGAGCGGACGAGCACCGGTCGCAGTACGCCGACTTCGCCGCCTGGCAGCGGCGCACCCTGCGCCCGGACGGACCGCGTTACCGCGAGCAGGTCGCCTGGTGGCGCCAAGCGCTCGCCCCGACGCCCCCTCGGCTCGAACTGCCCTTCCGCCGGCCTACGCCCGATCCGAACGCCACGGCCCCCGACGCCTTCTTCCACTGGGGGATAGACCCGTCGGTCGCCGCGACGCTCGACGAGCTCGGTCGCGAGCAGCGGGTGACCTATTACGCGGTGCGCCTGGCGCTCTTCTCCGCCCTGCTCGCACTCGAGACCGGCCAGGAGCAGGTCACGATCGGCGCGTATGTCGACACCCGCCGGCTTCCCGAGACCCGCACGATGTTCGGCTACTTCTCGAACCTGATCGCCCTGGTGCTCCCCTTTGATCCCTCGGCGTCGCTGCGCGGCTGGATCGCGAAGGTCGGGTTCCTGTTGGTCGAGGCGATCGCGCACAGCGACCTCCCCCACCAGCTCGTCCGGGAGGAGCTCGCCGTGGCAGGCGGCTCCGCCCCGGAGATCGACGCCATCTTCGCCGTCCACTACCCGCTCCCTGAGATCCCGTTCGGCGAAGCCGAGCCCCTCCTACCCAACCCGAGGCTGCTCGACGTGCCCTGGGGCTTCACCTTCACCCTCGATCAGGGCGACGAGGCCCGCCGTTGTCTGACCACCTTCGACGCACACCTGTACGACCCCGCCTCGGTGCGCAGATTCGTCGACCGCTACGTGGCCCTCGCCGAGGTGGCCGGCGCGAACCCCGACCGCCGGCTCGGCGATCTTCACCCCACGCTTCGCTGAGCGCCAGCCGAACGGTGCAAGCGCCGGAAGCCGAAGAAGTAGTCGACCCCGCTCACCACCGTGACCGCCACCGCTGCGTACACCAGCAGGTCCACGGAGAGCGGCGTCGGGTCGAAGGCGATCAGGCAGATGATCGCGGCCACCTGCAGTGTCGTCTTCAGCTTCCCGAGCCAGCTGGCCTGGATCACCACCCCCTGCTCGGCAGCCACCAGCCGCAGACCGGTCACAGCGAACTCACGCGCGATGATCACCATCGCGATCCAGGCGGCCAGGCGGTTCAGTGAGACGAGCGCGATCAGCGCAGCCGTCACCAGCAGCTTGTCGGCGATCGGATCCATCAGCTTCCCGAAGGTCGTGATCGCGTCCCGCTGCCTGGCGATGTACCCATCGAGCGTGTCCGTGAGCGCGGCCAGGGCGAACACACCGGCAGCGATCGCGTCCCCGTTCGGCGTCTCGTCGAGCAGCGCGACCACCACCACCGGCACCAGCAGGATCCGGATGACCGTCAGGGTGTTGGGAAGGTTGAGCGGGAACACGAGTTGGCAGTATCCCTGCCGCGTGGACTGGACCGTCTATCCGAACACCCCGATCTCGCGACTGCCGCGCCCGCTCCGCTATCCCGCGCTGTTCCTGCGCAACATCGTCTTCATCTTCCGGCGGCCTCCCGCGACGGCCCCCGCACCACCCGCGTCCCCGTACGTCTACGAGGGGGACGGGCTCGCAACGGTCGCCTACTCGCCCTTCCAGCACGACCGCGAATGGAGCGCGGCGTACGAGGAGATGGCCTCGGAGTGGTACCTCGAGGCGCCCGGACTCGACATTCGCTGGCGCATGTGGATCCTGACGAGCATGGCCAGGCAGGCCCGCCGGGTGCCGGGCAACGTCGCGGAGTTCGGCGTCTACCGGGCCGGCTGTGCCCGGATGATCCTCGGCACGGCCGGAACCGCTCCGGACGCCCGCTACCACCTGTTCGACACCTTCGAGGGCATCCCGGACAGCGAACTCACCGAGGGCGAGAGGGCGCAGGGCTACGTCGGGCGCCTCAGCAATACCTCCGTCGACTACGTACGGGAACGCCTCGCGCCCTGGCGCGACCAGCTCGTCTTCCACGTCGGAGACGTCTTCGAGACCATTCCCAAGGCCGACACCGGGGACCTCTCGCTGGTGCACATGGACCTCAACGCCAGCGCGCCGACCCGATTTGCCCTCGAGTACGCCTACGAGCGCCTCGTGCCGGGCGGGATCATCGTCTTCGATGATTACGGCCACGGCGAAGTGAACGACCAGCGCACCGTGATCGAGGAAGTCTGTGGGCCGCTGCCGGAGAACCTGATCGCGCTGCCGTCCCGGCAGGCGCTCCTGATCAGGCTGCCCTGACCCCGCCTCAGCGCCGTCGTGCCAGTTCCCTGGCGCGGGCGAACACCGCGTCCATCATCGGCTCGGTGAGCCTGCCGGTGAAGGTGTTCTGCTGGCTGGGGTGAAAGCAGCCGAGCAGGGACCACGACCCCTCGCCCGTACCGACCTCAGCCTCCGCGCCGTGGCCGAAGCGGGGCCGGGGCCGCGGCAGCTCCGCGCCCAGCTCGGCGAGCGCCAGCAGCGCCCCGGTCCAGGCGAACGAGCCGAGGGCGACGAGCACACTGCCGGCGCGCAACAGCTGCAGCTCCCGGATCAGGTACGGCAGGCAGTTGTCCCGCTCCTCGGTCGTAGGTCGGTTCTGCGGCGGGGGGCAGCGGTTGACCGCCGTGATGTACGCGCCCCGCAGCCGCAACCCGTCGTCCACGCTCACGGACGTCGGCTGGTTGGCAAGGCCGGCCCGATGGAGCGCCGCGAACAGCCAGTCCCCCGATCGATCGCCGGTGAAGATCCGCCCGGTCCGGTTGCCGCCATGCGCAGCCGGCGCCAGCCCGATGATCACGATCCGCGCCCGCGGGTCACCGAAGCCCGGCAGCGGCCTCGCCCAGTACGTCTCACCCTGGTAACGGCGCGGCGGCTCGGCCGCGCTCCGCTCGCGCCACTCGACCAGCCGCGGGCAGCGAACGCAGCTCGTGATCTCGCGATGGAGGGTGCTCAAAGAGTCGGCCATCGGTCCGTTGTCGGGTGGCTTCCGGACAGGCTCAAGCCTGCCGGTGCAGCTAGTCTCGCGCCGAATGCCGACGGCCGCCGCGCGCGAGAGGGGTACGCAGAGCAAGCTCAAGCGGGCCGGGGACCTCGCCGCCCAGGCGAGCTCCCTGCGCCCGGGAGATGCGAGCCTGCGCCGCGGCCTGCACGCCGGGATCGCGATCGTGCTGGTGCTCGGCGTCGGCCTCGCCGTGGTCGCCGCGCTGGGCGACTTCCCGCACGTCGATTGGCGCTTCCGACCGGCCGCGCTGCTGCTCGCGATCCTGGGATTCACCGTCTACCTGTTCGGCAGCGCGGCGATCTGGCGCAGGCTGCTGCGCGCCCTCGGCCCCGATCTGCCTCCACTGCGGTCGAGCGCGATCTGGTTCGCGTCCGGGTCGGGCGCTACGTCCCCACCGCGCTGCTTCTTCCGATGATCCGGATGGCGATGGCCGAGCGCGAGAGCGTGCCGAAGCGGATCACGCTGGCGAGTACCGTCTACGAGTTCGCGCTCCTGCTCACCGGGAGCGTCCTCGTCGGCGCCTACTTCGTCGTCACCCTGCCGGACCTCGAAGGCGTCTGGCAGCGCTACCTGGTCCTGATCCTACCCGCGATCGCGCTGCTCGCGATCCACCCGCGCTCTTCCATCCGCTGGCCGATTGGGCCCTCACACGGACCGGCCGCGCTCCCTCCCGGTGTCGCTGCCCGGATTGCGATCCATCGAGTTCGTCGTGCTCTATGCCGCGGTCTGCCTGATCGCGGGCCTCGCCATCTACTGCCTGGCGCAGGCGATCTTCCCGGTCGGCGCCGACAACCTGCCGACGGTGGTGAGCTCCTACGCCGTCGCCAATACCGTCTCGATCCTCGCCTTCGTCCTGCCGGGCCGGTTGGCGCTCGCGAGGCGAGCATGGCCGTCGCCCTCTCGCCGGTGATGCCGACTGCGCCCCCGTCGCGGTCGCGGTGCTCTCCAGAATCGTTCAGGTCGCCCTCGAGGTGGCGTTCGCCCTCGGCACCGTCATGCTCGCTCGGCGCGAGGCGGAACGCTCCGTGCCGCCCGGCCTCAGAGATGTCTAGGTTCAAGGTGCCGGGCGATCTCGCCCGAGCAGCATCCAGCCCGACGGCGAAGACGGCGCGAGGCGGTGCCATCCCCGCCTCAGCAGTCCGTTGAGTCTCCCCTGCAACCCCGGGTCAGCGGTGTACGCGTACTCATCCGCGTAGACGAAGTCCACGGGGACGGTCCTGAAGAAGTTCTGATTCCTGCCGGCGAGCTCCAGCTCCAGGTTCTCGCCGATCGGATCGTTCCAGGTCACACCGGTGCACGGATCACTCCGCCCGACGTAATTGCACGCGTCCGTGGCCGGATAGACGGCGAGGAGCCCTCTGTCCTCTCCGTGCAACTCGCCCCGGAACGGTTCCAGCCGAGACACCGCCTCCTCCAGCCGATCCCCGGGACCGATCTGCGGATTCGCATACCCCGCCCGATAGTGGTTGGGGATGAGAAGCAGGGCCACCGCCGCGAGGGGCGGTATCACGGCGCGCCACCCCTGCCCGACCCCGAGGCGGCGGGCGATCGCGAGCAGGCTCGTACCGAGCGCCGCGAAGACAAGGATGGTCAGGGGGAACAGATACGAAGGACGCGGGCGCGTCTGGAGCGCCGCGTAGAGAGCCGTCGACCCCATCGCCGCCAGAACGATCCATCCCCAGACCCGGTCGCGGATCCACTCCTCCCACCACCTCCGCCGGTCGGTCCAGATCAACACCGCGCCAATACCGATGACGACGACCACCGCGATCGAGCCGGCGAGTACCAGCCACGATCCTCGATCGACGGTGATGTAGTCCGGATTCGAGGCCGGGGCGATCGACCCGAACTTCGCGTTGAACAGCCCCAGCTCGAGGCCGCCGGGGAGCAGGTCCGCATTCCTGGCGAAATGCCTTGCGATCGCGCCCGGGTTCTCGACGGTCGCCTCGGTTAGGGAGGGCCGTGCCTGTCCGAAGTCCGGGAGTGTGTAGGCGCCGCACTCAGCTGCCGGGTTCGGGACCCGCACGTCGCCGCTCTGCCAGAGCCCGATCGCATAGACCTGGCAGAGGTTCACCTCGTGCTTGAGGCCGAGCTGGCTGAACACGGATCCCTCGGCCCCATTGCGCCAGCTCACCAACCCGAGCAGGGCCGCGAGGGAGACCAGCGGAATGGCCGTCGCCGCGGCAAGGGTCCTCCAGGACCGACCGCTCCCCCGTTTCCGCCGCCAGAGCTCGTACCCGATCCAGACCGCTCCGAAGACAAGGGCCGCCACGATGTTCTCGCTTCGGACGAGCAGCGACGACGCGAGGAGCAAGCCGAAGACTGTCGCGCGCCCAGCGAAACCAGACCACCGCAGGGCGACGAGCGCAATCGCCAGCCCAGCGAGGGCCCCGAACAGGTGGATCTCGTAGAGGACGTCGTAGTTTGCTGGGACGACCACCCACCAGAGCGCCAGGGACCAGGCGATACCAGGAGTGAGGAGCCGGCGCATCACCGCCAGGAACAGCGCGGCCGTCCCGAGCGCGATCAGGACCCTGTGCAGGATGGTGACCGCGAAGGGGTCGGGGACGATCCACTGCAGCGATCCCCAGAGCACGTGATAGAGCGGGTAGAAGGCGGGATCGACCTGGAGGTGATCCGCCCAGCGACTCGCCATCACGAAGTACGACGCGGTGTCGCCTGGCGTGAGGTCTCGGTGTTCCCAGATCCACCAGAGGACCTTTGCCTGGATCAGGAGGATCGAGCCGTACGCGAACCAGGCGGACCCCGCGACCCGCGTGAGCCGGCCGGTTATGCGGATGAGGCGACCGCCGGCATGTCCACGGCGCGGAAGGACTCGATCGTGCGCCGCAGCCCCTCCTTGAGCGGCATCTCGGCCTCGAACCCGATCAGCTCCCTGGCGCGGGTCGTGTCCAGGTATCGCTTTGGCTGCCCATCGGGCTTGGAGGAGTCCCAGACGGTCTTTCCCTCATAGCCGGTGAGCTCGCTGATCATCTCGGAAAGATCACGGATCCTGGTCTCGGTCCCGGTTCCGATGTTGACCGGGTCGGAGACGTCGAGCCTCTCGGCACAGAGGAGCAGCGCCCGCGCGGCATCGTCGACGTAGAGAAATTCGCGCGTGGGCTCTCCGGTCCCCCAGAGCACCACCTCGGGCTCGCCGCGATCGGCGGCGACGGCGTACTTGTGGACCATCGCCGCGATCACGTGGGAGTCCTCGAGGTCGAAGTTGTCGCCGGGCCCGTAGAGGTTGGCCAGCACCGGCACGCAGGAGTCGAGGCCGTACTGCCGCCGATAGGCGTCCGAGAGGACGAAGTTCATCTGCTTGGCCAGCCCGTAGGGCGCGTTGGACTCCTCCGGATAGCCGTTCCAGATGTCGTCCTCGGAGAAGGGAACCGGAGTGTGCTTGGGATAGGCGCAGACCGAGCCGGCCGCGACCAGCTTGGCGGCGCCCAGCTCCCTGGCGGCCTCGAATACGTTCAGGCTCATCTGCAGGTTGTCGCGGGCGAGGGGTGCCGGGTTGCGGCGGTTGAACCCGATTCCCCCGACGTTGGCGGCGAGATGAACAATGACCTCCGCGTCCTCGAGCGCGCGCAGGGCCGCCTCCCGCTCGCGGAGGTCGTAGTCCACCGAGCGGGCCACGCTCACGCCGGCGCCGAGCTCGCCCAGGAGGGCCGTCGTCGGCTTACCGAGGAAGCCGGCGCCGCCGGTGACGACCACCCGCTTGCCGGACCAGAAACCGCGATCTGGTGCTGCCGAGGCCATCCGCCGGAAGGCTAGCGGCCGGTTTGCGGCCCGGCGGGATCGAAACTCAGCGAGCGGACCGGCACTCCGAGGCGGCGTGGGTCGTCTATCCCATGTCGCCGGGGGCGCAGGGGGTTGCACGCGAGCGCGATCCAGTGCTCCCCCGGATCGATCTCGAACTCGATCCTTTCTTCCGTGACTTCGATTGGAACCCTCCGGTGGTCGACCGCGATCCGCGGATCGGCGGGGCGGGCTTCCCCCGGGCGCTCGAAGGGCCGCAGGAGCAGCCGGGCTCGCCTTCGCC
>Ga0126306_10001499_pt1 | contig 12533 bp, 13 predicted proteins | sample Plot27_FD_92592 | JGI IMG/M metagenome (GOLD analysis project Ga0126306, IMG submission 92592) | Serpentine soil microbial communities from UC McLaughlin Reserve, CA, USA - Plot27 | ecosystem: Environmental > Terrestrial > Soil > Grasslands | place: USA: UC McLaughlin Reserve, Lake County...
AGTTGTGGCGCTACCGTTCGGTCCAGACGACTTGGACGGATGATACTAAAATGATCGAGCCCCAAGCGTTGCTCGGGGCTCGAAGGGTAACTCGGAGCGAAAAGCGACCCTAGTGCGCGGTGTCTCGGGTCATCTCCGAATCAGAGTGGGTCATGGCGGTAGTATCCGTCATGCCGGGGGCCATAGCGGACGTGTCCGCGCCCGACGTCGTGCCCTTTCTGTCACCACATCCGGCAAGCACGAGAACTGCGGTCAACATCAGGATCGTCTTCATCGTCGCTCCATCAGGGGGCAGTTGCGGGTGAACTACACGGTCTGAACCGTTTACAGGGCAGACGTTGGGGCGAAGGTATGTCACTGTTCAGGATTCTGCAAGGTGAAGAGATTTGCAGCGGCACTTTGTCACGATACTCGAAGCGAATTGAGCCATGATAGAACCACGCACGTTCGGTGAATTGAAGAACAGCCGTTGGGCGGAGGCACCCTTCCGGGGCCGCTCGGTACGGGAAGAGATCCGGAGCAACCTGCTGAAGCGACTCAGCACTGGGCAGGCGATTTTCGAGGGCATTGTAGGCTACGAAGACACGATCTTGCCCCAGATCGTCAATGCCCTGCTTGCTCGACACCATTTCATCCTTCTCGGGCTTCGAGGTCAGGCTAAGAGCCGAATACTCCGAGAGCTCATGGGACTGCTGGACGAGCGGATCCCCACCATAGCTGGAAGCGAAGTGAATGACGATCCCTTCGCGCCCATCTCGAAGTACGCCCGAGAACTGTTGGCGGAGTGCGGTGATGCTACTCCCCTCGCGTGGTTGCGCCGGGATCAACGCTTCGTCGAAAAGCTTGCGACGCCTGACGTCACCATCGCAGACCTCATCGGGGATGTCGATCCCATCAAGGCAGCACGGGGCGGGCATTTGCTGTCCGATGAGCTCACGATGCACTTTGGCCTTCTACCCAGGGCCAATCGCGGAATCTTCGCGATCAACGAGCTTCCGGACCTTTCGGGGAAGGTGCAGGTGGGTTTGTTCAACATCATGCAGGAGGGTGATGTCCAGATCAAAGGATATCCGGTGCGCCTCCCGCTCGACGTGCTGCTTGCTTTCACGGCCAACCCTGAGGATTACACGGCACGAGGCAAGATCATCACCCCGTTGAAGGATCGGATCGGATCGGAAGTCATCACTCACTACCCGCGCACCGAGCAGCTGGGGATGGAGATCACCTCGCAGGAGGCATGGACCGAGCGAGGGGGTCCCAACATCGATGTGCCTGACTTTGTGCTCGAGCTGATCGAGCGAGTGGCGTTCGAAGCCCGAGAAGACAAGCGAATCGACAAGCGGTCCGGCGTGAGTCAGCGGCTTCCCATCAGCGTGCTCGAGAACGCTATTTCCAACGCTGAACGGCGCTCAGTGGGGCTCGGTGAGCAACGGGTTGTTCCCCGCGTGAGTGATGTGTATGCCGCGGTTCCGTCGATTACCGGAAAGCTGGAGCTGGAGTACGAAGGAGAGCTTCAGGGTGGTGACACCATCGCCCGCGACCTGATCCGGCGTGCTGCTGGCCGCGTCATGGAAGACCGGATGGGAGGCGCCGACCTCGGAAAGATCGTAGCCTGGTTCGATCAGGGCGGGGCGCTCAAGGTGTCGGGTGACGAGCGATCCGATCTCTGCCTGAAAGGCTTCGCAATGGTGCCCGCTCTGTTGGATGTCATCTCCGAGTTTGGGCTGGCAACTGTCAAGGACCCCCCGCGACAGGTCGCGGCCTGCGAGCTCGTTCTCGAGGGCCTGGCGTCACAAAAGCGGATCAGCCGGAGTGAGGAGTTGGGATATACTAGAGCCAGGCCGGAGCGGAGGGAGCCGGGGTACGGCAAAGGTGGTATCAGCTTCGGATAGGCAGCCAACCGCGCCTGCCGGCCTCTCTGAGGATCAGCTCGGTGACACCATCCAGCCCGAGAAGGCCGGTGTTCAGCACCATGTGGTAGTTCACGGGATCGTACCAGTCCCGGCCGTAGTGCTGGTGCAGATACGATGCCCGGGTTCTGTCAGTCTCGTCAACCATGCGTGCGGCATGCTCTGGATCAACCCCCAACCGCTCAGCCGCCTCGGCGATCCGGTAAGTGCGGGGAGCAACCAGCTGAACGTGGAGGCTGTCTCGTTCCCGGGCCAGCACGGCAGGAGCCGCACGGCCTACCAGGACCACCTTACCCTTCGCCGCTAACTCGGCTACCACCGTTTCCGTTATCCTGACCAGATCGGTCTCCTGAAGCTTGGGCACCGTACCACCGGGCACTCGCGCCGCGAATAGCTCAGGCGTCGCGGCTGCCAGTGTTCGGGCCAGCCGCTCGGCGAAGCTAGGCACCCGCTCCTCCCTTTCAGCAATGTCGGCTGCCGGCAGGCCGGCTCGTGCAGCGACCTCCTCGACCAACTCGTTGTCCACTACCCTCCACTCGAGTGCAGCCGCGACGCGCCGTGCAGTTTCGGAGCCACCTGCGCCGTACTGACGAGAAATTGTGATAATCATGGCTGGATGTACCCGTTCTCCTGCGCCTCAGCCCTAGCCAGCTTCTTTCCGCGCTCACGGGCTCCGCGCCTTCCCCGCCGTACCCGAACAGCACGAGCCATCCACCATGACACGCCGGCAGCTACCGCGAGGCAGACCAGGCCGCCGAACGCGAACGCAACCCGGACTCCAAACTTCTCCGCCACCCAACCCGCCTGGAATGAGCCGAAAGGAGCAAGTCCAAGCACCATGAATGAATAGAATCCCATGACGCGCCCCCTCAGTTCGTCCGGTGCGTCGCTCTGAAGGGTCGTGTTTGCTGCGATGCCACTCAACGCCATCGTCCCGCCGCATATCGTGTAGAGGAACACGGCTGACCAGAATCCAGGTGCGAAGGAGCCAAGCACGAGCATCGAGCCAAAGGACACTGATGAACCAAGCACCAGGCGAGACTGCCGGATGCGGCCGCCGAATGCAGCTGTGAAGAAGGCTGCGGCAAGTGCACCGACGCCAATCGCAGCCACCATGACTCCATAACCGCTGGCATCTAGCCCGAGCGCGTCTCGGGCGAAGACCGGCATCAACGGCATGAAGGAGAAACCGAAGATGCTGAACGTGCTGACGATGATCACCAGGGCACGCGGCCAGCGATGACCAAACACATAAGAGATGCCCTCTCTCAGTGCGGACCACACGGAAGCCGCGGCTGGAGCTCGCGTGGCACCAGTCTCCATGCGGACGAGGCTCGCGATTACGGCGAGATAGCTGAAGGCATTGGCAAAGAAACACGCCGCAAGCCCCAGTGTGGCGATCAATATTCCGGCCACGGCAGGGCCGATCACCCGTGCGAGATTGAAGGCACTTGAGCCCAGCGCAATCGCGTTCATGAGATCCTTCCGCTCCACGATCTCGGCAACAAACGCCTGCCGGGTTGGCACTTCGAACGCAGTCAGGAAGCCGAAGAACACCGCCAGGCCCATCACCCAGTGCACTGTGATCAAGTCCAGCGTTGTAAGTATCCCCAAGGTTAGGGCCTCGAGCAGCATCAGACTCTGCAGGACGACGAGAAACCGGCGCTTGTTTACCCGGTCCGCCACCACGCCGCCATACAAAGACAGCAGCAGAATCGGCAACGATCCCAGCGCAGTCACCAGCCCCACCTGAAAGGCGGAGTTGGTCAGATGCAGGACCAGCCATCCCTGGGCAATCGTCTGCATCCAGGTGCCGTACAGAGAGATGAATTGACCACCGAGGAAGAGCCGAAAGTTTCGGTGCTTGAGAGCCGCGAAAACCGTGTGGAGGGAAGAGGAGAGCACGGTCCAAAGGTCTAGGGTCAGGGATCGAGAGTCTAGGGCCTTCTTCGGCCATGGTGCGGTCACCGTCGTGCCGTTATCAATACAAAGAGTGGCTGCCTCACGAGATCTGACCCTGGAACCTCGACTGCCCATGCGCTTTACCACGTACTCGAAATACCATCCAGAGCTAGCGGACGCAGTCAATCTGCAAGGGCTGCTCGATCAGCTGAGCGACTTTCTGCTGCAATCCGGGTTCGCCGGAAATAACCCATCCTTCTGGCATGATGAGATGGGGGATGGCGAGCGCTCAATCGAGGGACTTCGGCAGGCGATCCTTCAGGCACTCATGGAGTCAGGGCAGCTGAACCCTGACATGCTGAAAGTGCTGCGGGGTGAGTCAACAGGAGACCAGGCGCGGGACCGTGAGATCGAAGCCGAACTTAGCGAGCTGCTCGACAAGATCGTACAGCGGCTGATGGACGAGGGTTATCTCAATGTCAGCCAGACTCCTCAGGTTCCACAGGGATACCAGTCAGTCTTTGGCCCTGGCGGGCAAGCACATTCAGCGGCGCAGCAGGTCCAGTTCAATCTGACCGAGAAGGGCATCGATTTTCTTGGATACAAGACGCTGAAGAATCTCCTTGGTAGTGTCGGAAAATCGAGCTTCGGGGCGCACGATACACCATATCTGGCAACTGGCGTCGAAGCCGAGGGAGTCAGTAAGCAATACGAATTCGGTGACGTCCTGAATCTTGACGTGCCAGCTACGCTGACCAACGCGATTGCACGGGAGGGTCTCGGCGTGCCGCTGAACATTGAGTACAGCGACCTCATGGTCAGCCAGTCAGAATATCGGTCATCTGCTGCCACGGTGCTGATGCTGGACTGCTCCCACTCGATGATCCTCTACGGAGAAGATCGCTTTACCCCTGCCAAAAAAGTGGCACTGGCGCTCACCCATCTGATCCGTACACAATTTCCGGGTGACAGCCTGCGAGTAGTGCTGTTTCACGACTCCGCCGAGGAGATTCCGCTGAGCGCACTGGCCACCGCCCAGGTGGGACCGTACCACACCAATACCGCCGAAGGTTTGAAGCTCGCGCGGCGCCTTCTCCTAGGACAAAAGAAGGACATGCGCCAGATCATCATGATCACGGACGGCAAGCCATCGGCGCTAACGATGCCAGACGGCAGGATCTACGTTAATTCGATGGGGCTGGATCCCCAGATTCTCCAGGCTACCTATCGCGAGGTTTCGAACTGCCGGCGCAGCGGAATCATGATCAACACATTCATGCTGGCGCGAGACAGGAGCCTAGTAGAGTTCGTCAAGCAGGTGGCGTCAATCTGCAAAGGCAAAGCCTACTTTACCAACACGATGACACTGGGCCAGTTCATCCTTATGGACTTCATGAAGCGCAAGACGCGGAGAGTCTCATAGCCGTCCCTTGGAGCCTGAATGAGCTCGCACCGAACTCTCCCTATACTCCTGGTTCTAGCACTCATCCACTGCAGCTCCAACGGCGGGGCGGTCGGCGACCCAGCCAGTCCGACCCCAGTCGCCGATCCACGCTCCGCCGAGGGTGGGCCCGGCTCCGCTAAACCTCGAGGCGCGGAACGCACTGAAAGGTCGGCCGTTCCGCTAAGACCAGACCAGGCACCCCTCGTTGAGGTACGAGCGGCGCTCCAAGCCGACAGCCTGCTGGGACGGCGTGTGCGTGTGTCCGGGAGGTGCATCGCTCGGGGGGAAGGCCGCCGCGCAGGATCTTGGACGCTCGATCAGGCGGGATTCGCCATCGAAGTACGTGGCTTGGTGCCGCTATCATGCGCCCCGGAAGAACAAGCCGATCTGACGATCTTCGCGCAGGTGGAGCCTAAAACAACCGGCAGCCAAGAGCACATTCTGCTCCGGCTGCCGGACTAGCTATAACTCTGATTCAGGGAGTTGGTGCGGGTCGCCCACCAACTATTCGCTTGACTGTCTGACCGGCCTGAATACCAGACGAGGGTCCTTCGAGCTCGTTGATGATGGCGAGCTCCTCGATCGAGATGGTCGATGGATACTGGGAGTTAAACTGCTCCAACGTGGTCTGCTGAGGCACTTTCACCAGCTCGACGCGTGCCGGTTGAACGTTGATCTTGGATGCGTCATTCAACTGCTTGAAGCTGCTAATCGCCGATTGGAACGCCCGATCGTAGGAGCCGAGCTTACCTCCGGGGGTATACCCGAGCAGCCCAAAGGTCTGGCCGTTGTACGAAACGAACGAGACGAGTCCCTCGATTTGACCCTGCTCCGTTTGCGCCTGAAAGTAGCTGGACGCCGCAGGCATCCCATTCACACGAGAGGTTGAGGAGTTCCCAGCCTGCACTCCCTCCTGGGTGAGGAACTGCCGTGCGGCTTGATCTGGTGGGGTCTGGCCAGCCAGACCCAGCTGAATGATCGCATCCTGACCCTCGCTGACACCTACTACTGCTTGAGGCAGGTTCTGAGTCTTGAAGCCGCTGGGGAACTGCATCTGAAAGCGCATCTGCGGGTGGTAAAATGTCGAGCCCTCAAAGTATCCCTGACGTGGGTCCTCCCCGAACGTGAGGCCCTGGACGCGCTTCAGGTATTCCTCACGGTCCACGATGAGCTTTCTCGCTTCCAGCGACGTGGTATCCAGCATCTTCTCGATATGCTCGATCCGGTTGCCGGGCTCAGGGTGAGTTGAGAGCCACTCGGGAAGCTTTCCGCCGCCTCCACCTTCACTCAGCCGGGCCAAGGTTTCAAAGACTTTCGGCATCTCTCGGACGTCATAGTTCTGACCCAGCGCATATCGGAACCCACCCTGGTCAGCCTGATTCTCCGCGTCCCGGCCGTATTTCAGGAACAACAGGCTAAGGCCCGCACTGGCGAGCTGCCCGTATTTGGCGATATCCGAAGAAACGATGCTCCCAATGCCCAGCCCCAGCGTTGCCAGCTGTGATTTGCTGATCTGCTGGACCGAGTGTCGGTTGGTAACGTGGGCTATCTCGTGTCCGATAACAGTCGCGAGCTCAGCTTCGGTGTTGATAGAACCCATCAGACCCCGGGTGACGTAGATGAAGCCTCCGGGAATGGCGAATGCATTCACTGACGCATCATCTACCACGTGAAATTCCCATGGCAAGTTGGGGCGTTCGGATTCTGCCGCCATGCGCTTGCCAATCTGCTAGACATATGCGTTGACAGCTGCATCCTTGTAGATACCGATCGACTGCTCGACGTCTTTCGCTCCCTGCTGCCCCATTTGTATCTCTTGAGATTCGGAGACTAGCGCAAGCTCGCTCTTACCTGTTACCGGATTTCTGGCACAGCCCATCGGGCCCGCAGCCAGGCCGGCGCCGAGTCCGAGAAAAGTGACGGAGGAGAGTGCCAGGGGCCGAGCCCGGATTAGCCTAAAGACTGAGCGAGTCATGGAAGCATCCTTTGTTCTCGTTCGGTCGCCGATGTACCGGTGGTTGTCCGGCCTTCGGCCGGTAGATCCCCAAGGGTAACCCCCCCTAGCCCTTCGTTGCTGTGATCCCCATCGCTCAATCCAAGGTCCCTCAGGGCATCGTCGTGCCAGGTCCCGGAACTCTCATGAGCACACTGGAGATGGCGCCGATGACGATTGACAGAATGATTGCCGCCAATATCACAACAGCGGTATAGCTCGCTGCTTTCTCGCGAGGCGTCTTCATCAGGACGGGTAGCCCTCGGTACAGCAAGTAGAGACTATAGATCCCGAGCAGAGTAAGGATGCGAAGACCCGGTATGAGCGCGAAAATGCCGGCCACCCAGCTCGCAGTGAGAGAGTACGCCGCCAGTTTCAACGCCTGGATCTGGCTCCGCTGGCCGTTAAACGTGGGTGCGAGCGCGTCTATGATGAGAGCCAATACGTACGTTCCAGCTAAGGTCAAGATGTAGGTAACCAGTGCCTGCGTAATCGCGGTACCGATTGGAACACGATAGGTACCGACAAAGGGAACGCCGATACCGAAGACTGAGTAACCGATGAGCTGGGCCAGCGGACCAATCGCCGCCAGGGGCATGATGTACCGCGTGTATAGCTCGGCGGCCGTCGCGGGCTCCGCGTCGATGACTTCCCACTCGGTCTTGGGCGATAGTAGGATACGTTTTACACGATCTACGAGGTTCATCGGCATCTCGTGGAGACTTATGAAGGATGGCTGGAGTAAAACCCGCGAAAAGGTGGGCCATCCACTGGCAACCGTAAAGAGGTGATCCAGATCAGGTGGACACTGGGGCTCTCGGAAGGCGCGAATTGGCGTTTCGGGAGTACTATATGATACCACCTAGGCAAGCGATCAGGTCGCCCACACCCGGAGCCCTTCGATGAGCCCACGTTTGTTCGTGTCCCTTCTGCTAATCCTTCCGCTCGCCGCCTGCGCCACAGGAAGTACTGTCCGGACTACCGACGGTGAAGATGGAACGGACAGTGGACCAGTGTCTCTGTCGCCGACACCGTCGCAGCAGCCAGATCCCGAGGCGAGCTCTCAACCGGAAGCACCCGCTCAACCGGAGGCATCTACTCAGCCACAGGCACCTGCTCAGCCCCAGGTTACCAACTCAGCCCAAGGATATGCCACTTACGATGGCACCAGCGCCTTGGAGATCCGCAGGATTGGACAGTGGACCCGTACCGGGATTGCAGAGGCCAGGCGTCTGGTGATCAGGGACGCGAACGGTTGGGCGCAATTCTGGTCTGAGCTGGGCACGGGTGAGCGTCCAGTTATCGATTTCACAAAGGACCTCGTTATTGCAGTGGCCGCAGGTCAGAGGCCTACTGGCGGCTACGAAATCGCGATCGAGAGTGTAAACCGGGTAGACGGTGAGTTGAGCGTCAGTGTGGTTGAACGTACTCCGAGTCCAAATTGTGTGACCACGGCTTCCCTGACTCAGCCCGTAGACGTTGTTGTGGTGCCTGCAGCCGATGCCCGGAGCTGGAGCTTCTTGGAACGTAAGGAGATACAGGCCTGCAAGTAGAGTGAGTTTCGGGCTGCAGTGCCAAATAGAAAAGACGGTTGTTGTATGTCCAAGCGCGGGCCGGACTTCCCGGCACGCGACGCTTCTGGCAACCACCCCCGCAACCCTGTGCTGCGAATTCTGAGCGTAACCTTAGAAATACCAACTACTTAGATTAGGCTTGACTTGCTGGTCAGGCGGGTTGTAATTCACCCGCAGGACCTACTTTCGGGGTCCAAAGCACCCTGTCCGGTGACCCTAAGTCACCGCGAAATGAGATTGCGCGGATGTCGTCGAACCCTGCTCGCACGTTCTCTTCAGCTCTCGCTCCTGCCGTGCCATCTATCGCTTTTCGCGATCTCGCTCCCGTTCTCCAGCCAACTATCTCTGCACCACGCGCACGGGTAGAGCCTCGGATCGACACACTGCACGGGGACACCCGGGTGGACAACTATTTCTGGCTCCGCGATCGCAACAACCCGGAAGTTATTGCCTATCTTGAGGCGGAGAACGGTTATACCACGGCCATCATGCGTCATACGGAAGCCCTCCAGGATCAGCTTTACCAGGAGATGAGGGGGCGGATCAAGGAGACCGACCTCTCGGTTGCCGAGCGGATGGATGCTTACTTCTACTATTCACGAACCGAGAGTGGGAGACAGTATCCCATAGTATGTCGCAAGCTCGGAGGCGAAGACGCTCCGGAGGAGATCCTGCTGGATCAGAATCAGCTCGCGACTGAACACACCTACTTCAGGGTGGGGGCGAGCGCAGTTAGTCCTGATCACCAGCTCCTCGCGTATTCGGTAGATACCTCGGGCGCTGAAGAGTTCACGGTCCACATCAAGGATCTCCGTACCGGGGAGTTGCTGAGCGAGAGGATTCGTGGCGCGTCCCAAGGAATCGCTTGGGCCAATGACAGCCAGACCCTTTTCTACACCCTTCTGGACAGCTCACGCCGGCCGTGCCGCCTCTACCGTCACACGGTGGGAACCAATCGGGAGTCCGGTCCTCTAGTCTACTACGAACCGGACGAGTCGTTTTTTCTGGACGTAAGCCGCACCCGGAGCCGCCGATATTTGATTCTGGATATTGCGAGTCACTCCACGTCAGAGGTCCGGTTTCTGAACGCGGATAACCCAGGCGGCACGTTCGAACTGGTGCAGCCGCGCGAGCAGGGTATCGAGTACAGTATCACTCACACCGGCTCACAGTTCTTCATCACCACAAACGCTGGTGCCCCCAACTTCCAGCTGATGCTAGCTCCGGTGCAGAGTCCGTCCAGAGCCTTTTGGACGCCTGTCCTGCCAAATCGTCCGGCTGTGAAGGTCGACGGGGCAGACGCCTTCACAAGACATCTGGCGGTCTATGAACGTGCGGCGGGTCTGCGCCAGGTACGGATCCTGGACCTGGTTTCGGGCGCGGAGCACCTGATCCGCTTTCCAGAACCGGTATACACGGTGCGGCCACACGCGAACCCCGAGTTCGACACGACGCTCCTGCGGTTCACCTACACGTCGATGATCACGCCCAGTTCGGTTGTGGACTACGACATGGAGACGCAGAGCTGGACCGTTCGCAAGCAAACTGAGGTGCTCGGAGGGTACGACCCGGGTCTTTACCAAAGTGACCGCCTGTTTGCCGTCGCTCCCGACGGCGAACGAGTGCCGATCTCGCTCGTCTATCGCTCCCCGATCGACCTGAACTCAACTCGTCCGCTGCTCCTCAATGGCTACGGCGCCTACGGGTTGAGCTACGATCCGGCGTTTTCGTCCAACATCCTGAGTTTGCTCGATCGTGGATTCGTAGTCGCAATCGCTCACGTTCGAGGGGGAGAGGAGCTGGGGAGGGCGTGGTATGAGGGAGGAAAGCTTCTCAACAAGCGGAGCACCTTCACTGACTTCATTGCCTGCGCGGAGTACTTGATTGCCGAGGGCTATACTGCCCCGGAGCGGCTGGCCATCAATGGCGGAAGTGCGGGCGGACTTCTCATGGGAGCAGTATCGAATCTCAGGCCGGATCTGTTTCGCGTCGTCCTGGCGGAAGTGCCGTTCGTCGATGTGATCAACACCATGATGGACGCCACGCTGCCTTTGACGGTCATAGAGTACGACGAGTGGGGCAATCCAAACGAGTCAGCCGCTTACGCAAACATCCGTTCCTACTCGCCATACGACAATATCGAAGCCAAGGATTACCCCAGCATGCTGGTCACCGCAGGACTCAATGACCCGCGGGTGGCGTACTGGGAGCCTGCGAAGTGGACCGCGAAGCTTCGGGCACTGAAGACTGACGGCAACCGGCTGCTGCTCCGCACGAACATGGGAGCAGGACATGGAGGAGCCTCCGGCCGCTTCGACTTTCTGCGTGAGATCGCGTTTAAGTACGCGTTCATGCTCGACGTGATGGGTATCGCATGAGGTCTTATGGGTCCACCTTAGAAGACCTTGATTCACCAGAGCGGCGAGCGGGGCCAGCGCCGAGCGGGTAGGTGTCTAACCCGAGAGTACGACCCGCCGCGCCAATGAGTACTGCCAAGGCAATTGCCACCAAGGCAGCATCGTTGCTCCACGGACTCCAAAACCAAGCGCCCCCGAGCATGTAGTTGATCGATAGAAGTATCCCGAGAGCCGCCGAGCCTCGGGTGAGCAAACCCAGGATCAGCGTCACCCCCACGAGCAGCTCTCCCCACGTGATGACGACAGCAATTGCAGGTGCGTTGGGCAAGACGACGCGCTCGGCGAACCTCTAATAGAACGATGTCCGCCCTCATGGCCACCTGCTGGACAAACGCCCTGTATTCTGGAATTGGGTCCCGCTGAACCTTGGGACTGGTGGCGAGGAGAGAAACAATGCCAAGAACCTCGAAAGGTACGCACGTCACCGCGCGCCTGACGCGGCGACCCATATTTGGTGGGTCCACCTTCATGGAGGAGATGTGAGAGTACGAGACATCATGACCCCGGATCCAGCCCGCTGCACACCTGAGACAACTGCTCAGGCCGCCGCGGTGCTCATGCGCGACAACGACTGCGGCTCCATCCCCGTCGTCGAGAATACCAGCTCGAACAGGCTCGTGGGCACCGTAACTGACCGTGACCTTGCGATTCGCGGTCTCGCTGTGGGCAAGGGCCCTGAGACGAAGATCGGTGAGATGATGACGCCTCGGCCGGTTACCTGTGTGGCAGAGGACGAGGTCGAAGACGTGCGGCAGGTCATGATGGAACAGCAGGTCCGCCGAGTCCCCGTCGTGGACACCGGTGGTGTCCTCGTAGGCATCGTGGCTCAGGCGGACCTTGCCAGGGAAGATGGAGCAGCGAGCGACCGGGAGGTTGGCCGAGTCGTCGAGGCGATCTCAGAGCCTCGGAGTGACCTGAGAGAGTAGCGGAGGCAGAGTCGTTACGGCTGAGGCGGACACTTGGCGCGCCTCAGCCGTTGATCGTCTTCATTCCCGCCTCGTGGTACCGATCGCCTGAGGCGGCGCCCTTTGGAGCCACCTCTTCTATCCGCTCCAAATCAGTGGCTGTCATCTCAATCCCGAGCGATTGCACGTTCTCATCCAGGTACCGGCGCTGCTTGGTCCCTGGAATGGGGACGATGTCCTCTCCCTGCGCCAGAAGCCAGGCCAAAGAGAGTTGGGCGGACGTGCAGTTCTTTTGACGGGCAATCTCCTCCACCCGCGACACCAGGTCGAGGTTCTTCTGGAAGTTGTCGCCCTGAAAACGTGGTGAGTTCCGGCGGTAGTCGTCCTC
>Ga0126306_10001500_pt1 | contig 12528 bp, 8 predicted proteins | sample Plot27_FD_92592 | JGI IMG/M metagenome (GOLD analysis project Ga0126306, IMG submission 92592) | Serpentine soil microbial communities from UC McLaughlin Reserve, CA, USA - Plot27 | ecosystem: Environmental > Terrestrial > Soil > Grasslands | place: USA: UC McLaughlin Reserve, Lake County...
CGGCTCGTGCTCGTCGACTCCGCGGAGACGCCGCTCTTCGAGATCGAGCGAGAGCTCGTCGAGGAGCGAGAGTTCCCGGCGAGCGTGCCGGTCCTCGCCGACTGCGGCAACCGCGCGAAGCTACAGCAGGTCTTCGAGCGCTACCGGCCCGAGGTCGTCTTCCACGCCGCGGCCTACAAGCACGTGCCGCTGATGGAAGCGAACCCGATCGAGTCGGTGCGGAACAACGTGCTGGCGTCCCGCTCCGTCGCCGACGTCGCCGTCGAGTTCGGTGCGGAACGGTTCGTGTTGGTGTCGACCGACAAGGCGGTCAACCCGAAGACCGTGATGGGGCAGTCGAAGGCGCTCTGCGAATGGGTCGTCGAGGCGTACGGGCACCGCGACGACGTCCCGACGCGCTTCGTCGCTGTTCGCTTCGGCAACGTGCTCGGTTCCTCGGGCTCGGTCGTTCCGATCTTCCGCCGCCAGCTCGAGCGCGGCGGACCGCTCACCGTTACCCATCCCGAGATGACCCGGTTCTTCATGACGATCCCCGAGGCGTCGTCGCTCGTCGTCCAGGCGGGCGCGATCGGCGGTCGAGGTGAGGTCTACGTGCTCGACATGGGCGAGCCCGTTCGGATCGTCGATCTGGCGGAGAACATGATCCGCCTCTCGGGCCGGGCCGACGTGCACGTCGCGTTTGTGGGTGTCAGGCCCGGCGAGCGGTTGCACGAGGAGCTCTGGAACGAGGGCGAGACCGTGCACCCGACTCCGTACCCGAAGATCTCGCGGGCGACCCGGCAGCCCGTCGATCCGGTCTGGCTCGGGGAGGAGCTGAACGCGCTCGAGCGGCTCGTCCAGGAAGGCGACACGCTGGAGCTCGTCTCCCGGCTCGCAGCGATCGTGAAGGCGCCTGTGCGCACATTGGCACAGTCGCGTTCGACGCCGGTCACGCCGGCGTAACGCTGCGGGCGGGCTCCGTCCCGCGCCGTCTCTACGGTTGAACGTCCTGATGGACGAGCAGCGCACTCTCGAAGGTCTGAACCCGGAGCAGCGCCGGGCGGCCGAGGCCGTCTGCGGGCCGGTCTGCATCCTGGCCGGTGCAGGCTCGGGCAAGACGACCACGATCACCCATCGGATCGCGAACCAGGTCGCGACCGGTGCATTCATCTCCGAGCAGATCCTCGCGGTCACGTTCACCGACAAGGCCGCGGGCGAGATGCGTGCCAGGCTCGCCGCGCTGGGCGTCGAGCGCGTGCGTGGGGCGACCTTTCACTCCGCCGCGCTCGCGCAGCTCTCGTTCTTCGGGAAGGTGCCGAACCTGAAGATCCTCTCCTCGAAGGTGCTCACGCTCCGCTGGATCGGCAACTCCCTCCCGATGCCGTACAAGTTCACCGCGGCGGCCGACCTCGCGACCGAGGTCGAGTGGGCGAAGAACCGGCGGCTGACCCCCGAGACGTACCTCGACGGCCTCGGCGAGCACGAACCGCCGATCCCGCCGGAGTTGATGCAGCGCGTGTTCCGCAACTACGAGCAGCGAAAAGAGGAGCGAGGCTCGGTCGACTTCGAGGACCTGCTCGCGGGCGCGGTCGACCTCTACGAGCGGGACAGCGACGCGCTCGGCGTCGTGCAGGCGCGCTACCGCGCATTCACCGTCGACGAGTACCAGGACGTGAACCTGCTTCAGCAGACGCTGCTCCAGCTCTGGCTCGGCGAGCGCGACGACCTCTGCGCCGTCGGCGACGACTACCAGGCGATCTACGCGTTCACCGGCGCGAGCCCACGTCATCTGCTCGAGCTGCCCGAGCGCTACCCGCACGCGACGGTCGTTCGGCTCGAGGCGAACTACCGCTCGACGCCAAAGGTGCTCGAGCTCGCGAACCGGCTCGTCCCGAAGCTCGGCGGCGCGCCGAAGACGTTGCGCGCGACGCGAGACGACGGGCCCGCGCCGGTGGCAAGGCCGTTCGCGTCGCTCGTCGACGAGCTCGACTTCATCGTTGAACGAGTCCGCGCACTGCAGGCCCACGGTGTCGCGTACGACGGAATGGCCGTCCTCTACCGGCTGAACGCGCGCTCGGCCGACTTCGAGGCAGCGTTCGCCGAGGCGAAGATCCCTTTCCAGGGCGCCGCCCTTCTCGAGCGCGACGCCGCGCGGCAGCTGCTGAAGGTGCTGCGCGGCCGCGACGAGCTCGCGGCCTCCGAAGAGGTACGGCGCGTCGCGCTGGAGCATGGGTTGCTCGAAGCGCCTCCGCAGCGGATCGGCGAGCGCGAGGAGACGCGGCAAAAGGACCTGAAGCTCCTCGTCGCCTTGGCGGCAGACGCCGGAACAGTGGGCGAGTTCATCGCGGAGCTGCGTGCGCGGTTCTCGAGCAGCGGGGCCGGAGGCGTGCACCTTCTCACCTACCATCGCGCGAAAGGACTCGAGTTCGACGCGGTCTTCCTTCCGCGCCTCGACTCGCGTGAGCTCCCCTCGAAACGGGCGAAAACGGACGATGAGATCGCGGAGGAGCGGCGCCTGTTCTACGTGGGGATCACACGCGCGCGCCGCCATCTGACGCTGACGTGGTCGGCGAAGCCGAGCCGCTTCCTGACCGAGCTCGGCGTCGGGTCCGCGCCGCCCGTCGTCGCCGACGATACGCTGCTTCTCTCGCTCAAGCGCTGGCGCCTTGACCGCGCGAAGGAGGAGGGGAAGCCGGCGTACGTCGTCTTCCACGACGCGACACTCGCGGAGATCGCTGCGCGTCGGCCCGGGAGCCTCGCGGAGCTCGGCGGCGTGTCGGGCGTCGGCCCTGCGAAGCTCGAGCGCTACGGCGAGGACGTGCTGGCCGCGGTCGCCGCCGGGGCCGAAGCCCCGGCGGCATAGCGCGCGTCCGTTACGGGTTCGGGACCCGGATCAGCAGGAGCTGTCCGCGCTCCCTCCGAGGCACTGCGGGCGGGTCGTTGCCGACGCCCGCAGGCATGTCCCACTGGTGGGCCTGGACGTCCACGAGGAACGCCCCCGCTCCGAAGACGGCCGAGGCGTCGACGATGCCGCTCGACTCCCAGGTGCCCTTGTTCGTGATCGGGCTCGGGGACTGGTCGACTTCGGCCACGACGGTGAGCGCGTGGGTGGCGAGGTCGTACCGCCAGATCCGCGCGTTGGTCGCACCGGCGAACGTCGGCTGCGCATTGTGCGAGCCGGGATCCTCTTGGAAGTAGATCGCGTTCTTCGTCGTCTCGACGTTGTCGGGTTGGTGCGGGATCGTCGCGTCGTTGTAGCGCGGCAATCCCGTAGCCGGGTTCCGATCGAAGTTCGCGCCCGGAAGGATCGAGAGCTTTGCGCCCGCAAGTGGATTACCGCCGAGCTCGATCTTGTAGAGGCGGCCGTTCGGGTAGTCGCCGCCGCCCGTCGGGCTGCGGAAGAGCCTCCCGGTCGTGGCATGAGGCTTGGCTCGTGGCTCGCCGGTGTCCGCGAAGTAGACGATCCTCGGGTTCGTCCGGTCGTAGGCGAGATCCTCGATCCGGATGAACTGGAACACGTTGTTCAGGTTGCTCCAGTGCTCGAGCACCCACTGCGGTCCGTCGGGCATCGCGGGCGTCGCAGGGATCGCCGCTGCCGGCGTCGGATAGCCGAAGTCGGCAGAGGTGACCTCGCTGCCGTCGTCGTCCTTGCCCGTCGCGATCTTCCGCGGCACCTCGATGAAGTGACCGTCGACAGTCATGCCTTCGGTGACGTCGCCGTAGTCGTTCACGCCTGCGGGCGAGTCCGCGACGAAGGCGTAGAGCTTGCCTTCGTCGTTCCACACCGCCGAGCCGCTCGACGCCCCGTAGAGATAGAGCTGCGACGCAGGTGCGTCGAACGTGTCGTCGCCCGAGAGGACGACGGGATGCCCATAGCCCGGGACTGCGACCGAGTTCTCGTGGTTGTGACGCCCCATCCCGTAGATCGAGCGATATGCGCCGCTCTGGATGTCGTACGCGACGACAACGCCGCCCTGCTCCGCTCCGGGCTCGCTGAGCGAAACGGCGGGCTGGTGCCATGAGTCCTCCTGCCGCAGGATGATGTCTCGCGCTTCCTCGTTCGTGAACATGAGATCGCGCTCGAAGCCGTGCTCCTGGCTCACGACGAAGTTCGAGCAGAACCGCTGGTAGCCGGCGCTCAACGGGATGACGTACTCGCCCTTGAGGACGCCCGCGCTGTGCTGCTGCAGGCGCAGCTGGCTCACCGTTGCGTTGCTCGGATCCTGCCGTGTGGCCGGAAACGGGACGAGCGACAGCTCGTGGTTGACGAGGATGTCGACCGTGCCGCGGCCGTTGACGCGTGCAAGCGAGATCCCGTCGGGGATCGCCTCGAACATGTAGTCGCCGACGGTGTCGCCGACCGAGATGATCGGCTTGACGGTTGTCCCGTTCATGCCCGTCAGAAGTGCGGGCTGAGCGGTCTGGAACCCGGAGTCGTTGTCCCCCGCGCTCGCAGGAACAGCGACAAGTGCCATGAGGCTCACCGCAGCCGCCAGCACCACGAACAGTTGCTTTCTCACCCTCTCCCCCTCGTCAGCTTGCGAAATCGGGGTCGATCCTACGCCGCCTCGAGGAGGAGGTCGAGCATGATGTGCGGATCCCGCCGGATTCGAAGTAAATCTGTGCTTCGCTTCTGCAATTGGAGCGCCCGCGGGTCGCTGAGGGGCACTAGTCGGCCGTCCCTGATCAGCGCCTCGTCGACGCCGCCGAGCCTGCCCCCGTACGTCGTGTAGACCGGCACGCCGAGCGCCGCAGCCTCGCGGTTCATCGTGCCGCCCGCCGACACCACGAGGTCGGCGGACGCGATCAGGCTCTGGGCGTCGACGGCGCGGTCGGGAACGATCACGGAGGGGAGCTCGAGCTGCTGCACGAACGCGCGCTGCTCGTCGGTGCGTGGAATCACGATCGCGTGCACGTCGTCGCGACTTCCGAGGAGGTCGAGCGTCTGGGGGAAGAGCGGGTTCGAGTGCCGGTGGTAAAGCGAGACGTCGGGCGGTGGGCGGAGGACGACCAGTACACGCGCCGGGTTGAGCTCCCACGCGTCGAGCACCGATGGATCCGGCTCGAAGTCGGCGAGGTAGTACTCCTCCTTCAGTCCCTCGTACTGGAGCAGCTTGTTCTCGTCGACGCCGTAGGGACGGAGCCGCTCCGGCGGGATCGCGTCCGGCACGACGATCTTCGTCGCCGCGCGGCACCCGAGCTGGTGCTGCAGCCACGCCCACTCGTAGTCGAACGTCGTCGAGCTCGGGACGCCGAGCCGACGCGCCGTGATCGTCAGCTCGTGCGAGCCGTGCGCCAGAGCGACGTCGAAGTTGCGTCCCTTAGCCCAGCGCCGCAGAGCGCGCAGACGGGAGGCCAGCGCGCGCGCCTTCCCTGTCCGCGAGCGCCCACCGTGCTTCCCGATCACCTCCGCCTCGAGCCCGTGGAGCTCGAGCAGCTGCAGTGTCTGGGCGTACTCGCGCGCCGTGATCTCGACCTCGTCGCCGCGTGCGCGCATGATCTGGATCAGCGGCCGGAAGACGAGCACGTGCGCGCTCGCCGTCATGTCGATCCAGACCTTCACGCCGCGAGGAGCTCGGGAACGCGCGGGCGGCCGGGCGTGCGTTCCACGTGACGCTCGTGCCAGAGGGTGAACGCGAGCAGGCCCCAGAGCTGGCGCGAGCGGTCCTCACGCCGCGCGACGTGCTCGTCGATCAATCGCTCGACGACGCGAGGCTCGAAGAAACCCTGTCGCCGGAGCGTGTCGGCCGAGAGCGTCTCCCGCGCGAACGGCTTGAGCTCGCCGCGCAGCCACGCGGCGGCGGGAATCGAGAACCCGCGTTTCCTGCCCCAGACGATCGAGCGCGGCAGAAGCGGCTCGGCCGCCTTGCGGAGCAGCACCTTCTTTCGCAACCCGCGCAGCTTGTGCCGCGTCGGCAGGGCGTGCGCGAAGGAGGCCACGACCGGGTCGCAGAACGGGACGCGGGCCTCGAGCGAGTGCGCCATCGAAGCACGGTCGGTCTTCACGAGCAGGTCGTCGACGAGGTACACGGCTCGGTCGACGTCCTGCAGGCGGGCGAGGAGCTCCGCGCCGGGTGTCTCGGCGTACGCGCTGCGGTAGAGATCCAGTGGGTCGAAGCCGTTCCGCCGGCCCGTCAGCTCCGCGCGCAGATCCGGCGAGAAGATCTCCTTCCAGCCGTGGTGGCGTTCGAGCGGCGGAAGGTGCGCGGCTCGAACGAAGCGCTTCGCGCGGTAGTCGAAGCTCGCCTTTGCGCTCGAGCTCGGCAGGCGCTCTACGAGCGGTGCCGCGAGCCGAGCGGCGCCGCCGTAACGCTCCGCGAGCAGGTCGGCGGCGTACGTGTAGTAGCCGCCGAAGAGCTCGTCGCCGCCTTCGCCCGACAGCGCGACCTTCACGTGCCGCGACGCGAGCTCGGAGACGAGGTAGGTGGGAAGCGCGGACGAGTCGGCAAACGGCTCGTCGAACGCCTCGGCGAGCGCCGGCAGCAGCAGCGCAGCGTCGGGCCGCAGCACGAGCTCGTGGTGGTCGGTCGCGTAGCGCTCCGCGACCTTGCGCGCGTCACCGAGCTCGTCGAACGAGTCCTCCTCGAACCCGATCGAGAACGTGCGCAGCGGATCGGAGCTCTCCTGCGACGCGAGCGCTGCGAGCAGCCCGGAGTCGACCCCGCCGGAGAGCAGCACCCCAACGGGAACATCGCTCACGAGGTGCGCCCGGACGGAGTCGCGCATCCGTGCACGACATTCCTCGACCAGCTCGGCCTCGTCGTCTTGCCTGACGTCGGCGGCTGCGACCGGAACGGGGCGCGCAAATCGCTCGAGCCGTGCCTCGCCGTCCTCCCAGAGGAGCACGTGGCCGGCGTCCAGCTTTCGTGACTCGCGGAAGATCGTGAGTGGGGTGGGGATCGAGTTGAACGCGAGGAACGCCTCGAGCGCGTCGACGTCGAGCTCGCCTCGCGGCAGCGCGCGCAGCTCGGAAGCGAAGGCGAGCCCGTCCGCGTCGACCCGGTAGTAGAGCGGCTTGATTCCGAACGCGTCGCGCGCGAGCAGCAGGCGCGACCGCCGCGCATCCCAGAGCGCGATCGCGAACATCCCGCGCAGGCGGCGCGCGAACGCGCTGCCCCACTCCTCGTAGGCGTGCACGAGGACTTCGGTGTCGCATCGTGTCCGGAACGCGTGCCCTGTGCGCGCGAGCTCGGCGCGGAGCTCCTCGTGGTTGTAGATCTCACCGTTCTGCACGACGTGGACCGATCCGTCCTCGTTCGCGATCGGCTGGTCGCCGCCCTCGAGATCGATGATCGACAGCCGTCGCGCTGCGAGCCCGACCGGACCGTCGAGGTGGTACCCGTCGGAGTCTGGTCCACGGTGCACGAGCGTCGCCGCCATGTCCTCGAGCACGCCGCGCTCGGCGACGACGTCGCGCCGCGCGACTCCACAGATCCCGCACATCGGCGGAACTCTACGGAGGCCGTATCGTCCCGTGATCGATCTCCACTCCCAAGAGCTGTGGCGGCTTCTCGGGCTGCTGCTCGGCGTCGGGGTCCTCGTCGTCCTCGCGCCGGTCTTGCGGATCCCGTACCCGATTCTGCTCGTGCTCGGCGGGCTCGCGCTCGCGTTCGTGCCGGGGCTGCCGGAGTTCGACCTGCCGCCCGATGTGATCCTGCTCGGGTTCCTGCCGCCGCTCCTCTACTCGTCGGCGTTCTTCACCTCGGTGCGCGACCTGCGCTCGAACCTCAGGCCCGTCTCCATGCTCGCGATCGGGCTGGTCGCCGTCACGATGGCCGGCGTCGCTGTCGTTGCCCACTGGCTGGTCGACGACCTGACGTGGCCCGCGGCTTTCGTTCTCGGCGCGGTCGTGTCGCCCACCGATCCGATCGCCGCAACCTCGATCGGGCGACGCCTCGGCGTTCCGCGCCGCCTGATCACCGTGATCGAGAGCGAGAGCCTCCTGAACGACGCGAGCGCGCTCGTCTTCTACCGGACCGCGGTCGTCGCGACGGTCGCCGGCACGTTCTCGCTCTGGGAGGCGGGGCTGCGACTCGTCGTCAACGCGGTCGGAGGGATTGCGATCGGGTTGGTCGTCGGCTACCTCGTGCGCCAGGTGCGCAGGCGGCTCAACGACCCGCCGACCGAGATCACCGTCGCGCTCATCACCGCGTACCTCGCGTACCTCCCCGCGGAGGCGCTCGGCGTTTCGGCGGTGCTCGCGGCCGTCACGGTCGGCCTGTACATGGGCTGGTACACCCCCGAGCTCACGAACGCCGAGACCCGGCTGAACGGCGAGGCCTTCTGGACGATCTTGACGTTCATCCTCAACGCCGCGCTCTTCGTGCTCGTCGGGCTGCAGCTCCCGCACGTGCTCGACCAGCTCGAGGGCTGGTCGACGAGCGAGCTCGCGGTCTCGGCGGCCGGCGTGTGCGCGGTGGTGATCCTGATCCGACTCGCGTTCGTGTTCCCGCTCGCGTACGTTCCGCGATTCCTCTCGCGGACGATTCGGGAGCGCGGCCCGTACAAGAACTGGCGCATCCCGCTCGTTCTCGGCTGGACGGGGATGCGCGGCGCCGTCTCACTCGCTGCGGCGCTCGCGATTCCGCTGACGATCGACGCCGGCGCCCCCTTCCCGGGACGGGAGATCATCATTTTCCTCGCGTCGTGCGTGATCCTCGCGACGCTGGTCCTGCAGGGGCTCACGCTTCCGCTTCTCATCAAGCTCGTCGGCCTCGAGGAGGACGGGGCGGCCGCGACCGAGGAGGCGAACGCGAGGATCCGCGCGGCCGAAAGTGCGCTTGCGCGGCTCGAGCAGTTCGTCGAGGCCGGTGAGATCCGCGAAGACACTGCGGAGCGGATTCGCGGCCTGTACACGTTCCGGGCCGACCGGTTCCGCGAACGGCTGGACGATGACCGAAGCGAGATCGAGGAGCGCTCACAGGCCTTCCAGCACGTCCGTCGCGAGCTCCTACGTGCGGAGGAGCAGGCCGTGCTCGAGCTGCGTCGCAACGGCGTGATCTCGGACGACGTGATGCACCAGATCCTGCGTGACCTCGCGCTCGAGGAGCTACGACTGGACTTTGGCGCCTAAGGATTGCCTGAGCACGCGCCAAGCCGTCGACGCAAGTGTCCGCAGATACAGCCGCACCGACCTGTCGGCGATCCACTCGAGGTCGTGCGCGAGCTTCTCCCCCCACGACGTCTCGCGGCTCTGCCGCAACTGAGCGAGGCCTGTCAGGCCGGGGCGGACGACCAGCCGCTGCCAGTACGCGGGTAGCTCGGCGGCGAGCTCCTCGAAGAAGCGCGGGCGGATCGGTCTCGGGCCGACGAAGCTCATGTCGCCGCGGAGAACGTTCCAGAACTGCGGGAGCTCGTCGAGCTGCGTCGCGCGGAGCCGGCGGCCGAGGCGCGTCGTCTCGGCACGTGTACGGCGGACGAGCTCCCCCTCGAGGTACGGACCGAGCCGGGTCTCGGCGTCCGGACTGAGAGTGCGGAACTTCAGCATCGTGAACATGCGTCCTTCACGCCCGACGCGCTCGCCGCGGTAGAGGATCGGACGGCCGCTCGTCGCGAGGATCGCGAGCGCGATCACGATCTGAACCGGGAGGGAGACGACCATGAAGAGCGTCGAGAGCGCGATGTCGAGCGCGCGGAGCGCGAGGTCCCGGCCGCGTCGCGGCGTGCCCTGGGCCAGCGCGGCGTAGCGCTCGGCGAGGGATTCGGTGACTTCAGTCATAATAGATGCTTATGGACACGCGTCAGCTCGCTGCGTTTTGCGCGGTCGTCGAGAGGAAGAGCTTTTCACAGGCAGCGGAGCGCCTCGGCGTCACACAGCCCGCCGTCAGTCTCCAGATCAGGGCGCTGGAGAAGCGGCTCGGCAGACAGCTGCTCGACCGCTCGGGGCGGCGCGTCGAGCCGACCGAGGCCGGCCGACGGCTTTACCGCAGTGCGCAGCGGATGCTCGCGCTCGAGGACCAGCTGCTAGAGGACGTGGCGACGGTGGGCGAGGGCGAGCTCACGGGAACGCTCGACCTGGGAGCCTCGACCGGGCCGGCAGCGATCGTGCTGCCCCTCCTGCTCTGCGAGTTCCAGGCCGAGAACCCAGGCGTCAAGGTGTCGCTCACGGTCGCCGACACCCACGCGGTCGTCGAGCTCGTCGCCGCCCGCGAGCTCGAACTGGGGATCGTGGGCGCGGCGCGGCGCCAGCGCGGCGTAGCGTTCGAGCCCTTCTTTCGCGACGAGGTGATCCTCGCAACGCCGCCGGACCACAAGTTCGCGGGCCGCACGATCTCGCTCGACGAGCTGCGCAAGGAGCCGCTGATCGTGATGCAGGAGGGCGGCGGCGTTCGGCAGCTGCTCGAGGATGAGCTGCGCCGGAGCGGCGAACGGCTGCGTGACTTCGACGTCCCGCTCGAGCTCGGTCTGCAGGAGTCCGTGCGGAGCGCGGTCCTCGCCGGCTACGGCGTCACGTTCATCTCGCGTTCCGCCGTCGAGGCGGAGCTCGCCGCAGGGACGCTCGGTGAGGCGCGCGTGCGCGGGCTGAACCTCGTGCGCGACGTCTCGCTCGTCCGCGCAGCGCGGAAGTCGCCGACGCGAGTCGCCGAGGCGTTCGTCGCGTTCGGCAAGGAACGCTTGGCGTGATCGTCCGCTGGGGGCTGGACGCGCTCCCGGAGGTCCTCGCCGAGGTCGGCATCGCGCGACCGCTGCTCGTCGCGAGCGAGCGGTGGTCCGCGCTCGACCTTCCTTCGGTCGCCGCGTGGCACGAGATCCCGTCGCACCGGATCGCGGTACCCGACGGCGTCGACGGCGTGCTCGCGGTCGGCGGCGGGAGCGCGATCGACACTGCGAAGGCGGCGTCCGCGGCGCGGGGTGTCCCGGTCGTCTCCGTGCCGACCACGTACTCCGGGTCCGAGTGGACGCCGACCTTCGGCGTTCGCGACCCCGATCGAAGAATCGTCGGAGGCGGCGGCGGCGCACGCATGGCCGGGATCGTCTACGAACCGAAGCTGACCCTCGGGCTCCCGCGGGCGGAGTCGGGCGGAACGGCTATGAACGCGCTCGCACACACCGCCGAGGCGCTCTACGTGCGGGGGCGAACCGACGCAGGCGACGAACGTGCGCTCGAGGGGGCCCGGCTGATCGCCGAGGTGCTGCCGCTCATGCTCGAGCGGCCGGACGACCTGGAGCTGCGGACGCACCTGCTCGAGGGTGCCGCGTACGCCGGCGAGGCGCTCGCCCTGGCCGGGCTCGGGCTCGGCCACGCGATGGCCCAGGCCGTCGGCGGGGCGTACGGGCTGCCGCACGGAACGATGAACGCGATCGTGCTGCCGGCGGCCCTTCGGTTCAACGCGCGGGTCGTGCCCGAGGCCGTGCGGCGCTTCGGGGAGGCGATCGGCGCGCCGGGCGACCCCGCTGCGAAGGTCGAGGAGCTTGCGGCCCTCTCCGGGCCGACGCGCCTCCGTGACATCGGCGTACCCGAAGCCGATCTCCCGAAGCTTGCGGAGGCCGCAGCGTCCCGGGGCGGGAACCTCGCGAACCCGCGCCCCGCTACGCCCGACGAGGTCGAAGAGCTCTACCGCTCGGTCTGGTGAGATATAAGCAAGGCTAATGTGATTGATTAGCGCTTCGCAGGTAGAGTCAATGCGTGCCCTACGACCTGCTCGTGATCGGAAGCGGGGCCTCCGGCCTAGCCGCAGCCGTTGCCGCTGAGCGCGCCGGCGCACGGGTCGCCGTGGCAACGAAGGGCTCGCTTCAGAGCTGCAACTCCGCGAAGGCGCAGGGCGGGATCCAGGCTGCCTTCGGTGGCGACGACTCGCCCGAGCAGCACGCAGAGGACGTCTGGACGTCGAGCCACGAGACGGCCGACCGACGGCTCGTCGAGATCCTGACGAGCGAGGCGCCCTCTGCGATCCACTGGCTCGAGGAGCTCGGCGTCGAGTTCACGCGCGAGAACGGCGGCTACCGCCTCGCCCGCTGCGGCGGCGCGACGCGCAAGCGCCTGCTCCAGGTCGGCGACCGGACCGGGCACGCGATCACGAAGGCGCTGCGCGATGCCGTCAAGTCCTCGTCGACTGACACGTTTCCGAATTCGCCGCTCTCCGAGCTCGTCCAGACGGAGCACGGCTGGCGGGCTCGTTGCGGTGAACAGGTCATCGACGCCGCGACCGTCGTCGTCGCCGCGGGAGGCCGCTGCTATCGCGAGGCGGAGCAGCGCGGCGAGCTCTCGACGAATCATCCCGGCGCGACCGGCGAGGTGACGCAGATCGCGCTCGACCTCGGCGCGCAGGCCCGCGACCTTGATGCACTGCAGTACCACCCGAACGGCGGCGCGTGGCCGGAGACGATGCAGGGTTACTCGATCCCCGAGACGACCCGCGCGTACGGCGCCGTGCTGTTGAACGCCGACGGTCAGGAGTTCACCGATTCGCTCGGGCCGCGAGACGCGGTCTCGCAGGCGATCGTCGACGAGGTCGAGAGCGGCAGAGGGGTCGAGACGCCCGACGGACGGCCCGCGGTCTACCTCGACACGACACGCATCTCCGAGGCCGACGCCGAGATCTCATTGCC
>Ga0126306_10001501_pt1 | contig 12523 bp, 16 predicted proteins | sample Plot27_FD_92592 | JGI IMG/M metagenome (GOLD analysis project Ga0126306, IMG submission 92592) | Serpentine soil microbial communities from UC McLaughlin Reserve, CA, USA - Plot27 | ecosystem: Environmental > Terrestrial > Soil > Grasslands | place: USA: UC McLaughlin Reserve, Lake County...
GCCTTGATCACGTCGAGCACGCCCTGGGCGAGCCACTCGGGATCGATGAAGCGCGGGTAGACGCAGAGCCGCTCGGTCAGCGCGACGCCGCCTTCGGCGAGCCGCCTGCGCACTTGCTTGGGCGACGGGAACGGATGCTCGGGCGAGATGTGATCGCCGTTGGCGCTCAGCCCGCCGAGGTCGGTCGCTCCCGCCGCGACCAGCCGCGGCCACCAGTCGGCGAGGTTCGGCGGCACCTGGATCCCGACCCCCGGCATCAGCCGCCGCGCCTCGGCGACAAGCCGCTCCATGTCCTCGACGGTCACCGGCGACGCCCACGCAGGCGCCGGGACGTCGGGTCCTTCGTGCAGCCCCGTGCGCCAGTAGGACTCGGCGGCCTCGGTCGCGATCTCGGCCGGCTCCTCGTCGTAGTAGCGCCGGTGCGGGACGAAGTTCTGCAGGATCACCTCCTGCAGGTTCCCGAACGCGGCGAGCGCCTCGAGCGCCGCCATGCGGTCGCCCTCGGTCTCGCCGATGCCGACCAGGACGCCGCTCGTGAACGGGATCTTCAGCTCGTCGGCGGCGCGCAGCGTGGCGAGCCTCAGCTCCGGGTGCTTGGTCGGCGAGGCCTGGTGCGCGACGAGGTCCGGCCGCAGCGACTCGAGCATCAGGCCCTGGCTGGCCGTCACCTCGCGCAGCCGCGCCAGGTCGCCGCGCGCGAGCGCCCCGAGGTTCGTGTGCGGCAGCAGCCCGCGCTCGAGCGCGCGCTCGCAGCACCACGCGACGTACGCGACGAAGTCGGCGAAGCCCAGCTCCCCGAGGCGCTCGCGCACCCCGGCGTGGTGGCCCGGCTCGTCGCCCGTCAGCACCAGCAGCTCCTTCACGTTGCGGCGCGCGGCGAGGTCGAGCAACCGCTCGACCTCGTCTGGCTCGTGCAGGTGCGCCCGGTGCGTCGCGAAAGCGCAGTACTTGCAGTGCGAGACGCAGGTCCGCGACAGCGACAGCGTGACGTTGCGCGAGAACGTGACCCGGCGGCGCATCCGTGCCGGAGTCTAGGCATCTAGCCTCCCCGGCCTCGATGCGCACGCTCCTCGCACTCCTGCTGCTGACGTTCACCGCCGCCGGCTGCGGCTCGACCGGCGGCGAGGACCGGCCGGGCACCGAAGCGACGCTACTGCTCGACTTCACCCCCAACGCCGTCCATTCCGGGCTCTACATGGCGACCGAGCGCGGCTACGACGACGCCGAGGGCGTCGAGCTGGAGATCCGCAAGCCCGGCGCGTCCACCGACGCGCTCAAGCTGCTGCAGGCCGGCAAGGCCGACATGGCGATCCTCGACATCCACGACCTCGGCCTCGCGCGCCAGGGCGGCGCCGACATCGTCGCCGTGATGGCGTTCGTGCAGCGCCCGCTCGCGGCCGTGCTCGCGCAGCCGTCGATCCGCTCGCCCGCGGGGCTGGAGGGGAAGCGCGCCGGCGTCAGCGGGCTGCCGTCGGACGAGGCGGTGCTGCGTTCCGTCGTGGCGGGCGACGGGGGCGACCCGGACAATGTTCGCGCGACCACGATCGGCTTCCAGGCCGTCAAGGCCCTGCTCGCGCGCCGAGTCGCCGGCGCGACGGCGTTCTGGAACGTCGAGGGCGTCGCTCTGCGTGAGCGGCGGCCCGGCATCCGCGAGTTCCGCGTCGACGACTACGGCGCCCCGCCCTACCCGGAGCTCGTGCTGTGCGTGACGCGCGCGACGCTGGAGGACGACGAGCCGGTCGTGCGCGCGACGATCCGCGCGCTGCAGCGCGGCTACGGGGAGGTCCAGCGCGACCCCGAGAGCGCGGTCGCCGCGATGCTCTCCGCCGAGCCGGGTCTGGATGCCGACGCGCTCGCGGCGCAGCTCGACGCCGTCGCGCCGGCCTTCACCGCCGGCGCGCCCGCGTTCGGCGCGCTGCGGCCGAGCACGCTGCGCGCGTGGGCGAGCTGGGATCTCGAGTTCGGCATCCTCGACGAGGAGCTCGACACGGAGCGGGCGTTCGACACGTCGTTGGTCGAGCGGACGTCGAATCCGTAGCGGGGTGCGGCGGGTCTCCGCGTCTTACTTCAACGGCGGGCATCGAAGGAGCGGCTCGGGAGGCTGGCGGCGGGTCGCGGGGCTGGCGGCGGCGCGGGAGGCTGGCCGCGATCGCCGGGAGCGCGTGAACGCAGGTCGCAAGCGCGAATCGGGCGGTGTGCGGCGTTGACGGCGTATACCGCCGTCAATGCCGGTCGCCCGGCGCGAATCCCGAGGGCGTGCAGCGTTGACGGCGTATATCGCCGTCAACCCCGGTCGCCCGGGCAGAAACGTGTGCTGACCAGCGTTGACCGGCGGCCCCGCGGACGCCGCCCCGATCGGACCCACCCTTCAAAGCCCGCAGTTGACGTAAACGCCCCGCGGCCCGCCCCCATCCCCCGACCCGGCCTTCAATGCCGCAGTTGACGTAAACGCCCCGCGGGCCCCATGCCCGCCGTTGACCTAAACGCCCCGTGCCGCTAGCCGCGCGCGACCAGCCGCTCGACCAGCTCGGCGCCCTCGCGCGCCAAGCGCGAGCGCGGCACCACGAGATCGAAGCCCGCGGACTCGGCGCGCAGCTTGACGTCGTGGTGGACGTGCGAGTAGACACCGAGCGTCCTCACGCCGCCGAGCTCGCCGGCCGCGCGCAGCCGCTCGACCAGCTCGACGCCGTCGAAGCCTCCGCTACCCAGGTCGACGACCAGCACGTCAGCCGCCACCTCGGTGAGCCCGGCGCCCCCCAGCCGCGCCTCGTGCCCGGCGGCGCTCAGCGTCCCCAGCACGTTGGAGCCGAGCAGCAGGTCGTCGAAGACGGCGAGTACGCGCGCCACTACTGCGAGCGGATGCGGCGGAACTCCTGGCGCACGGACTCGCCGCGGCCCCACATCTGCACCGTCTCCACGCGCCCTGTGCGCAGCTCGCGCAGCACCAGCTCGCCGCGGATCCCAGCGTCGTCGAGCAGCTTCAAGGTGCCGTGCACCGTGGGCGCCGCCGCGGCGTGGCCGAACTGGTGCGCGACCAGGATGCGCCAGTGCCAGTCGTGGTGCGAGTACGGCTGCGCGTTGACCTGCACCAGGAGCGTCGCCGCGTCGATGTAGCGCGACTCGTCGACGCGCAGGTCGAGCTCGAGGTCCGTCCAGTCGGACGGGAGCGAGTCGACGATCGCCTGGAACTCCTCTGCGAGCGGCATCATGTGCAGCGCAATCTAGCGTTCATGGCCCACGCGCCACCCCCACGAGATCCCGACGATCCGCTCGCCCCGGCCCGCGGCCTTAGCCTCGACGGGCTGCTCGAGCTGCTCGAGCGGCTCGACGGCCAGGCGGAGAGCGCCGTCGCGCGCGAAGCGCTCGCCGGCGGCGTGCCCGCGATGGTCGTCGTCGAGGAGTTGCAGCGCGAGGTCGAGCGACGGCTGATCCGCAGCCACCGGTTCTACGATGAGAGCGAATGGTGACCGCCGCCGACACGCTCCTCGTGGACCGGTCCGAACGCGGCAAGCTGGCGCTCACCGGCGCCGAGGCGAAGGAGTTCCTGCAGGGTCAGGTCACCAACGACGTCGAGGCGCTCACCGAGGGCGAGGGCTGCTACGCCGCATTCCTGACGCACAAGGGTAAGATGCTCGGCGACCTGCGCATCCTCGATGCCGGCGACGAGCTGCTGCTCGACTGCGAGCGCGTCGCGCTGCAGGAGCTGTTCACGATGATCCGCCGCTTCAAGCTCGGTCGTGCCGTGGAGCTGCACAAGCGCACGCTCGACCACGCGCTGCTCTCGCTGATCGGCCCCGACGCGCGGCGCCTCACGGGCGCGGAGGACCTGCCGCAGCAGGAGCACTCGCACCGCGCCGGGCAGCTCGCGGAAAGGCCCGTGCGGCTGATCGCCACGGACCTCGGCGTCGACGTGCTCTGCGACGTGGCGGACACCGCGCAGATCGCCGCCGCGCTGGCCGCCGCGGGCGCAGTTCCCGCCGGCGAGGAGGCGGCCGAGGTGCGTCGCGTCGAGACCGGCCGGCCGCGCTACGGCGTCGACCTCGACGACACCGTGATCCCGCAGGAGGCGGGATTGAACGAGCGCGCGGTGTCGTTCGAGAAGGGCTGCTACGTCGGGCAGGAGACGGTCGCGCGGCTGTACTTCCGCGGCAAGCCGAACCGCCACCTGCGCGGCTTGAAGCTGAGCGGGCGGGCCGCGCCGGGCCAGCCGCTGCGGCTGGGCGATCGCGAAGTCGGCCGGCTCGGGTCGGTCGTCGAGTCGCCGCTGCACGGGCCCATCGCGCTGGCGCTCGTGCGCCGCGAGGCCGCGCCCGGCGATCTGCTCGCCGTTGGCGAGGACGGCGTCAGCGCGCAGGTCGTCGACCTGCCGTTCGCGCAGGCGTAAGCTCTTCTGCAGCGAACCACTGGAGGAGGGCCATATGGCCGCGCACGTGCTCGTCGTCGCCACCGTCACCGCCGCCTCGGACGACCTGCTGGCCGCCGTCAGCGAGCGTGCGCGCCGCGGGTCCGTGCCGGTCGACTTCACGCTCGTGATGCCGGCGACATCGCCCGATCACGCCGCGGATGAGCCACGCCTCGCCGAGGCGCTGGAGCGGTGGCGCGAGGCCGGCCTGAAGGCCGAGGGCTCGATCGCGGACACCGACCCCGTCCAGGCCGTCGCCGAGGTCTGCAAGCCCGGAACGTTCGACGAGGTGATCGTCTCCACGCTGCCCGGGCAGACGTCGCGCTGGCTGCGCTCGGACGTTCCGTACCGCATCGGCGCGCTGACCGACCTGCCCGTGACCCACGTCGTCGCGATGAGCATGGCGCGCCCGACGCCGCGCGGCGAGCCGCCGCCGCGGCGCAAGCGCGAGGCGCTCGGCCTGCTCAACGTGATGTCCTACCGCGGGGCGCACCCGCGGCGCTAGTCCGCGGTGAACTCCAGCCGGTTGCCCCACGGGTCGCTCGCATAGAAGCGCGAGCTGCCCGGCAGCTCCTGGTCCCACGCGACCTCGACGCCGGCCCCCGCGAGCCGCGCCGCGACCGCGGCCAGGCGCTCGGGACCGTCGACGGCGAAGGCGGGGTGCGCCTTCGCGGCGGGCCTGAACTCGGGCTCGATCCCGACGTGCAGCTGCTGGTCGCCGCAGGCGAACCAGGCGCCGCCGTACTTCGCCAGCGGCTCGGGCTTGGGCAGCTCCTCGAGCCCGAGCACGCCGCTGAAGAAGCGGCGCGCCTCCTCCTCGCTGCCCGGCGGCGCCGCGAGCTGGACGTGGTCGATGCCGGCGATCATGGCCGGCACTCTACGGAGCGGACCCAGCGCGCCACCCGGTCACCCTCGATCGCGCGCGCGTCGAGCTCGAGCGCCGGCGGCTCGTGCGCCGCGAGCCACGCGCCCACCAGGCGCGCCTCGGCGACCTCGTCGGCCGGCAGCCAGCCGCCCAGCTCGCGCCGCGGCTGCGCGCGCAGCGCGGCGGCGCTGCGCGCCTGCAGCTCGGCCGGGTCGCGCGGGAGCGCGCCCCAGTCGACCACGCGCCCGCCGGCGATCCAGAACGCGTCGAAGCGCCCGCGCGCCTGCGGGTGCGGCGCCAGCACGAGGCGCGTGCCGGCGTGCGTCGCGCGCAGCATCCCGCCCAGCCGGCGCAGCAGCCCGTCCAGCCGTGCGCGCCGGCGCTGCAGCCAGGCGGCGCGCTCGTAGTTCTGCGCGTCGACGGCGGCGCGCTGCTGCGAGTCGATGTGGGCGAGCAGCGCCGCACCGCCGTCGCGGCCGTCGACGAACAGGCGCAGCGCGGCGTCGAGCCGCTCGCGGTAGAGGTTCGGGTCGAGGTCGCCGAGGCAGGGAGAGAGGCAGCGCCCCATCTGCCCGTACGCGCTCGGGTGCTCGCGCCGTGGCAGCCTGCGCCCGCAGTGGCGCAGTCCGAACAGCGAGTTGAGCTGCTCGACCAGCTCGGCCGCCGCCGCGCGCCCGCGCACCGGTCCGACGGTCACCGAGTGCCCGCGTGCCGGCTCGAGCGCGACCTCGAGGATCGGGAACGCGATGTCGAGCCGGCAGCGCAGGTAGACGTAGCCGTCCGGGCTGCGCTTGCCGCGCACGTTGCCCGGGGGCCCCAGCGCCTTGATCAGCCGGTCCTCGAGCAGCAGCGCGCCGAGCTCGGACTGCGTCGCCTGGTAGTCGACGTGCTCCGCGTGGCCGGTCCACTCGGCGGGCGTCGTGAAGTGCGCACGCGCGCGCGTGCGCAGGCAGACCGACTTGCCGACGTAGAGCGGGTTGCCGCCGGCGTCGCGGAACACGTAGACGCCGGGGTCGTGCGGTAGCGAGGAGAGGTCCGGGCGCTCCCCCGGCGGACGCCGCCGGGCGCCTGCGCGCGGCCGGCGGCCTGCGCCGCCGCTCCGCGCCCGCAGCAGCGCGACCGCCTCTCCGACCGTCGCCGCGTGCGCGGTCAGGCGGGCGAACAGGGCGCAGAACACGCGCGCGCAGGTCTCCGCGTCCGGGAGCGCGCGATGCGTCTGCTCGACCTCGATCCCCAGCGCATCCGCCAGCGCGGCGAGGCCGCGGCGGCGCTGGAGCGGCGCGAGCCGGCGCGCCATCGCGACCGTGCACAGCACCGGCGGCTCGGGCCAGTCCAGCGCCGCGCGCGCGAACGCCGCGCGAATGACGCCGAGGTCGAAGCGCGCCGAGTGCGCCACCAGGACGCGGCCGCGGAGCAGCCGGCCCAGCTCCGGCAGCACCGCCTCCGGCGGGGGCGCCTGATCGATCATCCCCTGCGAGATCCCGGTGAAGCGCTGGATCCCGCGCGAGAGCGGCGCCGAGACGCCGACCAGCGACGACCAGCGGTCATGCAGCTCGCCGCCGCCGACGAGCACGGCCCCGACCTCGGTCAGCTCGCAGCGCTCGCGCGCCAGCCCGTTGGTCTCGGTGTCGACCGCCAGGAACTCGGCCGTCGCGAGCGGCGCGAACAGCAGGTTCTCGGCTTCCAGCAGTGCCGGCATGGGCCGCCGTTCATACGCCCGCCTCCGGACGGCACGAATGCGCCGTTGCAGCCGGATCGCGCCGAACCGCGCCAGGAGGCGCGTCGCCGCTATAGGGTTCGCCGGCGAGATGCGCGCACGGCGAGCCACCTGCTGTGCATTCGCCCTCGCGGGCCTGGTGTGGCTGCCTGCCTGCGGCGAGGAGGAGGACCACGTCAATCGCGAGCGCCCGGCCGCCTCGATCAACGTGACCGCGGCGATCATCGACGGGCGCATCAACGTCTCGCCGCGCCGCCTCGGCGCGGGGCCGATCCGCCTGATCGTGACCAACCAGACCGAGTCCGCGCAGGCAGTCACGCTCGAGACCGACGAGGTCGCCGGCGACCGCCCCGGCCTGACCGAGACGACGGCTCCGATCAACCCCTCCGGCACGGCGACGCTCGAGCTCGACGTGCGCGAGGGCGACTACGCGCTCAGCGCCGGCGACGGCGACATCCGGCCTGCGCGAGTGAAGGTCGGCGCCCCGCGGCCTTCCGCCCAGAACGAGCTCCTGCAGCCCTAGACCGAGGGGGTCAGCCGTACCCCGCGACGTGGTCAGCCCCCACGGGAATGCGCAAGCCAGCCTCATCGTCCGTGGTGGCAGACGATGGGAAAGTGCCCATCGTCAGCCCGACTCCTCCCCGCACCCGGAGCCCAGCAATGTCCGAAGCCCTCGAATCCGCCCGCACCCACCTCGCCGACCTGCGTGAGGAGCTCGTCGCCGCCACGCTCGCGGGCCTCGCCGACCACCCGGTCTACCAGGCCGACCTGCGCGAGGAGATGGAGCAGGCCCAGGTCGCCTACACCGCCGCCGCCGTGAGCGAGATCGCGTCGTTCCGCGCGCAGCTGAGCGGCCCGCAGCTCGGCTAGGACGGGAGCTCGCGCGGCACCAGCGCCAGCCGCTGGAAGGTGCCGCTGCGGACGATCGCCAGCTCCACCTGGCGGTCGATCACGTCGGCCGTCAGCAGCCGCTGAAGGTCGTTCACCCCGAGCACGGGATCCTCGCCGACGGCGACCACGAGATCCTCCGGCCGGACGCCTGCGCGCGCCGCCGGCGAGCCTGCGATCACCTCGACGACCTCGACGCCCCGCTCCCGGCCGACCGCGGCGGCGACCGCAGGTGGCAGCGGCCGGGCGCCCCCGGCGATGCCGATCCACGCCCGCCGCACCCGGCCGTCGCGCATCAGCGCCGCCACGATCTGCGAGGTCGTCGCGTTGACCGGCACGGCGAGCCCGAGCCCGACGCCCGCGACCGCCGTGTTGATGCCGACCACGCGGCCGCGCCCGTCGACCAGCGCGCCGCCCGAGTTGCCGGGGTTGAGCGCCGCGTCGGTCTGGATCACGTCGTCGACGACGCGCATCGTCCCTCCGGCGCGGGTCGGCAGCGAGCGGCCGAGCGCCGACACGACTCCGGCCGTGACCGAGCTCTCGAAGCCGTGCGGATTGCCGATCGCGACGACGAGCTGGCCGACGCGCAGCTCGGCGGCGTCGCCGAGCGGCGCCGGGGCCGGCGCGGGCTCGTCAGACCGCAGCACGGCGAGGTCGGACAGCGGGTCCGCCCCGACCGGCCGCAGCACCAGCTCGCGTCCATCCGTGAACGAGGCGCGCACGCGGCCGCCGCTGCTGCCCACCACGTGCGCCGAGGTCAGCAGAAACGCGTCCGGCGTGATCACGACGCCGGAGCCGCCCCCGATACCGCGCCGCCCGCGTCCGACGCGCAGGTTCGCCACCGACGGGGACACCGATTCCGCGACGAACGTGACGACGCGCGAGTAGGCGTCGAGCGCTTCCGTCTCGTCGGGCAGCGTGGCGGGAGTCACTTGCAAGACGATAGCGACTTGCGACCGCAGGATGTGTGCTTTACTTGCATGCGTGCAAGCAACAGTTGCAACTCCGCAACAACTCGCCGACCAGCTGGCCATCCTCTCGGCGCACGTCAACCGGACCGCGTCGCCGGACATGTTCCGCGTCCTGGGCGAGCTCGAGCTCTCGTTCACCCAGATGAAGGCGCTGTTCGTGCTCTCCGAGCACGAACAGCTGTCCGTCAGTGACGTCGCGGCCCAGCTCGCGATGTCGCCGGCCGCGATGTCGCGCTCGGTCGACGGCCTGGTCCAGCGCGGCTACGTCGCGCGCAGCGAGTGCGCCAGCGATCGGCGTTCGCGGCTCGTGACCCTGCTCCCCGCGGGTCGCGACGTGCTCGGCCGCGTAATGGCCGCACGCGGAGCGGCGCTCGTCGAGTTCGCCTCCCAGCTCCCCGACGCCGAGCGCGACGCGCTGTACGCCGCTCTCCTCCCGATCGCGGAAAGGATCTCCTCCCCATGACCGAACGGCTGCGACTGTCCGAGCACAACCGCCGCTGGTGGACGCTCGGAGCGATGAGCTTCGCGCTCTTCATGGTGATGCTCGACAACACCGCGGTGAACGTCGCGCTCCCGTCGATCCAGGAGGACTTCGGCGCCTCGCTGTCGGCGCTCGAGTGGACGGTCAACGCCTACACGCTCACGTTCGCCGTGCTGCTGGTGACGGGCGGCCGGCTCGGCGACATCTTCGGCCGCCGCCGCATGTTCCTGTTCGGCGTCGTCGTCTTCTCGCTCGCCTCGGCGACGATCGGCTTCGCGCCGAGCGAGGGCTGGCTGGTCGCCTCGCGCGCGGTTCAGGGCATCGGCGCCGCGTTCATGATGCCCGGCACACTCTCGATCATCTCCAACGCGTTCCCGCCCGAGGAGCGCGGCAAGGCGATCGGCACGTGGGCCGGCGTGTCCGCGATCGCGCTCGCCGCCGGCCCGCTGCTCGGCGGCTGGTTGACCGAGGAGGTCTCCTGGCGCGCGATCTTCTTCCTCAACCTGCCGGTCGCGGTCGGCGCCGTGGTCGTGACGCTTTTCGCGGCCGAGGAGTCGCGCGACGAGACCGTCGGGCGCGCCGTCGACGTCCCGGGCATCGCCGGGATCACGGTCGGGCTCACGGCGCTCGTGTTCGCGCTCGTCGAGGGCAACTCGTGGGGCTGGGGCTCGCCCGGGATCCTCGGGCTGCTCGCGGTCAGCGTCGTGGCGTTCGCCGCCTTCGTCGCGATCGAGAGGCGCTCGGCGGCGCCGGTCGTGGACTTCGACACGCTGCGCTCGAAGCAGTTCCTCGGCGCGAACGTCGTCGCCTTCATGGTCTCGTTCGGGATGCTCGCGATGTTCTTCTTCCTCGCGCTCTACATGCAGAACATCCTCGGCTACAGCCCGCTGGAGGCCGGCGTGCGCTTCCTGCCGTCGACGGTCGTGGTCATCTTCGTCGGCCCGGTCGCGGGGCGGCTCGCCGACCGGCTCGGCCCGCGGCCGTTGATGGTCGCAGGCATGCTGATCACGGCTTTCTCGCTGCTGTGGCAGTCGCGCATCGAGGTCGACACGAGCTACGGCTTCCTCGCGCCCGCGTTCGTGCTCATGGGCCTCGGCATCGGGCTCGTGATGTCGCCGATGAGCATGGCGGCGATGAACGCGGTCGATCGCACCAAGGCCGGCGTCGCGTCGGGCACGCTCTCGATGTTCCGCATGGTCGGAGGCACGTTCGGCGTCGCCGCGCTGGGCGCGCTCGTAGCGTCGATCGGTCGCCACGACCTCGAGCAGTCGCTGCCGCGTGTGCCCGAGGGCGCGCGCGAGCGGCTCGCCGAGGGGCTCGGATCGGGCGCCGGTCTGCGGGACGCCTCGCCGCAGGTGGTCGACGCCACCAGGGCCGCGTTCGTCGACGCGCTCGGCACCGGGCTGACGATCAGCGCGATCGCGGTGGCCGCCGGCGCCCTGCTCGCCTGGCTGCTGATCGCGCCTGGCCGCCCGAGCGGCCCGGCGCCGGTCCCGGTGCCGGCCGAGGCCGAGGCCGAGCTCGCGCCCGCTTAGGCGAGCTCGCGCTCGACCTCGTCGATCCACTCCAGGTGCAGCTCGAGCAGCCGGCGCAGGAACCCGTTCACGAGCCGCAGGTACTTGCGCCTGTGTGGCAGCGCGTCGGCGCTCGCCTCGATCACCTCGAGTCGTGCGGAGAGGTCGGCGATGTCATCGCGCAGCGTCGCGATGCTCTCTCGCGTCGGCGCCTCGCCGACGAGGTCGGCGATCAGCAGGCGGAGCAGCGGCTCGGATTTCAACGGCGTGAAGCGAACCGGCGTGCGCGCGTAATCGCGCAGCGCCTCCAGGCCCTTGTCGGTCAGCGAGTAGACCGTCCGCTCGCGCGTCCTGCCCGGCTCCTTGCGCGACTCCAGGTAACCCAGGCGCGCGAGCCTCTTCGGCTCGACGTAGTACTGGCTCTCCCCCGCCCAGTCGAGCATCCGGCCCTGCCGTGCCATGCGGCGCAGGTCGTGCGCCCCGACGCCCGTACGGCCGACGAGGCCGAGGATCTCGTAGGAGAACAGGCTGAGCTCATCGCTTGACATGACTATGTTCCATAGTGAAGATAGCTATGAAACGTAGTCTATGTGGAGGAGCGGACATGGCCGCCGTCTTGCAGGAGTCGGGAAGCGCCCACCGCTGGGGTCCGGTGTGGGGCGCGCGAGCGCACGACTGGGCCGCGAGCGAGGGCCGGCAGGTCCCGACCTACGAGGAGGCGATCCGCCGCGTCGGGATAGGAGCGGGCCAGCGCGTGCTCGAGCTCGGCTGCGGCTCGGGCGTCTTCCTGCGCCTCGCGGCCGACCGCGGCGCGGAGGTCTTCGGACTCGACGCCTCGGAGGCCCTGATCGAGCTGGCGCGCAGCCGCGTCCCGGAGGCCGACCTGCGCGTCGGCGACATGCAGTTCCTGCCCTTCGCGGACGACGTGTTCGACGTCGTCGCCGGGTTCAACGCCTTCTTCTTCGCGGCCGACATGGTCGCGGCGCTGCGGGAGGCCGGCCGCGTCGCCATCCCGGGGGCGCCCGTCGTCATCCAGGTCTGGGGGCGCCCTGAGCACTGCGAGATGGAGGCGATGAAGGCCGTCGTGCGGCCTTCCTGCCCGCGCCGGCGCCCGGCGCGCCGTCGCAGCCCGCGCTCTGGAAGCCCGGCCTGCTCGAGGCGATCGCGACCGCGGCCGGCCTGACACCGGACGACGCGTTCGACATCAGCTGGGCTTACGAGTACCCGGACGAGCAGACGCTGGTGCGCGAGATGCTGGCGGTTGCCGGCCTCGCCGTGCTGGTCGGGCCCGCGCGCGAGCCTGCGGTAGCGGCGGAGATCGCGCAGGCGCTCGCGCCGTTCCGGGATGCCGAGGGCCGGTACCGGTTGGAGAACGAGCTCCACTTCCTCGTCGCTCGCGCCTGACCGGCGCCGGGCCTTGCCGGCCGCGGCTAGGATCGCCGCATGGCCGTGGACATCAGTCAAGTCGCCCGGCTGGACGTCGAGCCGGGCGAGCTGCCCGGCTCGATGGCCGCCTGGGTGATCCGCGAGGAGCGCCAGGGAGAGCCGCTCGATGCGTTCCAACTCGAGCAGATCGAGGTGCCCGAGCCGGGCGCGTTCGAGGTCGTCGTGCGCGTGATGGCGGCCGGCGTGAACTTCAACAACGTCTGGGCCGCGCTCGGCAAACCGGTGTCCGTCTTCCGCTA
>Ga0126306_10001502_pt1 | contig 12518 bp, 10 predicted proteins | sample Plot27_FD_92592 | JGI IMG/M metagenome (GOLD analysis project Ga0126306, IMG submission 92592) | Serpentine soil microbial communities from UC McLaughlin Reserve, CA, USA - Plot27 | ecosystem: Environmental > Terrestrial > Soil > Grasslands | place: USA: UC McLaughlin Reserve, Lake County...
CGGATCTCGGTGCCGACGAGCGAGTAGACCTGCCCGGCGCCAGGCGTCCCGAGCACGCCGACGAGGGCGTCGTCTACCGCGTGCGCGAGCCTGTCGGCGTCGGGCCCAGGGGTGACGTGCGTGTGGAGTCGGCAGACCTCCGGGAACGTCTCGATCTGCGACGCGCGGTCGAAGACGTCCAGGCGATAGCCACAGAGGAGCGCGAAGTCTCGAGTGCGCGCAAGACGGTTCCAGAGCTCTTCGAGTTCGACCGCCGCGTCCCCCCGACCACGCTCCTGGAGGATGTTGACCATCTCACCGAAGACGCGGACACGGTGCCCGGGGAAGCGCGCCGCGAGCTCGTCGAGGACGCCGCCGATGACGCGCTCGAACGCGAACGCGGCGGGACGTCGTCCGTCCATGATCCCGCCCAACGTCGACTCTGCGTCCGCGACGACAAGCAGCCCGCGCTCGTCGATCCGACGAGCGTCCCAGCCCGACGCCGCGAGTCGGTCGGTCACGAGGCTCGCGTGCTGCGCGGTCGCGACGAGCATCGCGGGCTCCCCCGACTCAAAGCCTGCTGCGACGTACGCGGCAACGGATTCGGCGAGGTCGGTGGACTCGAGATAGGTCTGCGCGGCGTGCGCATGCGCCGATTCGGTCCAGATGAGGCTCACCGCGGCAGTGTAGAGGCCCTTTCGGCCGGCTGCGATCCGGCCACGTACGCTAAAAGCTCAGTCGTGACGACGCTACTCGAGCGGCTAGAGGAGCTCTACGCGCTCGGCGGGGGACGCGGCGCCAACCGCCCTGCCGGGAGCGCCGCGGAGAACGACGCGTGCGCACTCGCTGCTCAATGGATGGGGGAGGCGGGCCTGAAGGTCACCCGCGATCGGTTCGGCAACGTGATCGGACGTCGCCGTGGATCGCGGCCCGAGTTGCGCGAGGTCTGGGCGGGATCGCACCTCGACAGCGTCCCGGACGGCGGCAAGTACGACGGCGCGCTCGGCGTCGTCGCAGCGATCGATGCCGTTGCGAATGTCGGGGCGACGGTTCGCACGCTCGGTGTCGTCGCGTTTCGGGACGAGGAGCGTGGCTGCTTCGGAAGCCTTGCCCTCGTGGAGTGGGGGCCGCTGCCCGGCCACTACGTCGAGTTGCACGTCGAGCAAGGACCGGTCCTCGAGCGCGCAGGCGCCGCGCTCGGCGTCGTGACCGGCATCGTCGGCGCGGCGCGGCGCGACATCGTCTTCGAGGGCACGGCCGGGCACGCGGGGACGTCGCCGATGGACGCGCGCTACGACGCGCTCGTGACGGCTTCGGAGTACGTGCTGCGGGTGCGCGACGCGGCGAGGGCGATCGAGGGCGCGGTCGCGACGGTCGGCGTGCTCGACGTCGAGCCGGGCGCCGTGAACGTGATCCCCGGGCGGGTTCGGTTGACAGTCGACGCTCGTGCGCCCGACGAAGAGCGACTCGCGCGTCTGCTGGACGCCCTCGACCTCGACCCAGGCGTCGACCTGGCACCGGTCGAGCTGGACGCCTCGATCAGGACCGTGCTACGCGAGGAGGTCGAGCGGGTCGCCGCTCCCGCGGTCGAGCTCCCCTCCGGCGCGGGGCACGACGCGGGTGTGCTCGCCTCCGCGGGCGTGGAGACGGGGATGCTCTTCGTCCGCAGCCTGAACGGCGGGGTCAGCCACTCGCCCGACGAGTTGACGAGCGACGAAGACATCGCGCTCGCGGTGGAGGTGCTCACAGCCACCCTGCGGCGCCTCGCGTCGGCCTAGAGGTTTGAGGTGAAGTCGCTGCGGCAGCGGCCGCGAAGCGGCCGCCTTTAGGGGACTTCGCGCGTCGCGGATCCGCGCGAGCGGATTCGCGACTTGCGCAGCCTAAGAGCGTTGCTCTTCGAACGAGATCTCCTGAGCACCTTCCCAGAGCACGAGCTTGCCGAGCTCGCGCAGATGCTCGCCTCCCTCGACAATCGTCGCGAAATGGTTGCCGGCCAGGGGGCCTGCCTTGCTGCCAAAGGCCGCATGGCCATAAGGGAAGAGCAGCTCCGTTTCGCTGACGCCGCCCGGGTAGAACAGAAGCTCGCCCGGCGACGGGTAGCGCGTCGCGTTCTCCGGTCCGATCCCGACGTCGAGGTCGCCCCACGGGATCCACGCAGCTTCGCCGCTCCAGCGTGCGTGGATGATCCGCGTGCGCAGCGGGAGCATGGCGCGGAACGCGGCGACGGTCGCAGGCGCGTCCCCTTTCTCGAGGCGCGCGACGAAGCGAAAGTCTGCAACGGCGATCTCGATCACGGCGCGACCTTAGCGCCCTGTCGGATCCACCGGCCGAGGAGCTCGCGTTCGGCCTCCGTCATCCCGGTCGCGTTTCCGAGCGGCATCGCGCGCGTGCGCACCGCCTGCTCGTCGATCGCAGCTGCGCCCGCCCGGATCTGGTCCGGCGTGTCGAAGGCGATCCCCGCCGGTGGCGACGAGACCGACGGGTCCGTCGGCGTCATCGAGTGACAGACTGCGCAGCGCTGCTCCACGATCGCGGCGACCCGTGCGAACGGCACCGCCGCGGCGCCTGTGGGTTCGGCGTCGTCGGGACGGATGGCGATCGCGATCGCGAGCACTGCAAGCGCGGTGCTCGCCGGGATCGCCCAGACCGTCCGGCCGCCGTGGCGGAGGTTGAAGAAGAGCCGGATCCACGCGCCCACGAGCATCAACGCCACGAGGACGAGCCAGCCGCGCTCCCGCGCAAACGCGAACGGAAAGTGCGGGCCGAGCATTGCCAGCACGACGGGCAACGTCAGGTAGTTGTTGTGCACGGAGCGCTGCTTGCCCTTGATCCCGTGCACCGGGTCCGGCTCGCGACCGGCGCGCTTTGCGTGCACGAGCTCCCAGTGACCGGGGATGATCACGGCGAGGACGTTGCCGACCATCATCGTCCCGAGCATCGCGCCGACCTGGATCGGCATGGCCCGCGCGCTGAAGAGCTCGCTGACCGCGTAGGCAGAGGCGGCGACGAATGCGACGAGCGCCGCCGCGAGCAGCAGCTCGCGGTTGCCGAGCAGCCGGCAGAGGCCGTCGTACACCAGCCACGCGACCGCGAGCAGCGCGACGCTGCTCGCGACGGCGGTCCCGGTGCCGAGATCTCGCACCGACGGGTCGACGAGGTAGGCGTCCGCGTCGAGGTAGTAGAGGACGACGAGCAGCGCAAAGCCGCTCAGCCACGTCGTGTACGCCTCCCACTTGTACCAGTGCAGCGGCTCGGGGATCGAATCCGGAGCGACGCGGAACTTGTGGATGCGGTAGAAGCCGCCGCCGTGGATCTCCCACGACTCACCGCCGACGCCCTCGTCACCGTCGCTCGGCTTGCGCGGCGGGAGGAGGTGGCTGTCGAGCGCGACGAAGTAGAAGGAGGTCCCGATCCAGACGATCGCGGCGACGACGTGCAGCCAGCGGATCAGCAGGTCGAGCCAGTCGACAAGATATGCATCGACGAAGATCACGGATGTTCCCAGCGGTCGCGCGCGATCGCGATGAGCTCACCCACGGCGGTCTCGAGCTCCTCCTCTCGGGTGTGCTCGAGCCGCGCGCGGAGCACATCGGCGATCTCGTTCTTCGGGCGGCGATTCACGAAGACGACGAAGCGAAACCCGAACTTTTCCTCGTAGACCTGGTTCAGGTACGCGAGCTCGGTGTCGACTTCGACGTCCTCGTCGGGGCCCTGCTCCCGCGCCGAGCGTTCCGAGAGGTTCTTCGAACCGATCTGCGGGTGTGCCTCGAGCGCCTCGACGAGCTCGTCCTCGGGCACCTCGCCGATCAGGCCGAGCGCCGCATCGAGCGGGTCGGGTAGCTCGACGAGCCGTTCGACGAAGCGCGAGCGGCCCTCGAACAGCTCGGCCAGCTCGGCAGCGCTCAGCTGCCGCGGTAGCTCGCGCACGCGTAGGACGACACAAGGAGCGGGACGTGAGTGTGGCCTTCGCCGAGCTCGACCTCGAGCTCGACGCGGCGGAAGAACGGCGACGGCGGGTGGAAGACGATCCGGTAGACGCCCGGCTCGAGACCCGGCGCGACGTCGGCGATTCGGCCGTCGGCGTCGGTCGCCGCGTCGGCGAGTCGCTCGTCGCCGCGGTAGAGCTCGACGCGCACCCCCTCCGCGGGACGCCCGCGCTCGGTGTCGAGGACGTGAGTGGAGAGGCTCATGCCGCGAATCTTGTCGCTTCGCGGCGATGCTCGCGCGCGATCTCGTCCTCGTCGGCCCGCACGAGCCTTCCGTCCCGAACGACCTCTTTGCCGCCCACCACCAGGCGGTCGACTCGGTGCGGGGCGGAGAGGACGAGCCCGGCGACGAGATCCTCCGCACCGCCGAGCTCGAGACCGTCGACGGCCCAGACCGCGAAGTCGGCGCACTTGCCCGGCTCGAGCGAACCGATGTCGCTGCGACCGAGCACGGCCGCGCCGCCGCGTGTGCCGAGCGCAAGCGCTTCACGGGCGGTCATCGCGCCCGGCCCGCCCCGGCCTCGGGCGACGAGCAGCGCCTGCTTGACCTCGAGGAAGATGTCGCTCCGCTCGTTCGAAGCAGAACCGTCGACGCCGAGCCCCACGGGCACGTCGGCGTCGACGAGCTCGCGCACGGGAGCGACCCCCGCGCCGAGGCGCAGGTTCGACGTCGGGCAGTGCGCGATGCCGGTGCCTGTCTCCCCGAAGCGCCGGATCTCGTCCTTGCGAAGGTGCACGCAGTGCGCACACCAGACGTCGCGCTCTAGCCACCCGAGACGGCCGAGGTATTCGACCGGCGTGCAGCCGTAGAGCTCGCGGCAGTACGCATCCTCCTCGACCGTCTCGGACAGGTGCGTGTGCAGTGGCAAGCCGAGCCGGCGCGCGAGCCCGGCCGACTGCTCCATCAGCCTCCCGGTCACCGAAAAGGGTGAGCAGGGCGCGACCGCGATTTGCACGCGCGCGCCGGGCCCCGTCTCGTGGAGCTCGCCCGCGAGCCGCTCGGTGTCGGCGAGCACTGCGTCCGGGTCCTCGACGAGCTCGTCGGGCGGAAGCCCTCCATCCGACTCGCCGAGGTCCATCGAGCCGCGCGAGGCGACGATCCGGACGCCGAGCTCGCCCGCCGCCTGCACCTCCGCCTCCACGAGCCCCGTCCGGCCGCGCGGGAAGACGTAGTGGTGGTCGAAGACGGTCGTGCAGCCGGAGAGCGCGAGCTCGGCGATCCCTGTGCGCGCCGCCGCGTACTCCGCCTCCGCGTCGACCCGCGCCCACACGGGATAGAGCTCGCGCAGCCATGTGAAGAGGTCGGCCTCCTGCGCCCGCGCACGCGTGAGCGTCTGGTAGAGGTGGTGGTGTGTGTTCACGAGCCCCGGTGTGACGACCTTGCCTCTGAGGTCGACGCGCTCGTCGCTCTCGGGCTCCGGACCGGCGCCCACGCCGCTCACGAAGCCGTCCTCGACGAGCAGCCAGCCGCCGTCGTGCTCGCTCCGATCGTCGTCGAGCGTCACGACGTGCGCGTTGGCGTAGAGCGTGCTCATGTGGCGATCTTTGCCACATGAGCAGCGGGAAGGGGTGTGGGGGAACCGGGAGGTTCCCCCACGAAGAGCAAGAAGAAGGGGGCTCGTGGGGGAAACATGGTTTCCCCCACGGGAGCGAGCTCGAGGCGAGCGACGCTCACACCTCGAGCGGCACGAGCCGGAACGCGTCGACGTCGACGAGGCCGTGGTCCGTGATCTTCAGGCTAGGGATCACCGAGAGCGCGAGGAACGCGAGCGACTGGAACGGCGACGGCAGCGTGCAGCCGAGCCCACGCGCCGCCTCTACACACGCGCGGCTCGCCGCGACGACCTCGGCGAGTGGGCGATCGGAGAGGAGACCCGCAACCGGGAGCGGAAGCTCCGCTCGGACCTCGCCCTCCGAGACGACGACGATGCCGCCGCCGAGCTCGAAGAGCCGCTCGACCGCGCGCTGCAGGTCGTCGTCGCTCATCCCGACGGCGACGATGTTGTGCGCGTCGTGCGCGATCGTCGAGGCGAGCGCGCCTTCGCTCAGCCCGAAGCCGCGCACGAGGCCGAGGCCGATCCGACCGGTGCCGAGGTGGCGCTCAACGACGGCGATCTTCGCGAGATCGCGCTCGGTGTCTGCGACGACCTGCCCGTCGCGCACGGTCGGCTCCTCGACGAGCGCATCCGTGACGATCTGGTCCGGCACGACGCCGATCACGCGCACCTGCCCGCCTGGCGAGCCCAGCACGAAGTCGCTCGACGAGGTGGGTGCCGCGCGCACGGTGTGCTTGACCCACTCTGGCACCGCAGCGCGCGCGATCTCGCCGACGGGCCGCCCGCGCTTCAGCACGAGCTCCGGCTCGAACCGCTCGAGGTCCGGCAGCAGGAGCAGGTCGGCCTGATACCCCGGAGCAATCGCGCCGAGCTGCGCCAGCCCGTGCCACGTCGCACCGTTGTGAGACGCCATCACGAGTGCGTCCTCCGGCGCGATCCCCTGCGCGACGCTCGCGCGCACCATCGAGTTCACGTGACCCTCGTCGACGATGTGCTCGGGCTCGCGGTCGTCGGTACAGAAGGCGATCCGGGCAGGGCCGAACTCCCGGACGACGGGGAGAAGCGCCTCGAGGTTTCGCGCGGCCGACGCCTCGCGAATCAGCAGCCACATCCCGGCACGCAGACGCTGGCGCCCTTCCTCGGCCGAGTACGCCTCGTGGTCAGAGCGGATCCCGGACGCCGCGTACGCATTCAGCTGCTTACCGAGGACACCGGGCGCGTGGCCGTCGACGTGCGACGCGCCGTCGAGCCGGAGCTTCGCGAGCTCGCGCTCGTCGCCGGCGATCACCCCGGGGAAGTTCATCATCTCGGCGAGCCCGATTACGCGCCTGCGCCTGAGCAGCCCTTCGAGATCTCCAGGCGTGAGCTCGCGGCGCGGCGACTCGAACTGCGACGCGGGCACGCACGACGACGCCATCACGAAGACGTCGAGCGGCACCTCGTCGCAAGCGTCGAGCAGCCAGTGGACGCCGTCGGTGCCGAGCACGTTCGCGATCTCGTGCGGGTCGGCGACGACCGCGGTCGTCCCGAGTGGGAGCACGAGCCGCGCGAACTCGTCGACGAGCAGCTTCGAGGACTCGAGGTGCATGTGCGCGTCGACGAACCCCGGCACGACCCAGCGGCCGGAGGCCTCGAGCGTCTCCTTCCCCTCGTAGTCGCCGAGGCCGGCGACGAAGCCGTCCGCGATCGCGACATCCGTCTCGAGCCACTCGCGTGTGAAGACCGACAGCACGCGTCCACCGCGGACGACGAGGTCGGCCGGCTCGTCACCGCGGGCAACGGCCAGTCGGCGCGCGAGGTCGACCATCGGCCCTAACGTACTACCCTAGGCGCCTGTGGACGTCCTGAGTCCGCTTTCGCTGGACGAGGCGCTGCGGCTGAAGGCGGAGCGCCCCGACGCCGTTCCGATCGCCGGTGGGACCGACGTGATGGTTGCGATCAACTTCGACCGGCTCCGGCCGGGCGCGCTCCTGAACCTGAACGAGGTGCCCGAGCTGCGCGGCTGGTCGTGCGATAACGGCACGGTGCGGCTCGGCGCAGGGCTGACCTACGCCGAGGCGATGGAGGAGCCGCTCGCCGGCCTGATGCCCGCGCTGGCTGAGGCGTCACGCACAGTGGGGTCCCCTCAGATCCGCAACCGCGGCACGATTGGGGGGAATCTCGGCACGTCCTCGCCGGCCGGAGACGCCCTGCCGCCGTTGCTCGTCGCCGGCGCGGAGGTCGAGCTCGCGAGCATTCGGGGCAAGCGTGTCGTGGCTCTGACCGACTTTCTCGTCGGGCCGAAGCAGAACGTCCTCGCCGAGGACGAGCTGGTTGTCGGCCTGCGCGTCGAGACCGGCGGCAGGGAGACGTTCATGAAGGTCGGCCCGCGGAACGCGATGGTGATCGCGGTCGTTTCGCTGGCGGTGCGCGTCGACGGCGAGCTTCGCGCGGCGTTCGGCTCGGCTGGACCCGTGCCGACTCTGGTCCGCGCGCGGCTCGACGAGGCGGGATCGTTTCCCCAGCGGGTTGCGGAGGCGGCGAGCCCGATCGACGACGTGCGCGGGACCGCCGCGTACCGACGACACGCGCTGCGCGTGCTGACGAAGCGAGCGCTCGACAGGTGCACCGCGTGAAGATCGAGCTGACCGTCAACGGCGAGCCGCGCGAAGCGGACGTCTGGGAGGGCGAGAGTCTCCTCTTCGCGCTGCGCGAGCGGCTCGGCCTTCCCGGTTCGAAGAATGCCTGCGAGCAGGGCGAGTGCGGCTCGTGCTCGGTCCTGCTCGACGGCACGCTCGTCTGCGCCTGCCTTATGCTCGCCGCGCAGGCCGAAGGCCACGAGGTCGTCACGGTCGAGGGGCTTGCCGAGAACGGCGAGCTTCACCGTGTGCAAGACGCGTTCGTCGAGGCGGGCGCGGTGCAGTGCGGCTTCTGCACGCCGGGGCTCGTCGTCGCCACGGCAGACCTGCTCGCGCACAACCCACGACCGAGCGAGGACGAGATCCGTGAGGCACTCTCCGGCAACCTCTGCCGGTGCACGGGTTACTCGAAGATCTTCGACGCAGTGCGACTGGCGGCGGAATGAAAAGCGCTCTACCACTCGGCCGCGTCGGCGAGAGCGTCAAGCGCGTCGACGGGATCCCCAAGACGACGGGTGAGTTCGCATACTCGAGCGACCTCTTCGCGGCCGGGATGCTGTGGGGCCATACGCTGCGCAGCCCCCATGCGCACGCACGCATCGTCGAGATCGACCTGGGCGAGGCGCTGAGCTCGCCCGGCGTGCACGCGGTCCTCACGCACGAGGACGTGCCGGGGCAGAAGCGCTACGGCCTCGAGTTTCCCGACCAGCCCGTGCTCGCGTTCGAGAAGGTGCGCTACTTCGGCGAGCCCGTCGCGCTCGTCGCCGCCGAGCATCCCGAGCAGGCGCGTCGAGCTGCGGAGCGGATCCGTGTCGAGTACGAGCCGCTGGAGCCCGTCGTCGACCCGGAGCGCGCGATGGAGCAGGAGCCCATCCACGACCAGCGTTGGACCCACGGCCACGGCTATCTCGACGACTCGCGCCCGAACGTCGTTCGCCACCTCGTGATCCGGCACGGCGACCCGGACACCACCGGCGATGTGTCTGTCTCGGGCGTCTACGAGCTCGGGATCCAGGACCAGGCGTTCCTGGGCCCTGAGTCCGGGCTCGCGATGCCCGACGGCGGGGGGGGCGTCGACATTTACGTCGCGACGCAGTGGCTGCACGTCGACCGCGACCAGATCGCGCCGTGCCTCGGCCTCGAGCCGGAACGAGTGCGCATCCATCTTGCGGGCGTCGGGGGTGCGTTCGGCGGGCGCGAGGACCTCTCGATGCAGATCCACAGCGCTTTGCTCGCGCTGCACGCGAGCCGTCCCGTGAAGATGGTGTACAACCGCGAGGAGTCGTTCGTCGGTCACGTGCACCGGCACCCTGCGAGAATCTGGGCGGAGCACCGGGCGGACCGCGACGGGAAGCTCGTCTGCGTGCGCATGCGGATCCTGCTCGATGGTGGTGCCTACGCGTCCAGCTCGACCGCGGTGACGTCGAACGCCGCAGCGTTTGGGTGCGGTCCGTACGCCGTCGCGAACGCGCTGCTCGAGTCGACATGCGTCTACTCGAACAACCCGCCCTGCGGCGCGATGCGCGGCTTCGGCGCCGTGCAGACGTGCTTCGCCTCCGAGGCCCAGATGGACAAGCTCGCGGACGCGCTCGGGCTGGACCCGGTCGAGCTTCGCCTGCGGAACGCGCTCGCGCCGGGCGACGAGCTCCCCACGGGCCAGCGGCTCGAGGGGTCGCTGCCCGTCGCCGAGGTGATCCGCCGCGCCGCCGAGCTGCCGATCCCCGAGCCCGAGCCGCTCCCGAGGGAGGCGATCGGCCTGCCGGGCGGCGCGGGCAACACCACGCGTGGCGAGGGCGTCCGCCGCGGTGTCGGCTTCGCCGTCGGCTTCAAGAACATCTGCTACTCGGAGGGCTTCGACGACTACTGCGCTGCGCGCGTGCTCCTGCGCGCGGACGGCAGCGCGGAGGTGCACTGCGCAGCCGCGGAGGTCGGGCAGGGCGTGACGAACGTGATCGTCCAGGTCGCGCGCACCGAGCTCGGGACCGACGACGTCGTGCTCGCGCCGCACACGACTGCGTCGGTCGACTCCGCCGGCTCGACGTCGGCGTCGCGGATGACGTGGATGGCCGCCGGCGCGGTGCAGCTCGCCTGCCGTGCCGCGCTCGAGGAGCGCGAGCGGACCGGGGGAGACGTCGACGTGGAGCGGATCTACCGCCATCCGCGCACGAGCCCCCTCGATCCCGAGACCGGCCGCACGACGGGCGAGCGCTCGCACGTCGCGTTCGCGTGCGCCGCGATGCGGGTCGTCGCTGAAGTCGACGTCGACCTCGGCCTCACGCGTGTCCTCTGGATCGGCACGGCACAGGACGTCGGCGCCGCGATCAACCCGGTCGCCGTCAAGGGCCAGATCGAAGGCGGCACGGCGCAGGGCCTCGGCCTCGCGCTGATGGAGGAGATCCAGACGCAGGGCGGCCTGATCACGAACGCGAGCTTCACCGACTACCTGATCCCGACCACGCTCGACATGCCGTCGGTCGAGTCCGTGCTGGTGGAGGTGCCGCAGCCGACCGCCCCGTACGGCGTCAAGGGCGTCGGCGAGCCGCCGACGGTCGTCTCCACCGCCGCGATCGCCGCGGCACTCCGGGACGCGACCGGCCGCGAGCTCGCGCGCGTCCCCGTGCGGCCCGACGACATCGTCGGGCTTTAGGCATGTTCGACCACGTGACGATCCGCGTCTCCAAGCGTGCGGCCTCGGAGCGCTTCTACGACACCGTTCTCGGCACGCTCGGCATCGAGCAGTCCGGAGCAGACGATCGCTACGTCGAGTGGGACGACTTCTCGCTCGCCGAAGCCGACGCCGGCGAAACCGTAACGACCGGGTTGCACATTGCCTTCGTGGCGCCTACCCGCGTGCACGTAGACGAGTTCTGGCAAGTCGGCACCGAGACCGGCTACCGCGACGACGGCGGCCCGGGCTGGCGCCCGCAGTACCGCGAGGACTACTACGGCTCGTTCCTGCTCGATCCGGACGGCAACAGCGTCGAAGCGGTGCACCACGGTGCGATGCAGGGCGGGGGAATCGACCATCTCTGGATCCGCGTTGCGGACGTCGCCGCCGCCAAGCGCTTCTACGAAGTCGTCGCTCCGCTCGCGGGCTTCCGGCTCAAGTACGACACGCCCGACCGTGCGCAGTTCGTCGGTAAGGGTGGCTCGTTCTCGCTCGTCGACGGCACACCGACGCTTCCGTTCCACATGGCGTTCGCCACGGACGAGGACTCGGTCGTCGACGCGTTTCACCGCGCGGTGACCGCCGCCGGCTACCCGGACAACGGCGCTCCCGGGGAGCGTTCCGTCTACCACGACGGCTACTACGGGGCGTTCGTGCTCGACCCCGACGGCCACAACGTCGAGGTCGTGAACCACAACCGGTAGAGCTGGTAGCTGCGCAAGTCGCGAATCCGCTCGCGTGGATCCACGACGCGCGAAGACCCCTAAAGGCGGCCGCTTCGCGGCCGCCTTCGCAAGTTGTCACATCTCTAACCGACTCGGTCGCCACGCCGGACGTCCGCGTTCGTCGGTGCGTGCGCCACTCCGTCGCGGATCACGATCGTCTTGCGGAAGAGGATCGGAAACGTCTCGATCTCGTTCGCCTCGATCCCGAACGTCGGCCGGTTCTGCACCTGGATGTGCAGGTGCGGCTCGTCGGAGTTCCCCGAGTCGCCGACGAGGCCGATGTCCTGGCCCGACACGACCCGATCGCCGACGCGCACGCGCGCGCTGCCGCGCTTCAGGTGCGCGTAGACCACGTACCGGCCCCTGCCGATGTCGATCACGACCACATTGCCCTCCGGGTGATCGGGATCGTGGTCGCCGACCGGCGCGTCTGGCCGCGAGTCGATCACCGACGTGACCCGGCCGTCGCCCGGCGCGAGGATCCGCTTGCCGAAGGCGTAGTAGTTGTAGAGCAGATCCGCGCCGCCCTGGTGCGTGTGCCCGTCGACGACCTGCAAGAGGTCGATTCCGTGTCGCTGCACTTGCAGCGGGTAGTGCCCGTTGACGAGCGAGCTCCGGCCGCCGGACGCGACGAACCACTCGCCTTCGAACGGCAGGTCCATCGGCACCGCATTCTTCGGCCCCCGCTCGATCTGCACGAGCTGGACGACGAGGAACAGCGAGCCGAGCGCGGCGAGGACGTTCGCCGCGAGCGAGATCCTTCTGGGCGGGACGAGCGCCAGCAGGGCGATCGCTGCAAGCCCGATCCAGAACGCGAGCACGATGATCCCGTGCGAGTCAGGCGCGATGAGCTCGTAGAGCGCGAAGGTTCCCGGCAGGCTCGCCGCGCCGAGCAGGCCGACGAAGAGCCACACGTTGACGGCCTGCGCGGCGTAGGGCCGGCTACGGACGAGCCCGAGCTCGAGCTCGCCGCGGCGCGCGAGCCG
>Ga0126306_10001503_pt1 | contig 12512 bp, 14 predicted proteins | sample Plot27_FD_92592 | JGI IMG/M metagenome (GOLD analysis project Ga0126306, IMG submission 92592) | Serpentine soil microbial communities from UC McLaughlin Reserve, CA, USA - Plot27 | ecosystem: Environmental > Terrestrial > Soil > Grasslands | place: USA: UC McLaughlin Reserve, Lake County...
GCCCTCGACCAGCTCGAGCGACGCCTCGATCAGCTTCTTGCCCGTGAACGGGTCGCCGATCTGCACCGACGGCCGCTTGTCCGCGTCGTCCGCGGCGAGCTCGGCGCTCGCGAGCACCGACGCGCCGCCAATTCCGTCGCGCCCTGTCGTGGCGCCGTACAGGATGACCGCGTGGCCGGCAGTCCGCGCTTTCGCGCGAGTCACGCGCTCGCTCGGGAGCAGCCCGACGCACATCGCGTTCACGAGCACGTTGTCGCGGTAGGCCTCGTCGAAGCGTGTCTCGCCGCCGACGTTCGCGACGCCCGTTGCGTTCCCGTAGTGGCCGATTCCGGCGACGGCGCGGCGGAACATCCAGCCCGGGTCGCCGAAGTAAAGGCCGTCGAGGAGCGCGATCGGCCGCGCGCCCATCGCGGAGATGTCCCGCAGGATCCCGCCGACACCGGTCGCGGCTCCCTGGAACGGTTCGACCGCGCTCGGGTGGTTATGACTCTCGACCTTGAAGGCGACGGCCTCGCCCTCGCCCAGGTCGATCACGCCGGCGTTCTCGCCCGGGCCTTGGAGGACGCGCGCACCTTCCGAGGGAAGCCGTTTGAGTAGGAGCGCGGAGTGCTTGTAGCCGCAGTGCTCCGACCAGAGCAGTGAGAACACGGCCAGCTCGAAGTGGTTCGGGTCGCGGCCGAGCAGCTCTCGGATTCGGTCGGATTCCCAGTCGGTCAGACCGAGCGCCCGGTGGAGCGGCTGTTCCGAGACCGCGGTCAGACGTCGAGCATAGACGCTCGGCCGGAGGGCCCCCGCTAGCCTCCGAAGGTGCGCTCCTACCTCGCGTTGCTGCTCGCCCTCGCGGCGATCTGGGGCGCCTCGTTCATGTTCATCGAGATCGCGCTCGACGACCTCGAGCCGACGACTTTGATGGCCGGGCGGCTCGTCGTCGCCTCGCTCGTGCTCGTCTCTTTGATGGCCGCGCGGGGGATCATCGGGCGCCTGCGCAGGGCCGGGTGGCGCGCCTTCGCGCTCGGTGTGATCAACAGCGCGGTGCCGTTCACGCTGATCGCCTGGGGCCAGCAGCACATCGACTCCGGCGTCGCGGCGATCGCGAACGCGACCGTGCCGATCTGGGTCGCGCTGTTCGCGATCTGGCTCGCGCAGAGCGAGCGGGCGTCCGGGCTGCGGATCGTCGGGATCGTGCTCGGGCTCGCCGGGGTTGCGGTCCTGGCAGGTGCCCAGCCCGAGGTGGACACTTGGGCGGTCGTCGGCACGCTTGCGGTCGTCGCCGCCGCGATCAGCTACGCGATCGCGAGCATCTTCCTGCAGCGCGCGACCGAGCGGCTCGACACGATCACGCTCTCGACCGCCACGATGCTCGGCGCGACGGTCGCACTGCTCCCGTTTGGGCTCGCCCAGGCGCCGCACGACCTCCCCGGCTGGCAAGCGGCCACCGCGGTGGTCGCGCTCGGCGTCGCCGGGACCGGGATCGGGATCCTGCTCTTCATGAAGATCATCTCCGACTACGGCTCGTTCCGGGCCGGCCTCGTGACGTACCTGCTGCCCGTCACCGCGCTCCTCTACGGCGCGTTCCTCCTCGACGAGGAGATCACCGCCTGGATGGTCGTCGGCCTTGCGCTGATCCTCGCCGGCGTTGCGCTCGGCTCGGGGCTGCTGCGTCCGACCCCGGCGCCCGAGGCGGTGGAGCCCGCCCGGCCGTGAGCGTGACGATCAGGCGGGCGACGCCCGGCGACGTCGACTTCCTCGTCGAGCTGACGGGCCACGAGGACGTTGAGCCGTTCCTCTCGGCCCGGCGGGCCACGACGCGCGAAGAGCTGCTCGAGGAGGTCGAGCGCTCCGAGCGCGAGCCCGAGGACTTCGGGCGCTTCATCGTCGAGCTCGACGGCAAGCGCGCGGGGGTGATGGGCTTCGCGGTCGGCAACAAGCGGAGCCGCGTCGCAAAGCTCGGAGGTCTCGCGGTTCACCCCGACTTCCGCGGTCGCAAGGTCTCCGACGAGGCGGCCCGCCTCCTGCAGCGGCACCTGATGGAGGACCTGGGCTACCACCGGCTCGAGCTGGAAATCTACGGGTTCAACGAGCGCGCGATGCGCCACGCGGAACGGGCCGGCTTCGTGCGGGAAGGCGTCAAGCGCAAGGCGTACCGCCGTCACGGCGAGTGGGTCGACGGCGTGCTCTACGGATTGATCGAGGAGGACCTCTAGGGTCCCTGACCGCCGCCCCCACCGGTGACCGTCCCGGCGTTCTCGGCGACGTACTGCGACACGGCCGCGATCTGCGCGTCGGTGAGCCGGCCCTCGAATGCCGGCATCCCGCCGCCGCCGTTTCGCACCTGGTCCTCGACCGTCGACGCGTCCGGCTTCAGGTCGTCCAGGTTCGGGCCGACCGACCCAGACGTCCCCGCTGCCCCGAGCACGTGGCAGCTTCCGCAGCTCGAGACGAAGATCGACTTGCCGTCCTCCGCGCCGCCTCCCGTCGTGGTCGCGGCGCCCGTCGTCGTCGCGCTGCCGGTCGTCCCGAGGCGGTAGGCGATGATCACGGCCGCTGGTCCTTGGTCTGGGGGAAGCTCGCTGCGGTGATCAGCGTGTCGCCGACGATCGCGATCGTCGCGTTCGTCCCGGCCGGCATCTGCTCCTCCCAGACGACGGCGCCGTTTTCGCGCTCGAAGGCGACGACCTTGCGTCGAACGTCGTGGTGAACACGAGGTCGTTCGAGATCGTCGCCGCGCCGTAGGCGGGCTGGTCGAGATCCTGCTGCCACTTGACCGAGCCGTCGCTGACGTTCAAGGCGATCATCTCGCGGGTCCCCTTCGCGATCTGCAGATCAAACTCCGTCGGCGTCTTGAGGACCGTCGGGATGTTGACGATCGGCGCGTAGACCACGCCGTCCGCGGATGCAATCTGCGTCTCGACGCCCCCGAGGATGCCGGGCAGGATCGTCAGCGGCAGCTTCGGCATGCTGGCGTAGTCGCCCTCGAGCGCGAGCTCGTTGTCCTTGTCGTGGCCGTTGTGCTGCCCCACTGGGCGTTCCCAGACGACGGTTCCGTCTTCGGCATCGATCGCGTACACGTAGCCGAGCTTCCCGGCCGCGAGCACGAGCGTCCGGTCGTCCTCGTCGACGAGGACTGGCGGCAGCTGGAGGTCCCAGTCGTAGACGTCGTGCGGCAGGACCTGACGGTGCCAGATGATGTCGCCGTTCTCGCGGTTCAGCTTCACGATCGCGTTCGTGTAGAGGTTCGGACCGGGCCGGCTGGAGCCCCAGGGAAGGTCGTTGGTACCCGGCCAGGGCGCCGGGTTCGCGACCGCGGTGTACACGTCACCGTCGCTGTCGAACGCCGGCGGGTGCCAGAGGCCGCCGCCGCTGTTGATCTCCGTGTGCTCCGAGCTCCAGAGATTCTCGGGGACGGTCCAGAACTTCCACTGCTCCTCGCCCGTCTCCGCGTCGAGCGCCCAGAGAACCCCCGCGCCGTTGCCCTTGTAGAAGGATTTCGTGTTCCCCGGAACGGTCGAGATGTAGAGCGTGCCGTCGAAGACTGCGGGCGCCATGTCGATGCCCTCGTTCTCGTTCCGGATCAGCGGCTGCGAGCGCCAGACCTCGTCGCCCGTCCCTTGTCGAGGGCGAAAGGGAACTCCGCCGTGCGCCGTAGATCTTGTCGTAGCCGATCGTGACGCCGTTCGGGCCCACTGTGGCCGAGTCGTAGTCCTTCGACCACTTGATGTCGCCTGTCTCGAGGTCGATCGCCTTGACGTTCGACGTCAGGTCCTGGGTGTAAACGACCCCGTCCGCGACGATCGGCGTCGAGGCGTAGTTGCCGAACGTGCCGCCGCCCTCGATCGGGATCGTCCAGGCAACTCCGAGCTCGTCGACGTTGCCCGAGTCGATCTCGCTGGTCGCAACGCGGCGGTTGAAGAGGTCGCCGTTCGGCGCCGGCCACTCGTCCTTGAACTCGGAGGCCTCCTTCGGCGCACCCTCCGGGACGCCGTCGTCGCCGCCACCGCAGGCGCCGAGGCCGGTCACGGCGACCAGGAGAAGACCGAGCACGAAGAAAACGACGCGGCGTCGTCATCACCGAAGGTCTAGCAATTCTTTGCCTCCTGAGAGAATCGAAAACCCAGGGGTCGTGGGAGTTGCTCGAGCCGATCCTCTCCCCACGCTTCTCGTACCTCGACGGTGCGACCGGCGAGGTGTGGACACACACGAGCGATACGTGGAGCACCTGCGCAGTCACGCTGCTCCAGCTTTGGCAATCGACCAGGTCGTCGTCCACGTGGACGACAACACTGCCGTCGTGTCGGCGCGCAGCTCGAGGCAACCCGGCACGTACAGCCGTTACGTGGACACATACGAGCGGCGAGGCGACGAATGGCTCTGCGTCCATGCGTGCGTGGCCGCTACACACCGACGAGTCCCAATAGCGTGCGCTGAGCTGTGACGAGCCCGAGATGCACTCGAAAGCACGCGACACAGAGGCACTCCTGTGGGCTGAGGCGCTCGGCTTGGAGTTTCGCCGCGACATGGACATCGTCCGCAACGGCGAGAAGGAGGCGACGAACTACTTCTTTGGCGTTCCCGGCCAGGAGGAGGAGCTCGAGCTCACACTCAACCACGACGCCGCACGTACGACCTCGGAACCGGGTATGGCCACATCGCACTCGCGGTCGACGATCTCGATCAAACGCTGAAACAGCTCAAGGCTCAAGGAATCGAGCCCGAGCGCGAGCCCTACCGCGTGCGCGAGGGCGGCTCGCGGATCTGCTTTGTGAGAGACCCGGACGGGTTCCGCGTGGAATTGATCGAACGAAGGTAAGGCCCACCGGTCGGGCCGTACGTCACGAGGCGAGGTCCAGCGCGAGGATGATCTCGCCGTTCTCGTCCAGTTCGCCAGTGGGAAGGAAGCCGATGCGGCGGTAGAACGGCTCCGGCCCGCCTTCTCCCAGGACGCAGCTGGTCAGCAGTTCGGCCGCTCCGTTGGCGCGCGCGATCTCGGCGACGAGCTTGACCGCCTCGCGGCCGTATCCGCGGCGTTGGTGCCGCTCGTCGACCAGCAGCTTCCACAGGAACCACGGCCCGATGATCCGCGGCGGCTCTGGAGTTACATTCCAGCTGAGCATGACGAATCCGACCGACTCATCGTCCACGTAGATCGCGCGATACCAGGGCTTGCCTTCGGGGATCTCCTGGGCGTCGAGAAGCGCTCCCGCCACCGTGCCGACGAACCGCTCCTGCGCCGGTACGACGCGGACCGCGAGGACCGCATCCCGATTCTCGTCCGTGACTTCGCGAAGCGTGACCGCGCTCACCCCAGAAGCTTACGAGCTCTGCCGTGCCACAATTCCGGTCGGCACCCGGATACCTGGCTGCAAAGGTTGAGCAGAACGCCGGCGGTAACAGCTAGATCGCTAGCCCGTCGCTGAGACCTGGTCGCCGAGGACCAACATCTAGCCACTCAATAGGCGTACCGATCGCCGCTCCGGACACTCGCTCGACGAGCTCCTTGGTCTGCCTGGGCGGCGCATCGGTTGTGGTGGCCTCGTTCTCTTCACACCCCAAGGGCGCTCGCGGCCTTCTCGAACTGGTCCTCGCGCACGTACACCACGTAGCCGAAGGAGCCGGCGCCGTCGGTCACGCCCGAGGACGCGAAGATGTCGACGCCCGCCTTGACCAGCTGCTCGTGAACACTCGCGAGCGCACCGAGCTCGTCGTCGCCTTGCACGAGCAGCGCGTGGTACGGGCCGTCGAGCGGAAGGCCTGCGGCGCGCGCCTCGGCGACCAGCTTGTTTGGGTCCTCGGCGAAGAGCGCGAACTGCGCCAGGCTCGGCCCGCTCGGCACCGCAGTGAAGGCGAGCAGGTTGACACCGAGCTCGGCGAGCTGGGAGAGGACGCGATAGGCCGCGCCCAACTCGTCGCGGACGTTCGCGTAGTAGTACTCGACGCTGCGAATCCTGAAGGCCACTGCGCTCTTCCCTCCCACCACCCTAGGCCTGCGGGGCCGGGCCGACATGCCCTCGTGGGACGGGTCTGGCGGTCTCCTCAGCAGAAGGTGCTGCTGATCGAATGATTTTCCTGCGGCGCGAGGGTCTCCGAAAGGCTCCGTCTGGCGCGCCGGAGAAAAGGGGGCGGGCTGGGTTCCGTGATGGTCCGCCGCCGTGAGGTGGGGCCGGAGGCCGGTCACCCACTGGTCCGACGCGAGCGATGTGAGAATCCTCAGCGCACATGCCCGAGCTCCCGCTCCCGGCGCACTTCGACTCGAGCCGTGTTGGCGAGGTCTGGCGGGTTCCGTATGAGGACCGCGCGCGCGAGGGACAAGCATGGGCGGATGAGCACGGCCTTGGGCCCGCCGCAGAGGACGCGTTTCGCCTTTGCCTCCTCGCCGTCGATGTCCAGAACACGTTTTGCATCCCGGAGTTCGACCTTTTCGTTGCGGGGCGCTCGGGCGCGGGCGCGGTTGACGACAACCGTCGTCTCTGCGAGTTCGTCTACCGCAACCTCGGGGTGATCACGCAGATCTTGCCGAGCCTCGACACCCACCATCCGATGCAGGTGTTCCACGCGATCTGGCTGGTCGATGAGCAGGGCAATCACCCGGCTCCCTTTACGCTCGTCTCAGCCGAGGATGTCGCGGCCGGCCGCTGGAGACCGAACGGCGCGGTCGCCGAGGCGTTCGGGATCGACGTCGACTACGCGGAGCGGCATCTCCTCCACTACACGCGGTGGCTGGCCGAGCGCGGAAAGTACGACTTAACCGTCTGGCCCTACCACGCGATGTTCGGCGGAATCGGTCATGCACTCGTCTCGGCGTTCGAGGAGGCAGTCTTCTTCCACGGCGTCGCTCGGTACAGCCGTCCCGAGTTTCAGGTCAAGGGCGACAACCCGTTCACCGAGCATTATTCGATGCTCGGGCCCGAAGTGACCGAGGGACCAGACGGCGATCGGCTCGGCCGCAGGAACACGGAGCTGATCGAAAGGTTGCTCACATTCGATGCCGTTGTCGTCGCAGGGCAGGCCAAGAGCCACTGCGTGGCGTGGACGATCGATGACTTGCTGGAGGACGACGAGGTGCGGGAACGGCTCGCTGAGCGCACGTACCTTCTCGAGGACTGCACGTCCCCGGTTGTCGTACCGGGTCTTGTCGACTATACGGATGCCGCGGATGCCGCCTTCGAGCGCTACGCGGCTGCCGGCATGCACGTCGTTCGCTCGACCGACCCGGTCACGAGCTGGCCGGCCTAGCGAGGTGCCGATGTCGCCTGGCGGAGGTCGGTCACGAAAGAGCCATTTGCCGAACAACGCTTCAAACCCACGGCCATGGCCGCGGCCTTACGATGCCGGCATGACGCGATATCTGCACACGATGTACCGGATCACCGATCCGGAGAAGAGCCGCGCCTTCTACGAAGCGCTCGGCCTGGAGTTTCGCCGCGACATGGACATCGTCCGCAACGGGGAGAAGGAGGCGAGGAACTTCTTCTTCGGCGTGCCGGGCCAGGAGGAAGAGCTCGAGCTGACGCTGAACCACGACGGCCGCACGTACGAGCTCGGCACGGGCTACGGCCACATCGCGTTCGCCGTCGACGACCTCGACGACACGCTGACACAACTGCAGGCGCAGCGGATCGAGCCGGAGCGCGAGCCCTACCGCGTCCGCGAGGGCGGCTCTCGCATCTGCTTCGTCCAGGACCCCGACGGCTACCGGATCGAGCTCATCGACCGCAGCGGCATGTAGCTCGTCTCAGCCGCCCCGCGGGGCGACCACCGTGCTCGACTCGGACTGGCCGCCCACCTTCTCATGGAGGCGGTGCGCCGCCTGCTCGATGTCGTCGTACTTGTACAGGCCCGCCCGGGACTCGGCGGCGGAGCACGCCGCAGCGATGGACTTGCTCGAGATCGCGGTAGGAGAACTTCCAGTGCGCCTTCGTCTCCCGGTCGTGCTCGTCCTCGGAGCCGAGATGCCAACGCCCAAACTCGGTCCAGCGTGCTTCTCGATGAAGCGGTTCTCGTCTTCCGCCGAAGGCCGGTGCTCGCTCCAGTCGTCGCGTTGGTCGAATACGAATGTGCCCCTCCGCGACCAACGAGACCGCGTGATCGTACCCAGGCCGGCGCAGCTTCACCGCCACGACACATGTTCTAGCGCGGCGGAAGGGGCTCCCGCAGTGCAGCGTCCCTCGGGGTTACCTCCCCGAGCCCTCGGACGAGGGGTCATGAGCGACGAGCTGCGCGCCGTTACGTGGAGCGGGTGAGGTGGTCGGCGCCCGGGGGCCGCACCCCGGCGCCTTTAGCGCTTCAGCCGGCCGCCGGCCTCGGCGAGCACGTCCCCGAGGATGCCCACCATCTCGTCGAACTGCTCCTGACGCGCCACGAGCGGCGGGAGATCTGGATCACGGGGTCGCCGCGATCGTCTGCTCGGCAGATCAGACCGCGCTCGAACAGGGCTCCCGAGAGGTAGCCGCGCAGGAGCCACTCGCACTCCTCCTCGCTGAACGTCTCGCGTGTTTCCTTGTCCTTGACCAGCTCGAGCGCGTAGAAGAAACCGGTACCGCGCAGGTCGCCGACGATAGACCAGGTCGACGCCGTCGACGGCGACGACGTCGCCGTAGAGCTTTCTCAGGCTTCCAGTCGGACGTCGGCGTCGGGCGCGGGCTCCCCGGCGGCGGGCGTCTCGCGCGTCCGCTCAGCCGGCAGCGCCGACAAGCGCCTCCTCCATGATCTTGAGTCCACGGTTCACATCTTCGTCGGATGCGACGAGCGGCACGAGGATACGCACGACGTTCCCGTAAAGCCCGCAGGTGAGAAGGATCAGTCCACCGTCGAGGGCGCGTGCAACGGTGGCCTTCGCGAGGTCGCCCGCGGGCCGCTTCGAGTTCGCGATCCTCGACGAGCTCCAACGCGAGCATGGGGCCGAGGCCGCGCACCTCGCCGACCTGCGGCACGCGTTCGGCGAGCGTGTCGAGCCTCGAGCGCAGGACTCGGCCGAGCTCTTCGGAGCGTGCCCGGAAGCCGTCCGACGCCACCTCGTCCAGCACGGCGCACAGCTGCGGCCCACGCGGCCGGGTTGCCGCCGAACGTGCCGCCGAGCCCACCCGGCCCCGGCACGTCCATCACGTCCGCACGGCCGGTGACGCCGGCGAGCGGCAGCCCGCCGCCGAGCGACTTTCCGGAGACGAGCAGGTCGGGCTCGACGCCGTAGCGCTCGATCGCCCAGACGGGGCCGGTGCGCCCGACGCCCCTCGTCGTCGACGTACAGGATCCCGTGCCGCTCGCAAATCTCCTGGAGCGCGCGCGGGTCGTCGGGCATCACGATGAAACCGCCCTCGCCCTGCACGGGCTCGAGGCGACGCTCTCCGGGTCGACCTCGCGCGCGAAGAGGAGCTCGAGCCCGGCGACCGCCTCGTCGGTGCCGACGCCTCGGTACGGGTACGGGCCGGGCGCGCGGTAGACCTCGGGCGCGAACGGCCCGAACCCGCGCTTGTAGGCGACCTTCGAGGTCATGGTCATCGTCAGCAGTGTCCGGCCGTGGAACGCGTGGTCGAAGACGACGACCCCGGGCCGCCCCGTCGCGGCACGCGCGATCTTGACCGCGTTCTCGATCGCTTCGGCGCCGGAGTTGACGAGGATCGAGCGCTGCTTCTCTCCCGCGCAGGGCGAGAGCTCAGCGAGCCGGCGGCAGACCTCCACGTACGGCTCGTAGATCCCGACCATGAAGCACTGGTGCAGATAGCGGTCGACCTGCTCGTGGATCGCCGCAACGGCCGTGGGCAGGCCGTGGCCCGTGTTCTGGCAGCCGAGCCCGCCGGCGAAGTCGACGTACTCGCGGCCGTCCACGTCGCAGATGCGCGCACCTTCGGCGCGGTCGACAACGAGTGCAGGTGTGGAGATCCCGCGCGCCACGTAGCGGTTACGCGCTCCGACGACGCGCTCGCTGGCCCGCATCTCTTGCAACGCCACGGCCCAATCCATCCCACGAACGGGCCGCTCGGGCAAGAGCCGAGCGGGCGCAATCCCGGTGGGGCTTTTCGACGCTCGGTCGAAGTGGCCGGAGCGCCGTTGGCCTGAAGCCGGCTTGCAATCCCGGCTCGGGACGCCTAGCTTTGGCCCCGATGTCCGAGTGCTGACCGTCGCAGATGTCGTCGAGATCGAGGGCCTCGGCCTGACCGTCGCGGCCGGCGCGGACGGTCTGGCCAACGAGGTGACGTGGCTCCACGTCTCCGAGCTCGACGACCCGACAGCCTTTCTCGAAGGCGGAGAGTTCCTGCTCACGACCGGGCTCGGCGTCGGGGAGCTCGCTACTGCCCAGCGGTCGTACCTGCGCCGTCTCGCGAAGCACGGCCTGTCCGGGCTCGGTTTCGGGCTCGGCTTCGGCTTCTCCGAGGTGCCGTCTGCGCTCGTCGAGGAGGCCAACAAGCTCGGCTTTCCGGTCGTGTGCGTCCCGTACGAGGTGCCGTTCGTCGCGATCACCAAAGGCGCGACGACGCGGCTCGCGAGCGAACAGCTCGAGCGGCTGACGCGTGCGCTCGAGGTGAACGAGCGGCTGGCCGAGGCCGTGCTCGAGGGACGCGGCGTTCCGGCGCTACTTGCGATCGTGAGCGGCCATTTGGGCTGCTCGCTGGCGCTCGTCGACGAGCGACGCCGCGTCGTTGCAGAGCGGCACACGGGCCGCCACGCGTCGTTCGACGGTGCGCTCGAGCTCTCGCTGGGGAGCGGTGGCTTGCTCAAGGCCGCCAGGGATGGGACGCCGTTCGGGGAGTACGACCTGCTCGTGCTCCACCACGGCCAAACCGCCCTCGGATTCGAGCTCGCGCGCCGCCGAGCGGTCAGCGCGGCGGAACTGCGGCTCGCGGGCGACCTGCTCGAGGATCTCGAGGGCGACCGCCTCGACGACCGCGAGGCGTCGCGGCGCATGGCGGCCTTCGGCCTCGACCCATCACGGTCGCACGCGGCGCTCCTGGCTGTCCCGGCCTCGAACGGCGCCACCGGAGAGCGTGTGCGGAGCGAGGTCGCGGACTTGCTCGACCGACGCTCTGTGCGCTATCTCTCGACCGCGCATCCCGATCGGGCCGGGTTTCTGGTCGAGGTCGAGAGCGAGGAAGACGCGCTCGCGCTTGCACAGAAGCTCGTCGAGGCAGAGCCTTCGGCGCGCGTCGGAGTCGGACGGCCGGCGCGAGGCCGCGCGCTTGGCCGCTCGCTCGTCGAGGCCCGGGCCGCGATCGACGCGACGACGACACCGGTTGCCTCCTACCGCGACCTCGGCTCGCTCGAGCTCCTCCTGTCGCTTCCCGATGCGGCGCTCGAGGCGTTCGTCGACCGCGTCCTCGGCCCCACGTCGGCAAACCCGCGGCTCAGCGTGTCGCTCGCCGTCCTCCTCGAGTCCGGCTGCCGCTGGAGCGAGGCTGCCGAGCGACTCGGGATTCACAGACATACGCTCCGCTATCGCATGGACCGCCTGCGAGAGCAAACCGGGCGCCACCCCGACGATCCGGAGCAGCGGATGGAGCTCTGGCTCGCCGTCAAGGCGCGCCAGGCGCTCTCGGCGCGGTTGTCCAACGGGTCCAAGCTGACGGCGGCCGCTTCGCCCATCAGCCACTAGGCAAGTCACTGCGGCGGGACGATCCTTCGTCCCGAGGTCTCAGCGAGAGAGGGGGTCATGGCAAGAACACCGTTGCTGGAGACAGTGCAGCAGGCGGCGGCCGAGGCTGCCGGCGAGGACAGGTCGACGACGCGTAAGGGGTATCTGCGCGATGCGGCCGTAGCCGGCGCTGCCACCACTGCGTTCGGCGTCTTCACAAAACGTGCACGGGCCGCCGCTCCGGCTGGCCGCGTGGTCGTCGTCGGCGCGGGGCTCGCAGGGCTGAGCGCCGCGTACCGACTGAAGCAGGCGGGGATCAACGCGGAGGTCCACGAGGCGTCCGACCGTCTCGGCGGGCGCTGCTGGACGCAGCGTGGCTTCTTCGCGGACGGGCAGATCGTCGAGCGTGGGGGCGAACTGATCGACCAGGGGCACTTCGCGATGCGCAACCTGGCGAACCAGCTCGGATTCAAGCTGGACAACCTCCTCGCGGCCGAGGCGAACGGGACCGAGCAGACGAGCTGGTTCGACCGCGCGCGCTATTCGTACGAGGAGGCCACCGCGGACCTCAAGGCGACCCGGCAGAAGATCCACAAGGACGTGTCGGCAGCGAGCTATCCGACGCTGTTCGACCTTTCGACGCCGCGCGGGCGTGAGCTCGACGCGATGTCGATCGTCGACTGGATCAACGAGACGTTCGAGGGGGGCATCGATTCGAAGATCGGCCAGCTGCTCGACGTTGCGTACACCATCGAGTACGGGGGCGAGTCGTCAGAGCAGAGCTCGCTGAACCTCCTCTACCTGCTCGCGTACTCGGGGCAGGGGAACCTGCGCATCTTCGGACCGTCGAACGAGAAGTACCACGTGGTCGGCGGCAACGACCAGGTCACGGCGAAGCTCGGGCAACTGCTCGCCGGACAGATCACGACGGGTTCGCAGCTCACCGCGATCC
>Ga0126306_10001504_pt1 | contig 12512 bp, 12 predicted proteins | sample Plot27_FD_92592 | JGI IMG/M metagenome (GOLD analysis project Ga0126306, IMG submission 92592) | Serpentine soil microbial communities from UC McLaughlin Reserve, CA, USA - Plot27 | ecosystem: Environmental > Terrestrial > Soil > Grasslands | place: USA: UC McLaughlin Reserve, Lake County...
CAAGAAAATAGCTTCGAACGGAAAATTGATCTTTGAGAACTGGACAATATCAGGCTTGAGGTCTGACAGATAACGCGTCAGGTTGACCCAGGCGGAGATCAAACGAATGGCTCTTTTGCCGCGCCGGATCGTCCAGCGAACCTTGTGCATTCTCCGCTGCCAGGTGCTTGCGTTGATGTTTTGGATCACTTGCGGGTCGAACAGGCTCCACAGGTCAAGCAGCTTATTGACTTGAAAGTTATGAGGCAAATGCGCCAGTTCATATTCCTTCCCAGTGATCAGAGTGACATCCACACCTTCATTCGCAAGCGCGGTGCATAGCTGGTACGTGTAATGGATCAATCCACCGCTTCCGTTGGGTTCCACCAGAACAAGGCGCAGTTTACGATTTTCCATAGCTTTGTAATTGTTCGAAGTAAAGCTTCTCGAGCTGGTCGACCTGTTGCTCAATGTTGAACTTTCGATTAACGACTTTCCACCCTTCCGCGCCCATGGCGGCACGTTGTTCAGCATCGCTCAGCAAACTATTGCAGGCACTCACAAGTCCATGGATATCTTCAGGTTCGACCAGACAACCGTTTTGTCCATCCGTGACCATCTCCGGGATGCCTCCGACGCGGCTCGCGACGATGGGCAATTTTGCTGCCATGGCTTCCGCCAGAACCGTGGGCAGAGCCTCCGTCAGCGTTGGCAGGACGAACACATCACTGGCAGCCAGCAAACGCGGCACATCTTTGCGCATCCCGGCAAAGAGCACTCGGTCAGTCACCCGGTTTTTTTTCGCCTCTTCAACCAAGGCATGTTGGTGAGACCCACTTCCAACAACCAGGTAATAGGTATTCGGACTTGTCTCAATAATCGCCGGCAACGCGCGCACCATGAATTGGATTCCCTTCTGGGGACGCAGTACTGCAACTGTCGTGAGCAGGTTTGCATCGCTGGGGATCCCAAATTCCGTTCGAACGTTGATGCGTTCCTTGTCACGATTGACATTCATATAATGAGACAGATCGATGCCATTGTAAATATTGACTACCTGCCCTGGAGCAGCGCTGCTAATATCAATGTGATATTGCCGTGCCTCCTCAGATACGGAGATGACGCGGTCACAAAACTGGCGCAAGACAAACCACTCGATTTTTTGATGCAGTTTTAATTTGGTCTTTACATCGAGGGAGGGCATGATATGAATTGTGCAGACACTTGGAAGACGGAGGGACTTTGCTGAAAGGTTTCCCAGGATATTGGCAAATTCAAGCTGCGTGTGCACAAGATCAGCGCCTATTCCCCGCAGATACCCGATCAGACGCGGCAGCGCATTCAAATCGCGCAGGTGCCTGATATTCAGGCAATCGACGGGGATTCCCATCGCACGAATCTCCTCTGCCATGGGGTTTCCATCCTTGGATTGAAGCGCACAGACTGTGGCATCGAAATGGTCCCGGTCCAAGTGCTTCAAGGTCGGCACCATGAGTCGCTCGGCGCCTCCCATGCTCAAACCGTCAATGACATAGGCGATTTTATGTTTGCGGGAAGGGCCGGAGAGATTTCCCAATGTTTCGTTCGTCATCACGAGATCACTCCGGGTCCTGCCAGCTCAGGAGTTCCCCAAAAAGTGATCGCCACATCAGATCATCCGTATGACTGTAGCCAAATTCCAGTGCGGAGCGGACCGCTTTCTCCACACAACACATCAGCATACCGTATTTTTGAGGCAGCAGGATATAGCCATCGGGCTTTCCATAGGCTGATAAATATCCAGGGATCACATCCGCGCGCCAACCTTGCAATCGATGAGAAGCCTCCTTAGCACGCTGCTCCACAGAGGTGTTCTCTGTTGCCGAGAGCGCGCCCGCCAGCAGGAAGAAATACACATCCATGCTAACATCCACAGACCAGCGCGCGAATTGCCAATCGACGAACATTAATTTCCCACGTGCTTCATCACGGATCATGTTCCCATGCCAAAAATCGCCCTGGATCAAAACCCTGTGCGTGGCAGTGACAGCGCTTTCAATTATCTTCCTTGTTAAGTCCGACAGGACGCGGTCTTCTTCAGATGTCACCTGAAACAGTTCACGAAATTTATCTGCCTTTTTCCGAAAGTGAGGATCCAGCGATCCGTGCTCTCGTACTGGAGCCTTTGTCAGATTATTTAATGCGCGCAATGAGCGCGCCGCCTCTCTTGCCAAAGCCGACACCTGTCTGCTATTCCCCCAGAATGACCTGCGCGCCAGCCGCGTCAGACTCTCGCCTGAGAGGTGGGAAATGATCAACACGGGTCTTTCCTGCAGGGTTGTTAAAACGTAAGGTTTGGGAACGTATTGTGCTGCCGCCTCGCCGATACACGACCACAATTCGATCAGATGGTCATATTCCGTCTTCAACATCCACCCATTTTCGATCAGGCGCGGCACCTTTGCCACCAGGATCGGTTCCGTCTGTCCCCCGCTGAATCCAAAGAAAATCACATTGTCGTGAAAGTCGGCATCCCCATTGGCCAGCATTGCCCAATGCAAGTGTGAGGAAAGAAGCCCATGCTCGCTTTCCAAAAGAGCGCCAGCTGAAATCGAGAGAACATCCACAAAAGTTGGCAACATTTCTTAAACCGTCGCAACTGCAAAATAAGCTGGCAGGAACGCAGGAATGCGGGTCCAGCCGAGGATGGCGGAGAATCGCTGTAAAAACTTTAACAGGGCCGGCTTGCGCCTGAAACGGTGGTGCAAAGCGAAGTGGATCGCCTGGGCATTGAGGTCAAAAATATATTCGGGGACACGTAAATTTGGCATTACCCCGCAAACCTTAATGGCTTTGAACCCCGCCTGATGTAATTGATATGCGATGCGGCGCGGTGTGGAAGCATGGTATTTGGCTTGCGTGGTAGAGCGGAAATTCCAGGAGTTATTAAACCCAATCAGCAGGTAACCACTGGAGTCAATGAAGCCCCGCATGGAGCGAAAAAACTCAACTTGATGCGCCTGATTGGCACTCACCCAGCGCAACGGCAAGCCAAACGGAAGGACAAGCGAGTAAATATTATTTTCGATTTGTTTGAACTCTGGAGAGGAAAGTGGATTGAAAATATCGATCCCAATCTGGTCCAGCGCCTCACGGAGATCCGTCTCCTCTTCTGCCAAAACGCGAATTCTACCTGGATCGTTGATGGGAAGCAAGAACCGCCAATCGAGGCTGTAGTTAAAGACCCGCGGCTGAGCCGGTGTGATATTTTGCAGATGAGGTTGCATGGGCTACTCGACGATGGGTCCAATCCAATCCAGATCCGTTAAGCTATAGCCAAAACATCTCACGCGGTCTTCATAGCGCCTGATGATATCCTGATGCATCATCCCTGAAAAAAATCCCGCAAGCTTCCCGTTCCATTTTTGGAAATACTTTTTGTTCACATCGGTGAGGATTTTTTGACTCATCGAATAATCACTGAGTCCCAAAAAACGATACATATCATTTACCCATTTGGGGGGCTCCGCCACGAACTCTTCATATTTGACCACAAAGGAACGCTCCAAATACTTTTGATCCGCCTGGAAGATCTCATTGCAGACCAGCCAGTGCTCAAAGATGCGGCGAAAGCCTCTCCAGTTGATCTTGTACTCCCGGTACCACTTTTGGGTAGCATAGGAAACCGCCAACGGGTGACGCAGCATCACGATAAAGTATGAGTTTGGGAACATTGCCTGTAGGAATCGAGTCCGGATGATATTCGGTGGCGACTTCTCCAACAGGTAGATCTTGCTTAGATCCCAGTAGCGGCTCCATTCGGCAAACAACTTTTGGCGATTCGCTTTAGAGACCAGCGGTGACTGTTCAGTCAGGTGAGCATCCGGATGAAAACCAAACGCGCCCGCGCCGCCATACCGGCCGGAAGGCAGGTACACCGTCTGCAAATGCATTCCCTCATCTTCAGGAGAGGCCGTGCCCTGAAACCCACTGACCTCTGGATGATCGCGCAAGGCACGGAACAACACGGATGTTCCACTGCGATGCAGTCCACAAACAAATATATAGCGGTGATCGGAGATGCTGATCTGTTCCATTTGATTTAAGCGGAGGCATTCGGTACATTGACGAGGCGTAGCAGCCGCATCAAATTATCTTTTTCAATCCACCATAGAACGCCCAAATAACTAAGTGCACCTGCAAAGATAATTAAGGTCAACTGCAGGAACGGATTCAGTCCCATACAAAGATAAGAAACGGCCAATGTAATTGGAGCCATGACCAACGCTCCCAGAAAGGAGGACCGTAATTCCCCGAAAATATCCCGGAGCGAGACGTTCACAAATCGCGTGGCAAGGCCCAGGCTGATCACCCGTCGGATGAGAACGGCGATCAGATGACCGATCGCAATCCCGATCATGCCAAACCTGGCCCCAATGATCAATGAAGGAATGATAATCACAAGGGTCAATAGCGAAAGGCGCAAAAGAATGTCCGGGCGCCCAATCGCTTTATAAAACCCTCCGACGTGATAGCCCAGCGAGTATACCCATGCATAGACAGCGAGCACGCGCAAAACCGGGATCGCCTCCAGCCACTGCTCGCCAAAAACGACCCGGACAATTGGGTCCGCCGCGATCAACAAGCCCAAACAGACTGGCACGGCGATCAGTTCCACCAGCCGGACGGATGCTAAAAATCCGCGTCGCAGCTCATTCGGTCGGTCCTGAATATTTGCGAACGCCGGAAAGACCACCCCTCCCATCACCCATAAGTTGCCAATCAACAGCATTTCCGGTAAACGATAAGCGAGGGTGTAAATGCTTAACGGGACCAGCCCAAAGATGCGCCCGACAATCACATAGTCGATATTGTCGGTGACCTCGTTGATGATATCGATCGCCGTAACAGACGCACCAAACTTCATCAATCCTGAGGCGGCATTTCGATCCAGCATGAGGCGTGGACGCCAGGGCAAAACGATCCACACGAGCACAACCGAGGCGATTGCACCCGCGATCTGTCCAAAAACCAGCGACCAGACGCCATACCCCAGAAAAGCCATCCCAATCGATATCGCTCCTTTAATGAGCGCGCCTCCCAGTTCCGGGACCAGTTTGCGGCGATAATCCAGATCGCGGACCAGCCAGTTTGCATGCACGGATCCGAGTGCGTTGATCATAAAGGAAACCCCCATCCAGCGCAGAATAGAGGTGACTTGAGGATCCCGAAAATAGATCGCGACGATCGGCGCCAGGGGAATAATGAGAGCAGATAAAGCAACCCCTATAATGACATTGATCGTAAAAATGGTGTTCGCTACTTCACGCACATCCCCTTTGCGCTGAATGAGCGCCACGCCAAGCCCCAGATCCTTCAGGACCGAAAGATAGTTAATGGCTACTACCGCAACCGCAACCAGGCCGAAATCGTTCTTTGCCAGCAGACGGGCAAGGATCGAAGTGGTAATTAAAACCACGATCTTTCCCAAAAAATAGGCTGAAAAGTTCCAGATAAACCCCCAGGCCGTTTTCTGAGCGATCTCGCGCTTGTTATAGGTATCCGGGGCGGGAGAATTGATCAACGGTGAGCCTCAACGAGTAAAGTTCTTTCTGAATTGTTCAGCAGGGTATAGGTAATTTGAATTCCTGCCAACGCCATCGCCACGAGAATCCAGAAATACCGAAAAAAGGCATTATGCAGAAAAATACTGGTCAGCAGGTACGATAGCAGCGCCAATCGAATGGCATTGATCCATGGCAGCCAATCATGCAGGTGGCGCGACCGTTCAATTGCCCGACACGCCTTATTAAGTGCATCGAACAGGAAGTAGAGCATGCCCAGAAAGGTAACAGTTCCCAGAATCCCGGTTTCGGCTAATAGCTGGATATACAGGGAATGTGGATCGCGTGCTGTCGCTCTGAATTCGATGCCAACCAGTTGGGCATAGCGCTGATAATTGTTGTAGTAGTTTGCCGCGCCAACCCCCAGGATCGGATGTTCGGCGAACATTGCCAACCCGGTCAACATTTCGCTGGAACGCCCGCGCAGAGAAGTATCCTGGTAAATGCCATTCTGCGAGCCAAAGGCAGTCAGGGAGCTGAAGCGATCCCGGTAATTTGCCGGCAGGAAGGGAATCAGCAAAGCCAGGACGGTCAGCGCGGCAACGGCGACCATTGGATTGAAGCGTTTTTCGAAAATGAACAGGATCAAAACAACATCGATCACCAACACCAAATAAGCGCCACGGCTGAAGGTGTTAAGCACCACGTAGGAAATAATCCCCAACATGACAACCCCGGCGAGCTTCACAAGCAAGTGCTTTTCGTGCAGGATCCTGAAAATAAGCAGGGTTGAAACCGCCACCAGGATCTGTCCCCATAAATTCGGAGCATTAATGGGTCCCCCAATACGGGCTGTCGAGGAATCACCAAACACCTTCTCCATTTGTACAGAAGCCAGCCGAATAAAGGTCTCGGTATAGTTATGGGTAACCAACTGATACACGCTCAACGAGCACAGCAGGGCTGTGGTAATAATAATCAGCCAGGTTGTCTGCTTCCAGGTCTGAGGTTGCCGCAGCGCAAACAGGATGGAATAAATAATGACAATGTCCTTCCCCATATCCAGAATTTCGACAAGGGCCCGGTCTTTATCAGTTGCCACCAGAAAGGAAGCCACCACCACCATAAAATAAGCGAGCAGAAAGAACTCAATACGGGCTGTCTTGGATTTCGAGGCTTGCATCTGCCCTGCGTAAAGGTACCGGACAAAAAGGGCAAACGCGACGACGGCTACCAACGGCTTGAGGATGCCTGGGAATCCCTGACGTGAAAGCAGATCAGAAATATTGGTAAACACGGCAAAAACGAGAATATTTGCCCCAAGGCTGGGTTTGATGATAATTGCCATCACCACCGCGATCCCAAGCAACCCCAGCAGGCCATATAAGCCAACGTTTGTATTGAGATTATTCACCGCGACCACTCCAATCGAAGCGACCGCGATACTCATCAATACATAGAACAGATCATTCTTGGTGACATTCATAACTCACTCTTTCCTACAGCGCAGCGTTGAACAATAATAATACTTATGCAAATGATTACTCTGCCGCGGAACTCAATTGTTGAGGTAGTCCGCGAACGGTGTATTTTTCAAGACAGACTCGATTTCATCATAATTTATGATCAACTGCCGCAGGGACTCAGGATTCTGCCTCTTGAGCCTGATCCTGCCAGGGTCGATGCCATCGACCCCCAGATAGGCTCCGACAGCTGAAAAGATTTCCCTGGGAGATTGGACCATCTCTTCATAAACAACCTCGAGGATCTGCCGGTCACGAAAGCGAGCCCGGGTAGCCGCCTCGCCCTCTTCGATCTGCTCAAGCCGTTTTGTCAATTTTAACGGGTCGAGCATGATGTGTTTCTCTCTCGATCCATTGGATCCATTGGAATATCCAGATTTTGTCCATTCGCCCGTCTTAAGAGCAATTTCCAGGGAAATGACAGTTCTTAAGCGGTTTCTTCTGGTCAGGTGGATGACTTTCAGGTCTTTGCGTGCCAGAAGTTTTTTCCATTCCTCGTCCGTCAGATGGTTATAAAATACCTTGAAGCCAACCATTTGTGTGGACTTGCTTTCATATTGCAAGACTGTCGAAAGGATCTTTTCAAAGTCCTTGCCTATCTGGCGGTTATGATCTGCAAATATTTCATGATACATCCGTATGGACGGAGAGCTTTTCAAGCCATCCAAAAGGTAGTTCGATCCAGTCCGGGCATTGCCAATAATGGCAAACCTTTGATTAATTTGATGACCAAAGAGTCTGAAATAGGTTTGCTGGAAGGTATGAACATACATGGAACCAGCACGCTCGCGCAATTGTGAAATGATCTCTTTCCTGTTCATCTAGGGTGCCTTGGTGGAAGGATGATCCCAATCGATCACCACATACCAGTCAGATGGAATATTTCGCAGCATATCCTCAGTCCAGATCGACGCATCCCAGTTTGCTGTCGCGTTCCCTTCGGCATAGGTCTTGGGGTGCCCGCTATTATCCACAACAAATCCGCCATACTCCTGCATATTTATCGTCCACAGGATGCATCCTGTGATCCCAGCACATGCCTTTTCAATCTCTTTCTGCGTGATTTCAGGCCGTATGGCCATGCGGGTTCCCTCCGGGATGTCATACGGAGATGTCCCTCTCCCATCCGTCTTTCGAAACGGTGGGATGGAAGCTGGCCAGCCATTTAACTGGCATACGTCTGGTTCGCAGGGATAATCATAGGCGATGGTCACCGCGTGCTCGATGCGCCCCCTATCCACTTCGCAGCGCCTCACCATCCCAGCCAATTGACCGATACCTGCCCCGCGCTGACCGAAACCCTCTGCAGGGATCCCTGAATTTTGAATACTATACCGGTACGCGCCTCCGGCAAACCAATTCCCTGCGCTGTCAATATAGCCCTCGTTCAATCCCCATTCTTCGCCTGTATCGATATTGATCAGCGCCAGTTGTCCATCGGTTCCAAAGGCAGGACGCGCCTCCGGTGGCAGGGGCATCCTCACAATTCCGGCTGGCTCGCCGTACTGAATGGTGTTATCCTCAATCGCATCCCGGAAGCGGTGTTCCTTTAACTGCACCGCTACAAGGGGAACCTCGTTCGACACCACATATATATTTGCAGCATATTGCGAAGTGTCTGTTCCGATCCAGTCCGTTGACTCAAAAAAGGTGTCCATCATCAAATCACTCATCGGGTGAATCCTGGCAATTGACCAGTCAATCGGCACATTCCAAATAGAGGAATCTGCATAGGGTCTCTCACAGAAGACATTTGTGGGCACCGGTGCGGGCGTAAAGGTCGAAAGCAATGCAGCGGAGGGAGTTGGAACGGGCTGCTCTACATTCTGATTGGCCGGTTGTGGTATGCGTAACATGATAATAAGGAGGGTTATGGCAATGGCTGCCATCAACCCGATAAAAAGTCTTTTCCTGTGCATGCTAACAAGTCGATTCCTGCAATACGATCATACCCGATTCTTCATCTTCAGTAATTTAAATGACATAAACTCAACAAAATGAAATCATCGATCGCGGCATGCAGGTTTTACGCTCAGTCTCCCACTCTTAACAGGAATATTATCCGTCTCTTTTGAATGGCGTAGATCCCAGACGGCAAACCAGCCAACAAGAATAAATACGATCGCATAATTACTCTCTTTGATCTCTTGCACGGCCTGAGCCAGTGATATTTTGTCAAATACATACGCAGCTTGATACATCACTTTGGCAGCTTTGGCCCATAAATAATTGTACACAAACAAAAGGCCGATCCCCCAATAGACGATAGGAATGAGCCGGCTGGCAAACCGTCTAAAGGCGGGCAGAACGAGTGCTATGGCGGGCGTCAGGACCGCAAACAAAAACCAAAAAGCATCGAACATACGATCTGCGGTAAAGAGGTCGCTGTTTTCCAAAACCGACAAATTATGAAGGTTGAATTCTTCCTGCTTATTAACCTCTGTCAATGATTCAGGCGTTTGAAATCCCAAGATTCTCTGTCCCCAGCTGATCTCCTCGCCAGCTCCAAAGAAGAATAGTGCAGCCAGACCCAAATAGATCAATTGCTTTATCAGGGAGGTCCAGGTTTTTTCCAGAGATTTTCTTGCAATGAGAAAACCATACAGGAAAAGAATGGATGTCACCAGCAGGGCAAATGCACCGATAATTTCGAAGTAATGATCTTCAGGAATGGTGGCAGAAATGACATTATTCCCCATTGCCAGGACTGTATACGTTAATGCAATATAAATCGCCACCACAAAATAGATCGCTGGTTTAAAAATTGGGCTGCTGTTGCTCATGCCGCGAAGAATCCTTTCGATGCCTCAGCTCAAGTAAGGATAAAACACAAATATCCCCCGGATCAATGCGCGCCACGGGATTGAAAAACGGCGATAATAGTTCGGAACAGGATATTGATATCGAGCCATAAGCTAGCGCGTTCGATGTAGGCAATGTCAAGGCGTAAACGATCATCGAATTCCAGCTGCGCCCGCCCAAGGATCTGCCACAGACCCGTCAGCCCCGGCATGACATCCAACCGGGAGGTTTGCCAGAGTTTATACGTCTCCGCCCCAAATGAAGTGGGGCGGGGTCCCACCAGACTCATTTCACCTTTTAAGACATTGAATAATTGAGGTAGTTCATCCAGGCTGGTCTTTCGCAAGAACTTCCCGAGCCGGGTGATCCGGGGATCATTTGTGATCTTAAAATCGGGATATTGGAGTTCATTCAAGTGAGCGTATTGGGATTTTAATTCTTCGGCGTTTGGCACCATTGTACGGAACTTATACATGGAGAAGCGCCGTCCTCCCTGTCCAGTACGGAGCTGTTTGAACATTACGGGGGCGCCTGGTGACGTGATCCGAATCATCAACGCGATCAAGCCATTTAAAGGCAACCAAAAGGGAAGGCTGAGGACAACCAGGAACAGATCCATGATTCGTTTCGCCAGCAGATATGCCTGGCCGGTCAGGATTCGTTTGTGAGGGTCAAATTTCTTGACCCAGTCTTCCTGACGTGGGGTGACCATTTGTAATACGCTCATGACTTAAACCTCTACTGAAATTGATGAGACTCGACAACAGAAACAGCTTCGTTTGTCACCGCTGTGGAATCCAGAAGACGGTCCCTTGCCTTCTGCATCAGATCCTCAAAAGTGAGTGCTTCTTCAGGAAACGCTGCGACTCCCCAAAGGACACGCAGGCTCGTCCTCTCTTTGATCGACAGAGAAATTCGTTTTGCCAGCAAGGCAGTGCTTTCAAAATCGGTCTCCGGGCAAAGAACAATAAATCTTCCCTTGTGGTCACGCATCACCAGGTCCGTCTGACGAATGCGGTCATCAATGATCTGGCCGACCCGGGCGGAAGTAAAGCGACTCAGCAGATCATGCTGAATACTCTTCAGCATCTCCCGGGTACTCTTTTCATCCTCCGACTCTACCTCGATGACGACAATGCTAAGCGGACGGTGATAACGGCGGCTGCGGGTCAGTTCGATCTTGATCCGTTGATTTTCTGCCTCGATGTCGCGGGCCTGATTGGGGAAGGCGCTCAACGCAAGGGCATCCATGATCGACTCGGCATGACTGATCTGTTGGGCTAATTGATGCGCAAACCAAACGCCAATTTCCAGCAGCATGAACTCCAGCACAATAACGGGCAACTCCCCCTTATTTGCTGTGTAATTCCGATTGATGATCTGCAGCAGAATAATATAAACGGCCGCCCAGACGAACAGCGGCACATACACAGAGAATCGGGAAATGGACGGGAAGAAAAGTGTTAGCGGCACAGCCACCAGGACCGCCAGATAAAAATAAGAGGCAAAATTGATGATCGGCCGGTCGGCATAATCAAATTGCCCAAGCACAAAAATCAATGCCAAATAAACGGCAGCGCCAAAAAATGAACGTTTCAGGTTGGTCATAAATCCCTATTGAATTATCGTTTGTGTAATGCTGGCTGTGAGAAAAATTGTTATACTAGGTCAAAAGTAACCAGAAAAACAATTTTCCGTAAGAAAACCACCTTTACTGGTTATCTTTAAGTTTGACACCTACTAGACGCCAAACTATTGATAATGTTACAACATTGACCCTATTTGGCAGAGTAGTACTGGTAACCCCTATATTTGAGGAAAGCTGGCAAACACCGGACCATGAACGATCTCTACAATACTGCACCAAAACAAATTGTTATGTACACAACTGAATATTGTTCAGACTGCGTGCGGGCAAAGAAATTCTTCGAAGCGAACAATATTCCCCACCTGCGGGTGGGACTGGAGGGAAATATGGAAGCCACAGAGTTTGTCATTAAGGTCAATCATGGCTACAGGAGTGTTCCCACGATCGTGTTCCCGGACGGCTCTATTTTGGTCGAACCAGGCTGGGAAGAACTGAAGGCCAAATTCTCAAACTCATGACTCGCTCTGCCGATGTTGTAATCTGTGGGGCTGGAATTACTGGCATTGCCGCTGCGCATTTTCTCAGCAAGGCGGGCGTTAAAAACATCCTTCTTCTGGACGAACGACCTCCCCTTTCCCTTACAAGTGACCGTTCCACCGAGTGTTACCGTAACTGGTGGCCCAACCCGGAGACGCTGGCGCTCATGAATCATTCCATTGATCTCATGGAAGAGCTGGCTGATGAAAGCGGCAATGTGTTTCGAATGAATAGACGAGGTTACTTATATGTGACCGCCAGGGAAAGTAGCGTTGCGGATCTGGAGTCCGCTGCACGCCGGACCTCTAGCCTCGGGGCAGGTCCGATGCGCGTTCACTCGTCTTCGTCATTATACTACCAAGCCTCAACGCCAGAAGGCTTCCACGATGCACCAACAGGTGCAGACCTACTCATTGGCAGTGAACTGCTTCACAAATACTTCCCTTATCTAACGAAAGACGCAGTTGCCGCGCTACACGTCCGACGCGCAGGCTGGTTGAGCGCCCAGCAACTGGGAATGTATCTCCTCGAATCGGCGCG
>Ga0126306_10001505_pt1 | contig 12508 bp, 12 predicted proteins | sample Plot27_FD_92592 | JGI IMG/M metagenome (GOLD analysis project Ga0126306, IMG submission 92592) | Serpentine soil microbial communities from UC McLaughlin Reserve, CA, USA - Plot27 | ecosystem: Environmental > Terrestrial > Soil > Grasslands | place: USA: UC McLaughlin Reserve, Lake County...
GAGCGGATCGACCGGGCGCGCCTGCAGCGTGATTTCCTCGCCGAAGGCGAGATCGGCCTCGGCGAGCCCCGCCAGCTTCAGCGGCACGGCGAGCTGCACGATCACGATCACGAGCAGCGCACGCCGCCGGCGCCTGCTCACGATCCGTCCATCCTGCGCAGCAGCCGCTTTCGCTGGCGCTCGAGCACGTAGGCGATCCCGAGCACGAGCAGGCCACCGCCGATCAAGCCGAGCGAGCGTGGCAGCGCCGACCAGAACACGTCGAAGTAGCGGCCCACCAGGTCGACGGCGACGAGGACGACGCCAAGATTGACGAGCCACGGCTCGTCGCTCAGGTAGCCGGCGTAGATCACGCCGAGCGCGACCGCTGCGAAGAGCAGGTTGAAGAGCGCGGCGTAGAGGTCGCCGTCGCCGCCCGCGAAGACGGCGACGACCATGATCGTGATCGCGACGAGCAGGGCGGCTCCCTCGTACTGGTCACTCGGCCGCCGACCGGCCGTGAGCACGCCGGCGGCAACGAGAGCCACCGCTGCGAGAGCCAGGAAGGCGGCGAGGAGGCCGCCGCGCAGCTCGTCCCCTGCCCGCCCGAGCTCCTCCGCCGCGCTCGGGAACGTGAAGACAAACAGCCCGAGCGCGGCGAGCGGCAGCCCGACGCCGCGGCCGGCTTCCCGGAAGCCGCTGCGAGCCAACCAGTGCTCGTGAATCCGCTCCTTCGCTGCGGTCGCGAGCGCGTACAGCGCACCGCCGTAGAGGACGCCGACCGCTGGGAACGCGGCGAAGGAGTCGCCGCCGGCTTCGTCGAGCGCGAGCCCGAACTCGAAGCCGACCCAGCCCGTGAAGACGAGCACCGCCGTGACCGCGATCGCTCGCGAGCGAACGACGAGCGCCGTCGCCGTCGCTCCTCCAGCCCAGAGGAGCAGCCCGAGCGGGTCGTGCGCCTGCACGTTGTACATCTGGCCGACGAGGAAGATCGAGGCCCCGAAAGTGAGCACGCCGAGCAGGTAGAGCGCTTCCCCGACCCGCGGCGCCGTCCCGACCCGGTCGCGGAGGTGATAGCCGCCCGCGTACGTGCCTGCCACGCTGAGCGTGAGCAGCGCGAGCCGGGTGCTGTGGCTCATGCCGTCCCAGTTGGCGGCAACGAAAGCCAGCACGCCGACGCCCACCGCGACGCCTCCGACCACCGCCAGCGCCGTCGTTGCGCTCCCGCGCCGCCGCTCCTGCGCGTCGGCGTAGCGGCTGCGGATCGTCGCCGCCTGCTCCGGGGTGACGATGCCTTCGACGACCCACGCCTCGCTCTCCCGGTGGAGCTGTGCGGCGAAGGAGCGGTCCGCCATCTACTCCGCAGTCGGTTCTTGCGGCATCGCGCGGTACGTGACGTAGACGAGCGGTGTCGAGCGATCGCGCTTCTCAGTCGGACGCTGTCGGGCGCGCAGCCAGCGGACGACGAGCTCGGACAGCTCGTTCACCTCCTCCTCGGTCGCGTACACCGTCCAGCCGCCGATGAAGGCGGTTTCGCGCCACGAGTCCGTGTGCTCACCCTCGCGCCGCTGGTGGACGTACCGGCGCAGGGCATCCTCGTCGCGGCCGACCATCGTGCTCTCGAGCTGCGCGACCGCCGCGTCGTACTCCGGGTCCTCGGCGGGGGCGGACGAGATCAGGCCGACCCGATCCGGATCGCGCTTCCACCAGCGCTCGCGCCCCTTCCGGCGTTCGAGGTCCTCGATGATCAGCCCGGCCGACGCGAGCGCGCGCAGGTGGTAGCTGGTCGCTCCGCTGGACTCACCCAGCTCGCGGGCGAGCATCGACGCCGTCGCGGGGCCATCGGAGAGCGACTCGAGCATCCTGAGCCGCAGCGGGTGCGCGAGCGCCCGGACCTCTTTCGCGCCGAGCGACCGAGCCGGGAGCAGCGACGGCTTCACGAAACAGACCATAGAGCGGATCTCGGCCGATTTCCTCCGGCGCGGGTCGAGTTCGTCGCTAGAGTTTAGGCATGTCTAAACTTCTGCTCGGATTCCTGCTCGTCCCCCTGCTCGCTGCGTGCGGCCCGATCGAGTCGCCGACGGCGCGGGACCTGGACGGCGAGACGATCGAGGTCGTGACCACCATCGGGATGATCACGGACGCCGTCGAGCACGTCGGCGGCAGCCGCGTCCACGTCCAGGGGTTGATGGGACCTGGCGTCGATCCGCATCTCTACAAGGCCAGCGAGGGCGACCTGCGCCGCGTCGAGAAGGCGGACGTCGTCTTCTTCGGGGGGTTGCACCTCGAGGCCAAGATGGCCGACGTGCTCGAGCGGATCGGCGAGCAACGCGCCACGCAGGCCGTCACGGACGAGATCCCGCGTGCGCGCCTCCTGCGTCCCGCCCAGTTCAAGGGTCAGTACGACCCGCACGTCTGGTTCAATGTGACGCTCTGGATGCACGCGGTCGAGCAGGTCCGGGACACGCTCGTGCGCCTCGATCCCGGGAGCGCGCAGCTCTACCGCCGCAACGCGGCCGCCTATCTCGAGCAGCTGGAGGAGCTCGACGGCTACGTGCACGAGCGTGCCGCGACCGTGCCCGAGGAGAAGCGCGTCCTGATCACGGCACACGATGCCTTCAACTACTTCGGTCGTCAGTACGGCTTCGACGTCCGCGGGCTCCAGGGGATCTCGACCGCGTCCGAGGCCGGGGCGGGCGACGTGCAGCAGCTCGCCCACTTCATCGCGAATCGCCGAATCCCGGCGATCTTCGTCGAGTCGTCGGTTTCGCCGCGCACGATCGAGGCCGTCCGCGAGGCGGTGCGGGCGCGTGGCTTCGACGTTCGCATCGGCGGCTCGCTCTACTCCGACGCGATGGGCTCGCCCGGCACACCCGAGGGCACGTACATCGGGATGGTGCGGCACAACATCGACTCGATCGTGGCAGGACTCGCGGGATGAGCCAGACGCCTGCCGTCGACGTCACAGACCTGACCGTCGCCTACGGCGAGAAGCCCGTGCTCTGGGACGTCGACCTCGAGGTTCCGCCGGGCGTGCTGATGGCCATCGTCGGCCCGAACGGTGCCGGCAAGACGACGCTGATCCGGACGATTCTCGGGATGGTGAAGCCGGCCGCCGGCCAGGCACTCGTCTACGGGCGTCCCTACGAGCAGCAGCGTCGGCGGGTCGCCTATGTGCCGCAGCGCGGCAGCGTCGACTGGGACTTCCCGACGAGCGTGCTCGACGTCGTCCTGATGGGGAGGTATGGACGGCTCGGCTGGATCCGCCGACCGGGCGCCGCCGACCGCGAGGCTGCGCTCGTCGCCCTCGAACAGGTCGGCATGTCCGAGCTTGCGGGGCGCCAGATCAGCCAGCTCTCAGGCGGGCAGCAGCAGCGTGTCTTCCTCGCGCGCGCGCTCGTCCAGCACGCCGACGTCTACTTCATGGACGAGCCGTTCCAGGGCGTCGACGCGACGACCGAGCGCGCGATCGTGGAGCTTCTTCGCAGCCTCCGTTCCGACGGACGCACCGTCGTCGCCGTTCACCACGACCTGCAGACCGTGACCGAGTACTTCGACCAGGTGACGCTGATGAACGTCCGCAGGATCGCGAGCGGGCCCGTCGACGAGGTGTTCACCGAGGAGAACCTCCGGCGCACGTACGGCGGCCGCGCCGCCGTCTTCGGACGAAACGGTGCTTGATCTCTTCGACGACTACACGCTGCGCACGGTCGCGCTCGGCTCGGCCGCGCTCGGGATCACGAGCGGCGCGCTCGGCACCTTCGCCGTTCTGCGCCGGCAGAGCCTGCTCGGCGATGCGATCTCCCACGCGGCGCTGCCGGGCGTCGCGATCGCCTTTCTGCTGACGGGGAGCAAGGCGCCGCTCGTGCTCGTTGCCGGCGCGGCGCTCGCCGGCTTCCTCGGAACGCTCCTCGTGATGGGAATCGTGCGGACGACGCGCGTGAAGTACGACAGCGCGCTCGGGATCGTCCTCTCGGTCTTCTTCGGCTTCGGCCTCGTGCTGCTCACGTTCATCCAACGCCGGCCGGATGCGAGCCAGGCGGGGCTTGACCGCTTCCTCTTCGGCCAGGCGGCCGGGCTGCTGCGGCGCGACCTCGTGACGATGGCGATCCTCGGCGGGATCGCGCTTGGGGTGATGCTGCTCGTCTGGAAGGAGCTGAAGCTGCTCGCGTTCGACCCCGACTACGGCACGAGCCTCGGCTACCCCATGCGCGCCCTCGACGTCCTGCTCACCTCGCTGCTCGTGGTCGCGATCGTGATCGGGCTGCAGACGGTCGGCGTCGTCCTGATGGCGGCGATGGTGATCGCGCCGGCCGCGGCCGCGCGTCAGTGGACCGACCGGCTGGGCCTCGGCGCTCTGCTTGCAGCCTGTTTCGGCGCGCTCGCCGGCATCGTCGGCACCGTGCTTTCGACCGAGACGGAGCGGCTGCCGACCGGGCCCACGATCGTCCTCTGCGTGACTGCAATCGTGCTCGTCTCGCTGCTCGCCGCCGGCCGCCGGGGCCTCATCTGGCGGGAGCTGCGCGGGCGACGCGACCGGCGGCGGCTTCGGCTCGCAGCCGTGCTCACCGACCTGTACGAGCTCGAGCGGCAGCATCCGGAGGCGCACCGCGGCCACTCCGCCGCCGTCCTCTCGGTCATGTCGGGCGGCGCGCAGCCGTCGCTCGAGGAGCTCGAGCGGCGCGGCGACGTACGCAGGCTCGGCGACGACGCCTGGGAGCTGACCGAAACAGGCCGGGAGAAGGCGGAGACATGACCTCGGGGCAGATCGAGATCCAGCTGATCGCCGTCGTCGTCGCGGTCGCCTGTGCGCTGCCCGGCACGTTCCTCGTCCTCCGCCGGCTCTCGCTCGTCAGCGACGCGATCAGCCACTCGATCTTGCTCGGGATCGTCCTCGGCTTCTTCGTCGTCGGCAGCGTCAACTCGCCGCTGCTCCTCGTCGGCGCCGCGCTCGTCGGCCTTGCCACCGTCGTCTTCGTCCAGCTGCTCCAGCGGACGGGGCTCGTGAAGGAGGACGCCGCGATCGGGCTCGTGTTCCCTGCGCTGTTTTCGATCGGCGTGATCCTGATCTCCCGCTACGCCGACGGCGTCCATCTCGACATCGACGCCGTGCTGCTCGGGGAGCTCGCGTTCGCGCCGTTCGACCGGATCGAGTTCTGGGGCTGGGACTGGGGCCCGACCGCGCTCGTGGTGATGAGCGTGATCCTGGCGATCAACATCGGCGCGATCGCTATCTTCTGGAAGGAGCTGAAGCTCTCGACCTTCGATCCGGCGCTGGCCGTGGCGCTCGGCTTCACTCCCGCGCTCGTTCAGTACGCGCTGATGGGCCTCGTCTCGCTGACGGCCGTGGGTGCGTTCGACGCCGTCGGCTCGATCCTCGTCGTCGCGCTGATGATCGCGCCGCCGGCCGCGGCGTATCTCCTCACCGATAGCCTGCCGCGGCTGCTCCTGCTCGCCGCGGCGATCGGGGCCGCCTCCGCGCTCGCCGGGTATTGGCTCGCCTACGCTCTCGACGCGTCGATCGCGGGGGCGATGGCGAGCATGACGGGGGTGGCGTTCCTGCTCGCGTGGCTGTTCGCGCCGGGACGAGGCCTGCTCGCGGCGGCGCGGCGGCGGGCGCGCCAGAAGCTGGAGTTCGCGCAGACGATGCTCGCGATTCACCTCGCCAACCACGAGGGCCTGCCGGAGGCAGAGGAGGAGAGCCGGATCGACCATCTCGACCGCCACCTCCGCTGGCCGCCCGAGTTCGCGCAGCGGATCGTCCGTCTCGCCCACCGCCGCGGGCTCGTCGAGGCAGACGCCGGCAGGCTCACTCTGACGCAGGCGGGCCGGGAGCTCGCCGCGGACGCGCTCGCGCGCTGAGGCGACGCCGCTCCTCCGGGAGGAAGAAGCCGAGCGCGAGCAGCGCGAGTGGGTAGGCGAGCGTGAGCCCAATCGCGGCGGCGAGGCCGCCGAGCGCGCGGCCTGCCAGCAGGAGCGCGAGCGCTGCGGCGACGGCCGTCAGCACGCGGCGCCACTGGTAGGGCACCGGGAAGACGCGCTGCGCATACCACGTCATCCCCAGGAACATGACCCCGTAGGCGGCGACAGTGGCCGCGGCGGCGCCCATGATCCCGTAGGCGGGGATCAGGATCAGGTTGAGGACGACATTGACGACCGCGGCGAAGCCCGTGATCGCCCAGTTGAACTGCGTCCGCTTCGCGCGGCCGACGCCGATCGCCATCACGATGTAGGCGGCATACGCCATGCCGCCGAAGGCCAAAGGCGCGACGACCTTCTCTCCCTCGTAGAACTCCGGCTGGGTCAGCAGCCGCACGAGCCAGGGCGCCAGCAGCCCGAGCGCGAGTGCGAGCCAGGACGCGATCGCGACGAGGTACGTGAGCACGAAGGCATACGTGCGCTTTGCCTCGTCGTCCTCCTCGATCGAATACGCGAACGCAGGCCACGCCATCCGGAATGCGGTCAGGAGCAGCACCATCGCGGAGGCGATCCGGACGCCGATCTCGTAGAGACCGACCTCCTCCAGGCTCGCGAGGTGGACGAGGAAGAAGCGGTCGCTGAAGTTGACTGCGATCAGTGCGAGCGCGGCGGGGACGAGCGGGATCCCGAAGCGGTTCATCTCGCGCAGGAGCGGCCGCGAGAACTGGAGCCCGAGCTGCTCCCGGTGCACGGCCAGGAGCGCGAGATAGACGACGAGCGTGCCGGTGAAGTTGCCGGCGATCACGCCGAGTGCGCCTTGCTCCCAGACGACGACGAGCAGGATCGTGGCCCCGATGGTGACCGCGATGTTCGCCAGGCTGGCGAGCACGAAGGCGGTCGAGCGCTCCTCGGCGCGGAAGAGCGAGGTCAGCTGCTCGTAGTTCATCTGCGCCCAGATCCCGACGAAGCCGGCCCGGACGAGGTTCGCGTCGTCGAGGCCGAGCAGGTCGGCAATCGGCTCGGCGAGGATCAGGCCGCCGGCGAGCCCGGCGGTCGCGCTGGCGATTGTGAACCAGAAGGACGTGCGGACGACGAGCCGCCGCTGCGCGGGGTCCTTCGAGTCGAAGTAGAAGCGGAAGAAGGCAGAGGAGATGCCGGCCCGGAGGATCGTCACGAGCACGGCCGAGAGCGCCACGATCAAGCCGACCGCGCCGAGATCCTCCGTGTCGAGGAAGCGCGTGTAGAGCGGGAGCAGGAAGACGGCGAGGACGCGGGAGACGATCCCGCCGAGCCCGTACACGGCCGAGTGGCGTCCGAGCCGCTTCATCTGGGCGGCGAGCGAGGGCATCTAGAGACGACGGTAGAGGTCGAGCAGGCGGTCGGCGACGCGCTCGACATCGTGGACGCGCTCGACGTAGGCGCGGGACGCCGCCCCGAGCTCGCGGCGGCGGGCGGCGTCGGCGACGAGCGGCCGCAGCGCCTCGCGCAGCGTCTCCGTCGTGGCGGAGACGATCGGGACTCGCGTGCCGAATGCCTCCTCGGTGCGACGAACTGCTTCCTCGTGCAGGAACGTGACCACCGGCTTGCCGAGCGCCATCGCCTCGATCGCGAAGAGGCCGTACCAGCCCGCGTTCAGCTGGTCGACGACGATGTCCGCGGCGCGGTACCGCTCGAAGGCATCGTCGTGGTGCAGACCTTCCACGAGCTCGAGGTCTGCCTCGAGCCCCTCGACCGCGGCGACCACGTGCTCGGTCCCCTTCCGTCTCCGCGACGACGGTGCGTGGACGATCAGCGGGCGCGTCCGATGGGGCGGCGGCTCCGAATCGATCCGCGACAGGTCGACGCCAGGCGGGATCACCTCTGCCTCCGGCACCCAGCGAATCGCGTCGTAGCTGCCGACCACCTGTGCGTCGGCGTGCCTGCCGTACGCCAGCTGCGCAGGGGTCTTGCCGCGGATGTCCGAGCCGAGGTAGTGCATCACCGACTTTTTCCCTGAGGCGCGGAGGAGTGGAAACTGGAACCGCTTCGGCACGAGGGTGAGCCCGAAGTGGAAGTGGAAGACGTCCGTGCGCGGGAGCAGCCGAGCAAACGCCGCCCACTGCTGCGCCTGCCGCGTTAGCAACAGACTGTTACTTGGCGTGTCGAGCGACCAGTCCGCCTCGGGGTGGAGCTTGTAGCGCTCGAAGACGACGAGTCGCGCATCGACGCCGCGCCGCCGCAGCGCCTGCGTGTTCGTCCACGGCACCCCGGCCGTGTTGACCGGGCAGAGCGTGACGCGCAGGCGCTTGTCAGCCACGCGCGTGCGCGCGCGAGTCGACGACCGGGCCGTCGAAGTCGACCTGGTCGAAGTAGCGCAGGCTCGCCCGCCCCGGCTGGATGCGCGAGCGCAGTGCCACCAGCTCGTCGTCCGAGATCTCGCCGAGTGCTCGCTTGACGCCCAGGTAGGGCAGGTTGAGGTCGTCCTGGTAGACGATCGTCGAAATGCGCGGGTTGATCTCGATCACGTGCTCGCCCACGAGCTGGATGTTGAAGAACCACTCGATTGCGAGCTCCCGGACGAGCTTGTCGGCCGTCTGCATCAGCTTCTCGTCCTCGAGCGTGACGAAGTACATCGCGAGCCCGGCGCGCATCGCCTCGCGCGTCTTCGGGTGGCCGAGGAGGACGCGCTCGCCGTCCGCGATCCCGTCGATCGTCCGCTCGCCGCCCCCGGCGAGCTCCATCACGAGCAGGTCGGGGCCGCCCTCGTCGGGGAGCAGCTCGACCGCTTCGTCCAGCCGCATCGCGACCGACCCGGGCCGCTCGTTCAGCAGCTGGTGCGCTCGGTCGACGGTCGGGTCGAGGATGCGGAAACCCCGCGAGCCTGAGGAGAAGACCGGCTTGAAGCAGACGGGCCGGTTGGGATAGCCGAGCTCCTCGGCCGCGGCAGCGACCTGAGCGGCGCCATTGACGCGGCGGAAGTCCGGCCCCTTGACGCCGAGCCGCTGCAGCAGCGCGTAGGTCTCGGCCTTGTCATTCGAGCGGTGGATCGTGTCCGGCGAGGAGACGAGCACCGGCACCGGGAAGCGGCTCTTGTGGGCGGCGAGGCCCTCGAGGTCGAAGGAGGACTGCGGCAGGACGACGTCGACTCCCTCCCGCTCCACGACGTCGAGCATGGCGTCCGCGAAGCCGGGATCGGAGCCGGCAGGCACGCGGTGGAACGCGTCCGCGAGATGGCGGCCGACCGACCGCTCGCTCATGTCGGTGCCGACGATGCGGACGGTGCGCTCGCCGTTCGCGCGCAGACCCTTCAGCAGCGCTGCGGTGCCGGGCGCGCCGGAGGCGCTGACGAGGACGGTGACGGCCCTCACGGCGCCGAGGCCTCGCTTGCGGCGCGAGGCCGGAGGGGAGAGTACGAGGAGCAGAGACCCGGAGAGCAGCGTGCCGCGAGCGTGGCCGGCCGCAGCCGGAGGCCGGCTCTGCCGGGTGGGAGGCGGCGGCGGTTGGCGTCGTGAGGCCTCACGAGAGGTCGATCCTGTCTGCGGCAAGCTGGTCGAGGCGGCGCTCCTTCTCCTCCTCGAGCATCGCGCGCATCGTCTCGCCCATGCGCGTGCCCGGATAGACCCAGATCTCCGGGTGCGTCAGCAGCTGCAGCCACCGGAACGCGCCGTCGCGCAGCTCCTCGTGCGGGCAGCCGGAGCGCCACTGCTGGTTCGAGTCCGAGCGGTAGTTCTCGGGGTCGAACCACGGGTCCTGCATGACGTTGACCGCGCCCTCGACCGGAGCGCACATGTACTCCGGGTCCGGGTTGTGCCAGGCAACGACTGGGTCGAAGCGGCTGTCGAGATCGAGACGCGGGTAGACGGCGTGGAGGCCGACGCGGTGCCCCAGCTCGCGCAGCCGCTCGAGCGCGTACTCGCCCTCGTGGGAGCCGAGGTTGTAGAAGACGGAGCCCGTCATCAGGAAGTACGTGGACTGCGCGCCGGCGTCCGCCTCGAGCTCCGCCAGCCGCAAGGCTGCGTCCAGGGAGAGATCGACGTCGTGGCGCAGGATCACGCTCCCCTCCTGCGGCGCGCCCTCGAAGAAGGCGAAGCGGTAGCCGCCGGCCTGCGCCGCTTCGAGCAGCTCGCGGTAGTGGTCGAGGTCGAACGCGCAGCTCATTCGACCTCCACGTCCAGCAGGCGCGCGGCCGCTTCGGCTCGCTGCAGGGCCTCCACGGACGTGTCGGCGGTCGCGATAACGTAGCCGCGCCGGTCGCCGTCGAGCCGGACCGGGCGGATCGTCTCGCCGACCTGGAGATACGTGTCGGCCTGGACCACGCCCTGCGCCGCCAGCACCGGGTCGAGCGATCCGATCGATCGGACCTTCCCCGTCGGGAGCGGCCCCGGCTTCGCGGTGAGGAAGCGGATTGCGAGCGGCTGCTTGAAGCGCGGCAGCACGAGCGCGTCGGGGGCCTCCTCGCCGAGCGCCTAGCGCAGGGCCACGTCGACGAGGTCGACACCGACCGCGTGGCGGACGAGGTCGGCCATCTGGCCGCCCGGGATCCGGGCCGCCACCTCGACGACGCGGACGGAGCCGTCGTCGCCGACGATCAGCTGTGGGAAGGCGATGCCGTCGCGCAGCCCGAGCGCGTGGACGGCGTGTACGGCCACCCGCTCGGCCTCGGCGAGCACGTCCGCGTAGATCGAGGCGGGATAGACGTGGATCCAGCCGACGCCGAAGCCGATCCCGGGCGGCCGGAGCCGGTCGGAGAGCGTCAGCGGGAAGGCTTGTCCGGCGCGGGCGATCACGATCCCGTTCAGCTCGAGCCCGTCGTGAAAGCTCTCCACGATCGCCTCGTCGGTCGGGGACTCGGCCAGCGCGGCGTGGACGTGGGCATCGAGCTCGTCCTGCGACTCGACGTAGAAGATCCCCCGCTGGCCGCCCGAGTCTGCGGGCTTCAGCACCGCCGGCACGCCGACCGAGTGAAGCGCAGCACGCGCGCTCGCCATGTCGCGCGCGCCGGCGAACCGCGGCTGCGACACGCCGGCGTCGGCAAGCGTCCGCCGCATCGCGATCTTGTGCGTCATCAGGTGCGCCGTCTCGGTGCCGATGCCGGGGAGCCCCAGCGCCTCGGCGACGGCGGCGACGACGGGAACAGCACGGTCGGCAGAGACGGTGAGGACACCGTCGACCGAGTGGCGGCGCCCAACCTCGGTGACCGCGGCCACGTCGGTGAAGTCGACCGCCTCGGCCAGGTCCGCGGCCTGGAGGCCCAGCGCTTGGGGGTTCCGGTCGACCGCGACGACGCGATGGCCGAGCTCCTGCGCCCGGAGGATCGCACGGCGCTGGTGGCGCCCGGCGCCGACGAAGAGGACCATCTTCACGTCGCGCGCGATGCTATCCGGATCGTGCTCAGAAGCCGGACGGGAAGACCGGCGCAATCCGATCCCAGCGGCCGCTCACGCAGGCACTCTCGTGCGCCGTCAGCGCGAGCGTGCGCTCACGCGTTCGGACTGGCGGAGAAGCCCGGCACGAGGAACGCGAGCCGCTTCGCCCGTGCGATCTCGCACCCGTTCCGCATCCCGACCATGGTCCAGACGCGATTCCCCTCGTGCCGCCCGACGATCAGCGCCTGCTGCGGGCCACCGTACTGGTCGGTGCAGATGAGGTTCTTCGGCGTGGGCGCGAACGGCCGCGCGAGCGTGTCCAGCTTGTTGCAGACCGTGGACGCCCGCGGAACGGTGCCCCCGGCGGGGTTGCAGCGCAGCGTGTACGTCTTTACCTGGCCGGTGCCTCGACCTTCCGGCCAATAGGAGATCGTCAGCTGCGTTCCCGGCGTCGTCACCGCGGCGCCTTGGCTCGCGCCGCAGCCGACGGCGGCTACCACGACGGCGATCAGCAGGGCGCGCATGACCGGAAATACGGTACCTCGTGGGTAGACTCGCCGGGTGCTGAGCGGGAAGAAGATCTTCATCACGGGCGGTGCAGGCTTCATCGGGACCACGCTTGCCCGAGAGCTGGTCGATGCAAACGAGATCGTCGCTGCGGACAATCTGCACCGCGACGCGCTCTCCGGGACGCCGCTCGCCGACCACCCGAACTTCACGCTCCACCAGGCCGACGTGCTCGACACCGAGGCGATGACGGAGCTCGCCTCAGGCGCGACGCACATCGTCCACTGCGCTGCAATCGCAGGCGTCGACACCGTGCTCGAGAGCCCCGTGCGAACGATGCGGGTCAACGTGATCGGGACCTACAACCTGCTCGAGGCCGCCGTCTCGACGATCGGGTCGGTGGAGCGGTTCATCGACTTCTCGACGAGCGAGGTCTTCGGCACGCATGCCTTCCGCGTCGAGGAGGGCCAGGTGTCCACGATCGGCTCGGTCGGCGAGGCCCGCTGGACCTACGCCGTCTCGAAGCTTGCCGGGGAGCACATGGCGCACGCCTACCACGACGAGCTCGGCCTGCCCGCGGTGACCGTGCATCCGTTCAACGTCTTCGGCCCTGGCCAGATCGGCGGCGGCGCGATCCGCGCGTTCATCGAGAACGCGCTCGCGGGCCGCGACCTCGTCATCCACGGCGACGGCTCCCAGATCCGCGCCTGGTGCTACGTCGACGACATGGTCGCCGGCACGCTCGCCTGCCTCGAGCA
>Ga0126306_10001506_pt1 | contig 12507 bp, 10 predicted proteins | sample Plot27_FD_92592 | JGI IMG/M metagenome (GOLD analysis project Ga0126306, IMG submission 92592) | Serpentine soil microbial communities from UC McLaughlin Reserve, CA, USA - Plot27 | ecosystem: Environmental > Terrestrial > Soil > Grasslands | place: USA: UC McLaughlin Reserve, Lake County...
CCAGGCGGGTTTTTCCCGTTCCGCCGGAACCCGTCAGCGTTACGAGCCGCGCCGAATGAAGCATTTCTTTGATTTCAGACAGTTCTTTCTCGCGCCCAACAAAGGATGTCAATTGTATTGGAAGATTATGCTGAACCGTTTTAAGCGTATTGAGAGGTGGAAATTCGGAGACCAGCTCCGGGTCACTTAATTGATAAATGTGTTCGGGGCGAAGAACATCCTTCAAATGATGTTCGCCCATGCTGACCAGCCGGGCATTTTCCGGGAGCCTGTCACGCGTCAATTCGTACACGCTTTGTGACAGCAGGATTTGCCCGCCATGCCCGGCTGACATGATGCGCTGGGTTAGTGCCAGGGTTGCATACCCTGTGTACACGTCTTCCCCGGAACTGCTCTGCAATTGCGCGGTGCCGGTGTGGATTCCCATTCTCACCTTGATCGGCGCGGGAGACCATCGCTCCTGCTGTAACGCTCGTTGCGCCTCCAGCGCGGCATGCAAGGCGTAATCTGCATTGTGAAATGATGCCGAGAATGAATCACCGATCACTCGAAAGATGTGCCCATGATGAGCTTCGATGGTTTGTTTCAGGATTTGATTATGTCGCGCCAGCAGGGCAGGCATGGCATCGGGATGCTCCTGGGCAAGCCTGGTGCTGCCTTCGATGTCGGTAAAGAGAAAGGTGACCGTTCCGGAAGGAAGCTCAATCATGGTTGCCCTCCAGGGCAAACTCGATCGCCTGTTCCATGCTCATCCGATGTCCCCGGGACCAGGCCGAATTGAATTGTTGTTCATCCATTGTCTCGCGCAAGCCTGTCAGCTGCTCTTCAAAATAAAGCTGCTCATCGGGTGTCATCGGGGTACCGCGCTTTTCGCGGAGCACATTTGCTGCGGCGAACAATTGCAGAGCGCGTTCGCCTTGATCCTTTTCGAGGGCAATAAATCCGAAGCATTCCAATTGGTGTGAGACGGCGCCAATCTGGGCGATATCACGGAAGGCGAGGATGGTTTCGCGATAATAGTCCAGCGCTGTTGCGAAGTTGCCGCGACGGCGCTCCAGATGAGCCAGATTGCTTTTTTCAAGGATGACGTTGAACCTTGCTCCAATTTCCTCATAGATTCGTACAGATTCTAAGAAGCGGGTCTTGGCTTCCTCGTAGTCATTTCTGTAGATGGCAATGGTGGCTAATATCTCACAAGCCTGTGCTTCCTGAGAGCGAAGACCTGCCTCCTGTGCAAGTCGAAACGACTCCTCCACATAGCCCTGTGCCAAGTCAAGATCATTGTGTAGAGAGATGATCACGCGGGACAGAATATTCAAGGATCTGCATGTGACGTAGGTATCTCCTTCCGCCCGGGCAATGGCGTAGCTTTCCTGCAATACAGATTCTGCCTGCTCACGCTCGCCCAGAAATTCCAGGGGGTACGCCAGCACGACCAGGGCAAAGGAGAGTCCGCGTCGATCCTCGCTCTGGCGGTATAAAGCGACGCTCTCCTCCGCGGCGCGCCTGGCATTCGCATTATCTCCCAGCGATAGATATAGCCTTGTCAGCCCTCGTAAAGCACAGGCGCGTGCCACCAATCGCTGTTCATTTGTTACTCCTCTGGGGAGGGGAATCCTCTCAACCTGTTCCAGTGCTTTCTGTGTCCAGCGAAAGCCCTCAGCAGAAAATCCGCCTGCGGTCCAGAAGAGATTGGATGCACCTGCGATGCGCAGGGCGCTATCAGGATTGTTGCTCAATCCCCATTCCAACGCGGCGCGCAGATTATCCTGCTCTGCGGACATGCGTTGCTGCCAGACAAACTGATCGCGGCCTTTGAGGTGTTCATCCGCCAGTTCAACAAATTGCACGAAGAAATCCAGATGGCGATCTCTGATGGTTTCCACCTCATCGGTCTCGAACAATTTCTCACGCGAATACTGGCGAATGGTCTCCAGACGATGATAGCGCATCCCCTCCAGCGACTCTTCAATGAAGACCAGAGATTTATCCACCAGCCGCGTTAACAAATCCAGGATATCAAACCCATTGCTTTTTTCGCCGCAAGCCGACTCGGCTGCCTCAAGCGTCCAGCCGCCCACAAACACTGCCAGCCTGCGAAACAGGGTTTTCTCATCTTCAGAAAGCAGACTATAGCTCCAATCGATCATGGCGCGCAAGGTTTGTTGACGCGGAAGCGCCGTGCGCGACCCACCCGTCAAAAGGCGGAAGCGGTCGTCGAGCCGGGCGGCGATCTGTTCAGGAGTTAGTACCTTCACACGTGAAGAAGCCAGCTCGATCGCCAGGGGAATCCCATCCAAACGATAGCAAATCTGGGCTACGAAGGAGGCGTTTTCGGATGTCAAAATGAAACCCGGCTTGGCCGTTGCCGCCCGTTCGATGAAGAGTCGGATCGAGTCTACATTTTCCAGCGTATCCAATGACGGTAAATTCGCGGGGTCGGGCATGCTCAACGATGGGACGCGGTAAGGCATTTCGCCGGCGATGCCCAACGCTTCGCGACTGCTTGCAAGGATCTTCAATTCTGGGCAGCTCTGTAGAAGGATTTCGCTGACCTGTGCACACGCTTCGATCAGATGCTCGCAGTTATCAAGCATGAGCAGGAGAGTTTTCGTACGCAGATGATCGATCAGGATTTCCAATGTGCTGCGATGGCGGTCCTCCCGCAAATTGAAGATGGAAAGCAACGTTTGCGATACCAGCGCCGGGTCCGTGACGGGTGCGAGTTCCACCAACCATACGCCATCTGCAAACTCATGCAGGCATTCCGTGCCTACTTGTAAACCGAGCCGCGACTTCCCTGAACCGCCTGAGCCTGTGAGGGTCACAAGGCGATATGCGCCGAGGGCCTGTTTGATCTCTGCCATCTCCGTTTGCCGCCCGATGAAACTTGTCATTTGCGCAGGGATATTATGGCGATATACGTCAAGTGTTTTTATTGGGGGGAAATCGTCGGGAAGCTCTGCGATGACAAGCTGATATATAGGTTCAGGGCGGGGTATATCTTTCAAACGCCGTTCGCCCATGTCACGCAGGGTAACGCCTTCGGGCAATTCATCACCAACCAGTTCCTGGGCTGCCTGTGAGATCAACACCTGCCCGCCATGCGCGGCGGACATCAGGCGCTGAACGTGGCTCAAGGTAAGATACCCCTGATACTCGCCGTTCTCCTGCGCCTCTGCCTGCCCGGTGTGGATGCCCATGCGTACTTTGATTGGCGCAGGCCTCCAGGATTCGCGATGCAGCGATCGCTGAGCATCCAAAGCGGCGTCCAGCGCGTCCCTTGCGTGAGGGAAGGATGCCGAAAAAGAATCGCCAACGACTTGAAAGACAAAGCCATTGTGCCCCTCAATGGCTTGTTTGAGGAGCTCGTTATGCCGCGCCAGTAGAGATGGCATGGAATCTGGATGTTCCTGCGCGAGTTTGGTGCTGCCTTCGATGTCGGTAAATAAGAATGTCACTGTGCCGGTAGGTACATGATTCATGTGACGTACCAATAAACCCAGTCTCCAAAAGGGTCGTGACTAGAACTTGAAATGGATAAAGATACGCCCAAAGTTTTTATCATCTTTTTCGACACGATGATATAACTTTTTGATGTGTCCCTGGTTCAAAAAACGCAGGACCTTTTTCTTGAGCTGCCCGCTGCCTTTGCCCGGGATGATCTCAACGAGTTCGATTTTTCTGTCGATCGCTTCTTCCACACTACGATTGAGCTCTACATCGATCTGCTTGCCGCGGTTGTAGATATCATGAAGGTCGAGTTTAAGTTTTGCCATTATTTTTTGTTTTCTTGTGCTGAGCCAAAAAATCAAACGGAGGACGCTGGTTCAGCTTGATCAGGTTCGCACCTGCTTCACTGGCATATAAAGCTGTCAGTGAACCGGTATCGCAGCTCAGGCGTTGGAAATGATCGAGAGGCATGCCCAGGAAATGCGAGACCGCCAATTTGATCGGGTCAGCGTGGAAGACGACGGCGACGATATCGTGCGGCTTGTTGTGTTTTTGAATCATTTTCTCAAGGGCATTGACATAGCGTGCCTGTGATTCCATAAAGGACTCGCCCTCTGGAAAACGAAACCGTGAAGGCGCATTTTGCACGATCTTCCACACTTTTGTCAGACGCAAAACCTTGATCGATTTTCCCTGCCACCTGCCAATATCCGTATCCATCAGATCGGGTTCCTGAATAATTTGAAGCTGGCGCGCCTCGGCGATAGGAGTGGCCGTTTCCATGGCTCGTTCCAGAGGACTGGAATACACTGCTCTGATGGGAACATCGCGTAGGGCTTGTCCCAACGCTTCCGCCTGGTTTTGACCCTTTTCATTGAGGTGAACGCCCGGCAGGCGTCCAGCCAGCTTGCCAGTTTTGACATAGTCATTTTCGCCGTGACGGATAAGGAGGAGAAGAGGCATGGATGGTTCCCATCTCGATAAAGGAATTTCCCTATTCTAACAGCCTGTATTTCAAACTGGGTAATGATCAGATATAGATGGAATCCCGCTTGGATTAAGCCTGGGTTTTCTGCCTGAATTTCAAAGAAGCCCTCAGATGCCTGAGTGTAATGCTCATAAACGATTGATTCCTACTCGCATCACCTCCAGGTAGGGAATGGATTCGTTGTAATACTTACAAAGCGAATCCCAAACGGGTTCATGCGGCATGGATTCGGGGTGATGACGTTTTACTTCCTTAAACGCTTCAAACAGGGGCAAGCCTTCGGCTTCTTTGATGGCTGCCGCGGAGAATGCGCTAGAACGGTTCATCCCTGCACCGCAGGCAACCAGGATACGCTCGTCTTTGGCTTTGTGTTCCAGGATAAAGTCAATGCCCTGGCGAAGATGTACGCTGGAAATTGGCGCCAGATCTTCCACAGGGAGATAGAGGGAAATGATATTGAATTGTTCGACTTTTTCGGCAAGTTGAAGCATTGCACCAATGGACTTTAATTTTAAATAACTGAAATTCTTTGTGTCACGATAGGCACCAATGAACAACCACGGGCGGATTTGATCCATAGACTATTTGATCTTCCTCTTCATTTCCTGAATCTGCTCTTCGCTCATGGCGGGGATGTTATCCACTTTTGTGATTCCCAGCGCCTTGCGCTGCGCTTCACGCCACATCTCGAGGCGGGCGGTCACCTGTGCTTCATAGCCCTCCTGGGAGGGTTGGTAAAAATAGGTTCCCAGCAAACGCTTAGGCAGATACTGCTGCGGCGTGAAATGACCTTCCTCCTCATGCGGGTAAACATAATCCTTACCGTGACCCATCGCAGCAGCATCGCGGTTGCCATCCATGAGATGGCGCGGGACAGAGACCTGCCCCTCTTCCTCAATTTTCTTCATCGCGTTGAAGTACGCGCCTGCACTGTTGGATTTTGGCGCGGTGGCGAGATAGAGCGTCGCTTCGACGATCGGGTAGATGCCTTCAGGCAGGCCGATAAATTCAAAGGCTTGGGAGGCTGAGGAGGCAACGACCAGTCCCATCGGGTCGGCAAGTCCAATATCTTCACCAGCAAGGATGATCAATCGGCGGATGATAAATTTCGGGTCTTCACCCGCGTAGATCATTTTTGCAAGCCAGTAGAGCGCGGCATCCGGGTCTGAGCCGCGCACAGACTTGATGAACGCGCTGATCGTATCGTAGTGAGCATCACCATCCTTATCGTATAGAACCGCGCGGCGCTGGATCGATTCCTGTGCCACATCCAGCGTAATGTGAATCACTCCCTTTTTATTGGGTGGGGTGGATTCCACCGCAAGCTCGATCGCGTTCAGCGCGTTGCGCGCGTCGCCGCTGGCCATGTCGATTAAATGGGCCCGGGCATCGGCGTCCAGCTTGACACGCTTATTCCCGTAGCCGCGTTCCTTGTCGGTCAGGGCGCGGTCGATCAGGATGCCGGTTTCCTCCTGATTCAAATTCCGCAATTGGAAGACGCGCGAGCGCGAGATCAGGGCTTTGATGACTTCAAAATATGGATTTTCGGTCGTCGCGCCGATGAGGGTCACTGCACCATTCTCAACATGAGGCAAGAGCGCGTCCTGCTGGGCTTTGTTCCAGCGATGGACTTCATCTACAAAAAGGATCGTACGGACATTGTTCAAACGCCTGCGTTCGAGAGCCTCTTCAATGATGACGCGCAGATCGGCTTTTCCCGCAAGAATAGCCGAGATGGTGACAAAATGACTTTTAGTCGAGTTTGCAACGACCTGTGCCAGTGTGGTCTTTCCGGTGCCAGGCGGTCCCCAAAGGATGATCGACGAAAAGAGCCGGTCAGCTTCGATGGCGCGGCGCAATAACTTTCCTTCGCCGACGATGTGTTCCTGGCCGATATATTCATCCAGTGTACGCGGCCGCATACGGGCGGCGAGCGGCGCCTCCTGCTTCATGCGTTCCTGCATAGCGTGGTCAAAAAGATCTTCAGACATGAGATGATTATAAAAGAAAAAGGGCTGTGCGAGACAGCCCTTTGCGGAGGCAGTTACGAATAATACTATTTCCCTTTTTCCACCGGGTTTGCTCCGGTGCCGCGCAGGTTTACCACGCGCTTGAGAATGTCAAACCAGAAGGGCGCGCCCTGCCGGGCGGCCATGGCGGTGAGAAAAATACCCAGCAATTTGATCGCCAGATTGCCCTGATTGCTGGTGTTTGGTGGAACTATACAAAGGTCGCTGCCTATGACCGGAATGCCGAAAGCCTGCTCGGGCTCCTGATCACGGCTCGGAAATAACTGGCAATTTGGATCCGAGAAGGCAGAGGTGGGAACCCGGCTGAACCCCCAGCCGACCGGTAAGCTCAGACCCTCAAACTTATTTCTGAAGTTTTGCAGGGCCTCTTGAGGATTGGCTTCCAATTCTGTCTGTGAAAGCTCAAACATTGCGGCATTTTGTGCCAATGCCTGGCGGACAGCCGGTTCGCGCCAGAGATAAAGCGTAAGATCTATCGAATCCACATTGAGCAACAGGGCCAAAATCAAACCGATGATCAGCGCCATCATCTGTGAATAACGCTTGAAGGCGCCGCTGACCCGGTCCATCGAATCATCGAACCACTTTTCAACATTTTTTCTGGCTTTTGCAAGATTGGTCTCACCCTCCGTGACGTATTCTTCGATGTTCAACAATAACGCATTGAGGCTCTGGTTTACTTCCGGGCTGATGACGCTAAGGGCAGTAATCCCTCGGCGGAGATTCGTGAACGCATCGGTGCCTCGGGGAACATCCTTGCTCTTCAGGAGCTCATCAATATCTGCCTTGCATTTCCTGGCCTCTTCCAGAGCGGCGTCAATGACTGGTCTTAAGTCTGGATATTTTAAAGAAAACTCCTCGGCTTTTCGTTTCAATAGTGCGAGACTGTTTTTCGTAAACGCCGTGCCTGCTTCGGTCGAGGCAGCGCTACGCGCCAGTTCGGCCAGGAGGTTTAATTCCACGATCACCGCGTCTTCCCGCGAGATCTGCCGGTCTTTTTCGAGGTCATCGCGAATTTTTAGGATGCCCTGCTGGATCAGGGATGACTCGGTGCCGGCGGTCATTGCGATGTCGAACAGCGAAAGTGCAAACTGCTGCGAGGGGATATAAGAAGGCAGCTTTCTCTTTTCCGTGGTAAACCCGCGCACCAGCGGATGGTTATAGAACCAGGCAGGGGTTTTGGATGGCTGCTTGCGTTTTTTGGCAGTGAGCCCGCGGATCACGGGATGATCGTAGAACTGCGCTTTCAGATTCTCGTTGGCGAGAATCTCCTGAATGGCATCCTCCATATCACGTGCCCGCTTGTCGAGCCGGGTGCTGATCCATTCCTGGATCTGGATGGTCGTCAGGCTCAACACGATCCAAACGAATATGATCCCAATTGCAACTTCAGCAATGGCGCCCAGATTCATAGAGTCCTCCTTGTTGAGAAATGATCGGAAACGGCAGCCGTTGGCGGCTTAGAAGGAAGCCATGGCGGTCTTTCGATCGGTGAAAGTGTCGATATACATGTCAAAACCACTGGTTTCAAAGGCTGTCTTCGTTTCCGGGGATAGATTCAGCAATTTCAGGTGAGGAGATTTATAGGTACCTGCACTAATCCCTTTTTTGATCTGTTCATCGTTCAGATTTGCTGCGGGGTTGCGCGCCCGGAGCTCATTGAACAAGGTGTGCAGGGCGCGTAAACCGGCGCTGCTCACGAACGGTGAATGGGAGAGGTCGACCAAAATATATTGCGTGCCACCTTCGATCAGTTTTTTTGCGGTTGATAGAAATTGTTCATACGTTGAAGAGTCAATGTTTCCGTCGACATGCAATACCGTCACAGGTACGCGTCCATTTTCCGTTGATACTTTGATTTCCATGTACTCCTCCGTGAGTAATTCCTCAGGCGATTGGGGATATGGATAGTATATAGAAGAGTCTAATAAATTTCAAGGCTTATCCGTTGGGAGTTGGCGGTTCCAGCCGACTCCGAATATGCGACTCGTTGACAATATAAATGCCCATCAGCGCGACCGCGCCGCCGATGCCCTGCCAGAGGCTGGGGATTTCACCCAGCAGAGGAATGGCGAGAAGCGTTGTGATGATCGGCTGCAGGATCATCGTTGGTGAGACAACGGAGGCAGGGAGATGCCCAAGCGCATAGGCAAGTGACACATAACCGATCAACTGTGAAACGACGGCGGTGGAAAGAAAGACCAGCCACGTCTGGGTGGGATAGCCGGACAAAGGGTATTGAAGCGCCGTGTTCACCACGAAAAGTGAGAGGCTCGCCCCGATGCCTACAAACCAGATGTGACTGATTGGGTCGAAGTGCGTTCGGCTCCGTTCGGTGAAGAGGAAATACCCGCCGTAGAATACACCCGTGAAGACTGCCATTGCATCTCCAACGCCGAAGCGGGGATGCAGGAGAAAATCAGTGCCCATGATGAACGCTGCACCCAGCAATGTGACCGTCAGTCCGCGCCAAAAGGCTGGGGCAAGTTTCTTTTTCAGGATCAGCCAGGTCCCCAAAGCCACCCACAGAGGTGCCGTATTGCCGAGCAACGTGGCGTTGGCCGCGGTCGTATAGGAAAGGGAGGCTGTCCAAAGCCCCAGGTCGCAGGCGGTAAAGAATCCAGCCAGTAATGGGAAGATGATTGCTCGTGTCCTGATTGCCGGGGTTGCTTTGAGGCGTCGCAGGAAAAACGGCAGGAGCAAAAATATGGAGAAGAAGAGACGATAGAACGCCGTGACGGGACCCGGCGCGTTTGCCCAGCGTACGAACATGGCAGAGAAACTAAGTGAAAAAATGCCCACCCCCAACGCGAGATAGGCAAGCAGGGATTTGTCCACAGGACTACTGCGCTTGTTGTCAGTCATTGTGATGAGATCTGTAATGTCAGCCGCGTTTTTTATTGGACCTGCAAACGATCGAGAAGCGCGGGGAGTTCGTGCAAGGTAGATACGCTCGCATCGGGTTCGATCGAAAGCGGGTCACCCGTCCTTTTGCCGGCACGGCGGTGGATCCAGACCGCATACAAGCCAACGCTTTTTGCACCGCGTACATCCGCATCCAGATTATCTCCCACCATGACTGCTTCGGAGGGGAGGAAATACCAGTTCGAGAGCGCCAGCTCAAAGATGCGCCGGTGAGGCTTCCGGTAGCTGCAGGCGGCCGAAGTGAGGACGAAATCAAAATACCTGGAAATGCCGAAGCGACTTGCAAGCTGCTGTACATCCTGGTCATCGCCTGCGTTTGAGATCAGACCCATGCGATAGCCATCTGTTTCCAGTTTTTGGAGCGTTGATATCGTATCCTCCTCGAGCATCCAGTTCGTTTGTGTGATGGCGAACAGGCGGTCGAGCGCGCTGCGAATCACGCCATCCTGCACATCTCTATATCCTTTATCTGTAAGCACATCCCGCAGGACAAAGGAATAACTCGTCTCGAGCAAATCCTTTTCCCGTTTTTTGAAATACTTATCGAGCCGTTTTCGAAATTCGCGGGGAAACGTGGAAAGATTTAATTCCATGCCCTGCTCGCGCAGGTAATTGGTGAGCGCCTCGTCTGCTTTGGCGGTCACAGCATCCCAGGAGGCGCGCTCATACATGAGCGTTCCACCCAGATCAAAGAGTACAGCACGGAGAAAGTTGCGGGACATAAGAAAAGAATTTTATTGCAAAATAACGAATACTGGAGAAGGTACCCGGCAGTTATTTCTTTCCATTGCGCTCTTCCACTGCTGGGGGTCGTTGTGGAAGCGTTGTGACAAGCACCTTATCCACCCGGCGACCGTCCATATCGATGACCTCAAATTTTAAGCCATGCCATTCGAAGCGATCGGTGGGCTGTGGAACCCGTCCAAGCGATACCATGACAAACCCGCTTAAGGTCTCGTACTCATCTTCGTGGGGAAGCAAGGGGAGATCAAATATCTCTTTGAACTCATCGACCTCCAGCATGCCATCCAGCAACCAGGAGCCGTCCTGTCGCTGTGTGGCTCGTGGTTCGTCGATCTCCATTTCCCCAACGATCTCCTCCAGAATATCGTTGATGGTCAGAAGTCCCTGTAGGGCCCCAAACTCGTCAATGACAAGCAGAATATCCGTGCCCTTTTCCTTGAGAATTTCCAGCGCCCGGGAGGCAAACATTGTCTCCGGGACAAAGAAAGCCGGTTGAAGAAGGTCTTTCAGCAGGATGGGTTCGCTGTGCAGGCTTCGCACCAGCAGATCTCTGGCTTTGACAATGCCAACAATCGAGTCCAGAGAGCCCTGCCTCACCGGGAAACGGGAAAAGTTGCACTCTGAAATCTTTTGGCGGATTTCCGCCACTGTGTCCGAAATATCAAGCCAGACGATATCAGGACGCGGAGTCATCAATGAATAGACCCGGCGGTCGCCGAGACTAAAGACGCCCTCCACCATATCCTGCTCCGCCTCCTCAAAGACGCCTGCCTGTGTGCCCTGATCGATCAAAAGCTGAATTTCTTCTTCTGTCACCGGAGGTTCCGACCCGGATTCGATCCCGAACAACTTAAGGATAAGGTCTGTGATGCGCCCGAGAAGCCACACAAACGGCTTAAACAGGCTGGAGATTATGATCATGGGACCAGCCAATGTGGAGGCGATCCGTTCCGGGTTGTGCAAAGCGATTCGTTTGGGAGCCAGCTCTCCGAGCACGATCGAGACAAAGGTGACGGCGACCACGACGATCGCGAGAGCGAGCGATTCTGCGTATTGGGCAAGCGCGGGAATGCCTGCCAGCACGCCACGAAGTGGCTGGGAAAATCTCGCCGCACTGACTGCACCGACGAATATTCCTACCATGGTGATGCCGATCTGGACCGTCGCGAGAAAGAGGTTGGGATTCTCGATGAGTTGCAGAGCCGTATTTGCCCGCTTGTCTCCTTCATTGATGCGTTGTTGAAGGCGAGCCTTGCGGGAGGAGGCAACAGATACCTCTGACAGAACGAATATGGCGTTGATGAGAATGATGGAGACGATAATAACTATTTCTGAGGTTAGATTCATGTAGAACTTTTGCTTTGCATGCGAAGGGACATTCCGCGTAGAACCCCACCGGGCTTGCGTAACACCGGGCAGAAACTCCAGCCAAACCCGGCCGAATAAAATTGTAAATGTGTAGGACTATCCAGGGGAATTTCTTCCATGGTCCAATCAACTTTTCTTAAGCTGCCTCTATTGTACTATGGATAGTAAACAGCTTCTTAACTTTAAGGCGTTGATGTGATTAAGAGAATACGTTTATGCCGGTCCCCACTTCTACAGCTCCGACGACCCAGACGGGCTGGCCCATTTCGCGGGCGCGGGAGAGGAAGGAATCCAGTTTCGGGCGCGGAACTCCCAGCAATAAGCCTCCACTCGTTTGCGGATCGAACAACAGCATCTGATTTGGCTCATCAATTGAATCGGCAAACTCTACATTTGACTCGAAATGCTTCTTGTTGTCGAAGGCGCCGCCCGGGAAAATCCCTTGTTCTGCATAGGTACGCGCGCCGGCGATGAAAGGAATACTCCCCAGATCAAATCTCAAAGAAGCGCCAGAGGCTGTTGCCATCTCCATGCCATGGCCCAGAAGACTATAGCCGGTAATATCTGTCCCGCCGCGCAAGCCAAATTCATTTGCCAGCTGGCTCGCTGAACGGTTCAACTGTTTCATCCAGGTGACCGCTTCGAGAACATCCTTCTCATCTGCTTTTTGCTGTTTCAGGGCGGTGGTTGTCACACCGAACCCCAAAGGTTTTGTCAGCACGAGGGCGTCACCTGCCTTCAAGCCGCCTTTGCTCAGCCTCTTACGCGGGTCTACAAAACCAATGACAACGAGTCCGTATTTAGGTTCCTTATCCTTGACCGTATGTCCGCCTGCAATGACCACACCGGCTTCACGAGCTTTTTCAGCGCCGCCGCGAATGATCTCGCTTGAGATCTCGATCGGTAGATTATCAGGCAGCGCCGCAACATTCAAAGCAAGGAAGGGTTTGCCGCCCATCGCGTACACAGCCGACAGACTGTTTGCTGCAGCGATGGAAC
>Ga0126306_10001507_pt1 | contig 12501 bp, 9 predicted proteins | sample Plot27_FD_92592 | JGI IMG/M metagenome (GOLD analysis project Ga0126306, IMG submission 92592) | Serpentine soil microbial communities from UC McLaughlin Reserve, CA, USA - Plot27 | ecosystem: Environmental > Terrestrial > Soil > Grasslands | place: USA: UC McLaughlin Reserve, Lake County...
AGGTTTTGCGACCTCCTCACGCGCGACGAGCCCAGTGACTGGCACGTCCTCGCATCGCACTTCGAGCGCGCGGAACGCCACGGCGAGGCGGCCGTGGCGTACGGGCACACGGCGGAGTGGGCTCGCCGGCGGGGTGCGCTGGAGGAGGCTCGGACCCACCTCACGCGAGCGATCGACCTCGTCGTGCCGCTCAGCGACGAGCCGACGCGCGACCATCGCGAGGTTGAGCTGCGTCTCCGCAGAGGGTTCCTGGCCATGTCGGCCGAGGGAGCGGGGAGCGCCGATGCATCCGCGGACTTCGACCGCTGCCTGGAGCTGGCGGCGGCCGACCCGCGGGGCGACGACATGTTCAGCACGCTGATCTCGGTATGGGCGTATGACCTGTCTCGCGGGGAGCTCGACCGCGCCCGCCAGGTGTCGGAGACATTGCGTGCGGCCCTTCGCGGCGAACGTGACTACTTCCGCCCGCAGAACCTCGCCGGCTTCGGCATGCTCGACTGGTTCGCCGGCAGCTTCACCAGCGCGGTCGAGACGCTCGCGAGCGCCACCGATGACCTGGCCGAGATGGGCCGAGAGGACGAAGTTGCCGCCGTCTGGTTCGTGCCCAACGACCCCACGACGGCAATGCACGTGCATCTGGGTCTGGCCCGGTTCATGACAGCCGACGTGGCGGGGGCCGACCAGAGCCTCGCTCAGGCACGCGCCGTGGCGGCGTCGCTCGAGTTCCCGCAGGGGCCGTGGAGCGCCGCCTACACGAACTGGCTCGGCTCTTGGATGTGGATGGAGGCGGGCCGGCTCGACCGGGCCGACGCGGCCATCGCCGACCTCCGCTCCTCGAGCGCTCGGCACGGATTCGACAGCTGGGAGATGATCGGGGTGACGCAGACCGAGGTGCTCGAGGCGATCGCGGAGCTGCGGTCGGGAACCTCGGACCCGGCCGCGCTGTCGGAGCACGCGGACGCGGTCAGCGCCTATATCGAGTTCTGGCAGACGCTGGAGCTACGGGTGTTCCTCCCCTTCTACATCACCACCGCCGGGGCGCTGCTGGCTGCGTCGGACGACGCCGACGGGGCGCGACAGCGTTACGAGGAGTCGCTCCACCTGGCCGCGGAGACCGGCATGCGGTTCTACGACGCCGAGACCATGCGGCGCCTGGCGCGCCTGGCCCCCGACCGCGAGGCGGTCGTCGCGACACTGCGTGACGCGCTCGACCTCGCGCGATCTCAAGCGGCCCGACCCTTCGAGCTGCGGATCGCGCTCGATCTGCACGCCCTGCTGGGTGAGGCCGCCCGCCCGCTGCTCGAGCAGGCGATGCACGCGTTCGACGAGGACGCCACCACGACTGATCTCGAGGAGGCCCGGGCTCGCGTGATGACGCCGCGGTGACCGGCGGGCCCACCCGCGTCGCCATCCTCGGTGCCGGCATGGCCGGCCTGGCCGCGGCGTGGCGTCTCAGCGAGCCCGGGTGGCGGGACGAGCTCGAGTCGGTCACCGTCTATCAGCGCGGGTGGCGGCTCGGTGGCAAGGGGGCCAGCAGCAGGGGCCCGAACGGCAGGATCGAGGAGCACGGCCTTCACCTATGGCTGGGCTATTACGAGAACGCCTTTCGCCTCCTCCGCGAGTGCTACGCCGAGCTGGACCGTCCGCTCACCGATCCGGCGGCCCCGATCAAGACGTGGCGAGAGGCGGTGCTCCCTGCGGAGACGGTGGGACTCGAGGATCGTCGGAGGGACGGGTGGCACCACTGGCTCGGGCAGTTCACGCCGAACGACCTCCTGCCAGGCGAGCCGGATGCCACCGGGCGGGAGGCCTCCCTCGTCGATTTCCTCCGTCGCGCCCTGCAGTTGATCACGGACTTCCTGGAGTCGCTGCCCGAGGACGCACTGGCCTCGGGCCAGGTGGTCCTGAGCGGATCTCCTCAGGCCCCATCGGGTACGACCCCCCTCGTCACCGGATTCCGCCTGAGCGTCCTGGCCGCGATCCTCGAAGCCACCGCACTCGTCCGGGGCATGCTCGACCGCTCTGACGTCGCTTCGTCGGTGGTTGCACTCGATCGGGCGATCGCCGCAACGGGCGAAGCCCTGCGGAGCTTGGCCGAGGAGGACGCCGACCTCCGCCGCACGTGGCACCTGGTCGCGGTGATGACCGCCGTTGTGCGCGGGATGCTCGCCGACGGCGTCCTCACCGACCGACGCGGCTTCCGCGCCCTCAACGACGAGGACTTCCTGGACTGGATCACACGTCACGGAGCGCCGCCCGAGGTGGCCGACTTCGCCTTCATCCGGGGTCTCTACGACCTCGTCTTCGCCGAGGCCGGCGCTTCCCGTTCGTCTCGCGGTGTGAGCGCGGGCGTGGCGGTGTTCCTCACCTCGAAGATGTTCTTCGAGTACCGCGGTGCGATCTTCTGGAAGATGGCCGCCGGCATGGGCGACGTGGTGTTCGCGCCCCTCTACCAGGCTTTGCGCCGACGGGGCGTGAGGTTCGAGTTCTTCCACCGCGTCGACGCGCTCGAGCTCTCGGCGGATCGAGCCCGGATCGAAGCGGTGACGATGGGCCGTCAGGTCCGCCTGGCGCCCGGACGTGACACCTACGAGCCTCTGGTGCGGGTCGGCGGGCTTCCGGGTTTCCCGTCCACTCCGCTGGTCGACCAGCTCGACGCGACCGCCGACATCGAGGGTGAGCCGCTCGAGTCGCATTTCTGCGACTGGCCGGACGCAGAGACACGCGTGCTTCGATGCGGCGAGGACTTCGACGTGGCCGTATTCGCCATCCCGGTCGGCATGGCTCCGATCGTCTGCAGCGAGCTGATCGCCGATCGGCGCGAGTGGCGCGCCCTGGTCGACCACGTCACGACCACCGCGACCCAGGCGGTGCAGCTATGGCTGCGAGAGGACGAGCCGTCGCTCGGCTGGCGGGAGCCTGGAACGACCGTGAGCGCATACGAGCTCCCCTTCCACACCTGGGCGTCCATGCCCCAGCTGATCGATGCCGAGCGCTGGCCCGTCACCGACCGCCCGGGCTCAATTGCGTACTTCTGCGGTGCGATGCAGGCGTCCTGGCCGCCCGACCGGCCCGCACCCGCCTACGTAGCCGAACACCGCGCGCACGTGCGTGCCAATGCCGTCGAGCTCGTCGAGCGCAGGCTTGGGCACCTGCTCCCGGGCAGCTCGGCAGATGGGTCGTTCCGGTGGGACCTCCTGTGCGGCCGGAATGGGCACACAGGGCACAGCGCCATCGACACGCAGCTGTGCCTCGCGAACGTCGATCCCTCCGATCGGTACGTGCAGTGCGCACCGGGGAGCGACGCGCATCGGCTCCGCGCTGACGAGAGCGGATACGACAACCTCGTTCTCGCCGGCGACTGGACCGACAACGGCCTGAACGCGGGCTGCATCGAGGCGGCGACGATCTCCGGGCTCCAGGCCGCAAACGCGCTCCTGGGGCGATCGCGGAGCTACCGGATCGCCGGCACCTGGCTCAGCTGAGCGGTCTCGCTACCCAAGCGGAGCCAGCAGGTTCTTCCTTCCCTCGAAGGCGAAGAGGAGCAGGTCGACCATCCCGAACGTCGTGTTGTCGGGTCCGAGGGTTGGACGCCAGGTCGGGTCCCGGACGATCGAGGCCTGGCTTCCCTCGATCGCTCGGTGGAAGGTCTCGGCGACGATGCGCGCGCCGACGCCCTTCAGCTTGCCTCCGCCCAGCTCCGCCTCGCGCAACAGGTAGAACCACAGCGGCGTGTTCGTGAGCACCGCGTTCCGTTGCGTCTGGGTGAGGCTGTCGAGATCGGCGCCGTTGTTGCCGTTGCGGATCTGGGCCTTGGTCAGCCTGGTCAGGTTCACGCCCTTGCTCTTGAGGAACGTGGCCATCTGCTGGCCGGTGGCGAGCTTGACCATCTTCGCCCGGGTCAGGTTGCGAAACGCGAGGTTGCGCCGCGCGTCGTTCTGCGGGACGTTGGGGCCGCCGAAGGAGCCGGTTGGGAGGGTCTTCAACGGGTTCACGAGCGTCGTGTCGATGCGCATGGCCCGGTTGAACTTGCTCGCCGGGACGGCCAGCCCCGGCTTGTTCGCCTCGTTGAAGTCGTACAGCCGGCGGAAATCGGCGATCCAGTTGCTGGGCAGCCGCTGGAAGCCGCCAAGCTCCCCGCTGGTCGCCGAGAAGGTGAACAGCAGGTCGAGCGTGCCGGCCCCATTGTCGAAGATCTTGTTCCAGCTGTAGGCCCTGCGGATCATGGCGTGGCCGAGCCGGAAGGCGGCGATCGAGAACTCGATCGGCATGGTCGGCACGTCGGTCGGCGGCACACCGACCTCGAAGGCCTTGCGTCCTTGGTTGAAGACGTTGTTGACGACGCCGGTGGCACAGATGCGAGGCAGGTAGTCGGTCCGGATCATCCACTGGTAGTGCTTGGTCACGAGCTCTCGGGCCTGGGCGAAGCGCTGCGCGGCGGGCACCGAGGCGGGCAGGCTGTCCACGACCCGATTGTGGAAGCGGATCATGGCGAGATGCGTCTGGGCGACGGCCAGGTTCTCGTCGTTCCTGTGGTCGGGGATGACCGCCTTGCGCTTCTTGGCCTGCGTGTTGCCGGCGCCGCGGGGAAGGTCGAAGCCGTCCTTCGCGGGGATGCCGTCGGCGGCGACGGTCTTGCCCATCTTCAGGTGCAGTCCGTCAGCTTCGTAGAACGGAGCCGACCCGGGGTCCTGCGGCCCGGCGCCGTACAGCGAGTCGAGGTCGAGGCTCGGCGAGCGCGCCTGCAGGAGCTGGGCGGGCGAGACGTTCTGGCCCAGCATCACGTTCGTCTTGTCGAAGGTCAGGTCGTGGTCGATGAACTGGCCCAGATAGGTGAAGCCCGCCGGGATCTGCGACGTCCCGCCGCCGCCCGCCGCCATCTCGTTGCCGATCCTCCTGCGGTTCGGCTCACCGAGCTGCCGGTCGATGCCCTTCGGTCCCATCCGCGAGAACCGAAACGGCGGCGCGTCCGCGGCGGCGATCGCCAGCGTGCGGCCCTCGACACTCTCCGTGAGCAGCCCTTCCCCTACGACGAAGTAGCTCTCCGAACCATGCTTCTCCACGGTCCCTCCTACTGTCGAGTCCTCGGCATGTCTACACGAACGAGTGCCGCCGTGGCTGCGTAGTCGCGACTCGGTGTGGACTTCTCGACCCATCTTCCCGCGGCCGTGCCACGTGTTCGACCACGCTCTACTAGTTTCCAAGGTATGTCCGATGAAGCGATCCTCGTCGAGGGGCTCGAGAAGTCGTACGGCTCGGTGCGCGCCCTCTGCGGCGTGGACTTCTCCGCGCGTACGGGCAGCGTGCTGGGCTTGCTCGGCCCAAACGGCGCCGGCAAGACCACCGCGGTACGGATCCTGGCCACCCTGCTGAAGCCGGACGGCGGCATCGCGCGGGTCGCTGGGTTCGACGTCGTTCGCGACGCGGCGGCGCTGCGGGCCAAGATCGGCCTCGCCGGCCAGTACGCAGCCGTCGACGAGAACCTGACGGGCCTCGAGAACCTCGAGATGGTCGGCCGCCTTTACCACATGCCACGTGTCGCGGCGCGCGACCGCGCCAACGAGCTGCTCGACCGATTCGAGCTCACCGAGGCCGCCAAGCGGCCGGTGAAGACGTACTCGGGCGGTATGCGTCGCCGGCTCGACCTGGCGGCCGCGCTCGTGTTCCGCCCGCCGGTGCTGTTCCTGGACGAGCCCACGGCCGGCCTCGACCCCCGCAGCCGGCTGGGGCTGTGGGCCACGATCGAGGCTCGCGTGGCGGCCGGAACGACCGTGCTGCTGACCACGCAGTACCTCGACGAGGCAGACCGGCTCGCCGACCGGATCGTGGTGATCGATCACGGGACCGCAATCGCCGAGGGAACGTCCGACGAGCTCAAGGACCGTGTCGGCGGCGAGCGCCTGGAGGTCCACCTCGAGCGCGCCGAGGACGCCGAGCGGGCGATCTCCGTGCTGGCGGAGATGTCGGAGGAGCAGCCGTCGGTTGAGGACCACACCGTACGGGCGCCGCTGCGCGGCCGGCCCGGCGTCATTGCCCAGGCGGTGCGGCGGCTCGACGACGCCGGCGTCGGAATCGACGACATCGCGGTTCGCCGGCCGACCCTCGACGACGTGTTCATATCCCTCACCGGTCGCGCCGCCGAGGAGGAGCCGCCAACCGAGATGCCCGAGCCCGTCGAGGAAGCACGCGCATGAGCTCGCTCGCGATGAGCGTGTCGGACACGCTGGTGCTCGCCAAGCGCGCCCTGATCCGGATTCCGCGCCAGCCGGATCTGCTGGTCGCCTACACGGTCCAGCCGGTGATGTTCGTGCTCCTTTTCGTGTACGTGTTCGGCGGCGCGATCAATTCCGGGCCGTTCGACTACGTCGACTTCCTGATGCCGGGCATCATCCTGCAGTCGATCGCGTTCGGCGGGTTCGTGACCGCCATTGGCCTCTCCGAGGACGTGAAGAAGGGCCTGATCGACCGCTTCCGCTCGCTGCCCATGTCACGCGCGGCCGTGCTCGCCGGGCGCACGTTCTCGGACATCCTGCTGAACTGCCTGTCGCTGGTGGTGCTGTTCGCGGTCGGATTCGCCGCCGGGTTCGGCTTCATCGACTCCGACGCCGGCCAGGTCGCGCTCGGGATCGTGCTGTTGCTCGTGGTCGGCTACGCGTTCTCGTGGATCTTCGCGCTCGTGGGGCTGTTCTCGTCGTCGCCGGAGACCGCGAACTCGATCGGCTTCACGCTGTTGTTCCCGCTCACGTTTGCCTCGTCGGTGTTCGTCCCGGCGAGCACGATGCCCGACGGCCTGCGGCAGTTCGCCGAGGCCAACCCGTTCACCACCTGGGCGGATGCGCTCCGCTCGCTGTGGATCGGCACGCCGCCGCACACCGACGTGTGGATGTCGTTCATCTGGTGCTTCGTGCTGCTCGCGATCTTCGCGCCGCTGGCGGTGGAGCGGTACCGGCGGGTGGCCGCGAAGTAAGAACCCGTCAGAGGAGCTCCCGCCAGGTGAAGGCGGGCGAGTAGCCCAGCATGCGTTCGGCCTTCTCGATGCTGAGCAGGGTGTCGGTCCCGCCCACGTGGTCGGCCACCGGCACGCCGGGGAAGACCTCGGCCATCAGCTCCCGGCTGGGTCGCTGCATCACCGTGTCCGCGGCCGCGATGATGAAGCTCTCGGCGCCGGCGATGTCGGCCTCCAGCCCGAGTCGAACGCTCTGCGCCACGTGGCTCTCATCGACGTAGCCCCACAGGTTCCACTTGCGCAGGTGCGGGTCGTCCCAGAACGACGGGAACTGCTCGTAGTCCTCGCGCACCATCACGTTTGAGAACCGCAGCCCGACGAACGGGATTCCGCTCCAGCGGTGGAACTGTCGCGCCATCTCCTCCCCGAGGACCTTGGAGAGCGCATAGCTGGACTCCGGGTACATGTGCGCCTCGTCGACCGGCGCGTAGTCGGGCGGACGGGCGAACGGCAACCCGAGCGTCGTTTCGCTCGACGCCCACACCACACGTCGAAGCCCGAGCCGGGCCGCGGCGGCGAACACCGTGTGCGTACTGACGGTGTTGGTTCGGAAGACCTGGTCGGGCGTGGCGTGTACCGGGGAGGGGATCGCCGCCAGATGGACGACCGCCTCGATGCCCGGCATCCGCTCGCCGCCGCCAAGCGCCTCGAGCGTTTGCCCGAAGTCGGTGAGCTCGGCGGGCAGGAACGGCGCCGGCGTGTCTGGCGAGTACGACTCGGCGGATGGGACTCGGTCGACGTTCAGCACGTCGTGCCCGTGCTCGAGCAGGTCTCGGACCACCGCTGTTCCCGCCTTGCCGCTCCCCCCGGTCACAGCGATCTTCGTCATGCGCGGGGTTGCTGACTAGCGGAGTAGCGCGCAGACGGCGGTCCGCTGGGCGGCGCGCAGGCGTGCGAGCAGCTTGCCGGTCGGTGCCGGGATGTTGGCCGACGTCGTGACCGCCCGGCTGCCGTCGCGTGAAGCGGCCGCGAACTGGACGTAGCCTGGGAAATTGCCTGTGTGGCCGTAGACGGTCCCGCACTTCGTCCGGTACCGGAATACGGCGAGCCCAGCGGAGTTCCTGCCGGGCCCGGGCGGGCTGGACTGGCCGCCGGCCACAAAGCGGAGCTGCTGGCTCTGGAGGGAGGCCGGGAAGAGCCGCGCGGCGAGGTAGGCGCCGATGAACGTGTTGAGGTCGTTCGGCGTGGAGACGATCCCGCCGGACGCCCATGCACCGGAGGGGTTCAGAAGCGTGCTCACGTCCTGAGCCGTGCCCATGTCGTCGAAGACGTAGCCGTGGATGAACGGCCGTGGCAGCGCCGAAGTGATCGGAAAGCTCGTCCGCCTGAGCCTCAGCGGCTCGAAGACGATGTCCTCGAGCAACCTGGCGTACGACGTCCCGCTCACCCTCTCGGCCACCAGGCCGACCACGATGTTGTCGGTGTTCGAGTACTCGTAGCGGCTTCCAGGGCTGAACACGAGCGGGTCGGTCCGGACCCAGCTGATCAGCTTCCGCGGTGACACGTAACCGCCGGGGTTGTCCTCGAACTGCTTTGCGAAGCCCTCGGACTGCGTGTAGTCGGGCAGGCCGCTGGTGTGGCCCAGCAGCTGGCGGACTGTCACAGCGGACCAGGCGCCCGGCAGGTCCGGCCGCACGCTGCCGACGGTGTCGTCGAGGTTGAGCTTGCCATCGGCCACGAGGCGCAGCGCGACCGCGCCGCTGAACGCCTTGGCCACGCTCGCGATCCGCATGCGATCGCCGGCGCGCGGCGCCCTTCGTGTCTTCACATCCGCCACGCCGGCGGTCAGCACCGTGGTCCGCGAGCCGCGCCGGAGCGTTGCGATCACGCCGGGCGGGCCCCCCTTGGCCTCGACCAGCGCGTTCAGCTGACGCTGGAGGCGGGGGTTGGTCGCGCTTTCCGCCAACGCCGCTGGCGCGGTCAGGGTGGCCAGCACTGCAAGAAGGATCGTGGCCGCCGCGGCCCGGTTGCGTCGCATGCGCGGGAGTATCCCAGCCGCTAGTCGAGGCCGTGGGGGTGTAGGTGCTCCTCCGCGAGCCGCTTGAGGCCGGCGCGGTCGACCTTGCCGGTTGGGTTCAGCGGCATGTCGTCGAGGACGACGACCTCCTCGGGAGCCTTGTAGCCCACGCGGTCGCGGCAGAAGACGATCAGGTCGGCGCTCGACGGAGGAGTGCCGCCGGGACGGAGGGTCACGTAGGCGCGTACGTTCTCACCGTGGACGACGTCGTGGACGCCGACGACGCCGGCCAGCGCAACGGCGGGGTGCTCCATGAGCGCTCCCTCGACCTCGAGCGGGCTGATGTTGGAGCCGTCGTGGACGATCACCTGCTTCTTGCGACCGAAGAACCACAGGTAGCCGTCTTCGTCTGCGCGCGCAAGATCGCCGGAATCAAGCCACTCGTCGCTCACGACGGCGGCGGTGGCGTCTGGGGCTTCCCAGTAACCCGCCATTCGGCTGCGCGATCTGATCCAGACCCGCCCGACGTCGCCCGCGGCGAGCGGTCCGCCCTTCTCGTCCCGGATGGAGATGCTGAAGCCGTCGATCGGCGGCCCGATCGAGCCCTGTTTGATCACGCCTGACGGCGGGTTGAGGGTCGCCAGGCCGACCTCGGTCATGCCGTATCCCTCATCGATCGGGAACCCCGCGGCTGCGGCGAACTCGGTCAGCAACTCGGTCGAGACCTTGTCCGATCCGGCCCGGCAGATTCGCAGTGACGCAAAGTCCGCCGGCTTGAGGTCGTGGTCGCGCACGAGCGCGGCGAGCGCGGCCGGGATCATCGCGAGCACGGTCGGGTCGTGCGCTCGCAGCAGAGGCAGCAGCTCGTGGCTGTCGTAGGTGCGTGCCACGATCACCCGGCCGCCCACCGACAGCGTGCAGAGTGTCCACAGGAACGAGCCGATGTGCGACATCGACGAGCCGGGTAGGAAGACATCGCTCGCGCTCAGTTCGAAGGCAGCGGTCGCGCTGGCGATCATCCAGCGCAGCGTCTCGTGGGTGTGGGTGACCCCCTTGGCCGGTCCGGTGCTGCCGGAGGTGAAGAAGATCGCGGCGGGGCTCGACGGATCGGGCGGCGCCAAGTCGCTGTCCGGGGCTTCGCCGGCGACCAGCGCCTCGAACCTGTGCGCTCCCTCGGTCTCCGAGCCGCCGTAGGAGATGGTCCCACGCGGCAGCTCGGCTAGAAGCCGGCTCGCCGCCAGGTCGTCGGCCCGCTCGACGTGGGCGACCAGCGCAGAGGCACCGCTCACCTCAAGCGCATGATCGATCTCGCGAAACGTGTAGCGGTAGTTGAGGGGCGTGGCGACCAGACTCGCCTTGAAGCAGGCCAGGTAGTGGACCACCAGTCCGATCCGGTTGGGCATCAGCGACGCGACGCGATCCCCCCGCTCCAGCCCGAGGGCCCGATACCGGCCGGCAAGCGTGGAGCTGGCGGCCTCGAGCTCGCGCCAGGACATCTGCTGTTCAGCCGACACGAGCGCGGCATCCCCTGCCGCGGACGCCAGGCCCAGCCGCAGCAGGTCGTGCAGTGGTGCGGCCGGGGCATCAAGCGGACCGCCGTCGATCAGCATTGGAGGATGCTACGCGAGTCCACCTACGGCTCATGGCCCCGGCCACCCGCCCGCAACGAACAGGTTGAGCAGCATCCACCGGCCCAGGGACACGGTCCGTGCAAGCTGGCCGGTTCGGGCGGACGCGCCGGGAGTGGGCGGCGCTCAGTTGAGCGCGCCGGCGGGCAGCACGTAGCGAGCCGGCGCACGCGGCTCGGATCCGGTCCCACCGCTGAGCCGCGGGCTATGCAGGCCCCGCTTGGACGACATGTCGACCGCCGCCTCGGGCTTGCCAGCATGGTCCAGGATCCATGCCACCACCGCAGCCGAGTCGGCGCCCTCCGCGACGATCGCGGCGCGCTCGATGACCGTGCCGCCGGACGGATGGCGTCGCGCCAGGCGGCTCAGCAGAACTCGGATCTCTTCGTCGGTGCGCATAAGGGCACTCTCGTGCTCGGACGAGCATAGCCCCCGGCGCGACACGTGCCGGCATCCGTAGGGGTGCCGGGCGTTCAGCGCTGGATCTCGACCAGCAGCACCCAGGCGTTCGCACGCCGCCGGCGATCGCGCCGATCACCCCGGCGACGATCCAATAGAGGCCGCCGGCCGTCTCCGCAAGCACGCTGACCGCGCCGATCAGCAGCGGGACCGCGCCGATGCCGAGCAGTACCAGGCGACCGATCAGCCAGCCGCGCGGCTCCTCGCGGGTGGGCATGTTGCTCCTGGACGTAAGGGCGAGCCCGGCGGTGTACCCGACGGCGACGACGAGCAGCTCAACCCCGAGGGCGACCCGATCCTGACCGGGGATCAGTCCAACGATGGAGAACACCACGACGATCGCGAGCATCAGCACCGTCTGCAACGCCCGCCGCGGCAGGCCCGGCAGCGAGAGGATGCGCTCGAGGTTGATCGACACCGCGACGAACACGAGCCCGGTCAACGCCGCCGCCGCGCCCGCGGTCGCGACGAACAGATCGCCCCATTCCGAGACCTCGTACGCCACCAAGGTCGCGGGAGTCTACGTTCGCTCGTTCTGATCGAGGCTGCCGCCCTGGGCTCTGATATCGGGGGCCGAGACAGACGGACGGTATCGAGCGGCGAGCCCTCGCCACCGGACCGGTTGTGCTGTTGCCTAGCGCCGGTTAGGGTCGCTCAATCGAGACGCAGACCCGAACTGCGGTCGCGGTTGGAGCGTTGGTGCTGAGTCTGATGGCGGCTCCTCCCGCGAGCGCCGCGCTGGCAGGGCCGGCCGACCGAGCGCTTGACCGTGCGCTGGCGAAGGTGGTGGAGGCGCCCGGCGGACCCCCGGGCGTGATATCGATCGTCCGGCGCGGCGGAAGGTCGTTTGTGCATCGCGCCGGTGTGGCCGATCTCGATTCGAAGCGACGTTGGCGCCCATCCGATCACATGCGCCTGGCGAGCACTTCAAGGCCTACAGCGGCGCCGCGGCGCTGTCGCTGGTGCGCCGCGGCCAGCTAGCTCTCGACGACACGGTCGGCGAGCGGTTGCCCGGTTTGCCCGCCGCGTGGGCGGCGGTCACCCTGCGCCAGGCCCTGCACCACACGAGCGGGTTGCCCGACTACACGAACGATTCGGCGTTTCGGGCGGACTTCGGCGGCGATCCGCTGCGCCGCTTCACTCCACCGGAGCTGATCGCCTACGTCGCCGGCGAGCCGCTGCGCTTTGCCCCGGACTCCGCCTACAAGTACTCGAACACCGACAACATCGTCGTCGCTCTGATGGCCGAAGCGGCCACCGGCCAGCCGTACGAACGGCTGCTGGGCACCGAGGTCTACACCCGCCTCGGCCTCACGAAGACGACCCTGCCGAATGGAGCGAAGCTTCCCCGGCCCTTCGCCCACGGCTACTTCTATGAGGACTCAAAACCGCTCCAGGACGTGAGCGAGGCGGTTTCGATGTCCGGGGTCTGGGCGTCGGGGGGCATGGTG